>Ga0209535_1001942_pt1 | contig 13685 bp, 21 predicted proteins | sample LinPmetageLP28_FD_184041 | JGI IMG/M metagenome (GOLD analysis project Ga0209535, IMG submission 184041) | Marine viral communities from the Pacific Ocean - LP-28 (SPAdes) (version 2) | ecosystem: Environmental > Aquatic > Marine > Oceanic | place: Pacific Ocean | collected 2009-08-22 | reverse complement strand
GTGGCACTGATTGGAGAACGGTTTCTATTTGGGAACCATTGATGGAAAGTGCCTATGTTTTAGGTGGCCCTGACCATTTCGGGCATTGGGAACAAGACACCCCAAATGAATTATGTATTCATAAAGATGGCTTATATACAACACAATACAAGAATGGAAGTGAAGAAGAATGAAAGAAGGAATAAGCACGATGCATAAAAATCAAGACCGACCCATGAAAGAATATGAGTTTTTACCCTTAACTAAAAGGGTATCGAATCATGTTCTGAAGCATCCTGCCGATTTAGGAATACCTAAAGCCGAGCGTGGAGTGACTTGGGGAAAGGCTGGCAAAAGGACAGCAGAACTCAAAAAGTTCTATAAGACCCATGTTTATACTTTTGTTGATAAAGACATGAACAAGGCTTGGGTCCGAATTGCTGGAAAGGAGGAAGAAGAATGATTCTAAGAGGTTGTGGAGAATGGGTTCTTGTTGAAACAGAACAAACAAGTCGAAATAGTGGTATCATTAGTAAAGCCGACAATAAGGGTAAGTGTCTAAGTAGTAGTAAAGAATACGAATACTTGGTAGGAAATACTGTATATTTTGATAATACCGGTACTAAGTATCAAATGATTGGAACTCTAACAGTAGTTCCATTTTCTAAGATATATGCTTACGAGGTGGAAAAGTAATGTGCGGCTCTATCTCTATACAATGCGACATTGATGATTGTTCAAACTTTACTAGGTTTGATTTAATTTGTCAAACTTGTCGTCAAAAGCAAAAGGCTAACATAAATCACTTAACGGGGGTTTAATTGTGACCTTTCAAAAGAATTGGAATAGTGTTTCTAAGAAAGTCTACACTAACGCAGTAAATCATGGTTTTTGGAAAGAAGAACCTAATGATGGTGAACGCATGGCTTTAATCCATGCTGAAATTAGTGAAGCACTTGAGGCTCTTAGAGATGGAAACCCTTCATCAAGTAAGATTATTGAGTTTTCTTCTCTCGAAGAAGAATTAGCCGACGCTGTAATTCGTATTATGGATTATTCGTTTGGTAAGGATTTAGATGTAGCGGGTGCGATTATCGCTAAGATTGAATACAATCAAAGCCGTGAATATATGCATGGTAAATCGTTTTAAGGTGAATAAGATGTGTGAACACGAATGGAAAAAGACTGACACTTATATTGATTCCTTTTTGGATGGATATGGTATTGATGCCGTAAAGGTTGAAGAAAGAATAGATGAATATACTTGCACTAAATGTGGGTTGATTAAGGAGGAATGAGATATGATTATACATGGAAAAGAAGTAAAAGAAAAACTATTACAAGGAATTAATTTGGTTGCTGATACTGTATTGCCTACACTTGGGCCACAAGCAAAGACAGTAATTCTTCAAGGTAGTCCACCTGTCATTATTAACGACGGTGTGACTATTACGAAGTATGTTTCACATGAAGACCCCTATGTTCAAATGGGTGTTCAAATGGTTCAAAACTTAGCAAGTAAAGCACAAGATAATTCCGGTGATGGAACAACAACTGCTTGTGTTATTGCGAGAGCATTGTGTGAACAAATCAATAGTGCTGATGTTGCTAACCTTCATACTCTTTCTAAAGAATTGAAGCAAGCACAAGATATTGTTATTGAACATCTTGAAATGATGGCTTGTGATATTGGTGATGCCGATATTCTAAATGTTGCTACTATTGCGGCAAACAATGACAGTTATCTTGGTGGTCTAATTAGCACCGCTTTGGAAGGTGTTGGTCGTGATGGAATTATTACTGTTGAAGAATCAAATAGCCATAGAACGAGCATGGTTATTCGTAAAGGTTTGGAGATTGATGAAGGGTACTTAAGTCACTTAATGGCTAATGGTGAAGATGGTAAGACAACTTTCACTAACCCTCTAATCTTCACTTCTAATTTGGCTATGAAGAACTTTTCAGAAGTATTGCCAATGTTGGAAATGGCCGCAGTAGAAAAGCGACCAATGGTTCTATTCGTTAAAGGTATGGATGGTACAGCATTAAACAATATCATTATGAATATTCTACAAAAGACAATTGAAGTTGCTGTTGTCACCGCACCTAATTTTGGTGACGCTCAATTAGATGAACTTGGTGATATTGTTTCTATTGTTGGCGGTAGGCTCTATACCGATGAAAGCAAAGACGACCCCGAATTGGTGACTCTTGATGAACTTGGTAGTTGTGAGAAGATTATCATTACAAAAGAATCCACTACTATTATTGGGGGTAATTCTGCCGATGAGCGAATCAATACTCTTAAGTCAGTATTTGATACAATTGATGATGATTTTGATAAGAAGCGTTTGAAGAAGCGTATCTCTCGATTGAGTGGAGGTATTGCTACAATTCAAATTGGTGCATCTTCATCTCTTGAAATGCGTGAAAAGAAAGAACGGTTAGATGATGCTCTAAATGCAACTAAAGCCGCTCTTGCTGAAGGTATTATTGTTGGTGGTGGATATGGTTTGCTAAATGCTAGAAAGAACCTAGCAATTGAAAAGACCGGACATAAGATTGTTTATGACGCTTTATCTGAACCTGCCGTTGTTTTACTGCGAAATGGTGGTCATAGTGATGAACCTTTCCCTGTATTCCAAAATGGAAACCCGCACTATGGTTATAATGCTCTTACTGAAAAGTATGAAGATTTGTTTGAAGCAGGAGTTATTGACCCCGTAAAGGTGACTAAGGGAAGTTTTAATGCGGCTATGTCAATTGCATCATTATTCTTGACTACTGAAGTTGCAGTATTATTGGAGGAATAAATATGAAATGTCCAAAATGTGAAGAAGAAACAAATGCTCACTACATGAAGAAACATGGTATGTGTATAAATTGCATCTATGATTCAATACCGAGGGGAAAGAAATGAGAAAGAGAGCAGTGACAGTGACATTACCCGCACCACATAATGCTGAAATACCTTGTCCCATTTGTGAAGGAAACAAGTGTAAGGTTTGTGGAAAGAAAGGTAAGTTATCAATTAAGGTTGCTCCGAAGATACCTATTCAACGAGCGCATATCATAAAATATGTTGTCGATAACATACATGAGGTAGCAAATGAAATCACTAAGACCTACGGTTTAGTTCCAGAAATGAGTACCACTGAAGTAATCAGTGTTAATGATGGACAATATGAAGTAGTACAAGTATCTTCTTTGGGTGGTGCTTGTTGGATTGTTAATCGACTTGACGAATTAGATACGCCAAGATACTTTACTTCAAGAAAGGAATTAGATAAGTTCAAACAGGGGTGGTTCAATGAGTGATGATTTTGAAACGAAAGGAACAATAGCAAGAAACTCAACAGATGAGATTCTTGTTAAAACAGGAGAGTATTACAATATCAAAGTCTTGGATATTCGTTGGCACTCGAACAATAAGCCAACAAGAAAAGGTATTCGTTTGAATATGGAAGAAGCAAAAACATTATTAAATATATTAAAGAGGGTTTTAGATGCGTAATTATCAAGAAAAAAGAATTGCAGAATCACAAGCGAGAAAGGCTTTGAGAAAAGCCAATCCAAAACGGCAGTACGGCAGTACGAATGGTAATTCTGTGGCAAGGTTCCAATTTAAAACAAGTGCATTAGTAGATAAGTTTGCATTGTTTATTGAAGAACAAATGCTACAAGAACCAAATACAGGACATGGATGCCGAGTTCAAACACATCACATTGAAATGGCATTTATGAAGTTTGAAACATTAATTGATACATTTATGAACGAACAGCGAACTAGGATGGCTGTTGTTAAAGAAGAACTAAAAAGAGCAGGAAGGGAAGAAGAATGAACTATGAACAACATTGGCAAACAGATAAGTCCATGAATATGTGGGCAAAGGGAATTAGAAAGAAACTTGAAGGCCGATGGCTTGATTCTTTCAATCAACAATTTGCAACAATGAGTAAAGCCAATCAATATACTAAGGCTACTTATGTAATGTATTGGGAAATTCAAACAGATGATGAGTTATCCAAGTATGCTATCTTTACTACTCAAGCAACACTACTAACCATGACTGATAAGTTCTTGGCAATTAATAAGACCCAAGAAGCAAACACAGTTCACATGATGAATGTCAACTTTGCTAGATTAATTGGTGGTCTTGATGAAGAAGAGTGATTGGCTATACTTAGGAAGAGCAATGTGGTCCTATTCAGAAAAGAACGAAGGAAAGATAAGCAACCTTCTAAAAGAATTAATTATAAAAATAAACAAAGGAGAAGTGATTATAGATGACGATGAAAAAATTTACGAGATTAATGGAAGCGACGGAGTTATTAACTCCAACACAACAAGCAACGCTAATTTCGAAGGAACTGGAGAATTTTGAAGATAAGGCAACTTTCTTTGCCATTCTATCTCAAGAATATCCATCGAATAATATTGGGCTTGCGAAAGCAAAGAAGTGGCTAACTAAGATGTATAACTGTTTTGATGATGAAATCGAACAAGAGTATAATGCCCATGACGATTTAGGTGATGCAATTTATTATCTAGACCCATCGGCTATCACTCAAACAGAACACAGTCTTGCTACATTATACAGGATTCTTTCATTAGATTGTGCAGGTATAGATTCCGAGGCATATAGGACTGTTGATTATTTCTTAGCAGACTTATCTGCTTTAGAAGCAAAGTGGTTTATTCGCTATTGGTTGAAAACAACAAGAAATGGTTTGCGAGATGGAGTGGTAAAGAAAATTATAGCAAAGCACTTTAATAAGAAACAGGCAATAGTAAAGAAACATTGTAATTTTAATTCAATTCAAACTGTTGTATCTTATTATGAGCGAGGTGAAGAACCTTCTTGTAATCTAACTCATGGTAGGTTCATTAAACCAATGCTGGCAAAAGAAGTACCTATGGCTAAGTGGCCGACAAATAGAATTGTTGATTACAAGTATGATGGTAATAGGTATCAAATTCATAAGAGTGAAGAAAATGTAATTATCTTTAATCGTAAGGGAAGTATTGTCACTCAACAATTTGCTGATGTTGCAGAACAGGTAAGTAAATACGAGGTTGTGCAAGCGATTTTCGATGGCGAAATTTATCCAATCAAAGAGGACGGAACTCCCGATGAACACAAGAAAATGGGTACTAGAGTCCATTCTAAGGACCATACGGAGGCCATGAATAGAGTGCCGGTACGGTGGGTTATCTTCGACTGTTTGAAGTGGGGAGAGCGCACGATTATGGACTTATCTTATTCTGACAGATTAGAGATTTTTAAATCAAATCCAGACCAAGCACACCGAATGGATAAAGATGGTGATGTTATGGCTTTTTATCATCAAGCGATTAATGATGGCTTTGAGGGTATTATTGTCAAGAACGCATCTATGCCATACGAAGCAGGTAAAAGAAGTACAGGTTGGGCTAAATATAAACCGCCACAAATTGAATTAGATGTGGTTATTCTTGCGGCTTCTTATGGTGAAGGCCGTAGGTCAAATGTATTTGGTACATTTGAAATTGGTGTAAAGTCTGATAATGGTTTTGTTAATGTCGGCTCTATTGGTACGGGCTTTTCCGATTTAGATTTAACTCGATTAACTACTAAACTAAGAACTATCGTTGAAGAATATAAAGACGGTAGATATGTATTTCTTCCAAGAGTTGTTTTGGAAGTAAAAGCAGATTTGGTTAGCACTGATGCAAAGGGAAATATTGGTTTGCGTTTCCCTCGGATGAAAAGAATCCGTGACGATAAGTTCGTAGCAGACATTAACACTATTGAAGATGTGGAGAGATTAAAATGATTGAAGTAGGAGGATTAACAGTAATTGACTTTAAGACATACTCATGTATTGATATTGATAATGATGGGTATGCTCATTTAAAAGATGTGACTACCACTCAAGGTAGGCCAAAGAAGATGAAGGCAACACTTGTTCCCTATTTCAAAGGTAAAGAGTTTATTACACCTGAACCGGAACCTGTTGAAAAATACAAGATGAATACTACTTTTAGTCTTCGTAAGATTGCTACAAGTGAAACTGATTTATCAATTAGTCACGGAGCAATTAGACTATTGAAGGAATGGACAGATACAGCAATACGAAATATGGTTGCTAATGCTGAAAAAAATGCTGTAATTCGTGGTAAAGATACCATTGAAGCGGCCCACTTCTTTTGGTTGGAAACTAATATGCAAGTTGAAGGTTATTGGCCCGACAATAATGATTATGCAAAGAAAGAGGAATGAATATGTATAGTAAAGATATGTTAATTGGAATAGTCTTAGGTATGGCAAAGACAGAAATATACTTAGAGAAAAACGAATCTTCTCAAATTGGTTATAGAGTTAGGCTTAGAGTTAATCTAAGAGCAAAGAAACAATTTCTTTTAGGAGTTAAAAGAAGCCTTGAACAGCATCAAATAACTTCAAAATACAAAGACATTGAACACAAGGGTAGGCAAAGTCCAATATTGAGAATAGGTGGAATTAAGAACTTATATAAACTATGTGAGTTTTTGCCCACTAACTTACCTGATGCAAATGACGAATGGTACACATTTAGACAATCAGTGTCTATTGTTTCTGATGGAGAGCATCTTCAACTTGAAGGTCTAGAAAGACTATTTGTACTGAAAGGGGTGCTTTAATTGGGATTTACTACTATGGAAAACCTAAGACCTATACTCTTGACCGGAAAGGTAGGTACAGGAAAAACACAGAAAGCAAAGGAAATGCTTCCAAATGCTTTGATTCTTTATGCAAATGAAATGGGACTCAAAGACTTGGGTTCCTTTCCAAAGGAGAATGGTATCATAATTGAAGATATTCACTTAAAGCCTAAGAAGGATGAAATACTTTCCATTCTTAGAAAGTATCGTGGTCAAGTAGTTATTACTTCTATCAATGAAAAATCAGTACCTAAAGATATAAAGGCAATGTGTCAAATAAAAAGGGCCGGCTCTAAAAAATATCTAAGGGAACAGATATTAGAATTGGCTCCGAGAAGTCAAGAACCGCTATCATTAGAACAAGACACTTACTCTCTTGTTTCTATGTTTCTAAAAGAAACTGATAGGAATTTAATTGCGGAGATGTTGAAACATAATAAGCCTTCAGATACCCAAATTCTATCTTGGTTAGTTGAAAACATTCATCCAAATAAAATATTGTTTGTAGATGGAGTCGTTAAGAGAAGATGGTCGCAGAATTATTTCTATGAGATGTTGGCGTATTGCCACAGTGGTAAAACATTTGGGCAAGTTAAGATGCCGAAGCGTGGAAAGTATTCACAAAAACCTAAGTTAATAAAACGCTTGGGTATTAAAACTGGAGAAGAACGCCTATTTCAACAGTTTAAAAAGAATGAAGATTTCGTAATTTATGCGAAGACAAAGTTAAATAACGGCGAATGTCGTATTTTAAATTTAGGCGAAAAAAGAAGGCGGAGAAAGACCGACCCTATAAAAATAGAACAGAAAACATTAGGTGATTATCTATGAATAACACAGAAAAAATATTAGAAAAAATAAAAGTAATTTTGAATAAAGAACAAAGAAGTACCGGAGAAATTTATGATATGTTAAGGTTTGAACCTTCAATAAGTTCATCTTGGACAAAGGAAAATGGCGATAAAGTTTATCGTTATAGTAAAAGACTTGGGTTCTATGCCCCTACTATGAATCAACTTGGAAATTTAGTTAGAAGAGTTGCTACTAAACAAGGATTAAATGGAAACAAACAACAACTTTGGGAAATAAAGGAGGAATATAAAAATGCTATGGACAGAGAAATACCGGCCCAATAAGATTGGAGATATTGTAGGACAAGAACACTTCGTGATGGATGCGAATACTTGGATTGAAGAAAGAAATATGCCAAATGTTCTATTGTTTGGTAATGCAGGAACAGGTAAAACTGCCGCCGGTATTGCTTTAGCAAGGGGAGTTTTAGGGGATAGTTTTAAAGATAACTTTGTTGAAGTAAATGCTTCGGATGATAGGCGACTTGAAGTTGTTAGAACTACAATCAAGACTATTGCTCAAAGTGGCACAATTGGTGATGCACCCTTTAGAATAATTTTATTGGATGAATTAGGTGGAATGACGGTTGATGCTCAAAGTGCATTGAAGAGAATGGCAGAAAGATATGCTAACAATGTTCGTTTTATTATCACTTGTAATGACAGAAGTAAAATTATTCACCCACTACAAAGTCGGTGTGCAAACTATCATTTTAAGCCATTGAACAATGAAGTGATTTTGGAAGTAATCAACTCAATACTTCAAAAAGAACAAGTAAGTGTATTTGCTGATGATGAATTAGCAACCTTCATATACAATGTTGATGGTGACTTACGCAGGGCGATTACCGAGATACAAGCGGCTAAATCATCTGGCTTTACTTTATCGAAACAAATCGAATCATCTCATAAGGAATACAATGAAATACTAATTGAAATTTTAAATAAGAATCCCAACAAAGCATTAACAGACCTACATAAACTTGTTTATGAAGGTCGTAGCGTTAAACAAATCTGTTTAGGTTTGCACAATGCTATTATTGCTTCTGCGGGCTTGGATAACACAACCAAGTATAAACTGTTAAGAACAGTAGGGGAAAGCGAATATCGTTCGACTACCATGACCCCTAAAGTGTTAATATCATGGATGGTTGGACAACTAATATAAAAAAAGGAAGTGAAAATATGTTAAGCGAAAAAATGCAGAACGAATTGAACAAGAGCGCACAATACCTGAGTATGACGGTAGCGGAAGCAACGGAAAAATATACGGCTATTTGTGCCGAAAACAACATTGAAACAAATGATGATTTAGGTTTGGGCCTTTGGCGAAACTTTGCAAAACAAAATATGCGTCGTGCAAAGCAAGATACTCAATCATCAAGTGGTAGCAATTCTCTAACTAAGAAGTGCTTTGGTTTCTTTGTTGCCTTAGAAGCACCAAGAGATATGATGAGTTGGAACCGTAATCGAGCAAAGGAAGAATACAACCGTGATTCAGATAATGCTTTGAATGAAGGCCATGTAGCAATTGCTACTCAAAATGCTTTAGGTAAGTGGATGATTAGCCGTTATCATAATGGTGAATATCAAGAAAGAATGGTTGCTGATTTACCGGAAGGTGCAGAAGAAATGCCAGATGGTGTAATGGTCATTCCTTTGGATAATACCAAAGCATACATGAATGGTGGAGAAAACCGAAATTATGGTAAGCCTTTGCCATTAGAACAAATGCGACGAAGTGGAATCTTCTATGGAAGTGTTGATGGTGGCGAAATGAAGTCATATCAATTCTCATACAAGAATCAAGGCGGTGTGGACTTTACTCCAAATTGCTTTGAATTTATGCACTTTGTTGCGATTCCATCAGAGGATGGAAATAATCTATATGGTATGACTATGGCAACAAAGGATAGCCTTATCCGTAATGCTGATTTAGACCCAGAAAACTCCGACTATCGAGATATGGGTGAAACTGACTTTGTTTTTATCTTGGCTACTGAATATGAAAGCCATCTTTCACCATTGGTTGAAATTGACCGAGCGCATATTACTCGGCAAACTCTTCCTGCAAAGGATAGATTTGTTATTACTGATGGTACTGTTTGCAATATGAATATGATGCCTACTTCTAACGGCAACCGTATTCTTAATATTACAGACTTGAATGCTGAATTTGATTATGAAAGTGAGTCTAACATGACTACTTGTTGGATTCCAGAACACATTGATATTAATTTTGGTATTGGTTCATCAGTTATTGTAATTGGTCGAACTTCTCAACGAATGGTTGATGGTGTTGCTGACCCTGTGACAATCAATGTTTCTTCTGTTTATGTGACAGAAAAGCGTGGTGCGCCCATTGAGGTTAATGCACCTGTTGAAGAATCATACGATTGGTTTTGATTAGGTTAAACTGATATTCTAATGTGCGTGTGTAAATGTATTCCAATGAATGACATTCGGGTAGGTGCGATGCCTATCCTCTAAGGAGGGAAAATAAATGAATGATGTAATAGAAAATAAATTTATTCTAAAGGGCGAGAGTTACATTGCAGATTTGCAAAAGGTGGACTTTCTAACTTGGAATGAAAACGATAAAAGGAAGGGCGAATATTTCATGAAGTTCCATATTGGAACTAAGGAAACACGATTTATTTGTTCATCGAAGAATGAACTACTTGGTATTATCAAATCTTGGTGTGCCGCTAATGGTAAAAATGTAGATATAGATGAAAATGATATAGGTGATTGGCTTGCTAGGGACTAAGAAAGAAAAAACGAATTTTAAAGAATTGATGGCTCAAAAAAGAGCACAACGAAAAGCACGAATGGTGTTAGGTATTTGGGGAGAACCCAAGACCGGAAAAACCGGAATTGCATTGGACTTCCCCGATAAGAACATTTATGTTCTTGATTGGGATAGAGGTGTTGAATCAACTTGGTTTGAACACCATGATGCAACAGAACGAATCAATGTATATTGTCCTATTGTAATGCGAAAAGATAACATTATGGATATTGACAAGAGCGAACAAAACTCTCTTGACTTCATTAACTTTGCTAAAGAACAAATGGAAGCAGGTGAAGACATTGTATTCGTTATGGACGGAGTTGATACTTGGCTTGATAGTTGTATTCTAAAGGTCAATCCTAACCCAAGAGTTGTGACAAAGATTATGCCGTTTCAGTATGGTAATAGAAACAAGACTTTCTATTTCCTATTGGAAGCAATTTACCAATTGAATTGTGATGTAATTTACATTACTCACGAAACAGAAAAGTATGTTGATAATACCCCTGTTGGTGTTCAACCTGCTTGGAAAGATTGGGGCGGAAAACTTGAACAAGAGATTTACTGCTCAAAGAAGAAGGTAAAGAACGAGTTGCATTTTACTGCTGAATTAATTGGTTCACGAACCAATGGTAATTTGGTAGGAAACAAATGGACTGTGCGTGAAGGAACTCCCCCTAATATTCAATGGAACGGTGTTCCTGAATTAAGGGAGGGAAAGATTTGAAACTAAGTAGTAAATTACCTGAGCATGAAAATCTAGGAGAACTAACTTTTTTAGAAGAAGACAATGAGGGAGATAAACTCTATTATAGGGAATGTTTAACTCGTTGGTCTAAAGAAGAACAACTTGCTTATGAAAAAGAAAACGATAGAACCTGTGGTTTTCATTGGCAGGTTTATGGTGCAAATCCTATATTCGGAGTTAGTGCTTGGCTACTTAAGGGTGAAAAAATATGAAATTCATAGTAGATAATAAAAGCATGGAGAAAGCATTGAGCGACATTCAAGGTAAAGGAAAGTATATTGGAAATGGTGGGCTTGGTTCATCTAAAGTAGGAACTTATTTTTATATGGTTCTTAACAACAATACGCTAGAGATTTGGAATGGCGATGCAACATTTGGACTAAATATCACACTAACAGTTGAAGGAATCACAAATGGTTCTTTCATTGGTGATGCAGGGCTAATCATACCTTATCTAAAAAAGTTTGGAGATAGTGTTCAATTTGATGTTGGGGATTTTCTTAAACTAACTTGGGGCGGAAAGGTTGCCTCACTACCTATGGTAGTTAATCACCCTAATATGGATGCTATTGTTCGTATTCGTAGAATGATAGAACACATAACTTATGAAGAAGAACTAGAAAAACTTTGGGCCTTTGGTTCTTCAAAGTTTGAAGGTGCTTTTAAGTTAAATAGAGATGATTTTGATGAAACAATTAGCCTTTGTGAATTAGTTAAGAGTGGAGTATTTAAGTTGAACTTTGAAGAAGGTGAATTAACCTTCTCAAGTATAACAAGTGCTTCTAATAAATACGAAGAAAAAATTGAGTTAGAAACACATATTGGTGATGCGGCAACATTGGAATATTCCGGCCCATTACACAGATTCTTTGAGAAAGGACAAGAACTTAACTTTTATGTTAAGGATGAGTTCCCTTTGCTCATTGTAGCCAACGACAGAAAAATATTGAAAGCACCTTATACCGGTGGTAATTAAAATGATAATTAGTAAATGCATGGATGAAAAACATATATACACAGCATGGAGAGAAAACGGAGAACGCAAATTCAAATTGGAAGCATTTGAACCATACTTCTTTATTGAAGACGATGAATTTGAACTAACTGAGTATTCTGCAAGTAGGCATATCAAGCGACCATTCAAATATGAAAAGGGTGATTGGGTTTCTTTAAAAGGAAAGTCTTTAAAGAAAGTCATTGTTGAACAAGCCAATGATATTTACAAGGCTCGTAAAATGTTTGGTAAAACTTACGAAGCAGATGTACCTTTTGGTTTTAGATATGCTATTGATAAGTTAGACAAACTACCTGAATTTAAACTGCGAAAGTGGTATTGGGATATGGAATGGCAACAAGGTGGAGAACACCATGATGAGATTACTACTATTGTAATGTATGATAATTATGATGAAAAATACTTTCAATGGGCTTGGTTCCCTAATTATGAAGGAGAAGAATATCTGTTCTTTGATAATGAGAAAGAAATGATTGAATCATTTATTCGGGTTATGGTAGATAAAGACCCTGATATGTTAATTGCATGGTTTGGTCTTAAATTCGATTTGCCTAAACTGCTTGAAAGGTGCTGTGCATTGGGAATTAACCCCATGCTAATGTCACCAATTAACCGCATAGAAGGCGTAAAGAAGGCTGGTAATGGCTTTGTTTTCTCTAAAGGTGAAAGTGGGTTCTCTCCCATTCAACAGCCGTTAGGGGGGCGCATAACCCTCAATTTAGACCTTGCTTTTGAGCGTCAATGGAATGATTCACAAAGAGGAACATTACCATCAATGAGTCTTGAATATGTTTCACAAACATTATTTGGTGAAGGTAAATCAAAGGAAACTAAGTTTGAAGACCCGAATGAATTTTATCGAAGGGGTTGGCTTGAAGACACAGAAGCGTATTTGAAATATGCTTTGATAGATGTTGAATTACTTGTAAGAATTGATGAAACTAATTTTTGTAGTGAGGCTATTATTGCTTTACAAAGATTACTTAAAGCACCATTTGAAGCGTGTTTTTATGCAAGTCATATGGGTTCTATTTACTTTATGCGTAATGCAGATTGGATTTGTAAGACAGGAAGTAAAGTAGATAAAAGAGAAGAATACGAAGGTGCTATGATTTACGACCCGCTTAGTGAAGGAACAAATGGATTACATCTAAAAGTAGCCGCTTTTGATTTTGCTGGATTGTACCCATCAATGATGATTGCTCGCAATATTTCATGGGAAACTAAAAGTGAAGAACCTACTGAATTTGGTTGTGATATTGCTACACCAAGAGATTTTAGCGAAGCGACAAGAACTCATATTCTTTACTACAAAACAGATAAATTGGGTTTGTTGCCAAGAGCAGTTCTTGAATTGAAAGAGTTGCGAAATGAATATAAGCGACTTATGCGAGATGCAAGGGAAGCCGGAGATGATTTAGAAGCAGTTAAGTGGCATAACAATCAAATGGCTGTAAAGCGTTTAATGGCTTCTTTTTATGGCATTGTTGCCTTTCAAGGATTCGGTTGGGCTGATGTTAATTTGGCCGCAAGCATTACCGCAAGTGCAAGAGAAGCAATCCGTTTAGCCGCATTCAAAGCAAAGGAGATGAAAGTATGAAATGTATAAAACC
>Ga0209535_1001940_pt1 | contig 13700 bp, 20 predicted proteins | sample LinPmetageLP28_FD_184041 | JGI IMG/M metagenome (GOLD analysis project Ga0209535, IMG submission 184041) | Marine viral communities from the Pacific Ocean - LP-28 (SPAdes) (version 2) | ecosystem: Environmental > Aquatic > Marine > Oceanic | place: Pacific Ocean | collected 2009-08-22 | reverse complement strand
GTAGCTCCTCAACCCGTAGCTCCACAAGCTGTAGCTCCTCAAGCTCCCGTTAATCAATTATCACGCTTTGATCAAGCAAGCCTAGAAAGGCAACAAAGAATCGGCGGCACTGGCAGTTTTGAGGGTGACAGTGATGCTCGCGATGCTCGACTAAGGGCCAATGAAAGGCAACCTGGAGAAAGCCAAACGGAAAGAGATACTCGTGTAGCACAAAGCAAAACCACTAGCTCACAGGCAGGTGGAATGTCCTTCGATGATGCAAGGCGCAGAGCAGAAGGTCAACTAGTAGCAAGAGGGGTAAAAAACCCATCCGCATCCCAGATCAATGCTTTGGCTAGATCAATTCAGGCAGGGGAGGCAGAACGCTTAACGGACTTAGAACTTAAAAGAGATTTAACTCAAGGCAGGATTGATTTACTCGACAAGCAATTAGCTCAAGCTGGCATTGTTCCAGTTGCACCTCCTGTAGTTGATCCAGAGACTGGAGTGATTACTCAAGAATATTCCGATGGATCAATAAGATTCAAGGGGGTAGGAAGAAGTCCAAGCGGAGGAGGCTTTGATCTTGATGGTTTTGTATCAGGTGATGAAGGTGATAAATCCTCTGATTTTAACAAGGGAGAAATTCGAGAGCAGGATGGCGTAAGATATCAGTTCGACGGTAAAAAGTGGAATCAAATATAGACTATGGCATTTGATCCAAACAAACCTTCTCAACTTGTTGGCGGGGTTTTTGATCCCAATAGTCCTTCTACCCTTGTAGAGGCAGGTGCTAGCTTTGACCCCAATCGTCCCTCTACCCTAATTGAGGCTGATGACCCAACCCTTGGTCAAGTAGGAACAGGTCTGCTTGCTGAAATCGCAATCGGAGAGAGTGCCAAATATACTGGAACCACGGCTGGAGCAGCAATAGGAACTGCTACTTTAGGGCCAGGACCAGGAACAGCACTTGGTGCTGGTCTAGGTTATCTCACTGGAGGTATAACTGGTGGCATAGCTGGATCAATCGCTGCACAAAAACGTGAAGGAAGAGAGGATATATCTTGGGGTAGAGTTACCGCTGATACTCTTTTGAATATACTTCCATTCGGATCAGGTAAGGTTACCAAGGGTTCAAAGCTATTACCTCGCCTTGCTGGTGCCACAATTAAGCGAGGCGGCCAGGGTGCAGTTATTTCAACTGGAGCAATGTCCATCGAGAAAGGAATAGAAGAGGGTAGGTTCTTGACTCCTGACGAATTACTACAGGTTGCTACAACAGGTGCGGGTCTAGGCATAGGATTGGGTGTAGCAGGAACTGTATTAAATAAATCCTATAGTAGGTTGCTGAATAAAAATACGGATGAAATAAACGATCTATACAAAAAGGGAGATGTGGATGCGGTTACCGTTGTGGATGCCATTACCGGCGGTGATCCAAACAATCGAGTCAATCGACTGCTGAATACTTTTACATCATACATCCTTCCGTCCAAGGTTATAGGTTCTAAAAGTTCTGAAGCTCTTCGCAGGGGGATGAACGAGACGGGTGCGGCAAAAGATATAGCCGGAAGGGTCAGAAAAACATTAGATAAAGTATACAATAATCTAGATGCAAAGGATAAAAGATTAGTTGATGACTACATCATAGGCAAATCAGATACCTTGCCTAGTAGTGCTTTAAACCTAAAGGACACCATTGATGAAGCCAGGGGGTTGATTAGTGATGCCGCCAGTAAGATACTGAAGCTAAGTGACGAGGGTGTCATTGACCTAGGCGAAGGATTCGTAGCGGCGGTCAGAAGAAGTATAGAGGACGGAAGCTATCTGACCAGAGAATACAGGTTCTATGAGGACGCAAAGTATAGACCATCCAAATCATCCGAAGAAAAACTTCGTCAATCATTTATTCGAGCACTGAAGAAGGGCGGAGAAAAGAACCCAGAGCTTGAGGCTGATAGAATCATACAGAACTACTACGCTAGTCGTAAAACTTCTGATAGCGTCAAGCAGGGTATGGATATACTTGTTGAGAACAGTAAGGTTTTCAAACAAAGGAAGGCATTCAATAAAGAGTTACGTGAGTTCCTAGGGGAATACAAAACGCCCGGTGAAAAATTCTATGGCACAATATCAAGATTGGGCAGGATTGCCGCTGACCAGACTGCGGCATTTAATGTCTCGAAGGATTTAAGATTAGCTGGCCTGGCCGTTAGGCTGAATGAAATACCTCCCAATATGAGGGCTGATTTTAATCCTCTTAAAATAAACGGTAAGATCATCAAGCAAAACATTGGGGGTCAGAGAGAACAATTGTATGCGCTCAAAGAAACCCAGAACTCCATTGACCAGCTATACGGTAGCCGTATCCCACAGGATACAAACCTGCTAGTAGAAAATGCCATAACTAAGTTAATCAGCACGACTACTGGTATGACCAAGTTTGCGGCAGTTCCGTTAGCACCAGCGGCTTATTCTCCTCAGCTTTTTGCAAACGCCTTTGGTGTTATAAGTCAGGGAATGAATCCATTTCGCGGGTTCGGAAGAGGTCTTAAGGTTGCTGGAAGTGAACTCTCTGGCAAGGGATTGACCCTGAAGAAAATAAATGAATACAAGAGCCTAGGCTTGGTGGACAAGAATGTTTTTGTCAGTGATATTCGTAATGCCTTCAACAAGGGGTTCAAGTTATTACCAGAAAATAAAGTAGGTAGAGGCGTTGGCACTGCGGCAAAAAAGATAGGTCAATTCTATAGTGCAATAGATACAGCTAACCGCATCTCTGTATTTGAAAACTATAGAGAAGTTATACTTCCAAAGTTAATACAAGGTGTCAATGATCCCAAGAGCTTGAACTACCTGGACCCAGCAACCTTCAACAGGCTCGCGGCTGAGTTAACTAACTCCACTTATCAGAACTATGATCGTATATCCCCTTCGCTTAGATATTTATCCAGGCTGGGTATACTCAATGAGTTCGTATCATTCCTGCTGGAGTTCACAAGGACTACCTTCAATCAGGCTAGACTAGGGAAGTCCCTGATTAATGGTTCTTTTGCTAAAAAAATGAAGAGCGAATACGGAGTGAATGTTAACCAAGGTAAGGCTTTCTTTGAGGGCACTAAGAGAATAGCGTTTCTGTCCGGAGCCTTGGGGGCAGCTTCATTTGGTATAGCTGCTTACAACAAGTCAAATGGTTTTGATAATAAGAAAGTTAAGGCCATAAAAGAAACGGTTGCTTATGACTGGGATGACACCAGCGCGTTGGTTATACAGGACTTAGGTGATCAAAAGGTAGGCCTGGTTAATATGGGATACAGAATGCCAATAGCTGATTTGACCTCAATATTTGAGGCGGGATTAGGAACTGGAAGTTATACCGAAGCCGCTTCTGGAATGTTTGGCGCACTCTCTGATAAGTTTTTTGGAAAGGGAACAATCAACGCAAAGAACTTCTTCAATGCTATTCAGAATATTGACCCAGATACTGGTGAAAGAATATCCAAATCCCCTAACAGGTTGGACAACGTGTTGGATCAAACAACTTTTTACGTATCAGAAAGTTTCACGCCCGGATTTGTTAGGGATATTCAAAGATGGGATGACAGAACCGCAGGAGAAAAAGGTGCTCGATATTTATTGGGCGAAAGAAAATTCAATACTTCTTTTACTGAGGGTGCTGGTAGAAAATTTAACAACGCCGTAAAAAGAATCCGTGGAGTAAGAAATCAGTATTCCGCAGAAGCTCGCGAGGCGGATGATATAGCATCAGTTTATCAGAAGAATAATAATACTTACAGAAGCAATATTGAGGAAATAATTACGCACATAGATAATCTAAGAACCCTCGAAGTAAGTAATCAGGACATATACAAGACACTGCCTGCAACGCTTTCTAAAAATGTTAAGCTCGCTGCTATGAAGGGTATCGTTCTGGATATGCCAGTAGCTGTTTCAATCAAGGGGAACAGGCTCGAACAAACAAAGCAGTATATAGAACTTGTTGAAAAGATGCCCCGTGATCTTGCTACTAAAATGCTTAAGCAGGAAGTTAGCTCAAATAAAATAAATAGAGCGCAGTTAAATACTATAGTAAATGCTATTAAGCTAAGAAGCTCCCTATAAAAAAGCCCCCACCGATTAACTTCCCCTGAAGTTTGCGTGAAGGGAAGCGTGAAATCGATGAGAGCTAACTATGAATGAGGCGTAAAGAAGGTGGAACTACTAACAACCACCCGCCGGGATTACTCCTTGGGCTTACCTCTCTCAAGTATTATACATCATTGGATTCAAGGAACTCCTTGAGCTTTCGCTTTTCGTCCTGCAAAGATTTTCGTTGTTCCTCCATTCTCTCTATCCTGTAGGATAGGGTCCTGGATTCGTGACGAATCATTTCTATTTGCGTCTGAATCCTTTCGATGTTTTCTTTAGGTATTGGCATAAAGTAAATATGTATTTGTTTTTAGAAATGAATACATTGACAATCAAATTGTCAACTGTTTATCGTTTTAGTATCCACGATAGTTGCGTCCTTATTGTATAGGTATCCAGTCATTTTGTTGACTGTTTGAGTTCTGTCGAAGTCAGTCTGCCAAGGCATCTTCCTGTTGTGAAACCCGAAGTTGTAGTCCTGCCTAATCAATTTAGAGATATTCCAAATATAAAGTAAGCCCTCGAACTCGTTCACGTATATGAAGTCCTTCTTGACGGACTCCGCTAGTCCTATGTTAGTGTCCAGCTTTAACTGCTCAATGATCCAAGGATCGTAGGCCTTGCGCCTGGACTTGATTTCAAATAAGTAATTATCGTTCTCGTAATCAAAGGAACTGAACTGATCCTCAGCCTTGATTAGTTTACTGATGCCCGTGAAGGCTATCATTATCTGTTCCGCTACTTGTGCTTCAGTCATTATGTAAATCTCCCTAGGCAGTGATAGAATTTTAGTAAACCGCCAATGTCCCGCTGCCCTTCTCGGTTCTTGGCTATCTCGTAATACATCTTTGTATAAGGTCCTTTGTCATCGATCTCCTTTGAGGATTCAAAGTCCCCATCGGTTGGATACATTAGTAACACAATGTCAGCATCGTTCTCAATGTCCCCGGAATCCTTTAGGTCATATAGCTTTAGCCTACCGTTCTTGGCACCCTCTCGGTTCACCTGAGCGAGTAATATAACGGCTATATTTAAATCAATAGCCATCTGCTTTATCTTGTGAGAGATGTCGGCTATACCTTCAGCCTTACTCATCCTAGATGAAAAAGGAATGAGTTGTAAATAATCAATAACGAGCAACTTAACGCCGTATTTATTAACGAACTGCCTGGTTTGACTACAAAGATCGTCTGCACTCTTGACCGCGTGAGATGTATATATGGGTAACTCCGAGAGTTGATTAACAGTCTCGGTTACTCTAGCCATTTGTTTGTCAGTGGCTACGTTGTCCTCCACGTTACGAATGTTGACTCCAGATATTACTTGGGTCAAACGCTTTGTCAGTTGCTTCTGAGGCATCTCCAGTGAGAATATACCGCAGTGATGACCGTCCTTCTTGACTGCCTGTAGTGCAATGTATAGGGCCAGGGCGGACTTACCGCAGGATGTGGGGGCAGCAATGGTCATAACCTCACCAGCGGCGATGCCTCGATTGCCTAAGTAATCATCAAATTTATTAGTATGAGTCTTTACTACATCGGGTTCGTATTCGCCGGACTGCATCTTCTTTATATCCTCAAGTAATTCCTTGGCGGATTCGCCTATCTTTACTTTGGATTGGCTGGCCAGCGGTCTAGCCAGCAGGGTGTTCTCCAGCTCTGAACGAATCTCGTCGTAGCCCTTTGTCTCGGACTCAACTTCTTCGACGGCCAGTCGGCACGAGCGCATAAGCTCACGGAGCTTGGACTTCTCCGCTACGATGTGAGCGTAGTAAGAAGCCTGAACAGGGGTAGAAGCCTTGTCACAGATGGACAGTAGCCCGGCTATGCCTCCGACCTCATCAACGCCCCTAAGGGTCTTCAGGTGCTCTAGAACGGACACGTCATTCAAGGGCTTGCCTTGAAGTGCTAGTGCTCCGATTGTTTCAAATAAAAGTTGGCATCTCTGCAAATAAAAATCGCCGGACTGGACGATTTGAGTAACGGAATCGTAGACTGATGTATCCTCTTCGAGTAAACAAGATGCGATTAATCCTTCCTCCGCCTCAGCATTATGTGGTTGCTGATGGACCAGTAGTTCCAATTCGTCTTGATTCATTCTCAACTGTGGACAAAAGAGAGCGAAGCAATTGACCCAAAGCGTTGTGCTTTATTCTTATTTCTTTAGGTAATTTTAGGGCATCAATCTCGTTGTGAATGTTGAGGGATACCTCTGCGGCTTCTATAATTTTTGTCATTTTTTGTTAGTATATTTGTGAAGTTAAGAACACTTGAACCCCCCGCCGATTTGCGGAGAGCCAAGCATTCTAGCACAAGGATTTACTTCTTCTCTTCTCTTTCGAGCATCCCTATGGCTATCAATGAGTAGCCAATTAGGTCACGAAAGATATCCTTGGATTGATCGCCTTTTGTGGTAACCTGGAGCGACCCATCTGAACAGAAAGCCTTAGCTCTCTGGAATTTGTCCTGCATACGGATGCAGATACCTGTAAGGGGATGAACGCCGAACTCAGTTGAAGCGTCAAAGTTAGCGAAGGGGTTATCGCAAGTCTTGCCACCCGTGTAATCCGAGTTCTTGTTAGCGGTCATAGCTAGGATGTCATCCATCTCTTCGGAGCGGAACTTATCCCACCACCCTTTATCGAAGTCCCCCATACCTTAGAAGGGTGAGTCGTCACTCGCTGGCACTGTTGCCGCGGCTGGAGCCGAGGAGCTAGTGTTTGCGGGTGCATCAGCGGGGTTAACTGCTAGTGACATAAAAGATAGACCGCTCTTGGCGACCTTCTTCCATCCTTTGAGGTAGTAGGTCTTACCCTCTACGTCAATCTTCCCGTTGTAATCAGGTTGATTGGGTTTTTCTTTGCGGTCATTCACGAAGAATGTTCCGGTGTTGGTGTTATCGTATTCAGCCATAGTTATTATTGGTTGGTTAGAATTCAGTTGTTGTAACAACTGGTAGAGATTTACCTTTGCCGTGCTTGTTGGTAGCATCTGGGTCCTTAGTATCGTCGATAGCAAAGAGTCCATTCAGGGCATACTTACGAGCATAGGAACTAGCGGAGCCAGTTATCTGAGCATCGTCCATACCCTTCTTTACTTCAGCCTCACGAGCGAAGGCTGTTGTTGATGCGATAGGATCGGAGTGCGACTCGTGAACAGTCGCTGTTGCCTTAACGTATACTCGACCACCTACCTCAACGATCTCATCGCTGACAGTTAGGAAGCAATTGTATTTGTTCAATAAAGGCTTAACGGCCTCTAGTATATCCTCGGCGGATCTGTATGAATACCCACCGAACTTATTAGTCTGTCCCTTCGGAGCCTTTAGCTCGGACTGGATGGACTGCATTATCTTTACTGTATTATCTTTGGTCATAATAGTTTTTGGTTAGTTCACGATACAGTTTGCATCGTTCTTTTTCATTGGAGCAGGACTCAAGTTCTTTCTTGGTCGCTCCTAGAATTCTTAATTCAACAACCTGTTCGGCGGCTGTCAATGAATTTTTAAATTTTTTCGTAAGTTGTATAAGTCCAACGGGGTGAAGGACATCCAGGGTTTCTTGTTCTAGGTAAGCAGCCATAGCATCGAGGACACCAGGCAAATGTTCCTTTTCACCCTTGCACATTCTGAGATAGAAGTTCTCCACCTTGCCGAGTAGACTGTTCGCTTGTCTGGATATAACACCGCGAACCATCCCGGTCTGGTGGTCGTGGTCAAGAACCCAATCGTCTTTCTTCGAGGCCAGGATAGGACAGCACAATGGTTTGTTCCGTTCCCTGAATTCTTTTATTTTACTCTGAGGAAGATACGTCATATTTTTTTATCCATTCTCTTATACTTTTCTCGGCTATGCCGCCTAGTTCTGCCTGTATTGATTTGTATGTCAAGCCCTCATTTCTTAACTGATAAGCTCTGCTTGCGAACTCCCTCTTTTGTTCATCGGTAAATCGTATGCCTCGCCTAGTTGTCTTGTCGTTGCTGATTAAACCTAAGCGTTTCATTCGATCAAAACCCTTGACCTTGCACTCACGCAGGAACTTATTCCTGGTTATCATTGCGTCGAAATCCTCGTCGTTATGATGTGCCTCCAATAAATTAAGTGTGCTTGTTGCTGGATTGATATCGTTCATTCTAATTCTAATTGTTTTATTGATAGTATTTGCCCAGTCGATCCGCGATTGAAGACGCATCGCCCAGCCCTGTCGGGGACTTTCTTCAGTATATACTTCAGTGCTGACTTCTCATCCCTAGCCCACTTGCAAGTTCTTCCCACGTAGCCGTCGGGCATATCATTCATCGTGTATTTAATTTCGTATTGATTCATTTCATACGGAGCAGCCAGTAAAGTTCAGCGCACTTCTTCGCTACCTTTATTCCTTTCTGCATCTCTTCCTGCTTCCAGTCCTTGTGATGATGCTTCTTTGTATCGCAGTCAATCACAACGGAACGACAGGCTGGTAAGTAATCCAGACCGTGCTCCTTCATCAGCATAAATGATTCAATGGCTAACTGCTGGCAGTCCTTTGGGTAAGTCTTAGCCTTGCCCTTGGTGTTAGTCCTGCACTTGTAGTCCGCTAAGAATAACTGGCCATCGGAATCGTGACCAATGAAGTCCACGCTACCGGCGATCTTGATTCGATTACTCGCTACAATCTTCTCACAAGCGATTGGCTTAACACCTTCAGCGTGAATCCATTCCACGAATGGTGTAGCCCACTCGTCCCAGACACTAGCCTCGGGCTGTTGGTCTGAGTAAAGGAAGTTGTAATCAACGTGATCCTCAATGACCTTGTGAACAGTGGTGCCGAACTCCGAGGACTCAATGGTGTCACCAGTAATGGGGTGCTCCCTTGTTCCATATGTCAGACGCTCAATGTCCTGCCACACGAGGTGCGGGAATTGTCGGGCCAGTGATGTAATCATCTTGGGTTTGTAGATACTATCCAAGAAGGAATCCTTTACTATGCCAAGGACAGTAGTAACGGACGGGTAGACTTTCGTTTTCTTCTTAGCCTGTGCGGGGGTAGTTACTTCACCCTCGAACGAGGGGTCAGATACGTCAGTGCAATTATAAAAGTGCGCCATTATAGTTCCTCCTGGTCCATCACGTATTCAATTGCTTGACGAAGTGACTTGGTGCTGATGCCATCGCAGGGCATTGAAACTATCGGATCAAAGAATCCCTCCTTGTGAATTTCACAAATGTTAATACTTCCGTCAATGTCCGCTTGCCAGATGTGTGTTAGACCCTGGTCAGCGAAGTAATTAAAAACTTCTTCGGTCTTTCTGGGAGGTAACTCACTGTGTTCAACGACTTGAATTGCTGAAGCAATCTCGTCGGCTAAAGTATCGGAAGTCTTGGCTTGGTGCTCAAGCTCCTGAACTACTTCGTATGCATTGTCCTTAGTTATGTTCATCATTGTGTTAGTTTATGGATTAGAGTTGCTAGTAAGACTGAAGCCCCGATTCCGAGGATGCAACAGAAAACTACAACGGCGGAATAAAAAACATCCTTGCCGCCTTGGACTAATTCTTCGTATTCATCTTTCATATTATTTATTGGTTACTCTCTGGATTAAAGTTACGAATGCCTTGGCGGCAGTCTGATTGACAACCCCGTTGCCTAGGAGTCGGAGTCGATCCACTCGGTTGGTAGTTGCGTCCACCCCACGGGTAGTCCCATTAGATGCTCGACCCAGTTCGGATTCAGCTTGCCCGTTGCTTTCCCGCAATGACCCGCTATGTCCTCCTCCAAGTTGGACTTCTTCCGATTGGCTAGATGCTCGCGGTTCTCCTCCGTTATCTGGGGATGAACCTTGTTGGCTCTTGGTGTCGGCCACGACTCTTGGCTCCTCCCACTCGTGCTGAGGTTCGCCCGGTCTTGAAGGCCACTCAAAGCCTTGGCTCCCTTGCGACTGTGATCCATATCGGGGTAGTGAACTTGTTCCCTGAGGTTCATACACCCCGCGTTCTTCTCCGCTCTGGTCTGTGCCAGTTTCTCTGGAGTCCGCACTAGGTTGTTGGAATCGAAGGTCTGAGGTGTTGCCCAATTCTTCCCCTCCTCGTGAGTCTCCACTGCATCCCGCAGTTTCGCCCCGAATGTTTGATTGCTCCTGTGCCTCTTGCTCTTGAAGCCCTGCTCCGTCATCTCCGTGTCGATGCGTCCGCCCTCCGCGTCCGATGTCCTCGCCGTTGGCCATCCCAAGGATGAAGACTCGCTTTCTCTGATGAGGTGCGCCGACTTCTTCCGCTGAGAATACTCCTGCCGTTGCTCGGTAACCCAGTCCTTCCAACTCTCGGAGGACATATTTGAGAACTGATTCTCCGTCCCCTGTCTTAGCTGAGATGATTCCTCCAACGTTCTCGAGGAAAACAATTCGAGGTTGGCAGTCCCTGATTCCATCTCTGATGTATGGGAACAGGTGTCTAGGGTCATCAGTTGCTTTACGTTGTCCTGCACAACTGAAGGGTTGGCACGGGAATCCGCCAGATAGGATGTCCACTTGTCCACGAAACTTTCCGTAAGGGAATTGTTTAACGTCCGTGAAGACAGGTGCCGCATCCAGCTTTCCCTCTTCCATCTTTGCAACCAGGTTCGCGACAGGGAATCCTTCCCTCTCCACGAAAGCGATTTCTCGCAGGTTCGGCAGAACTCTTCTAAGTCCAAGCCCGATTCCTTCGTATCCTGAACAAAGGCTGATGTGTGTAATTGCTTTGGTAGTATCCACATTTTATCTTTCTATTTTTAGTATTGTTTTTTTTTCTTGACAGGGTGTCAAATTGAAGGCCTACCATAGGGAAGTCTTCCGTCGGTAGTCAATCCCTAAGTAAGTAATTTTTTTATAAAAAATATTTGGACATAGGGACTGGCTACCATAGGGTAGGCTAACATAGGGTAGGGTCAGCACTCCGCTGTGAAGTGGCAGTCCCCGTGGTCTTCAAGGCACTTGAGAATCTTTTCACCAAGGGCCAGGTCAGCGTAGTCCCGAACCTCTCCGCGGGTGATGTTACTCTTGTCCAAGTCATCTTGGCTATACGAGTCCACCTTGTCAAAGAACCCGTGAACCTTGTCGTAGTCCAGTCGATCCTTGATCTTCTTGATGCCGTATTTGACGGCAGGTATATCTTCTTCGTAGAAGTTGTAGTCCAATTGGTCGGGTGCAGTTCCATCGACACCGAACTGGTCGGCGGCATTGGATGATTGCACAGCAACCCAGAACTTTCCTTTTATATCTCCGTTGTAGTATCGTCCCATATTGTTTTCCTTTCTATTGTTATGCGATTGAGCATCGTAGGATGCCCATCTTAGTTGTCACGTATCCCGTGCCAGTAGTAACATCCTCGATGAGGAACGGACGCTTCGGTGAGCGCACCTTGTATCCCCGTAGGTAGTATAATTTTCCGTCACGTGAGTCCTTGAGCTTGGCTCCGAGCCAGTCCTTCGGGATGCCTAGGGATTCGTAGTTCTCGTTGAGATACTTTTCCTCCTTTGATACCGGTCTGCCTGATTCTGACAGGAGTTCAACCTCTAGCTTGAAGGTAGCACTATCGTTGGAGTATCGGCATCCGCCCATACGTAGGGACAATCCAAGTCTCTCGCCAACGGAGGCTAGCTCGGACTGTAGTTCTTTTCTGATGTCTGCAAGGACATCGCGGTCAATCTTATCTATGTGTATTGTATTCATTAGTAGTATTATTATTTCTCTTGTTGTTATACCATTATTCCTAGAGTAGGAATAAATAGTTCAAATGGTTCCTTGGTCTTGTGAATACCAAGTAGTTCGTATTGTCCCTCAATGAACTCGTAGATATTCATCTGGGCGTTCGGGTCCTGGCCGTGCATCTTGTTGAAGCGATACTTGCGAGCCTTTAGTTCTTCGGCGTTGTCAAAGGGCTTCCCGTTACGGCTGCCCTTGCTGGTTCTAATTATTGTAGTATATTTTTTATTGCTCATCGTTTATCTGTTGTTCGATTGCGTCATTGACAATCGTTATGTCCTCCTTTGATAGAGAATTAATTGGTATTTCTTTGTATTCATCGGAGTCCGTCAAGTAACTGACCCGCATAATTTGTATGTGCTCGATGCGAACTTCCTTCCAACTCTCAGTGACCCATTGGTCACCGAAGTCCGAACTGCACTCGCACTCCATTAGATGCCAATCAACATCGGCATCAATCAAGAACGTCTTGTCCCTGAGTTCTAATTCTATTTCTACTTCTTCCATATGTATCCTTATTATTTGTTATTCATATAGCTCTTCAATCTTTTTCTGGTTTTTTCTTATGTGATACTGAGCTTCACTTACCTTATCCATCCAGTATCTGATCGTTCTAAGGTAGCTTTGTTCGGCATCCTCCTTCTGCGATAGCGTTTTACTGCTAGTAATCGGTTGGTTTTCACCGAAGATTTTCTTTAGTTCGGCCTGTTGGTTGCCGATGTTGTCGATTATTTCTGATATATGTTTTGTATCACTCATTTATAGTTCTCCATTTTTGTTAATAAGTAGCTGAGGGTTTCGGTCAAGTCAGCCCGGACTTTCTTCAAGTCCTGAAACATCTCGTAGTTCTCATTCTCTTGGTCACTCGTTTGATTCAGTCTTTCATTACGAAGCCTTAGCTCGTAGTTCCTGTCCTGTAGCTTCTGTAGCTCATCCATCAAATCCCTGTTGCGTTGAACGAGTCCATCGTATATGCCCTCGTATGCCCTTGGGTTCTCGTATGATACGTTAGCCTTGGGCCGCACGTATATCCGTATCTCTTGTGCTTCATCAAGCGGTATGCTTGGTCGGTTACCCCAAGGTGTCTTGGGCTTTGATCCACGTAGGACCAGGCGGTAAGAGCTTCCGCATTCTTTAGCGTTCGCTCGCATTTCTTTGATGGTATTCCAACCATCCTCGTTGTTCTCTACCTTCATAAGGTAGTCGTGTTTTGGTTTGTCAGTTTTACTCATTGTTCTTTTCTTTTATCTGTTCCAGGCTTCCTTGATGGTCACCCATATGATTGCTTGTGCCTCGTATGCCTTGAGCTTGTGCTCCTCAGCTATACGTGCCGTGATTGCCTCGACCCGTCTGTATTGGGTCGCGGTTAAACTTTCTACTGTATCTACGATCCCGTCCTTGGGCTTGCATAAACTCGCTCGTATGTGCCACTTGTCCACAGTAACGTGCTTTGGACTCAACCTCCCTATATTCATTGAGAAGGCGTGAGTCTTCGGGCTTTTAGCAATGAGGGTTGTGTCCCCATTTAGAACTCCCCAAGCCTTTCGCTTATTAGGATTGTAAGTGCATACCTTGAAACTGTCTATGGTCCGCCCTTCGACAAAGGCCCTGATCATTGACTCCGCATCTTTTTTGTTACGCTCCCAAGGATTATTAGGTGAGAGGATTGCGAGTTCGGCAGCCACTATGTATCTGTCGATTCCGTATTCCTTGCTTAGTCTTTTAGTAAAGCTCTGAGCGTCCTTATACCATAGCTTGCCTAGCTTGCGTTGTTTCCTAGTCGCTTGCAATAGCCACGCCGTCTGACAGTTGGCTATGATTCTGTCTGTAGTTTTTGTTAGTGTTCTCTTCATA
>Ga0209535_1001939_pt1 | contig 13700 bp, 19 predicted proteins | sample LinPmetageLP28_FD_184041 | JGI IMG/M metagenome (GOLD analysis project Ga0209535, IMG submission 184041) | Marine viral communities from the Pacific Ocean - LP-28 (SPAdes) (version 2) | ecosystem: Environmental > Aquatic > Marine > Oceanic | place: Pacific Ocean | collected 2009-08-22 | reverse complement strand
TTATCTAAATCAAGCAGTTCAAGACAGTGAACTCCTGTTTTTGGAGATTTAACTGAAAAAGACATTGTTAAAGGTTGAGCGTCAGAAGTACCTTTTTTAATCCTTTGTAAGTCTTGTCCTTCTATTTTTGTTAAAATTTTTACACCTACGTTAGAAGCTATGGAGGTGTCTGCAGTAGTTACATCAAGTTTTAAAGAACTTCCAAATCCATTTGGAGTATCGGTGGATTGAGAAGTAGAAAAAACACCAGTCCCATTGTCTCCAGAAATTTGAAAACGGTCACAACTTGTATAAGTGTTAGCATTTGTAGCGACAGATGTTAAACTTCCTCTCTGTGCCACCTGCATACCACCATTTATGATGATGCTCCTGTTACTCAGCGCACCACCACTACCACCAACGGTATCGAGCCTAGAAGTTACTGCTCCTAAGTCTGCTATGTCTCTGGATTTGGTCATTAGTTACCTCAAGATGGTTTAGTAGGCCACGTTACATCGTCTAAGCTAGTTGCGCTGTTTGTAATGTCTCTTAGAGCCTGACGATAGGTTTTCCAAGCATCAGACATGGTAACGTCAGAGTTACCCATCCAATCGGTTTCTGCTATTCTACGGTTACGCTCCTCACGCAGTAAGCGCATTGGTTCTGCATTGGTTAACTCAGTCTTCTTAGCTGAAACTGCCGACCAAGTTGTGCCAAAATCATCAGGGTTACTGCTTTCGATTGCAGAGCCATTATCATCTGCGCCAGTTACCTTTCGGAACATCTCATTGAACTCTGCTTCAGAGGTAGGTTCACCTCGCAAAACCCACTCTTCAATTCCAAGCTGTGTAAGTGCTGCTGCTATATCTGTCATTGTGCTATCTCCATAAAGACTACTGTAAAAACGTGTGCGCTATTATTTGAAGCGCTTCTGCCAAAACTCATTGAACTACCTGAACTGTGACATCTTAATTGGTAACTTTTGCTAGTTCCTGATGTTGCGTCCTCACCAGAAAAACAATAGGAAATTGGTTCATTATTTTGAACTCTTACATGACGATATGCTGCGCCTAACAGTGTTCCCCCTGCTTCTAATAGAGCTACGATACTGGGGTGTCCTGATGTTCCACTATGGTCTACATGACCGCTTAATATTGCAAAAACTTTACTGTCAGAATGTTTTTTTGTAAAACTGTAACTTCCAGCACTATAGGTGTTTGCTGTTGTTGGAACAGTGGAATTTGACCATGAGCCGCTTGTTGAAACAACAACAGGTGTGACATACCATAACTTTGTTTGAATAACCCCATCAGCCGCAAAACCCAAATCTTTAGCAGTAGGAGCCGCCCCTGCGGTGGTCTGTATCGTATCAACTTTTAAGATAGAACTCATTGGGCTATCTCCTGCAATGATATGTAAGATGAACCGCCAGCATTATTACCCCCTGCATATCTGTTAAGGTAAAAATAATTATGAACAAATGCTCCAACAGTATATGTGGTTGCAGATGTAGTAGCAGGGCTATCTAAATATTGAAATGAGGCAGTAAACAAATTCCAGTTAACTGCAGATGAGCCACCTACTGGGTCATCACCAGAATACCAAGAGTTAGCACCACCTCTAGTGGCATCATTTGTTCTACCCCCTATGCGTGTAGAGCCACGCTTTAAATGCAATCCAAAATCATTTTGAGTACTCTGTGTGCCGTGTTGTACACTTACAGATATAAGAATTTTAGATGTTGTGCTTTTGGGTGTAATAGTGGCACTAAATAAATCATTTGAACTATTTGTTGTAGTAAAAGCCACACCAGTAGTATATTCATTATAAACAGTTTGGATTACATGACCAGCAATATGCACACCATTACCACTAGTCTTTTCGTTTATGGTGTCTACCTTTAGGGTGCTCATGCTGCTATCTCCATTACTACAATAACAGAGTTTTTAAATTGGTCATTTTGACTTACAGAATTTTGTTGTCTCGCTGTAAAAGTTAAAGATGCGCCTACTGCATCAGTTAAGCTAGTTTCTAAAAAAGTTAAAGCCATAGTAACCCAACTACTAGCATCTTTAGCATTATATAAAACGCTAGAACCACTATTAACTTTATAACCCATAGAGTGCCAACCACTAGATGCTGGTCTAACAACAGCCGTTTGAACTGTAATAATAAAATTAGAACTTGCGTCTAATCTATTTAATGTAACTGAAGCACCGCTAGCTTCTGAATTATTGACGGTAACAGTTGAACCGTCAAACCCCCGTTTTACTTGAAGGACATATCCATTAGGTGAAATAAAACCATTACTAGCATCAAGCGTCTGACCAGACGGTACGATAATCTTATTGGCATTAGCGCCTGTCGTTGGCCCCTTCAGATTTTCTACTACTAACGTACTCATATAATCACCAAGTTCCCATTAACTGTCAGCGTTGTGCCAGAGGCTACAGTAAGTGGGCCTGTCGCACTAGCGTTTTCTGCTGATGTAATTTCTACGTCCGTATTTAGCTCTTGCTCGTTTACTCTAAATATATCGCCTGCGCTGCTTCCAGATGTTCCATTATCGCCTTTAAAAAGTCCACCGCCTGCCGCGCCGCCAACCTCAAATGTTTTGTATGCTATGACCTCGACAATATCAGAAGCAGAAACAGCCGTTGCAAACACCACATCGGAACCATTTGTTGCAACTACGTCCGTACCCACTTGCATTTTTATGCCATTTAAAAATATGTCAACATAGTTGGGGCTGTACCCACCTGTTGCGAATGAAGTTTCACCGCCAACACAGGTAAAGCTATCTCGCGTTTGGGTAGCTCTGGGCGTTTCGCCTGATGTTCCAATATAGCCTGCCATTATTTTGGTGTACTTTCCTCTGCGTTTCTAGCTGCCGCCGTTTTAACAACTTCTAATTCGTAGGCTTGCGTAATTTGAGCATCTTCGCCTGTCGCTATTGCTAAGTCATTTGCGTTGCAATGAGCTACGAGCAGAGCAATAATCTCATCTTTTGCTATTCTAGCTCTATTTGTTAAGGCATTATCTGCCCAATCTTGCACAGATACAGTCGCATACTCCATGCACTTATTTTCTGTGTCTGTTAAAATTATTGTTATGTCTGGCATAATTTTTTCCTATTTACTTTTTTTGCGTTGCTCATGTGTTCCTCCTAACCTAATAAACAAATTGAAAAAGAACTCTCACCGCCAGTATGAAATTGCCCATGTGTAACTTTGCACGTTATGGTATCATTAGCAGCACAACTAAATATTCCTCCCGTAGTGTGGGTTCCTCCGTAACTGCTTCCATATTTATCATGGTTATAAGAAATAAAAAACTCACTGTTATTTCTAAAAAATGAAAATCTAGCTAATGCCCCTGCTGAATGATTATCATCTATTAAAAAAGCTCCATAACAAAAATATCTTCCAGCCACAGGACAGGTAAATACACCTGTGCTATTATTAAAATGATTTCCAGTACTATGTGTCATGTCATTAAAATAAAGATTTACACCAGTAGTAGCATAACCAGCACCATATTCTGGGCGAATTGCCCTTCCTGACACAGATGGCTGATTAGGCATTGTTACAATACCATCGTGATTTATGGTCATTCTTGTAGTCGCAGAACCACCTGACGGCGTAGTTTTAAGAAGAATACTGCCACCGTTAGAAACGCTTTCACCGATTTCTATTTCACCTAATTTAGTTCCGTCATGTTTATTAAACTCCATATAATTATTATTAGCTGAACCGCCAGAACCGCCTGCTTCTAATATTATTTTACCATGAGTCGTTGATGTTCCTTTAACATGAAGTGAGCCTGTTGGTGTACTTTCATTTATGCCAACTCGATCATTCGTTGCATCGAGCGTGACGCCTGCCGTTAATAAGTGTGCGTCAACATCTGTATCAGAATAACCACCAGATGAAGGGTTTTGAGAAAACGTAACTGCTACCACTTCATCGCCTGCTTGTGCTGCGTTTACAAGGGTTACGCTCTTACCATCTGCGGCTTCGGTGTAATCTGTCGTCCTGACCAACCTAATTCCGTTGTGGAATATGTGTATTTTTTGAGGCGCAAAATTTAAACCAGACAGCACAGTTGTGTTAGCTGTAAATGTAAACTTCTTTCTACGTTCAGCCGCATTTTGATTGTTGGTTACTGAGCTAGTGTTTGCGCCTATATAGCCTGCCATTAGTCAGCCTCCGCTATGGTGTTGCCTTCAGCTACCCATTCGAGGATAGCAGCGTAGTGGCGGTTATCGGGGTCAAGGGGGATGTGATACTTCACACCATCAATAATGGCGATAAGGTTATCAGTCTCTCCTGCCTCTAAGGAAGCTTCGTAACGAACACTATCAAAATTTATCTTTTCCATTTAAAGCTCCGAATCTGCATAATAATAAAAATTATAATGATTATTATCCGTTGCATACCCTGCTCTAAAACCATTCGCACCTATTAGTGTGGAACTTACATCATCTGGACCAGTTCCCTCTATTGTGATACTCGGTGTGGCTCGCATTTCTATTGGAAATCCATACCATTGAAACATTTGTCCAGAGCCTGAATTTTCTCCTCTAAAAGAAACTTCCCCACCTCTGTCTGAGTCACCACTGACAAATGGATAACCCCTTGATTTTTGATAATAGCGTTTACAAAGTGAAAGCTTATCCCCAAAGCTTCGATGCTCGAAATCCGTAGCGTTATCGTTAACCTCTAATTGAACGCCAGTAAGAAAGAAAGTTGCATTTACTGTTCCTGCAATATTTTTAGTACCACTAACTTGAAAACCTAAAGATGTCGTTCCCCATTGATTAGCAGTAGAAATTAATCTTGAAGAACCAGAGCCAAGGTTAAACATAAGTGATGCACCAGCCGTATTATCAGTAGGCCATGTACCTCCCGTATCGCCAACAATAGTTACTGTTTTATACTCCCACGTGTTGGCATCACTTATTGCATAAGTAAAACCATACTGTCTGTCATAGTTTACTGATCTTTGAAGAGAGCCGCCAAAGGTTCCTGTTTCAGATGATTTAACCCAAAAACTTAATGTTAATGTTTTTGCACTTGAAGTTCCGTATCTTAAAACAGAAAAATTATTTCCTTCTATCGATTGTTGAATAAAAAGAACTTCGCCTGTGCCTAAATTTGAATCCGCTGTGGTAACAGTAAATTTTAAAGAGTTTTTAAAACCTTGATTATCAGGCACATCTGTAACTTGTTGAGCAGTAGATGCACCAGCACTCAAATTATCATAGGCTTTCCAACGATCAACAGTTGTGTAACCAGAACTTCCGTTAGTAGTTGAAGAACCGCTATTGCGTTGGTCAATAGTCATTCCACCATTAATTATAAGGTTTTTAGACCCACCGCCTGATGCGCCTCTAGAAAACTGAACTAACTCATTCTGCTTACTCATGTTTGCTCCAGAACACTCAATATAACGTCAACCGATTTGTCTGTGTCACTTTCTATCGTGACCGTATTTCCTTCTTGCAGGATAACTTTTCCATCAAGAACTGACAAGGCCGCGCCACTTGGCAAAGGTACATCTTTAACCAAATGAACGTATGCGGCCTTGACAGATATTTTTACTTGAGCAGTATGCACATTGGCTAAATTACATCCAATAACCACTGACGTTGTACCTTGCGGCACTTGATATACAGTTTCCTCAGACTGACCGACTGAAGCCGCTGTGTAGTTTTTAAACGTATTAGCCATATGTGCTTACCTCTTACCTAAATGTCGTCAAGCAAAGCGCAAACAACACACTCAACAGTAGATGCTGATGAAATAGCGTGAACATCTGCAACCGTTGCATTTGGTAAACGTGCCGCAAAAGCTTCGTTTGGCCCTATTGTAACAGCGTCACCCAAAGTTGCCGTTACCGTTCCTGCGTCAAAACAAACATGGATAGAGCCACCGTTTCCGTCCACATTCTTAATGTAAAGAAACTTAACTTTATCTGTGGCGGCTACAGCCGCTGGCGCTGTAGAACTGTCTACTGCGGTGTAGTCCACAAAAGACCCTGCAATAAGGTCTGAACTTGTGTTGTTTACTGAAGATAGCTTGTAGTACCACTTGTCGTTTGCATCTTCAGGTGTGACAGTCATTGTCGCTGAGAATGTTTTTGCAATCTCATCTGGAAGGACTGTAACTTCCATTGTAGCTTTCGCTGCATCAGCCATGATTTACTCCTTTTCTAATTAACCCAAGGCTATACTGAATGCCAATGCCTCGCCTGCCCTATCGACATCGAGGTTTGACCTAGTTGTTTCTGCATCTGTCACACTTAACGCTCCAGTTACAGTCACATTGCCAACAGAATTAATACCGCCACCTGACGTTATCGCACCTGTTGAACTGATAGCCCCACCAGAGATGGAACCATTAGCTGCTACGCTATCAGAAGTAATACTTCCAGTAGCAATAACATTACTTCCAGACGTAATATCGCCTGTTGTTGTCACTGTGGTAGCCGATATAGCCGAACCACTAATATTTCCTGTTGAGGTAACAGATGTTGCCGTAACACCGCTGGCAGACATATCTCCGCTTGCCGTTACATTACCTGTTACCGATACATCGCCAGTTGACGTAAGCCCTGCGCTTGTTACCGCACCACTAGCTGTAATTAATCCTGTTATAACTGAGCCTGCCGTTAAAGCATTTGTTACAGTCATACTATCAACAGTCAAAGCGCCTGTTACGCCTAGACTAGCTGTAGTAAAGCCGCCAGTGACAGTGAGGCCACCATTAATGGTTACGCCATCTGTTGTTGTCTCTAATTTCTTGCTATTGTTAAAAAATAACTCAACAGCACCGTTTTCATCCATTGTAATAAATGTTGGGCTTGTTGCGTCTACCGCACCTAACGTAATGTTATCGCCACGAATGTATAACTCACCAGTATTGTTCTTAATGTAACCATCATTACCAGTAGTTGTATGATAAATCTGTAAGTCTGTGCTATTACCAAAGTTAACAATAGCATCGTCATTTACTGTACCGCCAGTTACACCTATTTTATCATTATTTAGGTTATCAAAGTTAGCGTCAACTTCATCGTGTGTAAGAGGAGCGCCTTTAGTTGCACGTTTGACAATAGTAGTCATTAATACGCCTCTATTTTCATACTCATGCCTGATCCGCTATTTTTAGATCTTTGACTTTCTTGATTTGCGCCGTCTATAGCATTTTTATACAACCCTGCCCATACCTGTATTCTTGGGTCTTCTGCTAGGTAAGGTGCGCTGTGACTAAGACTGCCGTATAAGTATATATCTGGGTGATTAGTTAAAATATTATTGGTAGCTGTGCTTGAGCTTAAAGTTGGAACTTTTGCATAATAATACATTTCCAAATCGTAATTAAGGTTAGGCGTCGGAAATAACTCCACTTCGCTTTGAGTTAAGGCATAAAATAATGGTTTATTAGCCACATCCTGAGAAGCAGCTCTTTTCTTTTGCATTTCAAACAAACCTACAAGTTCCAAAGGATTATGGTTAGTTCCTTCTAAGTGTAACCTGATGGGCTCTAAAAAATCGGTAGGTAAGACGCTGTATCTTGAATTAACTGTGGCTGTAGCTCTATTTTCCATAAGTCTGTGTCGCAAATTTCTGTTAATATCTGCTTCAGCTAAACTTATAAATGTTGGAATTACCGCCGTTAAATCACTTCTGTTTAAAAAATCAGCGATTGTATTTTTTAGGTCAGTGTAATTTGCTATACTCAAAGTGTGCCTGCCCTTGTTCTAAAAACTCTGTTATCGCCGTCATTTAACCACTTACGTAAAGCCTTGGGATCATTAACAATACCCTGACGCTTTAATTCATAATACACGGAAAGTGGAATAGATGCTACCTTATTTACGTCCCCATATTTATTAGGTGATTGGTTGTATTCTTTTTTATTTCTATTAGCTATTGCCGTAACGTCCTGAACGGTTTCCAGCATATACTCGCCCTTATCTGTAACGTGCCAGTAAGTAGACGTCCCCATCATAGGATCTCTATCAAATAAACGTTTTTGACCCATTGTTTTTCCTGAGTTAAAGTAGGGCGACTTGCGTCGCCCTAACATATTATTATGTTATGGTTAAGTCTGCACAAATTGCGTGTGCAGCTTCGTTTGAAACTTTCAAACCAGCTTCCACCAAGATCATTGACTTCTCAGCGTCACCAGTTTTCGCAAGCTCAACCTGTTGGATCGGACGTAGGTAAGATACTGACGCATATTCTGGGTCTAATAACCATCCGTCACGCTCACGTTGAAACCTGTTAGGGATCACAGAAAGTGTCCCAAAATCAGATAGATAAACGTCAGCCGCCCCGATAATTGTGGTTGGGCCATCAGATGGAGCTTGGTAACGTTGCGCTGCAACACCGGCAAAAGCTGATACTTTTTGCTTATTAACCGGACCAACCATTAGCATCGTTGGCTCACCACCGGATACGAATGCTTGCTGCATTGCATCCTTCAAAATGGTTTCTGTAAACGCACGCATATTATTGGAAGCCGCATCTGTACGAGCTGTTGTACCGTCACCGGTTGTTAAACCGCCGCCTGTACCGACATTCTCGTTAGTTGCAATCCAAGCGCCTAAGCCACCAGTTTCTCTAGCAGTAGATGCGTTCCCTGCAACTGCGGCATTATTTAGAAGCATTGTTGCCTCTAAATCCCTACGAATTTCCTTGCCTCGCTTGGCCAATTGGTAACTTAATTCATTGGTGCGGCCTGCGGTGTCTTGGTCTGCAAGGTTGTCTGCAATGATTGTGGTTCTACGTAGAATTTGGGTATAGTTACCTTTTCTAGTAGTCGCGGCTGTAGCGGCAAATGATGCTACATCATCACCGTCAATCTGCGCCGTAGTCGAAACAGCGGAAAGCGAGTCTTCCTGCCACTCAAAGTAAGTGTTGGTCACATTTTCTGAACCAACGTTAGAAATGAAGGGCGTAGTTTCTGGCGAAATATTCTGAATTATATTAGATAATTCTTCTCGAATACCTACAGCCGAATAGCCCGTAAATGTGTTTGCTACAATAGCCATTATGGCCTCCTATTACTTAGTAACGTGTTAATTGCAGCCGCTGCGTCTTGCACACGGCCAGTCTGTTTTACGCGCTGAAGCGCTTGTGTTTGTGCCGCTTTCGGTTTTGGCTGTGAGTTTCGAGAGCCCGTTTTAAGTGTCTTGGACTTCGGCTTAGGCTTAGTCTTTGCCTTAGTTGCACGAGTTTGTCCTCGATCATATAACATGGCTTTTCGAGCTAACTTCACAAGCGAAGCATTTGCTAGTCCACTTACGTCTTCCTCAGTAAAACCTTGGTTTATGAGAAAATCACGTAACTCTGTAGCTTCCTGTTTAGCGACTTTAACGTCGCGCCATTCAGGTATAAGGTCAGGCAAGATCTGTCTTTGCTCATCAACGTATCGAGCGTGCATTTGCGCGTTTCTCTCTTCGTTAATTTTACCCATTCTTTCTTGCTCTTGGTGTACAGCATCCAGTTGACCTTTACGTTCTTCCTTCTGCTTATTCCATTGACGCTCTGCTTTCGCTGCCATCACGGGGTCTGTGTCGTACAGTTTATCCCAATCAGGCTCCTGTTCCGCTGGTAAGTTCAACCGTTCTTCCAAAGCTGGAAGTAGTTGAGCATACTGAGCACGTTCACGTTCGACTTCTTCGAATTGAGCTTGCATACTACGTTTTGCGTCAGCTAACTCTTGTGTCTTGCGTGTGTAATCTTTCTGTCTCAGGTTTCCACGTCGGAGCTCTTCAACTGTAATCTCTTCACCGTCTACCTCCAAAGTATGTGCAAGTATGTCAAAAGATTGGTCTTCGAGTTCTTCAGTTTCCTCTTCGACTTCAAGTTCGCCTTCCGTTTCAGCTTCTTCTAAAGAAACTTCTTCTTCAGGCATTTCGGCTTCTTCGACAACTTCTTCTTGTGTCTCTTCGGCCTCAAGCGCGTTCGGCTCCGTTACGTTATCCTCTTCGGGCGTAAGTAGTTGCCTAATTGCATTTTGTGCTGATTGCAGATCATTCCCTTGTGGGTTGTTGACTTCTGACATCAATATTATCTCCTATTATGCGACTATTTTGATTTTATTTCAATACTCGCGTTATCAACCATTGCACGCAGCGCCTGCCTGACGGCTTCAACACCACGCAATTTCATATAAATAGCCTCGCGGCCATCCTTATCACCAATGTCAGTTAACTCAAACTGTAAGTGGCAATCCCCTTTTATTTCGTCTAGCATTCTATTGAAATCGACGTCGCCCATTAAACGCTCAGCATACCGGCCGTCGTCGATGACTTGTTGCTTACTCTTCGTCATCTATAGACCCTTTAACTATGTCAGCCTGAGCTTTCATTACCTCTCTGTTAATAGCCAAGTCAGCTCTGATCTTTTCAACGTTAAGCTGTGAACCATATTTAGCACTCATTTCTTCAGCTTTCACAAACAGCTCGGCGTCGAGCTCGTCACGTTTACGATCATCTTCCATAATCATTTTCTCGCGCTCTAAATCTAACTCAGCAACTTTCTTTTGTATGTCTGCCTGTATTTGCTGTATTTGAACTGCAATAAGTTGCTCATTAATATCCGGCTTTTCTTCTTGCTGTGGAGGCTGAAATTGAGCTGGGTCACTCCAGAACTGTGAGGTATCTTTAAAACCAGCTAACTCAGTCATAGATTTTAAAGTGTTAGATAGTTTATTAATGTCAGTAAGTGGGTTGGCGGCGCCCATAGTTTGCATTGCCTCTTTCTGCATTTCACCAATCTGGCGTAGCATCATCATGCGCTCACTATCTGAACCACGCCCAAGCGCCACGTTTATAGATACGTCCATGTTGGAGTTCCATACACGAGGATCGATTGGCACAAATTCATTTGTAAGGCGAACCATCCTAGGAGCGTCTTGGTGCGTGGTTATTAAGTATAAAACAATTTCGTAAAGGCGCTTCATGCCTGTCTCAGCAAAAATTCTAGCAATCATTTCTATGTGTTGCTGCGCCGCCGTAACGGTAGCGTTTACCGCTGCCGCTGTGGAAGACTGTAGAGCTGACGCATCTAATCCGGCAGATGCCTTAGATATGCCTGTACGAGCCTCTTTAACTTCATCCATATATTGTAAAACTGGAAATGCTTGCTGGCCGACAAACGGCATGGAAAGTGGCTGAACTTGACCGGCACTTCTCTGCCTGATTATGGCGCCCACTTCAGTTGATAAAACGTCGTCTAAATTGACCATACCTTCAGTCACGGCAACTCGTGGGTGAATAGACATGGCTAAGCTATCTAATGTGTTACGCATGATGTTAGATTTAATGCGCTGGATGTCAGCGACGGCGTCGGCAATTGACATACCATAAAAGTCGTGAGCTTCTGGATCTGGACAAAACGATGCAAATGGGGCCATACCGCAAGGCTCGTTAGCTAAAATTTTATTACCGTCGCCGGCTGTGCATATCTTTCTGAGCTCTGCAATGCCGTCCATGTCGTAATCTACTTTTATGTAATTTTCGACATATAGAACTTTTTTCATTGCGTCGTCGTCACGCTCGTTCATTTCATTAGCTAAGGCTGGGTTACGTGTAGTTCTCTCGACGTTTGTGTTCATGTCGTCGTGAGCTGACGCTAATGATGAAACTTCGTCGAAGTCATAACCCATAGAAACAAGCTCAGACACTGTAACAATACGCCGGTGTGCAACATAGTCACTTTGCTCGATAGATTTTGCCTCACGAGAAATTAGAAATTCTTCACATGGCACAGCTTCTAATTTTACACGCCCGTCTGGGTGCGTGTAAGTAATTCTAACAGCGTGCATCATCGGAGGCGGCATCATTTCACCTGTCATCTGATCCATCATAGGTTCTCCCATAGGCTCAGACGCAACTATCTCAACTTCAGCGTCAGGGTCAGACATAAGAGCGTTTAGCGCGTTATCATCTAAACCGCTTAAATCGTGTGTCTCGTATTTTGTCCTGTCGTCCCAGTAGCATTTTAGAACACCTACTTTACGTATTAACGCATCTTTAAAAGCAGCGTGAAACTCCACAAAGCCATTATTGTCTCTATTAATAATAAAGTTTGCGTACTCTGTCGCCTGCTTAGCTGCCTCTACATCTTCTGGGCCCTGAGGTGAATATTCAACTGTTCTGTCAGTAGAATTAAAAATACGCATCAACGAAGGCATAATCGCCTGTACGGTATCCCGTACGTCCATGCTGACAACTTGGCTGCGCCCGTCTTCCTCGTTACCAAAAGGTTTACCCTGATAATACTCGGTGGCAGACGCTCTAATCGGTGACACCCAGTTATCTGAGTAATCGATTGCGTCGTCGATCTCTTTGCCAAGAATGCCTTGGAGCTCGTCGTCGCCCATTACCTCAGGATTTAATTCAGCTTCGAGGTTTTGGGCTAATTCGTTTATTTCGTTTTCCATGCTACTCACCTTCCAACTGGGATAACAAACCCATGCCGGTAATACCAGCCATTATATTTGGGTCATATACATCTTTAAATTTTGCAAACCGGCTTTTTATTACCGCCGGATCTTTAGCAGTTCTATCAACTAACATAATGTTGCTTATGTTTTCTTTTGTGAAATCTATACCTTTACCTTTAAGTAACGCAAAATCTTCTGCACTTCTATTCATGCCTTCCACAAGATTAATATAGGGAATGTTAGTATACCCTTTATCAGTTAATTCTTTTCTAAATAAATCTGCGCCTATATCTAAATCAACATTTTTTGCATCAGCATATGCATTCATAGCTTCTCTAACACCATCCTCAGTTAAAACAGTTTTACCGTCTATGACCTCAGTCATATCAAATCTTAAATCTGGCTTAATCCCAAACTCTTCAAAATCTTTAATTTCAAATGGTTTATCAGTTCTAATTTTTAAAGGTAGCGTCATACCCTCTTCTTTTTCCATTACATCTCTTGTAAATTTATATCTATCTGCTGCCTGTTTAGGCGTTCCTACGTGAACTCCTAAACGATCAAAACGGCTTGGTATATATTCTGGATTTGTTGCTGATGGCGGCCTGAGCATATTACCCATCATTTTATCTGCTCTCATGAAGTGAGCTGCATCCTTATATTCAACTTTAGGTTTTTGATCAAATTGACCGCCTGTAGACAAAGTAATATTTTTTAATGGTCTATTAGTATTTCTCAATGGTGCATTTTTATATAACTGTTTAAGCCCAAGCCCACTTAGCCCAAGATCTAGACCGGCAAAGCCTGTATTTACTGCGGCGTCGCTATAGTTGCCAGCTCTAAAGTCTTTGACGGCCTGACCGCCTGACATTACACCAGAAACTAAAGGCATAATATTAGCTAATCCGGCGCCGTCAGCAAATTTAGATAATATATCGCCACCGACACGTCTTCCACCAAATAAACTTCTTGCCGTATTTTTACCAATGTAAGGCGTGAATAGGCCAGTCATGTCTTCAGAAAAAGTAGGATCTCTAGGTCTGATTTCTGGGCCGAAGCCGCCGGCTCTACGAGAAATTTCTGACACTTCATCAAGTATAGACTGAGAATAAGGTGGACGTTGTACGGGTAATCTAGCCATTAAACTTTACCTTGCTAAATTTATATGTTAACACCTTGTTAAAAGGAGAGAGAATAATGGACATCCAAGAAGCCCGTGAAGAAATTGTGGAAGAATATATGAAAAGAACAAAGTGCTCA
>Ga0209535_1001938_pt1 | contig 13705 bp, 14 predicted proteins | sample LinPmetageLP28_FD_184041 | JGI IMG/M metagenome (GOLD analysis project Ga0209535, IMG submission 184041) | Marine viral communities from the Pacific Ocean - LP-28 (SPAdes) (version 2) | ecosystem: Environmental > Aquatic > Marine > Oceanic | place: Pacific Ocean | collected 2009-08-22 | reverse complement strand
AAATTATAAAAAATAATTAAAATATTTTATAGAAATATAATTAAAATGGATAAAATGCCTGAAGTAGTTATAGATTCTGATACAGAAGAAGAACAAGAAGTAGAAATGAATATAGAACCTGAACCTGAACCTTTACCTGAAAAGGTACAGATAGATGTAGATGATGTATTTAAAAAGTCTCAATTATTAGACGATGCCCCTATAATAAAGAAACCTAAAAGGACAAGGACAATGAGTGAAGATGCTTTAAATAAACTTTCTATAGCAAGAGCGAAGGGATTAGAGACAAGAAGAAGAAATAAAGAATTAAGACAAAAAGGTGAGATGCCTACACCGACTCAAAAAAAAGACGAAAAAAAGAAAGAAGAAATGGAAGCAAAAAGACCTATTGTAAAGAATATTGTTAATAAGACAGAGAATATAACAAATAATATTACACATGATGATATTATTAAAATAACAAAAAAAGCATCACAAGAAGCATTAGAAGAGTATGAAGTAAAGAGAAAAGCAAGAAAAGAAGCAAAGAAAGTAAAATTTCAAGAAGATAATCAGAAAACTATTGTAAAGAATAAAATTAATTCAGCATTAGGTCATAAATATGGTTCAGAAGGATTCTTTGATGTATGTTTTTAATAAATTATAATAAATATATATAATATAATAATATGACAGACCATATCGTTTTATTAGATTGTAGTGTTCAGCAATCGTCTGAATATAAAGGCGGAAATACTACAACCCCAGCTTTATATACAAATAGGATGGGTAATGGTATAAAAGTGAATGCTGGTGATAGAGTATCAATACATCAGGCATATATATCAGAGACAGGATCTGATGATAATGCTATACAGATTACAAGCGACTTATTAGAAAGACGAATATTGACATATACAGAACTGACACCACATAATTTAATAAGTGGATCAAATAGTAAAATAATGGGATATGAAAGAGTAACAGTATCAAATATATCTGAAGATAAAGAATTATTTACAAATAAAACATCATTATTGTACAATTATTATATAACAAATAATGGAGAGAATACATTTGGATTACCAAGAAGATTTGTATATACAACATCATTAAGTGATACAAATTGGAATACTTCACATGATTCTATAGCATTAGGTCGTCCATATAATAATTCAGCATTAATAACAGAAACAGGATCAACCTTTAATTATGATCAATTATCTATGTTTTATTGTGATGATGATTATTATTGGTTTGAGTATGTAGATGTAAATTCATCAAATGTCAATATATTAAGACCAGTTATGAATAATAAAAGAATGAGAATATTTATTCAAACAGAGACAAGATATGGTGATCAAACAGATACAACATTACCTGATATAGTAAGTGGTTCATTAACATCACCAGCTCAATTAGATTATATAGAATACATAGAGAAATTAGATATAGATATAGAAACAGGATTTAAATCACCTGAAAGTATAGCAAGTTTAATAACAAATAAATTAAGAAAACAATCTCAACCTGAAATACAGAAAATAGAATCGGAAGCAACTTATAATTCTATAAATATATTACAATATAGGTCATCAACTGTAGAAATAAATTCACCAACATATCATACATTTTATGCTGGTTCAGTAACATCATTAAATGAAACATATTATAATGAATGGGAATCATCAACAGAAGATGATGATAGGTCATTGATGTATTTAGCAGGTCATCAATATATAGGTGTGAAGAGACCTGAATTGTTTATAAAAGGCAGAGAATATCTGTCTTATTATAAAGACGTTTTAAATTCACGAGTAGCAGATTATGCTCCTAATATATCATATGCGTGTCTACCTATGAATAATATAATGAACGCATCTATGTTTGATATGGGAGCTTTACCATCAAATGATCCATCATCAACAGATTATAATAATCATACAATTGTATTAGAAGAATTATGGAGTAATAAAGAATATATGATAAAATTAAAAGCAGTATTCGATGAACAAGGAAAACATCCTGAATTATTTGAGAATAAATATAATCAATATAGAGGTTTTACAAAAGAGAATAATAGTAGATTTTTACATATGAATTTATTAAATGATACAAAAAGAAAAGCAGTAGATAATACATTAGAAAAACAACTTGGGACAGATTATTTAAAAGATTATGAATCAGGAATATTACATTTAAATAGTGTTCCAGTATTTGTAGATTTTAATCCAACTTATCAAGATATTGAGACGGAAGGTGATTCATGGGAAAGTGGATATAGTTATGGTGTATTTAAAAAATATATAGAAACAAATGGATTAGAAAGAATAGCATTTACAACATCTAAACTTGGATTTTTTGATGATTCAACATTAAACGCAAGTTTTACATCAATACCTAATCCATATTTTTTATTAAATGATGGAACAACAAATGGTAGTAATATAAAAAAAAACACACAGATTGGTGTAGATGCTCATTTTATGGCTTATGGTAATGTATGTTATGGTCTATTAAGTGGATGGAATAGAAATCCACCTGATACTAATTCATTTAATTATCAACTACCAACAGCATATTCAACAGCAGAAATAGAAACATATTTATTTCAACAAAAATTATATATGGGTGCTAATGAACCATTATTAGAATATAATACAACAAGTAACAAGTTTGAGTTTTCACAACTACATACATCAGAAAGAGTACAAAATAGATTTAATAGTGGTTCTACAGGTATAGCTGAATTTGATACAGCAGGTGATAGAGTATATAAAATAAATAAACGGATATATAATAATAATTATACACCTGATATGATTCCATATAATTCTAATAGATCAGACGCATTAACAATAGGAGCATCTCCATATGATATAGATTTTTTAAATCCAACATTTCAACCATGGACAATATTTGATCAATTAAGTGGTATAATAATAAGAGATTTTGGATATAGTGAAAGTCAATGGAGAAATGGTTTATGGGGTATATTAGGTTTTGATTATGAACAATTTAATGCCTCATCAAATCGTCTTAATGATCAGACGACAAGAGTAGGTAATGATAATAAAGAATTATTACCATATGCTATGACAAATGCTGATGTAGATCAATTAGCAACTATGGATTTCGCAACAAATATATGGGGAGCAGGTATATATAATTTACAATTACCTTCAACTATGAGTTTTAATGTAACATCAATAGTAGATTATTTTAGAAAAGGTATGAAATATGAACAATATGTAGCAATAACAAAACCAGCACATTCTATAAAATTATCAGCACCGAGATTACCAAGAAAATTAATTAGTCCATACTTCTGTATAAGGTCTGATATTTTAGACGATTCACAATATATAGGTGGAGAAGATTCAGGACAACTATATCCAGTTATTGCTACAATACCTAAATCAAATGATTATGGTGATTATTTTGTATCATTAGATTCACCTTTAGATTTTATATTTACAAGACCTAAAGTAATATCATCAATAACAACATCAATACATAACCCTGACCAAACTCTTGCTTCTGTTGATCCATATTCAAGTGTAATATATAAAATAACCAAACAACTCAATCCAAATAGATTTAATATTGTGTCTCAAATTTTAGACGAAAATAAAAAAAAATAAAGTAAATATATATAATGTATAAAACCAAAAGTATAAAAAAAACATTAACTGATCCACAAAAAGATAAATTAAAAAAACATAAAGTACATCATACCCCAGCACATATGACTATGATGCGTAAATTAATGCGTGAAGGCATGTCATTTACAAAAGCACATAATCAAACTATAAAAAATATTGGTAAATAAATAAAATATATATTACTTTATAAAATGAATATTTCTGAATATAGAAAAACTCCCATATCGAAACATTCTAAAGAAGATAGAAAAAAATATGTTCAAGATATTATCAAACGAGATGGGTCTAAACTAAAGAAAGGTGTAAAAGTATTAATGAATCTTCGTGGTAAAAATGTAGAAGCAGAAGTACTAAAAGACCATACACCTACTCAAACATCTATTATGATTAAATTTTTATCAGATGGACGAGAGATGCGTAAAGACCTTGCTACATTTTATGGATTTGTAGGTGAAAAAAAACAAGCAGGTAATATTGATGAAGAAATAGATAATCTACAAAAAGCAGATAATAAAGCTGTTCGAAGAAAACAAAGAGCACCAGTAAAACGAATGAAAACTGTTCCACAACAAATTAAAAGATCAGAATTAATTCGAGGTGAAACATTCGGTGCTTCTGCTATGCGTCAACAATTAATTACTGGTGTCCCAGCACCTGAAATAGAAGCAGGAAAAACATATCTAAAAAGAAATATTAATACTGGAGGTAATAATATGATGGTAAAAAAAGTATCTACTAAAACCACAGGGGCACAATTCAGAACTCGTGTAAAGCTTGATGGATCTACTTATAAAGCACCACCATATTAATCGTCTTTCTTTTCAGTCGGTTTAACTTGAGGTTTTTTAACATAAACTAAATTCTGTGTATCAACAGAATGTTTCATTTTTTTTGCTAATTGTTTTTGTTGTTCATTTTTCTCTGCTGATAGATCCGACGCATAAATTTTTCTAATCATAGTTGTTGATATTCTACCTTTAATATCTTTATCCTTAAAATATTTTTCAGAGGATCTAATAAGCAGTTGAGATAATGAATTTTTAGTAAGAGGCGTGCCTCTTGAGTTGACAAATAAACTATTATCATCACTCATTGGATACATACCTTCTTTTAAATTAGTCATATCTGTTAATAATTTAACTAATTCTTTTGGTAATTTTTCTTTATAAATACCATATGTTTTATCACTTTTATAATTAAATATAACTAATGTAATATTATTTTTAGTAAATACAGCCCAGTTTGATTTTCTTTTTTCTTGTTTATCCATATCAGTAAATTCATTTCTTGATATAATTTTTAATTCAGCTAATTCATTTCTTGTAGGTAAGAATTGATATAATTTTAAAATAGATAATAAAGTTAAATTAGGTAATGTTTCAGGTAATGTTTGAATATAATCAATATATTCTTCATATTCTTTTTTACTAATAAAGTTAGGTGCTTGTTTATCAGATATAATACCAGTTTTTTGTTCTTGTTGATATGCTTTATTTAAATTGTCTCTCAAGAAACCATATCTATTGATAAGTTTAACATTACCTTTAGTAGCTTTTAAAATAACAACAATAGCATTATAATAGTTTTTTAAAGTTGGATCTGATAAATTTAAATCTTTAAATATTTTAATTACCTGATTTACATTATCCAACCATGATAAATCATCAAGAGTATATTCTTTTTCATCATGAGTTTCAATAACATTTTTAATTTTATTAAATGTAGATGTATAACTTTTTATAGTAGAATCTTTTAAAGGAGGTTTAGGTATTTTATTACCTTTATCGTCTATTTTATCAGACCCATCAATATTTTTGTAATAGTTAGTACTTTGTCTAATAGCATCAATAATTGTATCCATTATATAATAATAAATATTTAAATCTTTAAATCAAATTTATATTTATGACAACTAATAAGTTTATATAATAAAAAAGAAATATATTAAATATAAATGAATGACGAATATTCTATAATTTACGCAGATCCTCCTTGGAATTATACAGCAACTGGGCAATCAATACCAAGTAGAAGTAAAGAAGGACAACCATATATTGCGATGAGGATGATTGATATATATGATTATAAAATACCTAAAACAAATAAAGATTGTATTTTATTTATGTGGGCAACATCACCATTGATGCCTGAAGCATTATATACTATGAAATCATGGGGTTTTGAATATAAAACAATTGCTTTTACTTGGATAAAAAAAAATAAAAAAAATAAAGATACTAATTTTTGGGGTATGGGTAGTTGGACAAGATCTAATCCCGAATTTTGTTTATTAGGTGTTAAAGGAAAACCTAAATCAGTATCTCATTCAGTTCATTCTGTTATTGAAGAATCTATTCAGGAACATTCTAAAAAACCTGATATTGTTAGAGATAAAATAGTTGAATTATGTGGTGATATTAAAAGAATAGAATTATTTTCGAGGAAAAAAACTGATGGTTGGGATAGTTTAGGTGATCAATTGAAATAAATTAATCGAAATCTATTTTGAATCGTCCTGTCTTAATTTTAAGACCTTTAGGTTTAATATGCTCTTTAACAATCTTTTGTCTCGCAAGAATACATTTAGTATGTGCCGAAATATGTGGTTCATAATCTAATTTAGGAAAAAAAAAATTAACTCTTTGTATTGCTTTTCTTACAGATGGTGTATCACCATATGGTAATATATATTCTATATGTTTAATAAATGTTTCTTCATTATCAAATACATCGTCTCGTTTATAAGACAAACAATATGCTGATACTTGTTTAGCAACATATATAATTTCTTTTCTTCTTATAATAGTTAATTTAGGTTCTTCATTTTTCTCAAATAAATAATATAAATTATATTGTTGAACATGTTTTAATAATTCTTTACATATATTATATCTTGTATCAAGTAAATTAATATTAATACCAAGTTGTTTAATAATCTCAACTAATGTTTTTTTATCATATGAATGATGTATTTTGCTCATATTATTATTATAAAATAAAATATTATATATATATAAACTGATGGTTTCAGTAACAATAAAAAAATCAACTAATCCTAAAAAAAAATACACAGCAATATTTTATGATGAGTCAGGAAAGAAAATAAAGACGACACATTTTGGTGCGTCAGGTTATACAGACTTTATAAAATCTAAAGATGAAGAAAGGAAAAAAAGATACTTGAACAGACATAAAGGAGAAAACTGGAATGACTATATGTCAGCTGGGTCATTATCACGCCACATATTATGGAATTTACCAACATTAAGAGCATCAATAAGTAATTATAAAAATAAATTTAAATTAAAATAATATCAATATTATATAATGGAAAGTTATGGATTCAACTCAACAATCTCTCATGGTAATCAATCGAATAGAGATATATTACAATTAAATAAACAAATAAGAAAACAAAATAGCGACTTAATATCAAGACATCAACAAGATATAGTGAAAGCAAATACAAAGGTTGCTCAATATGATACAAGTGAAGGTGAAACACTTGCTGAAACTATAGGTGGACAAGTAGCAAGTAAAGGTAAGGATTTACAGGCAACTGGTAAATTAATAAAATCATCACCACAAATAGGAAATTTAGTACTAAATACAGCAGAAGATGTATTATTTGGAGCAAATCAATTTGCTATACAAGGAGTAAGAGAAGAAACATCAGGGGCAGAATTATTAAATAGTGCTAAAGATTACCTTAAAGCAGGTGTATCTGTAGGGAAAAGTGTAGGTGAAAAAGCATCAAGTATAGGCAAATTAGGTATAGCATCAACTGGATTAACTATAGGTTTAGGATTAATGGATGCTGTAGATGATATATCCAGTCATAAAATAGAAGGTAATAATAGTGCTGAAAGAGTTTCTAATGTAGCTGGTATGGTTAGTGGTGGATTAGAAGCTGTAGGCACAGCATTAGATTTAACTGGTGTCGGTGCTCCAGTTGGTGTAGCACTTAATTTATTAGGTGGTGTAGCTGGTCTCGTAGGTGGAGCGTCTGAATTAATAGGCGAAAGTCAAGAAAGAAAACAATCAGTTCAACAACAACAACAAATACAAAATACACCACCTACTCAACAGAAACTACAATCACTACAAGATATAGAATCAAGTGGTGCGGTAGTAAAGTCTAATTAATAAGACGTAAATAAATTTAATTTAAACATAAATTATTGATAAATATATCAATGCCTAAAACAAATAAAATCTGTTTGTATTTTGATAAAGAAGAATTACAAGAAATTATAAATAAATTAGAAAAACATCTAACTATAGATGATGATATTAAAAGAGAAATAATATATAGAACTATTGAGAAAATAAAAAGTAGATTGTCTGAAAAATAAGACTAACTATGTAAATCCTTATCAGCAGTATAATATGTTCTACCTTTCATTACATAACTATAGATTCGTGCGACCCCCCACTGTTGTGCTGACATTTTAGTCCCTCCACCACCCTTGACACCTTTTAGATTTCTAACTGATGATGGGTTGTTTTTGTGTGCCCCTACGCCTCTATAATATACTTTATTCAATACATTCATAGATACACCTGATAATTTACTAATTTCTTTTTTAGAATGTGGTTCAGATAATTTAAAACCATATTTTTTATTAAACTTTTGTTTGTTTGTTAAAGTCATATAATTAAGACATATTTTTTTATTTTATATTTTTTTTATTCATTATAGTTATAAATGAGTTTTTGGGTTAGTAGCGATAAAGTTCCTATTCAACAGAAATCTATTCGTATCCCTGCGGAGAATGGTACAAACTATATAGCAAATCAAGAGATTCGTATTCGTATTGATCCATCTTGTAAATTTTTTAATCCATCTGCTACATATTTAGAAGCTTCTGTAAAAATTACTCCACCATCATATGATGCTACGCCGAGTGGTTCAGGGACTGGAGCATCACCCACTCGTCTTCAGTTAGATGCTGAAACTGGTTTTCAGTCTTTAATTAGAGACATTCGTATTCATGATTCGAATGGTGTATTATTAGAAGAAATACAAAACTATAACACTATGGTTGCTATGAAATATGATTATCAAACAAATGATTCTTTAAAGAATAAACGAGCACTTACCGAAGGTGTTACTAAACATGATCCTCGTGCTCAAAGTTGGTTTGGTGGTATTAAATCAGATTGTAATAATGTAATTAATAATCCATATATCAAAACAAATAAATCTGCTACTCTTAATGCGTCTTTTAAAGCAGACGATTTTATTGATTGTAAAGTATGTATTCCATTACACACAGGAATCCTCGCAAGTGAACGCATATTCCCAAATATGCTCATGGGTGGAATTGTTATAACCATGTTACTTGAAGATAATTCAAGAGCTTTTAGACAACTTGATAATGTTATGGAGTATAGAAACCTTACATCCAATCCTGTAGCGTCTTTATTTAATGCCTCCGATGGTATTGTTCTGAATGGATCATTTATTTCTACTACTCTTGTTGAAAAGAATGGTCAATTTTTAAATGTCCAACAATGCCCTTTTGTAGTGGGTGAGGTTTTGCGTCTTGTACAAGTGGACTATGCTGGTGGTGCGGTTTCTAATATAAATTTCCAAAATGCTTCAGGTAATCCTGAAATAGCATCAATAGAAATGGATAGTGATAAAATTAAAATTACTTTTAATGCGTCTGTAGAATTAGACGGTGGGCCGATTAAATCTGCTACACCGAATAATGAATTAGTTTGGGTAAGTGATTCTGTAAATAAAGCATCTTCATATGATGCTACATATACAGTATCTGATGTAAATCTTATAGTTCAAGAAGTAGATGCTGGTGCTGGATTTGAGCAATCTATGATGAAAAAGATGAAAGAAGGTGGTAAAATTATGTATGATTTTCCATCTGTAACAACTTATAAATATTCTCAACTCGCAAGTGATAGGGTCGCAAATATAAGACTACCTATTAATAATGAAAGATGTAAATCTATTATCTGTGTACCTACAGACGCAACCGTCTATACACAAAAAGAAGTATTAAATGCTTCTAAAACATATAAAATTATGCCTACTGCTTTAGAAACACCTAATGTTGCTAATGTTATTAATAATGCTGATATATTCCTCCGCAGTAATCGACCTAATTTAGAAGGCATATCCGATTTTGTAAGTGATTACCAAATGCTATACGACGGCAAACTTCAACCAAGCAGACGCATCCCTCTATCAAGAACATCAGGTGGTAAATCTATTGATGCCCAGCATTTAATCGAACTTGATAAAGCATTATCTATGGCTGGTGTTACTGGACATAGTATGGCTAAATTTAATAGGAATTTTCTTATCGGTCGTGCCCTTGCCCTTGGTGATGGTGTATATGATGCTCGTAATAAAGATTTTTCCATTCAGATTAATTATAATGAAACGAATGCTCCAGTAAAAAATAAGTTGTGGTTAAGTTATGTCTTTCATTTAAGACGAATAGAGGTAAGTGGTGATTCTATCCAAGTTATTGTATAATTTTTTTAAATAATATTTTTTTTTATTAATTAATATATAAATGAGTGTCAATACCGCTGGAAGTAATAGTTATTTACAAATACAACCGAGTAACCAAACTTCAACTGGCCGTATTTCATATAGAGATGGTAATCCTGTATTAAATTTTATTATTGGTGAACAGGACAGATATTTACTTGGATCATCTGTTCGTCTTACTGGTAATATGTCTGTATATAAAACAGCTAATGGTGATTTTGGTGATATTCCACTTATTACTGATGATTTAAATGTTTCACCTAAACTATCTGCTTATAGTATTCTTGATCAAATAGTTATTAGTAGTCAAAAAAATAAAAATGTTATTGAGCATGTAAGACATTATGGACGGTTCCTTGCGTCTTATTTACCAGCCATTTCCAGCAAGAGTGAATCCATTGGACACTTGGGTGTAACATCAGGTATGCTTCCTAACTTCGAAGCGAATGCTCAACAATTTGTTCAAAATGTAAATGGTTCATCTGCTACTGACCGACAATTTAGAGGCAATAGTTTCTGTCTTAATTTACCGACGGGATTTTTAAATTCTAAAGAACCTATTGGATTAAGTGGTAAAGGATGGGGTACTGGTGGTTTAGAAATTTCTATACATTTATGTCCTGACTCACAAGTCCTTAATGGTTCATGGACTAATGCTTTTTATCAATTAACTGATGTAAATCTGATATGTGAAGTTATTAATCCCTCTGTAGATGAATTATCACGTCTTATGAATCAGTCGTCAGGCACTATGGAGTATAATGCTATTTCTTCATATTACACTACTATTGCTTCGAGTAATGCTATTATCAATTTCCGTCTTGGATTAAGTCGTGTATTAGGTATATTTATGAATTTTATTCCATCTACATATCTAAATAATTATAATTATGATGGTTTTCAGACAACTCCACTTATTAATAATTTAGCCAGTAAAGATATTGCTGAAATTAAACAATTGATTTTCCTGCGTGGAGGTGAGCGTCTACCTTTAATGTATAATCTCGATACGAATGCTCGTAATAATTCTTCGTCTTCTATCCAAGACCCTGACCTTATTAGAAATTACTTAAACTTTTTTGCCCCATTCATGAAAGATACTAAAACTCAAGTATCTCCATTAACTAATGACAGATTAATTTCTACTGATCTAAAATTTATAGATGCTGGTATGATGTTTGGTATTGGGGTTGCTTTTGATAATATTAGTGGTGATGGTGTAGATTTCCGCACTGAAAATTTCGGTCTACAAGCAGAAACAGGATTAACTGAAGATAATCCGCATTCAGCATTCTTATATGTCCGCTCTAAACAAACTCTTGTATTTAATGCTAATGGTCTTCAGGTCATCCAATAATCGTCTAAAAATTAAGACATAAATATATAATAAAAGAAATATAAGATTTTAAAGTTTTTTTTTAAAAATAAATTTATTATTGATTATTTTATAATGGATAATCAAGCAAGTGATGAAAGGTCTCGTATCCCTGACCTTATGAAAGTAGGTTCTGTTCCCTCTGATATGGCGATGGATGTTGATACTCATGTATTAGACCCTGTTGTTCAGTCTACTGAATTTTGTAGATTTGTTTTAGATAATAAAGGTTTTTTACATTCATTTAGTAAAATTACTTTATCGTGTTCTGTACCAACTACTGCTACATTCCCAGCAGGTGTAGGAGTTCATAGTTTAATCCGTCGTTGTGCTCTCCGTATAGGGACTACTATTATTGCTGAAATTGATGATTTTAATCATTGGATGGCGTATAAATCTATGTTTATTGATAATGATATTAACAAAGACCGAGAAACATTCTTAACTGGACGCACTATCTGTCATGATGTAGGATTAAAACTTGATGCGACTGGACAGAGTTTAGTAAGTGCTTCTGATGTAGTATTAAATAATATTAAAAATGAATCTGTTGATGAAAATGGTACTGATAGAAATTTAGTAGCCGTCCCTACTATACAAACACAAAATGGACCAGTATTCTCCATATCTGTTGCCGACCTATTCCCATTCTTAAGATTTAATCAACTACCATTATATATGATTGATGAACAAGTATCTATTGAATTACATTTCGAACCTACCACTTCTAATAAAAGATGTTGTGTTGTAAGTGGTGGTGCTACAAATGTAGATTATGTTATTGATACTACTCAAACTAAATTTATTGCTGATTATATTTATTATAGTGGTGATATGATGGAACAATACAGAAATCAAAATAGTGTTATGAACTGGACTTATAATGATTACCGTCTTAATAAAAGGTCGCTTACTCAATTACAACTACAAAGCAAATCTGTTTTAGAAATAGGTGGTGCTGGTCGTCTTGTAAGTAAAGTCGTAACCAGTTTAGAAAGACCTAATGCTCAACCTGATGACAGTATTCTTTCTTCCTTTGTATCTGTAGCACCATCTGTAACAGGTGGTAATAATGGTTTATTTACAACTAATTTAACTTATAATGATCATCGATTATATCCTATAGACCGATCTAATCCAGCCGTCCACTTTCATGATGTTGTCCAAGCAGAACAAAATATGCCTCATATAACTCGTCAAGAATTTAATTCACAAGGCGATTCTCTATCCGCTGATACAACTTATCAAGAATATTCATTAAATTCTACTACTAAAGGTCTTAATGGTAATTTTCACCATATCTGTTATAGATTAAATAGAAATGAAAGAGTTAATAGCAAAGGTCTTGAACTTGAGTTACTTTACACAAATGTAGAAGCTGGAACACATACTCACCGTTCGTGGATTGAGTTGGTTAAGACCGCAAGTTTATCTAATGGTAAATTCACTACGGACTTCTCCTAATCATACCATAAAGAAAAAATAATTAATATTATAATCATTACAATCAAAAAAATATTAAAGTAATTAAATAATACAAATAAATCCATCTTAATATTAAGACTATTTATTTTTTACTAAAATTTTCATTAACTCTTCTTTTTTCATACTCTTTTTATATTTAATACCAATTTTATCTAATTGTTCCATAATTTCTTTTTTACCAATTGATTTGAACCCATACCATTTTACATCAATACCTGTTTCATCACTCATTTGTTTCATACTTTTATGTGATATGTAGGAGTGTATATTATCACCACGACGAGTAGTGCTTGATTCATATTGTATATCACCGAGAAATAGTGGTTCTATAATTTTCTTTTCACGCTGTTCCATTTTGTGGTGAACTTGTGTTTCACCCTTAAAACAAGCATAGTATGTGGTCTTGGTTTCGCAAATCCGATTTCTATTATATGTTGTATATGTTCTAAATCCTCGTCCCATCAGGTCAAGATTAGATTCGTGTAGTTTTTTCATAACATTAACATATACCATATCCATCATAACATCATATGGTACATTGTATTCATCGCATATATATTCGCATATTTTAAATAGTGTAGGTGTTTTAAGACCATAGAACATAGATGTTTTAGAACCGTATAGCTCAAGTTTCATTTCCTTGAGTTGTTCATACATAAAATGTATATCTTGTTTCTT
>Ga0209535_1001935_pt1 | contig 13713 bp, 23 predicted proteins | sample LinPmetageLP28_FD_184041 | JGI IMG/M metagenome (GOLD analysis project Ga0209535, IMG submission 184041) | Marine viral communities from the Pacific Ocean - LP-28 (SPAdes) (version 2) | ecosystem: Environmental > Aquatic > Marine > Oceanic | place: Pacific Ocean | collected 2009-08-22 | reverse complement strand
TCTTTATCGAGTATTTCTGTAATTCGTTTATCCATTATGCTAAATCTCTTTTAATATCTTTTTTTACTATAGCTAAGTATTTTGCCCTTTTCTTTGCATTTACAAATGGTACAGACCAAAATTGTTTAGTTTTTCTCCATCTATTTAGATTCCACCCAAATACAAATGTATACACCCCCATTACTAGTCTTAACTTAACCGAGTTGAGATATAATGTGATAACAGGAAGCATTGGAGCTCCATGTGTAATGTATGTTCTAACTTTTTTATCATTTAATTTTGGTTTTGGAAAAGCATAATTACCAAATATTGGAACAAAATTATATGCAAATCCCGGTGTTAATACTTCATCAAAGAATGTTTCCATCTTAGGTGTTAATCTAAACCACCAAACGGGTGACACAAAATATATGTGTGTTGACCACGTAATTAATTTCTTATATTCTTTAATTAACTCATTTCTATTCCTATGTAGTTTATCTTCATATAAGTCTATAACCTCAAAAATTTCATTATTCTTTTTTAATTGCCTAACAATAGTTTTAAAAATACCATTATAACAAAATGATTTTTGATTAGGGTGACCAATTACTACTAAGTGTTTAAAGTTCTTTTTCACCAATTTTTTATTATGTTTGCTATTATAAATAAATTACATATTATAGCTTGTAGTATTATTATTGTTCTTAGTATTGCTACTTTATCTGCTTCATTATTTGGACCTATTTTTTCACCTAAAGCCCTTGCCCATAATCTCCACATAATCTTTTTATTCAATTAGATCAAATCCACCTAATCTATGTTGATTTCCTGCTAAGCATACTCTATCTTCTTTCCCTATATGTTTTGGAACACTATGAAATACATGACCCGGAAATATTATTAACATATCGTCTATAGGGTTAACTTTAAAATTACAATCATCAAATACTAAAGGAGTTTTAGCATTTGATTTTAAATAATATACCCATGATAATAGAGAAGGTTGGTGGTTATGTTTTATAGTATAATGTCCCTCTCTATATACGGCACCCCAAGTATCTCCTGTTTTATATATAAGATTTGGATCCCCTGTTGGAAATATATGATTTATGATACCGTCTATATTCTTAAGTAAATTATCAAACACACTACTTTCATTCCGAATTTCGTAAGATGTCATTTGGGCCTTTACATTTGTTTGTTGGTTCATTGAATCACCCAAACGGTATATTTCCTCAATACATTTTTCTTTATATGTTTGAGGTATACCTAATACTAAGGTTGATACCTTAATAGGTGTTTTTAAGTGATGTGTTTCAATTCCAATATATTTGCTGTTCATATGTTTGGATTATTTAAAGTTGTTGATGTTTCAGAATTTGAGAATTGTCCAAAATATTTATCTTTAAAAGCATATTGTTTAAAATTTGCATTATGGAATAATTTTTTAGCATCTTCTCTTGGAGTTGTGCCATTAATGGCTGGAATAAATTCATCAAAAGGTATTATATTGTTAATAATAGGAGAATTAGTAATTTCAATTATTCCTTTTTTAGATATTATGTAGGCATGGGCTTCATAATGGTATCTTAACTTAATTATATTTTTATTTATTTGTTTAGGTGTATCTATAGATCTATAGCCTAGGGATATTAAACTATAGTTTTTAGGAATTTGTTGAAAATCTTGTTGAGAAGGAAAGGTACCTAAAGAGACAAAATCTTCTTCTAGAATTAAAATATTATCATAATTTCTAGATAAAGCCTCACACATAACAGTATAATGGGATAAAGTACATCCAATTTCTCCCTTAGTAACATTTCTATTATACCAAGTATTTAGAGTATCAATTTTCCACCAGTCTGCCACCTTAAAAGGAAATTCAAAATTAGTGTTTAAATTCCATCCGTTAATAGCGGAAAATATAGTATAGGAAGTTGGGGGTAATGGTATACTACTTAATTTTTCTTTAATAAGTTTTGAAGAAGTATGTAAATTTATTATATAGATATGATCAATTTTCATAAAAGTATTTTATCATATATATTTTTTAATTCCTTCTAATAATTCATCTTTAGAATAATGTTTACCTAAATATAATGATTTAAATGGACGAATTGTTGTATCCTTAGTGGATTGGTGATATTCCATTAGAGCAGCACCTATAGCAGTACCAGCATCATGGGAAATAGGTTCAAAATAAAATTCTATATCAGGAAAACGTTTAATTAAATAGTAATTAGCTACACAATTTAAAAAGTACCCTCCAGAGCAGCAAACTTGTTTTAATCCAGTTTCTTTCAAACCTTTTTCAATTAAATCTCCTACTATTTGTTGGGTGTCATTTTGTATTTTCCAAGCTAAATCTTTTTCTTTTTGAGTAATTTTAGATGGGTTTTTTGATCTATCTAAAAAAAGTTGGGATGAAGGAAAAGTTGGTAAGGTAAGTTTATATTTATAAATTAAAGATTTTTGATCAGTAAATTCATCATTTTCTATTTCTAAACATTCATATAAAAAATTGGTATTACTTAAAAAATTTTTTGTAAATAAATTAGGAAATAAATCATTAAATTTACCATATGAAGATAAACCCATTGTTTTACCTTCTTCATTAGTTTTAAAACCTAAATACTCATTGACAGCACTATAGGCAGAAGCAATACCTAATTCTGTTTTTGCATTCATTGTTGGATTAGGAAGGTAATTTTTAAATAAGGTTTTATGGCCCTTTTTTAAAGAATGAGTATATAAAGAATCTTTTTCTCTACCTTTTCCTTCAAAAAAACTTCCTCCTCCATCTATTACTATTCCTAAACTCTCTAGAAAGCCAGAGTTATAAAAAGCTTGGGTAGTGTGGAGAGAGTGATGAAAATTTGAAAAATTGTGTACTGGGATTTCAGGGTAGTATTTATGAATTAGGGCTTCAAAAGGACATTCATTAGTATAACATAAATATCTTCTATCATCATTAATACCTCCTACAATAACTTTATTTATTTTAAAACTATTTAATATGTCTAATATAACTCTGAAAGGATTGGAATCATATTTACGTTTAGATAATCTTTCTTCTTCAAGAAAATATACTATTTCTCCATCAGATAATACACATGCCGAACCATTGTGAAAAGGGTTTATACCTAATATGTTATAACTCATATATATTTTTTAATTCCTTCTAATAATTCATCTTTAGAATAATGTTTACCTAAATATAATGATTTAAATGGACGAATTGTTGTATCTTGAGTTAATTGATGCCATAATAATTTAGCAGCACCTATAGCAGTACCAGCATCATTAGCTATAGGTTCAAAATAAAATTCTATATCTGGGAAGCGTTTAATTAAATAGTAATTAGCTACACAATTTAAAAAGTACCCTCCAGAGCAGCAAACTTGTTTTAAATTAGTTTCGTTTATAGATTTTTCAATTAAATCTCCTACTATTTGTTGGGTGTCATTTTGTATTTTCCAAGCTAAATCTTTTTCTTTTTGAGTAATTTTAGATGGGTTTTTATGCCATGATTTAGGATTAGTTTCTAAACTTAAAATTGGATGGTAAGTGTCTGATAATCTTTTATCAGGATCTATATCTCTAATATATTCTGGAATAAAAATTTCGGGGTTCCCATATTTTACATCAAATTGGTTAATAAAAAAATTAGGAAAATTAGTATTAAGTTTACCATAAGAGGATAAACCCATAGTTTTTCCTGCTTCATTTAAACCCCAGCCCAAATATGTAGTTACTTGTTCATAACATCTAGATAAACTTGTACAGGGGGATATAGTTACATTTTCTTCTTTTTCTTGGTAAGGATCTATATCTATAAAAGCAGATGTATGTTTAAATAAAACTTTAGGTGAATTAGGATAAGCCAGATGATAGAAAGTTTCAGTTTCTCTAAGGGTATTGTCTGGGGTGCCTGATCCTAATCCATCGATAACAACCCCTATAGCTTCTTTAAATCCTGAGTTGTAAAAGGAATGAAAAGCATGAGTTAAATGATGATCACTATTTCCAAAATTTTGAAATAATATTTCAGGATGGTATCTACTAATTAATTCTTCAAAATAACTTTCGTCATCATACTTTGAATCGGTAGATTTTGTATTTGTTTTAGGAAATTGGACACCAGGAGAGCATTGAGCCACATAATCAATATGGTTATTTTGAATAACATCTATAAGGGTTTTAAAAGGAAATGATATTGCTTTTTTTTCCCGAAAAATTCTTTCTTCTTGATTAAAAAATATAATTTCTCCCTCTTGTAATAAACAAATTGAACTATGGTGATGAGGGCTAATACCTAATATATTCATTAAAGTTTATTTTTTACTTGATTCATCTATCCAATTTTCAGGAGTATATTTAGAAGTTTTAATTAAACGAGCTGCTTTTTTGCTTACTAACCTATAATATGGGATTGTTTTTAATACAACCTCACCCATAAACATACCAGCTACAACAAACCATTCTTTACTTTTGTCAGCTTCATAAAGTTGAGACATTACATTGCCATCTTGATCTATAAATTCTCCTTTATCTTGATTTTCTTGATAACGAAAACGAACTACACCCGTATCATGTCTTATTAAAAATTCTTGTTTTTGTTCAAATATTTCCTGATAATTCATATTCTTATTTCCAAAATAATTGTATTAATAATATACAAAAAGCTAATATAACACACACTAGACTCTTCATTTCTATTTTTTCACCTAATAATATCCAAGTTAAAAAACTAAATAAGATTATCCCTATTCCAAACCCTATAAGCCTACTCGGCCATACTAACCCATCATAAGCTTCTGCTAAGTGTTTTGTTGCTAAAATTGAAACATAAGATACTAATACTCCTGGGATTGCTATTAATAAAGGATTAGCCTTACTCCAATTACTAAAAAATTGTAAGTGGGATTGAAACCAAATTAGTATTTGTCCTATTATAAAATAAATTATCCCTAATATTAATAATTTTGGATTCATTATTTTTTCTCTAACAAATAACCTAACTCAGGTACATACATATATTTCATTTTACTTTTAAGCATTGTCTCTATGGCGTCTTCAATTGTCTCTACAAGAGGATCACCTGCTAAATTAAATGAAGTATTAAATAAAATAGGTACTCCTGTTATCTTTTCAAATTCTTGAATTAACTTATAATAATGAAGATTTTGTTCTTCAGTTACAGTCTGAATTCTACAAGTACCATCTACATGGGTAATTGCTTTAATTGTTTCTTGTTTATCAGGCCAAACATCCATTGCATACATCATAAATGGAGATTCTTTTAAACCAGCCATGTCAAACCATTCATTAGCTTTTTCTAATAAAACAGTACCAGCAAATGGTCTAAACCATTCTCGATTTTTAACTTTATTTACATAATCTTTTCCGTTTGGGTCCGTAGGATTATATAAAATAGATCTATTACCCAAAGCACGTGGCCCTGCCTCAGAACGTCCTTGAAATATTGTAACTATATTATTTTCTGAAATTAATTTAGCTACATTTTTTGGTTTAATATCATAAACTTTAAACATATTGTTATATTTTTTAATGAATTTTTGTAGTTGTTTTGTTGAATATTTAGGCCCTAAATAAAGTGAAGTTTGTTTTCTTTTAATAATTTCTTGAGAATTCTTATGCCATGCTAATTTTGCTCCTCCTATTGATACACCAGCATCATTAGCTATGGGTTCTATATAAAATTCTACATCAGGAAAGTTCTTTTTTAAAAAATAATTTGTTACACAATTGAGAATATATCCACCCGCTAAACATACTTTTTTAATTTTTAATTTATTTATAGCTTCCTGGATTATGAATTTTAATGATTCTTGACTATCATTTTGGATTTTCCAAGCTATATCTTTTTCTTCTTGAGATATAGTTAATTTATTAAAAGATAAGGGAGGTTGGTTTAATGTATCAGAAAATGTAGGGTTAAAAATACTAGATGCAGGAGGATTTAAAGTAAAAAATAAGGGATTTCCTTTTCCTTCTTTTAGAAAATTAGGTATATTTTTATTATATCTACCATAAGAAGATAGACCCATAGTTTTACCTCCATCTAAATATTCTCCTCCAAAATACTCAGTTATAGCAGTATATGCTTGTCCTATACCTACGTCTTTATTAAAATTTAATTTTGTTTTAATATTATTATTTATATTTATTTCACTCCTAGAACCAGTAGTAACATAATTTATAAGAGAGGTATTAAATTGATCAGGATATTCGGCTAAATAAACAGATTCTCCTTCAAATCCTGCTTCAGATGGAGAGTATTCATGAAATGAACCTGCTCCATCAACTACTATAACTATAGATTTATCAAATCCAGAATTATAAAAGGCACAAGATGCATGCGTTGTATGATGGGCTAAATTAAGATGTCGAGTTTTAACAGAAGGGTTAAATTTTCTTGCTAATGAAATAAAGGGAGTTTCTTTTACAAAAGGTAATTGGTGAAATTCACATTTTTCTCCTGTACCACAAATTACTATTTCATCAATAGGATATTTATTTAATATTTCAAACATTACTCTAAAGGGAGAACTATCTCTCTTTACTTTTGATAATCTTTCTTCTTCTAAAAAATATACTAACTCACCATTAGAAATTAATGCAGCCGAACTATTATGGTTTATACTGACTCCTAGTATATTATAAGGCATTTATATTTGGTTTAAAATTTCTTGTGGGAATATTTCTTTGACTTCCATATAAGGGCATTGGAAATCATGATCAGAAAATTGGTAATCAAATAAAGCAGAATCAACTAACTGGTTTGCTGTTTTAGGTAATTTAGCTATTATATTTAAATGTTGTTCATATCCAAATAAAATAGGTGAGGTTCCAATCCATAATACAGTAGAAGGTAAATCCATTGCTGCCGCGGCGTGTTGTAAACAGGAATCAATTAAAATTCGTTTATCAGAATTTTTTAATAATGAAAACAAATTTAAATTTGTCATATGAGTATCTATAATTTTAACTGAGGGGTGTTGTAATCTGTAACCTTTAGGTTTGGTTACTTGAATTATATTATGGGTAGAAGAATATTTGTCTACTATAGAACTAGCAAATTCAGGAGGGATATCTCTAGTCCAATTATATTCAGCCTCCTCATTGATAGGCCCCCCACCTGTGTGGATTAATAATACAGGTTTAGGAGAGGGTTGATGTGAAAATCTTTTTTGTTCAGCATAATTATAAAATAATTGGGGTTGTTGGTTAGTATATTCTATACCTAATAATTCACACCAACTTTTTAATAAATGTTGTTGTTTAGTAATATGACCCGTTTGATTATAGGGTTCCTGGTTGCAAATTATACTATCTTCATTTTGAATATAATCTTCATAGAAATGAGGTGTCATTCCTATAGAATAAACCCTATCAATATTAGGATTATTTAAAAATACTTGTGGCCAAGAACAAACTATTATTAATCTTCTATCAGGATAATTTTGTTTTAAAGATTTAACTAAAGCTGTAGCCGCTACATTTTTACCTAAACCCCCACTTATAAACCAAATAAAATATTTTTTTTTTGAATTTTTTTTCATTAAAACTAATTTTAAAACTTTATTTATATATACATATAAATATAAAAAGGCCCCCTTAGGGAGCCTAGTTTATTGTATATTATTTTTTATTAAGACCAAATAGATCCAGTATATGTGTATTGGAATAAGTTAGTAGTATCTCTTTTTTCAACACCTTCTCCAAGAATTTGATGAAATCTAACAATTCTATTATGTTCATCTTTAACATTGAGACTATTATATTGAATAAAAATATTTGCCTCACCAGTGTAGCTTTTTGTATTATCATCAGGGTCGATATTAAAACTACATCCTTTAGAATTTTGAGTAAAATTAATTATTTCCCCATTAGTAATAGTAAAATAAGAAGAGGAGATTTCTGTAACATCATAAGAATATTTAAATTCAAATAAACTTTCACTAAAGATATAATTACTAATGTCCATAGTAGGAGCATCCTCACTAGATGGAAAAGTATCATTTTGGATAAAATTAAATTCCCCTGTTAATGTCTTTTCGAAGCTATTAGATTCATTTACATATAAATCACCTATTCCTACATTATAAGAATAATCACTTTGGTTTACAACAGTTTCATTAGATGCTGATGGGGGTTGTGATGTAGAAATTTCTGTATTAGAAACTAATTTTGTGTCATTATTTATTACAATGTAGTTATTCATTTAAAAAATATTTAAGTTTTTATTTATTCGTACCATTGAATTAAAACTATTCCGTTATTTCCTTCATTTCCTTTAGATGATGTAGCACAAAAATTATTAGTAGTTGTTCCTCTTATTGTAGAACACAATCTAAAAGCACCTGCTGCTGCACCTGACCCACAAGTCTTCCTTGGACTGTCCAAAGGTACTTGAGAATAAGTATAACCCAGAGTAGCTTCATTGGAAGGGGCTGATACTTGAGCATTAGAACTAATACTACAGCCAGGATATGTACCACAATAACGACATTTTTCAACACCTTCTACACCTATTCCAGAATAGCCAAAGTTACAACATGAACAATCATACTGTTGAGGTATATAGTCTGCTGATCCAGATTGGGAAGGGCGGATTCTAGGATCACTATGCTGAGGGCAGTTATTGCAGCATGTTGAACCCCATTGTACAGTTCTATTATAAGGATCATATCTGAAAGCTCCATATAACCCAGCTTTAGTTAGAGTAGTAGGTATTTCTCTAGCTATATTACAAGAACAATATGCATCTTTTCCACATGCTTTTTGAAGTTTAGCACAAGTAAGTCCACCACATCCTCCATAAGCAGTTATGCCATTAAAAATTGAAGTACCTCCATCACCAGCTGCAGCAAAAATAGAACCAGATCCAGCAATAGATTCACTATAAAAACATACACAACAACTAAGTCCTTGTGCCTCAGATTTACCTAGCGTTCCTTCAGCAGATCCTGATGTACCACCGGCTCCTACTGTTACAGAAATAGCATCTGTAGAAGTAATAAAGGATTGGGATTGATAATACTCACCACCAGCTCCAACTTGACCTGAAGAAGCTACAGTTCCTGCACATAGAACATTAGTAGGAGAGGTTCCACCACGTGTAACCCCATAACTAGCTCCAGCTCCTCCACCTCCACCTATTACGTGGGCCATTACATATCCATCTCCGGATACTAAATCTGAAGTTGGAGTAAATGAGATTGATGATGTAAAACATCTATAATTAAAATCTTTTCCTCCTCCTATTGCTACTCCATTAACACATAAGGACCCAACTACATTTGTGGACTGTAATACTGCCATAATTTTATACTTTTTTAAGTTTTATTCATCGATAAATATAGACAAATATTAAAAAAGGCAATTTTAATTACCTTTTCTTTTATAATATTCCAATTTACTTTCTCGTTTTGGTTTGCTACTTTTAGGAGTTGATTTTACAAATGTAGGTAACCAATCCTTTAATTGTAAATAACGTTGTTTCGAACTTATTTTACTCATAATTTTTTAAATAATCTATATGATTGACTTTTTTAATTAAATATTTGCGAATTGACCTAATACCTTTACCTTCAGATATTTTTTTATCTATTTCAGATATTAAATCTATATACATATTTTTTTGATAATCTAAATAGCTCATTATATAACAGCCAAATATTTTGTCTCTGTAGTTTTAGTAACGCGGAAATCTTGAATTGTTCCCTCATCACGTAATTTACTTATGGTTTTTGATTCTGCTTCTGTACATGACATAGCATCTACTAAATACATTTCACGGATTTTAGTTGGGGCACCATTTCTTTTTGGTTCGCCTTCTAACTCTACTAATACTGAAAAATAGCTCATTGTTTATAACTTTATTAATTAATATAACTGTAATATATAACCTTTATTTAGGTAAACCTAATTTACTCTATATTCTCTCCAATCTTTATTTGGTTTAGAATTAGGGAATGTATAACATCTTGTTTCATTACTAGTAGTAAATTTAATACATTTAGTAAAACTACTAGGTAAATTAGCTCCTGTAGGAAGTATAGAATCAGAAAATTTAATATTTATTGTTACTATTAATTCTTGTTCATCATCCCATTTTCTTTCTTGTTCTTCAAGTAATCTCCATTGCCCTCTATTTAAATACTGGTTTTGGAGTGCACAATTTAAATAACTAAAGGTTTGTTTTAAATTGGAATTTGAATCTGAAAATGTAGCTGCGGGAGCTAAATGTCCTTTATCCCATACATTTCTATAATAATCAGCATTATCTGATGTATGGTAGTTATTTTCTTTATAGAAATTCATAGAACCTCTATCTACATTTTTAGGTCTATTAGATGATTTATACACCAAACTAATAGGTTGTTCTTTAGTTTCAGAGTACCAAACAGTATAAATTGGTGTCTTAACTTTAACAGTTTCCCTTAAGTCTGGTGGAGTAAAATCATTTTGCGCTGTACAACTAAAATATGTAAGCGCTAATAATATTGATACTAAACTTCTCAACTTATTTTTTGGTTGTTTTTTTCTTACGACCAGTTCTTGGTTTACCTTTGACAGCTCCAGCTACATCACCTACTTGGTTAGCAAGTTCTTTAGCGGCACCACCTATGTCTTGAATTTCTTCTTTAACACGTTTAGCTCTACGCTTAACTTCTTTAGTAGTCTTTTTAACTGCATTAGTAACATCTTCAACTGTATCTTCGACTTCGTCAGGAATACCGTCTTTGTCTGCATCACTAAATAATCCAAAATATTTGGTAGCAACCCATACACCTCCAGCTATAACTGCAAGTACTAGAATAATAACTAAGATTGTTTTCATAAATTTAATTTAATTTAACGTTGATAACTTTGAACATAAAGTTTCTTTATAATTCATACATAAATATTTAATAACTGCTAATTTTGGCGGAATTTTTTCTTCTTTAATTAGTTTAGATATAATTTCAAACATGTGTGCCCTACAATTTACATGAAGTATTGGATCAATACCATCAGGCACATAATGTGTAATCATTTTAATTAGAAATTTTTCTAAGTAATCCGTCATCTTCAGTTTCAACTAGTTCTAAATCATTATCTAATATTTCTTGAATTTTTAGTTCCATTGGTGGTGGAATTTCCAATTCTCTGAATCTAAATATTCCAAAGCTTGGTTCATGTGGAGAACCATCTCTATCAATTGAAGGATTAGATATTTCTTCTAAACGTACTCCAACCCTATTATATTCAGGATATTCTACTATATCTCTAATAGTATAATAATCACCTTCTTTAGGTATTTTATTTAATTTAGTTAGTTGTTCGCTACTAAATTTACCATCAATACATTCAACAAAAGAACCTACTTTCATAACATTTATAAATTTAAATCGTAATCAGCAAACTTAATCATATATGATGTCATTTTAGTTCCGTTTCCATCTTTAAACTCATATCCCTTACGGAAAAATCGTCTAACATTACCCGCTCCAGCTAAATGTGCTGCAGCTAGTAATCCAGATTCAGTAATATAAACATCATTTATTGTTTGTCCAACATATTTTTTAATTTCTCTACGCAATGTACGTTTATTTTTTTGTAATAAAACTAACATTGCTTCTTCTTGTATAGATGGATTTGCTAAAAATTCTCTATTAGATACATCTTTAAATCCAATCGAGTTTAGAGTTTTTCTACCAAATTGATATCTACCTAAATAACCAAATTGATTAACGGCTTTATAATTATTTGATGATTCTCTAAATCCAATATCCTGTAAGAATAAATTATGAGTTTTAATTACAGGAATTGTTACTTTACTTACTTTAATTTTAGGTACTATTACTTCAATGGGTTGTTGTATTGATACCTTTACTGCTTGAGCTCTATAAAAATAGAGTTTATTTTTTGCCTCTACAAATGCTGAACCTAGCATTAATATTAAAACAAATAAAACCATTTGTATAGGTTTTCTCATATAAATTATTTAGTTAAACTTGCTCTGACTTTTTGAACATGCTTACATCCTAAATTTCTATCTTTTGCTCTATAGAAACCAGGACAGTTACATTTCAAGGTAACAGAATCAACCTGTGTAGTAGTGTAAACTGAATCACTACTTGATGATTCAAACTTCCATGTTTTTTGTTTAAATACATCTTTTTTTCTTGGTTTGGATCTTTTCCAAATAATATCATCTAATGTAGTTTCAGGATGTACTTCCCTCCACTCAGGCATTAAATACGTTTTACCATCCGTTTTTAATAATGTTGGTGCCATCACAGGATGTTTATATTCATATTTAAAAATATTTACATGAATAGACTTTCCAAAACCTGATGGGTTAATTGATAACTGGGTAGTTGGTCTATGAATAATACGTTTTCGTGAATTACCGTATTTATTCATATTAGTGAATTGCAACAATGCCATAACCTTTATTTTAGATAAATATACGAATTTTACTTAAGAGAACCAAGTCTTTCTCTACCATCCCACCAAAATTCTTTATAAGCAGGATCATCACCATCTACCCAATGTAAGAATAAATGTGAACTATAATCATATTTTAATTCTTCTCTCCAATGTAATACTTCTTCACCTTTATAAAAAATTACATCTCCCATTTTAGAATTATTTTTTGTACTACCATTTTTATTTTGAATCCAAATAGGCCAAGATTCATCTTTACTACTATCAATTTGAATAGTAGCTGAATATTGGCATGAAGGTCTGTCTGTGTGTTTTTCCAGAATATTTGTTTGAAAATATTTTCTATAAAAAGAATAGGTAGGTATTAAATTTTTATCTGAAATTTGGGAATAAATTGGGGTTAAATAAATAAGTAAATTTTCACCTATAGTAGAAGAATATTTTGAAATTGGTTTTTGGGAATTAGTTTTTAATGCAATATTAGTTTCTTCTTCAGCTTCAAATTCTAACATTGAAGAACCAATTTTAAGATAATCTATTAGTTGAGGATGGATTATATTATCTACTTGACAATATCTCTTATCATTAAGTGATTTTCTTAATTGTATAACCTGATTTTCGTTAAGCATGCTTTTTATTTCTTAAATGCAATTCGTTTAAAGAATTCAACTCCACCATCTACATTTTCATCTATGGTTTCATCTACATTATCTAAATTAAGATAATAATCTTCTAATTCATCTTCACCCATTTCAGCATTTGATTTGGGCATACCTTTTACTTTAAATCCTAATTTCATAGCATAACGAATAGCATCTTTATTACCTATAGGTACTCCTATGCTAAAATCATATTCTTTTTGATAATTTTCTTCACTAGTAGGATCTTCACCAAATTTATAATCATAAATTGTAAAATAATCATTAGGCTCTTGTCCATAACGAATTTCAATTTCTTCATACGTTTTACCATCAGCAGATGCACCTAAACGTTTAACTTCAATTGGAAAAGTATCTTTTCCATCGTTATCACCCTCAATTTCATCCGCATTATTTGCGATATTAAAAAATGAATCAATAATTGTACCTCCACGGCTCATTGCTTCTGTTAGTAAACTTGATAATTTTATCATTTGAATTATTTTATATGTTATAAATATTGCCCCCTTTCGGGGGCATTTAATTTGTTATGCTACAAACTCTAATGCTTGCTCATACATTTTAGAATTGATCTTCATATCTTGTCTAAAATTCTTAATTGGTCTTGCTT
>Ga0209535_1001933_pt1 | contig 13717 bp, 11 predicted proteins | sample LinPmetageLP28_FD_184041 | JGI IMG/M metagenome (GOLD analysis project Ga0209535, IMG submission 184041) | Marine viral communities from the Pacific Ocean - LP-28 (SPAdes) (version 2) | ecosystem: Environmental > Aquatic > Marine > Oceanic | place: Pacific Ocean | collected 2009-08-22 | reverse complement strand
TGATCCACTTGTACCATCATCTCCTGATGAACCTGAAGAACCTGAAGAACCTGAAGATCCACTTGAACCTGAAGTACCATCATCACCTGAAGAACCTGATGAACCTGATGAACCTGATGAACCTGATGAACCTGAAGTTCCTGAAGTACCTGAAGTACCTGATGTACCATTATTTCCATCGTCACCTGAAGATCCACTTGATCCTGAACTACCTGATGAACCTGAAGAACCTGAAGTTCCTGAAGTACCTGAAGTACCTGAAGTACCATCATCTCCTGATGAACCTGATGAGCCACTTGAACCACTAGAACCTGAAGATCCTGATGTACCATTGTTACCATCATCTCCTGATGAACCTGAAGAACCTGATGAACCACTTGATCCTGATGAACCTGAAGTACCACTTGTACCTGAAGTACCATCATCTCCTGATGAACCTGATGAACCACTTGAACCACTTGAACCTGAAGATCCTGATGTACCTGAATTACCTGTTGCTGAGAAACTTATTACACATTTATCATTAGTACTAAAAGTATCGTATACTATTGAAGTAATATTATATTGATAATAATTTGTAAAATTAGTTTTAGATGTAACAGTTGCAACTAATATTTGACCAGTTCCATCTGCTTTTTGAATAGTTACAGTACCATGTCCTGTTGTTGAATTTCCTGAAGCATCCCAATTATTTAACCAATTAACTTGACTTACACCAGCTCCACTTGCATCCGTTTTATTAATTTGAAGTGTAGAGGTACCATTTGTCCAAAAGAATCCATCTGAATTAATTGCTGCAGAATTAAATGAATAAGGAACTCCTCCTCTATCACCTGATGTACCTGAAGAACCTGAAGTACCTGAAGAACCTGAAGTACCTGATGATCCTGAAGATCCTGAAGTACCGCTTGAACCTGAAGTACCTGATGAACCTGAAGTACCTGATGATCCACTTGATCCTGAAGTACCTGAAGAACCTGAAGTACCGCTTGAACCTGAGCTTCCTGAGCTACCTGATGAACCTGATGTACCTGAAGAACCACTAGTACCTGATGACCCTGAAGTACCTGATGATCCACTTGATCCTGATGTACCTGATGAACCTGAAGTTCCACTTGAACCTGAAGTACCTGAAGAACCACTTGATCCTGAAGTACCTGATGATCCACTTGAACCTGAAGTACCTGATGATCCACTTGATCCTGATGTACCTGATGAACCTGAAGTTCCACTTGAACCTGATGTACCTGAAGAACCACTTGATCCTGAAGTACCTGATGAACCTGAAGTACCGCTTGAACCTGATGTACCTGATGAACCTGATGAACCTGAAGTACCTGATGATCCACTTGATCCTGATGTACCTGATGAACCTGAAGTACCTGAAGAACCACTAGTACCTGATGATCCACTTGATCCTGATGTACCTGATGAGCCTGAAGTACCACTTGAACCTGAAGTACCTGATGATCCTGATGAACCTGATGTACCACTTGAACCTGATGATCCTGATGTACCTGATGAGCCTGAAGTACCACTTGAACCTGAAGTACCACTAGATCCTGATGAACCTGAAGTACCTGATGATCCACTTGATCCTGATGTACCTGATGAACCTGATGTACCTGAAGAACCACTAGTACCTGATGATCCACTTGAACCTGATGTACCACTTGAACCTGATGATCCTGATGTACCTGATGAACCTGAGGTACCTGAAGAACCTGATGTACCACTTGATCCTGATGACCCTGAAGTACCTGATGATCCACTTGAACCTGATGTACCTGATGAACCTGATGTACCACTTGAACCTGAAGTACCTGATGATCCTGATGATCCTGAAGTACCACTTGAACCACTTGATCCTGATGTACCTGATGAACCTGAAGTACCTGATGAGCCTGATGTACCACTTGAACCTGATGATCCTGATGATCCTGATGAACCGCTTGAACCACTTGTACCTGATGATATATAACCACAAATTATTAAACTAGCTCCTTGTGATAAATTTGTATTAAATGAACCACTTACATAAGTTACTCCTATTTGAGTTCCAGATGTTGAAAAATAAGTATAACTAGCTATATCCCCATCAGGATCTTGTATTGTAATTACATCACCTACTGATAAACCATTTAATATTAAAAATAAAGGAGCTGATGTGCTTACAAATTGTAATTTAGCAACAGCACTAGCTGATAATGTTGGACTACTACTACTATCTAAAAGATCTACTTGATCTGTTGCTGCTGGGTTGGTTGTAAGTTTAACTGTTGAACAACCTCCTCCTTCATTACAGCATTGACTATAAACACAAGTGGTAACAGTATCTCCTTGCTGAGCACCTGTAAAAGCACCTGAGGTATAATTTACATTTATAACTGTTGAAGATGGCTGACCTACTAATGTAAAATTAGCAGTACCTCCACCAATTGTTATTTCTATTATAGTACCTGTACTTACACCAGCAAGTAATTGTAAAGTTGGATCACTTGTACTATTAAAAGTTAATTGAGTAACAATAGATGCATCAAGTGTTGATGATCCATTGCTTTGTTTCATTATAATTTTTCCTGCTGACATCGCAGATATGGCAGCTATATTTGTGCTGCACGATCCACTTAAACCATCTGTACCTGATGAGCCTGATGTACCTGATGATCCTGAAGTACCGCTTGAACCACTTGATCCTGATGTACCTGATGAGCCTGATGTACCTGATGATCCTGAAGTACCACTTGATCCTGATGATCCTGAAGTACCACTTGAACCTGATGATCCTGAAGTACCGCTTGAACCTGATGTACCGCTTGAACCTGATGTACCTGATGAACCTGATGATCCTGAAGTACCGCTTGAACCACTTGATCCTGATGTACCTGATGAACCTGAAGTACCTGATGAGCCTGATGAGCCTGATGTACCTGATGAGCCTGAAGTACCGCTTGAACCTGAAGTACCTGAAGAACCACTTGAACCTGAAGTACCGCTTGAACCACTTGATCCTGATGTACCTGATGAACCTGAAGTACCTGATGAGCCTGATGTACCACTTGAACCTGATGATCCTGAAGTACCACTTGAACCTGATGTACCTGATGATCCTGAGGAACCTGAGGTACCTGAAGAACCACTAGTACCTGATGAGCCTGATGTACCGCTTGAACCTGATGAACCTGAAGTACCTGATGAACCACTTGAACCTGATGTACCTGAAGAACCACTTGATCCTGATGTACCGCTTGAACCTGATGTACCTGATGAACCTGATGTACCTGATGATCCTGATGAACCTGAAGTACCTGAAGAACCACTTGATCCTGATGTACCTGATGAGCCTGATGTACCTGATGAACCTGAAGTACCACTTGATCCTGATGATCCTGAAGTACCACTTGATCCTGATGATCCTGAAGTACCACTTGAACCTGAAGTACCTGAAGAACCACTTGATCCTGATGTACCTGATGAGCCTGATGTACCTGATGAGCCTGATGTACCGCTTGAACCTGATGAACCTGAAGTACCTGAAGAACCACTTGAACCTGAAGTACCTGATGAACCACTAGTACCTGAAGAACCACTAGTACCTGAAGATCCACTTGATCCTGAAGTACCTGATGAACCTGATGATCCTGAAGTACCACTTGAACCTGATGAGCCTGAAGTACCTGATGAACCTGATGTACCGCTTGAACCTGAAGTACCTGATGAACCTGACGATCCTGAAGTACCACTTGAACCTGATGAGCCTGAAGTACCTGATGAACCTGATGAACCTGATGAACCTGCAGATGAAGAACCTACAAATAACCAATTATTAATATCAGTAACGTCAGTTGCATCTGTTAAAACATAAATACCATTATTTGCTGTTGTTGAATCTTCAGCAACAGTAACAGTCATACCATTATAGACATAGGAATTCCCATCTAAAGCAGTCCAGTTAGATGCTACAAGTAAGTCTGCTTTTGTAGGTATGTTTGCGCGAGCATCAAATGCTGCTGATTTTTCAGGTTCAAAATTACCTGCTAATACAAATTGTCCTTTATCTCTTGCCATATTATACTGTAAATCTTAATTGTCTTGCACCTATTGTAGCTCCATTATGTGTATACCTATTATAAGGAATACCACTAACTCCTTGTATTGTTTTGGTTATTGATGTTGGTGTAAATGTTCCTAAGCTAATAATATCCCAAGTACCACTAAAAGTATTAAATTGCTGTAATCCGTTTATTGTTGACCATGCTACTGGTATGTCTATTATTTGTTTGTTTCCTCCTGTTTCTGCTACCATTGATACTTCTTCATATACAGTCATTGATTGTAAAGCTTGTTTAGTTAATGTACCAATACTTACTGTGGTAGCAAACACTGGGTAAACACCTGTTATTGTTCTTGTTAAATTATTGTTAGTTTGTCCAGCAGGTAAAGGACTATTAAAATTATTCCCTGTACTTGATAATGGTTGTTGACCAGCATCATAAGCAACTTTTGAAGTCCATGATTGAGCACCCTGTACTATCGTATATGGTGCGGTTGTAGCCGTAACATTCGTTAGAGAAGTACTAGATTGTGGAGTGGGTACTGATCCTGGTCCTGTGTAAATATACGCATTAGGTAATCCACTCCTGAATCCATTAGTAGTGTAAGCTGGGTTGATAGATCCTCTACTAAATGTTGAAGATAAAGTTATACCTCCTGCTGAAAATTGTTCTCCAATTTCTCTAAAACCAGATGGTGATAAAGTAAAATTTGTTTGGGATGGGTTTGTTAATGATGGAAATAATTCAGGATACAACATCAAATTCATCATTTCAGTAAATGTTTTATTTGCAAATGTGGTACCTGTTCCTATATTATCAAATGGAGAATTGCCTGGAAAATTTTGTGGCATAGGAGTTGCATTTGTAAAAGTATCAGTACCTCCACCACCTCCAGTTATTTCAACATTAGCAGTATTTCCAGTAGAGGTAACTGTAACTCCTGTACCTGTAAAATTTATTATATTAGCTGCTGGTAAAATTTCACTACCATCATCATTTATCCCTATCCCACTAAAACCTGGTAAGGTTGATAAATCGAAAGTTTGAGAATCACTGTAACCTCCTTGACCATCAGGATAATAAAAAGTTAAATCAGTACCAATTAAAGAGCCAGAATAAAATAATGACTTAAAATTGTCATCTACCTCAGAATAGGTAAGTTCTGACCCTTTTATTAATCGTAGTGTTATTGACATATCCTGGTTTATTTATAAATATTAAGAATAAATTCTTATTTAAATGTTATCATTAAAACTTGCAGGATTATTATTTGAATGGATAGATTTTCTAGGGTCATTTGTGCCTTCATTTTCTGGCAAGGTTTTTACTGTTTCTAAATCAAATATTAATTGTGTTGCATTACTTACTTTTTTAATTGCTGATAATTCTTTCTGGATAGTATCTGGGACTAAATACCCATAAAGTTTTAAAGAAAAATTTGTTTTTACTACTCTATTTCCAGCATTTTCTAATTCTACTGATGTAGTATAACTATCAATACGTGCTCTAAATTTAAATCTTTCAGGATTACCCCAATATGAATCTGATGCATAATTCATAGCTTCTACTATTTTATTCATCTGCTCTACATAATAAGTAGATATAATGAAATCATAAGTTAAAATTACATAATCAGGTACTACTACAGCATATGATTCTTTTTTTGGAATCCTATTATTTAAAATATTAAAGTTATCATATGCATTTTTTGGACTATATTGTTTTTGAAACAATTGGACATTCATAGGATAATTAGCGTCTAATTTATTAGCAATATTTCTAACTTTTTCTACCCCATTACGTTTAAAAGTAATAACAGGCATCATTATTTTTCCTTTTAAATCTCTATAATATCCTTGTTTTTGAACTTGCGCCCAACGTTCAGGAGAACCATAATAAACTGGTACTTTAGTTACTACACCATTTTGTAAAACTGTAGGTTTAATTATGTTATCTAAATAATAAAATATAGCTTCATCATTTTCTTTTAACCCTAAAGAAAAAGGTTTGGTATTATCATCTCTAAAAGATACTTGATTGCCTCTATTAGTTTTATCCGGAAATGCTAAGTTTGGATTTTCAATTGAATCCCCCGTCTCAGGATTTACATAAGGTTGCTGGTAAGGAGTTTTTAAAAGAATCTCCTTTTGGGTTTTTGGTTTTGGTAATTGTCTATTATCTGCCATTTTATATAAATCTTGCTTGTGTTAAACCTAGTTTATCTGCTTGTACATAGTGTGATTTACAAATTATAGAAATATTTGAACCATAATTACTTAAATCTCCGTTTAATGGAGCATTTATTGGATTTGGATTATTTGGGTAATCTGGATTTTTACCTACAAAGAATTGATTTGCAATTGTTTCATGTACTTCATAATAACCTTCGTTATACATAATAATATCTCCTACTTGTGGTACTAAATCAGCACCATATTCAGCTGTTGTGTCTGTATAAGACATTCCATCCCCATTAAAGTCTTCATTTTTACCTAATAAATCATCTCTTAAAAATGAAAATTGTATCTCTTTATCAAAATCCGTTCCTAAATCTGTTTCAGGATAAACATTATCTGTTCTTTCTACTAAAACATTAAGTAAAACAGGTCCCATATAATATTTTTCATGAGCAGCTTCACCATATAAATTAACTTTTGTTTCTTCTAATTTATACTTATAGTAAGCACACTGTTCAGTGATAATATCACCCATCAGTTCTCTACTCATGTGTCTAAATAAACTTACATCTCTTTGTGTGCCAAATAATGCCATATTATCCTATATAAATTACTCTTGGAACTCTATCTAATTCTTTCATTACAAAATCGGATTCAGCAGTTCTTCTTTCTAATAATTTTTCTCTTGAAGTTTCATCAAAATATGCTCTTAATTGAGTTAATAATGCTTCTTTTTCATCTCTTGCAGCTTGTAATAAAGATGCCTGATTTAATGTTATTTCAGCATTTGGTATAGGAACAGTTTCATATTTTCCTCTTACATATCCTAACATTTCCTTACATATAGCTAGAGTCATTTCAAAAATCCAACTTCTACCTATAGAATTTATTCTTTCATACCTAGGGTTTTCATAAGGTACTTCTGCTACTGTTTTTATTTTCTCATCAAATTCATCTAATACTAAGGATGCTGATGATCTTTCTGATTTAAGTAAAAATTCAACCCACATATTACCACAATCTAATGAACTCGAGTTTGATCCTGATGGTTGGTAACTATTTAAAGATGGGATGGGAAATACTCTTAAAACATTATTATGCATTTCAAATGAGTAATTAGATATTCTAACCATATCATTTAGTTCTATTTGTTGAATAAGAGCCATATCATAATTTAAGGGCATCATTAAATACCCTCCCATACCTGTACCATCTAATCCCCCTAAACCATCAATACCTGCTACTGTTCCTCCTAAACCAAACCCATAACCTCCATAAGAATCAGCCCAATAAGCGGATGCAGGCGGGCCTTCGTAAAATACTCTCATTATTTCAAGGTCATTGTTTTCTTTAAAACCATTTATTTTGGCTAAAGCATCTAAATCATAATCTTGAATACTAGCTGTTAGGGGTACTGCCATTTTATGCCATGGTACATTTCCTCCAGTTCCTGCTTCAGAACCATATTGTTCAGAATAGTCTATAATTCTCCCTAAATTAGGAGTTACTATTGTTGATGCTATATTAACTGTGTTTTTTGCCCCTTCTAAACTTAAATAATTTTCTCTAATTTTATAAGCATATAATTCATTACCATATATAGTTATTGCTTCTTCAAAAGCTGCATAGAAATTTTTATCTTGTAACTCTATTTCTACAAGGGGATATCCTAGTCTTAGGGCACAAAAATTTGATACTTTATCAGCATCTTTTTCAAATTCTATGTCATGATCATAAAATCCAAAAGGGGTATCTCCTGGATGGAATGAACTTGAACCAGGCCAAATTGGTATATTTGCCATATTGTGTTATTTTAAGCGTTAACGATTACATACTCAACATCTATACTTGCGCTAATAGCAAAAACAGAAATAAATTCTATATTTTGACTAAAGCTTCCTATAAAATCACTTCCTGATACTCCAACTCCCGAAAACATTAAAGAAGAAGTAGGTAATACATCCATAGTCCAATAAGATGGTGTTACACCTGAAGATGTAAATGATACAGCTAATGAAGCTGAATTATCCATGTTTGTTATTCTCCCATATTTTATACTACTTGAAGGGAATAATGCTGGACCTGGTATTGAACCATTAGTATTAATAAGGTCTATAGATGTTGTATTAGGTACAGTTACAATTCTTCTATCATAATTGGTTACATTAGGAATTCTATAAAAATTTTCATGTACGGTTCTTTGACCGCCAACTACATGCTCTTCTTTTATATTTACACGAAAAGTATTTGGTTTTACAGTTGATGCCATATTATTTTTGTTATAAATATCACAAAAACAAACGAAATAAATGTATTATTTACTTTTTCCGGCTTTTTCCACTACTTCCAGAAGTGCTTAATATTCCTCTTTCTTCTGCTTCTTCATAAATTTCAATCAAGTCATCAACTATAGGGTCTCTATGATTTTGCATTAAAGTAACTCCACTCATTTTTTTTACTTTTCGTGAAGCTGCATACAAAAATCTAAAACCAGAATCTGCTCTGCTTTTTAAATCTACTTGATGGTCATCTCCACAAACTATCATTTTAGATCTTAAACCTATACGTGTAGATATCATTTCCATTTGTTCATGAGTAACATTTTGGGCTTCATCTACAATAATACATGAATCTAAAAATGTTCTTCCTCTCATAAATGCCAAAGGAACTATTTCTATTTTACCATCTTCAATTAATTTTTCTACTTTTACTTTATCGTATAAAGCATACATATTTTGGTAAATAGGTTGTATCCAAGGATCCATTTTTTCTCTTAAATCTCCTGGGAGGAATCCTATTTCTTCTTTAGAAACTGTAGGCCTAGTAATAATGATTTTTGAATAATGTCTTCTTAATAATCCATCTAGAGCTACATTACAAGCTAGTAAGGTTTTACCTGATCCAGCTTTACCCGCTAATATAGTTAATGTGTTATCTAATATTTTAGCTTTTGCTAATTTTTGTTCTTCGTTTAATTGTATTTTAAATTTAATTGGATTTTTCACTATTCTCTTTTGTCTAAATACTTCGTCATTGTGATGATTTGAGGTCATTATTAGTTATTTTAATTAATTTATCGAGGCCTGCATTAACATGATTTGTTTCATCTAATAAAAGATTAAATTTAAATCTTTCATCTAAAGGTAAAACTAAATCTACTTGGGAACCCCATCTAATTAAACTAAATCTTTCATTTTGAGTACAAAGATCTTGTTGTTTTTTAAATGGAGCTATTACATTTACATCTTCATCAGCTATTTGTATTATGTGATATGTGTAATCTAAAGAAGGTACATATATCTGGTTAGACATTCTCTCATTAAATTTTAAGTAATCCATATTATTAGGGTTAATTACTTTATTTAGAATATCTTTTTCAACAGCTAACATAGGTTTATTTGTTGATTCTATAGGTTCTAAATTTTTGTATTTTAAAACTCCCCCATATGGGATTCTATTAATATGTACATCATAAAAAGACATAAATATTCCTATAACTAAAGAGGGTTTATTATAATTTTTATCCCCCATTACATCTTGAATAGTATAATCTATACCTTTAATTTCAAGTACCTGTTCTCCAGGTTGTACTACTTTTTGATATAAAATAGTTCCATCAGCTGGACTATAAAAATGTTCATAATCTATATGTGTAGGTCTAATTGGGTCTCTGAAGAAGAATGTATTACTTAATTCCCCTACGGGCATTTTAGATAGTTCTGCTACTTCCCCATTTAACCAATCTTCTAATTTTTCAGCCATTAAAGAAGTGATTTAAAATGATCAACTCTATTTAAATGCATTACCATACAACTTAACATTGCCCCTGACTTCATATACTCAGATAAGTTAAAAATTACTGGTTCCATTCCTTCATCAGAGCATATTTTTTCTAATGAAGCTATTTTATGTTTTTCACCTTCAAAAAATTCATCTCCTCGTTTCATTTCAGAAATATTTGAAGCGCATAAAATCATATTTCCTAATCTAACAGAATTAGCCATCCCATACATGGAGTCATCAGCATCTATGTCTATTATGTTAGTATATTTGCTAATTTGCGCTAACTCGGTTTTATCATATAACTCCGTACAAACCATAGTACTGCGTGTATTTAACGGGAAAATACTACAATCTAAATGATACATATATTCATCAACCATTTTAACTTTAATAATTTTCATATCAAAATTTTCTTCCATCCAATGGTATGTTTTTATATCTGAGCGAATATCATATCCTCCTATATAAACATTATCTTTTAAATATTTTATATCGGCTTCGCCCTCCCATTTATGGGGTGATATATGAGTATTATAACCCATTTGATTAAAGAACTTTTCTCCTACATATTCTTCACCTTGTCTAGGAGGTGAAGTATAATTAGATAATAAAATATGGTTTTTATCCTTAATATGGGGTAATTGTAAACCTAAATTAGCAACATATATTAAATCTTGAAAATTACCTTCAGCAGGTAATAAATGTACTAATGACTGACCTGCCATAAAATTATAAAGATCCATAAATTGTTTATAAGCTTTAGATCTATTGATTGATAATTCTTTTTCGGACATTTCTTTCATCCAAACATTATTTGGATTATTAGTAGAAAAAGTATGGGGGAAATTCATTACGTAACTTTGAATTGGTAACTGTGAGGGAGTCTCTTTCATTTTAAAACTTTTTATTTAATAATTTATTATCATGTATACATATACTAATTACTTAGCAGGTATACTATTTAAGTAAAAAAAAAGCCCCGCTTTCGCGAGGCTTTTCTTAAATATACTAAATATACTATTAAATAGTATTCAAGTTTGAAACGAAGATTCTTCCGTAGAATTCCGGTCTTAACATCTTCTTAGCATAACGAGTTAATAAACCTTTACGTGGTGTAAATGTCGTTGGATCGTATACAAGAGGAGTCATGATTAATGGAATGTATGGAGAGAATACAGCACCTGCTTCCAAGAACTGACCACCTCTGTATCCCATAAGGATTGTGTTATCAGTCATGTAAGGGTTTTTGTAAACTTGGTATCTACCATTCATTGATCCAGCTTTCTGAACACCGAATGCATAGCTCATTTTAGCAGCATCCCCATCTGAGTTACTAGCAAATCCTGGGATGGATTCGATAATAGTAGCTACACTTGGAGAACATACCATAAAATTAGCTCCACCTCTAAGAGTTCTTTGGTGAATAATGTTACTTAACTTTTGAACTTTAGTTCCTAATGTTTGGAACCATTGTCCTTGAGAGTTAAAGAAGTTTAAGTTAGCGTTAACAACACCACCAGCATTAATTGCTAGGTTGTTTTGTGCGCTCCAGTACTCATCACCAGCACCTGCATCTTCGATTAGCATTGAAAGAATTTCTTGATCAATTTCTAATGAAATATACTCACTCATGATTGAAGTTAATTCAGCTTCTGCATCTAGAGAATGGTAAGCATTTAAATCTTGAGCAAACTCAGGAGTCCAAACAGCTTTTAATTTTCTAGTTTTAGCAACAATTGCTTCACTTCTCATTTGTACGTTAATCTCTGGAATAGCGATTGGTCTGTTAGCAGCATTTAATGCAACGTTACCATCTTCAAAATCACCTCTGTTATTATCAGTAGGTTGTAGAGTTTGTAAAATAGTACCAGCAGCATCACCTGCAACAACTGAACCAGCAACACAGAAGAAAGAAATTACTCCATCTGCTCCTCTAACGTCTGCAGGAACTGCAGCACCTAAAGTAAGTACATAAACACCTGCAGCAGCACCAACGTTTGCGTTTGGTCTTGAAGCAGCTGAAAAAGTTACTGTATCACCTGCAACATATCCTTGTCCTGGGTTGTTAACTACTGCAGCAGTAGTAGCACCACCACCAGCAACAGTTAAATCAACTGTTAAACCAACACCTGCAACAGAAGTTGTAGCTGTAGGAGCAACATTTAAATCAACAGCAGCAGCAACACCCGCAGAGTTAGTAGTAATATCACCAGCTGGTACTACAGAAATTGAAGCAGCAGGAGTTGGTAAATAAGCACCTGAACTTAATCTAGTAAATGCAGGAAACTGTCTTGATCCGTTAGCTGGAGTATTAGTAAATGCTCCTAAATAGAAACCTTCAATTGCAGTTCTATCATAGTTAGCATCTAACACAGTTGATAAAAAGTTAACTTTCTGTACGTTAGTTACTGTGGTATTTAAAGCACCAGCAGCAGCAACAGTAAATGCAAAACTTGAATCAGCATCTACATCTCTGTAAAAATCAGCATTACCAATGTTGTAAGTGGTAACAGCTAAAGCACCTGATACTAAGTTCTGAGTTGAGTATCCAAATCTTCCAGCTCCATATAAACCACCTGCAGCCGCGTTACCAAAACCACTAGTGTTAGTAGCTGGGTTAAGCGGTGAAGAAGTACCATATAAAGATTGTCCAATTGTAAATGGATTCTTTTGAGCATTTGCTGCTGTTTCTGGTGAACCTACGTTAGTTCCACCATATTGGAAATCTAGATAAAATACTAGACCTGAAGGAAGATTCATTGGTTGAACCGAAACGAATTCTTTCGCTGCGATTTGTCCAAATACCTTTCTTACTAATGGTAAAGCAACACCAGCCCACTGACCAGCAGGTCCTGTACCAGGAGTAAATGTAGCAGTACCTCCACCTGTTTGAGTGTTCTCTGTTACTAATTGTTTAGCTTGGTTTTCCAAGATCATAGACATATTGTTTTTGTCTTGCTCGGATCCCATGCCTTCTAATAGACCTGTTTTGGCCCATTTGTCGGCTAATCTTACAGCATCACTTTGTAGTGATTTATAAGTATTAGCACTTTCTAATAATGAATTTAATTGTGACATTTTTTAATAAATTTTAGTCGTTAATAATTAATTTGTTATGATTTGATAATGCCAGCTAGTTTCTGGAATCTCATTATCATTTCATTTGATTCTACAATAGGTTTTTTAGTTTTAGGAGATGAAGGAGCTATCATTGATTTAGAAGCTCTACCTAAATTTTCATTTACATAGTTTTTAGTAGCTTTGAAAGATGAATCTACAGTTTCAAATACTAATTTTGCTTCTTTTACAGTACCAGCTTTATCAAATGCTTCTAATACTTTTACCTTTTGAGTTTCAGTTAAGTTTTTAGATTTAAAGATTTTGTTAGTATAAAGTAACTTAGCGTTTAACAAATTGATTTCATTTAACTCAGATTTTAAAGTTTTAACAGTAGCATATGCTTCAGCTAATTCTTCTTTCATTTTAGAATCACCAGCAAATTTTCTTTTACCTAAGGCTTTTTCCATGTTCTCAGAATCAGCTCTACGTTGTTTCATGTCTTGCTTTTTCTTACCATGTTTAGCACCTTCAGCATCGTCTAATCGTGCATCGTACCCTTGTTTTTCATCAATTTCTTCTTTTGCTTCGTCCAATTCAACGTCAACCGCAGTTTCCATATCATCTTCTACTTCTACCTCTCCA
>Ga0209535_1001932_pt1 | contig 13719 bp, 19 predicted proteins | sample LinPmetageLP28_FD_184041 | JGI IMG/M metagenome (GOLD analysis project Ga0209535, IMG submission 184041) | Marine viral communities from the Pacific Ocean - LP-28 (SPAdes) (version 2) | ecosystem: Environmental > Aquatic > Marine > Oceanic | place: Pacific Ocean | collected 2009-08-22 | reverse complement strand
GACACTTATTTAGCTTGCTCAAACATTGATCCAACTCGTTATAAGACTTTTCTTATCAAGCATATGTTTTCAAATAAAGCACCCAAAAGCAAACTAGATTACAACTTGGATCGCAGAAAAAACTTTAGATACAACTTTGGTTTTACTGTGAGTAAACTTAAAAAATCTAATGTACAAATATCAACAAGTGTATTTGATGTCTATAAAATTTATAAAAAAGAGATTAAAAGTTTCAGATGATGATGAGCGACTTAAATGCTGGCAATGTGGTGAGATTCATTTGCCTGGTACTGAGGTTGTTCAGCTGTTTGACGGCAGAACCTTTGGCACGTTGCAAAAGGATTATAGGCTTGCACTTGAGGCTCACAGAGTGCTTGTGGGCTATCGAACAAAGAGCAACAGACAGTTGGCACTTATTAGGCTTAAAAAGATTCGAGGTGATGAGTATGTCGAGCGGATTAAGGTGGAAATTATGAGGGAATGGAGGTTTAAGAATGACCAAAAAAAACACGATTAGAGATTGTATATTGCAATTTCTAGCTACCAGTGAAACTGGTGAAGGTTATTCTGTGGCAGAGATTTCAAAAGCCTGTAAAAAGGATCACGCTTACACCAGAAATATTCTAAATTCTTTGTGCTTTGAGAGAGTTGTTAAAAAACAAGCAAAAGATAGCAACACCAAAAAAGTAAATAAATACCATCTGTTTACCGCAGAGGTTGAGTTTTTAGGCAAGTCAAAAGTTATTGATCCGTCAATAGTTAGCTGGTGAAAAAGACACGCATATATGCATTCGTGCGTGTCTTTTTTTGTTATAGGAGTAAATCCAGAAGTGGCTAGAGTTGCATGGGAGATATTAAAATGGGATTAGCAATGGAGAATGAAGATAACGTAGTACCTTTTTCGCTGCCTGATAAGCCAGAGTTAAAGAAGAAGAACTACAAAGATAAGAGATTGTTGATTGTTATGCCATTTGATGCCTGGCAAGACAAGCGGTTATCTCACTTGCAAATTAGAGTATTGATGGGTTTTTGTAGTTACACAAAGAGAACTGGTCAGGTTTTCAACGACAACAATGACTCTGCAATGACTTATGTTAGTCAGAAAAGAATCTCAGAAGAGATGGGCATTAGTCGACAGACTATTAACAAATCAGTTAAGAAGTTACGAGAGTGTGGCTATATTGTCTTTGAGGGCAAAAGAGGCATACCAGGTTTAAAAGGCAAAACCATGAGGATTGTGTTTGGGCGAGATAAAAAGGAAAAGACAAATACCCTTCCACAGATTAAATCGTTGCTCAGTACTCATGGAGATTACAGAGACAAAACAGACAAAGAGGTAGAAGATCAAGAGATTTTAGAGAAGATTAAAAAGGGAGAAATAGAAATGAAGATGACACAAGGTGTAGTTAATACTCAAATGAAGAGATTAAAGTCGATGAGTGACAGAGGAAAGCTGGACACAAAGGGGGCAAAAGACATCATCAAGAGGTTAAAAGATGGTGGTCAAAATGTGGATAACTTGTTAAAAGAGCATGATATAAGTAACCCTCACGTTGACACACATAGTGATGAGGTGTGTAAACCAAATGATATAAAAGTAAGCCCCACGTTGACACCTGAATTAAACCCCAGAGTTGACACAAACAATGGTATTAACAATGTATATAAAACATATAAAAAGATTTTGAATAAACATAAAACAATCGGAATACCAGAACCAAATGAGACTGATCAATTATTGACCACTCTACTTTTAGAACACAAGACCAAAACCTCAGCTGGGTTCATCACATTTATGAGAAAAGAACTAGAGGGTGGTGTGTACGTGTCCTACACAAGGCTACTAGAGGCTTATCTGTCAGGTGAGGATAGCTAGTGTACAATTATCAAATGAACAAATGGAGGCTGTACAGACCGCTATGACCACAAATATCGACCCCTTGCCCCCCCACCCCCACACTAGCGGTAGGGGTGCATCACACAATTTTTCTTCACTTTTTGGAGTTAGCTATGGCATATGAACCTAAGGTTGGTGAATCTTATCCCCAGCCAAATAAATATAAAAAAGAAGAATGGCAAGCCACTCACAAGGGCAAAATTCTTTTACCTGATGGCAAAACCTATTATTTGGATGTTTGGCCTAAGTACATCAGTAAAAATGGTAACGAGATGGTGAAGGTTAAGATTGGCAAAGAGTGTCCTCCAGATAATGAGGTATCTAGACCAAATGTTGATACCTCTAGTCAGCCAAAAGGTTTTGAAGATTTAAAAGATGATATTCCATTTTGAATGATCCATTTAAATTAACTGAGCCAAGTGTGATTAGTTTTTCTGGTGGCAGGACATCAGCTTATATGCTTTATAGGATATTGCAATCAAATGATAATACTTTGCCAGAAGATAGCCTTTGTATATTTGCAAATACAGGCAAAGAGATGGAGCAAACTTTGGAGTTTGTTAGGGATTGCTCTGAGAACTGGAAAGTTAAAATTCATTGGGTTGAGTATCGTTCCTCTGGCAAAAAGTTTGCAGAAGTAGATTTTAATACCGCTAGTAGGAAAGGTGAGCCGTTTGAGGAGATGATTAAACATTATAAATATTTGCCTAATTCTCAAAGTAGGCATTGTACAGGACAACTTAAAATACGCACTATTCATAGATTTGTAAAAGAGTGGTGGAAACCTTTAGGTCATAAACATAACGAGAGTATGGATTTAATGGGAATAAGAGCAGATGAGATGAGGCGAGCCGCAAAAGTAGACAGAGAGAGAGTGCCTTTGGTATCAGCAGAGATAACTAAACATGATGTAGGCAATTTTTGGAAAAACAATTCTTTTGATCTTAATTTGCCAAACATTAATGGAGAAACTATACATGGCAATTGTGATTTATGTTTTTTAAAAGCAAATGGAAAGATTATAAATTTGATTAGAGAAAAACCAGAGCGTGCAGATTGGTGGATTAAACAAGAGGAACGTGTGCAAGACCAGTTTGACAGGCTAGGAATGAGTTACGAAAAAAGAAAAGAAGCAGCTATTAATCAGGTAGAAATGTTTGAGTTTGGCGAGTCAATTCCTTGTTATTGTGGGGATTAGGTTGAATATTCGCATAACTCATTTGGATGGAAAGTTGCCTAACCTTGCTTTGATGCGTTTGTCAGCATGGCATAAAGCACAAAACCATAGTGTATTTTTTAGCAAGTGTGCAACAAAGGATTTGTTTGAACCTGATTATGACATTGTTTATGGATCGACAATTTTTCATTTTTCTAGGAAAAAAGTTGACGTTTTTAAAAAGAATTTTCCTGATGCAATTATTGGTGGTACAGGCGAAAGAATAAATTCTAATTTGTCAGAAGTTGGTGTGCCAGATTTTTTTAATGAATTGGATTACAACATCTATCCAGAATTTACAAACTCTATTGGTTTTACGCAAAGGGGGTGCAGATTAAAATGCAAGTTTTGTGTCGTGCCAGAAAAAGAAGGTAAAAATTATAGTGTTGATTCTGTGCATCAAATTTATCGTGGCAAACCATATCCTAAAAATTTAGTTTTATTAGACAATGATTTTTTTGGTAATGAATTGTGGCAACAAAGAGCAAAAGAAATTATTGATGGCGGTTTTAAAGTGAATTTTAATCAAGGAATAAACGTGCGTTTAATCCATGAAGAAGGTGCAAGAGAGTTAGCAAAAATGAAATATTATGATGTTTCATTCACAAAAAAAAGAATTTATACAGCTTGGGATAATTTGAAAGATGAAAAGATTTTTTTTAAAGGTGTACAGATATTAAATGATGCTGGTATCCCAAGCAATCATATTATGGCTTATATGTTGATTGGTTATCGAATAGAAGAAACAGTAAAAGAAATTTTGTATCGTATAGAAAAAATGAAAGATAGAAATATTTTGCCTTATCCAATGATATATACAAAACCTAATGAAAAACCAAAAAAACATTTAAAAGAAATACAACGTTGGGTAATCCGAAAATATTATCAGTTTATTCCTTTTTCTGATTATGCTGTAAATTCATACCCCAAAGATAAAAATTCTTTAGAAATGGAATTTAATGCCTAAACCTAGTCCATTAAAAAATTGGGGTGGTGTTAGAACACTCCAGGGAAAGTTAAAGAGATCAGACACCTTAACTGCGAATCGAGAGGCAGTTGCGTATGAGTTACTTAGCATGGCATCTACTCGACTTACCGATATTGTTGAGTGGGATGACAAGGGAAGTGTGAAAGTGAAAAGTGTTGAGGATATTCCAAAGGCTGCATTATCTGCCCTAAAAAGCATAAAGGTGAATACAAAGGGTGAATTGGAAGTTGAACTTTATGACAAGGTGGGAGTGTTGCGGATTTTGGCAAAGGCATCTGGTTTATTGGATAGGCCAGAGGATGAAGATAAACCAGCAGTTATTGGGATAAATGTAAAAGCACCAAATGACACTTAGGATGTATTGCAAGTTTTGTAATTTGTTTAAAACTGTAAATCTATTTGGTGGAAGAATTAAAGGTAGTTGGAGTTGCAAGGGATGCTATGAAAGAGAAAATAAACCCCAAGCATTACAAAAAAGGCAAGGTTGAATGTATAGATGCCATAGAAAGCTGTACAAAAGAAATGCAAGGATTAGATGCTATTTGTGTAGCAAATATTATCAAATATCTATGGCGGTTTCCCTTCAAACACAACGATCCGAAACAAGATTTATTAAAGGCCAAATGGTATTTGGAAAGGTTAATTGATGCCCAGAACAAAACAAAAGACAAGTAAAAAAATTGATGAAAGTGGTTTAAATCTAGATTTTAGTAGATCACCCACAGTTTATAAATTTTTACAAAGCAATGCTTTTGTCAGAGGAATTATGGGTGCTGTTGGTAGTGGTAAAACTTATGCCTGTTGTGCAGAAGTGATGATGCGAGCAGTACAACAAAAGCCAAGTCCTGTGGATGGCATTAGGTATTCAAGATGTGCCATTGTCAGAAACTCTTACCCAATGCTAAAGACTACAACCATAAAAACGTGGTTAGAACTTTTCCCTGAGAATATATTTGGTGCAATGAATTGGACACCTCCGATTACTCATCACATTCGTTTACCAGCCAGAGAAGGTGCAAGTGGGATTGATTTGGAAGTTATGTTTATTGCTTTAGATACCCCAAGGGATATTCGTAAATTGCTTTCCCTGGAATTGACAACTTCATTTGTTTCTGAGGCAAGGGAATTACCAAAAGCAGTAATTGATGGAATCACACACAGGGTTGGAAGGTATCCGACAAAACGTGATGGTGGTGCAACGTGGCATGGGTTGTGGATGGACACAAACCCAATGGATAGTGACCATTGGTACCATTTGCTTAGTGAACAAACTGATATGCGAGGCAAACACGCATGGAAGTTTTTTAAGCAACCCCCAGGGGTACTTGAAGTTTCACCAGATAAATTGCCTGAGAACCCAGAGGCGAATGACCATACATTTGCTGCTGGAAAATGGTGGAAGGTAAACGAGAAAGCAGAAAATCTAAACAATTTACCAGCTGGTTATTATCATCAAATGTTGCCTGGCAAAAACTTGGATTGGATACAATGTTACGCAGCTGGGCAGTACACATTTGTTAAAGAAGGCAAAAGTGTTTGGGAGGAATATAACGATCAGATTATGTCAGGGGTTGTTGAATATCAAGATTCTTTGCCATTAATTATTGGTCTTGATTTTGGTTTAACTCCAGCAGCTGTTATTGGCCAAAAACATTTATCAGGAGTCTGGGTAATTTTGCATGAGATTGTTAGTTTTGATATGGGGTTAGAAAGATTTTGTAATCAGTTGTTAACAGAATTAAATATACGTTTTCCTAAAGCAGAAATTAAGGTGTATGGAGACCCAGCTGGAATGGCTCGTGATGCAGTGTACGAGGTAACTGCATTTGATCATTTGCGAACAATTGGTCTAAACGCACAACCAGCACCAAGTAATAATTTTAAAGTTAGACGAGAAGCTGGTGCTGCTCCAATGTTGCGATTGATAAAAGGTAAACCAGGGCTAATGGTTAATGTTGATTGTAAGCAACTGCGAAAAGCATTAAGTGGTGGGTATCATTTCAAGCGTGTAAACATTGGTGCTGGGCAAGAACGATTTAAAGATATGCCAAATAAAAATGAATCCTCGCATATTGGTGATGCGTATGGATATTTATTAACTGGCGGTGGTGAACACAAACGAATGACAACTGGAAGAACTAGTTCTGGTGATTTTTTCTCAAGATCAAATCGCCCTAATGCTGTACAAGATTTTGATGTTTTTTCTCTTTAGCGATATCACTTTGCTTGTGAAAGCAAGTTTCGTAAAGTAGCATTTTTGTAGGAGGAAAAAATATATGTGGGGTCAATTAATTGCAGCTGCTGTGTCACTTTATGGAATATCAGAAGCAAAAAAATCAGCTGATAAAGCTAGAAAACAACAGCGAACTGCAGCTGATCAAGCTAAAGCAGCAGCCAAAGATGCATTAGAAGAGTCTATAAAAACCAGAAACGATCAATCTGAGTATTATGAAAATACTTTGATTGACAAAGAAAATGAATTAACTCTTTTGACAAATAAACAACAAGAACAAAGTGTGCAAAGACAGGCTCAAATTGATGCTTATAACAAAATGGTTGACGTGCAAAGAGATCAATTTACTCAAAGTCAACAAGCACTCCAAGAAGAGTCAAAAAGATATGAACAAGATCGTGCAGATGCTCAAAAACGAGAGGCTGCTATTCAAAAAGAAATAGAAGATCAGCGTAGAGAACAAGGTGAAAAAGATTCTGCAATGGCAAAAGCTAGAAGAAGAAGAGGTGGTAAACGAGGTTTGTTAAGTCAAACCAGGCTTAATCCAGAAACAGGGTTGAGTGGATTACAAACTACTTTAGGTTCAAGTTAAATGGCTAAAACTGCACTCGAATATTATCAGGATTTTCAAAAATCTGTTGATGCTTATGATGAGGCTTATGATTTATATGATGGTGAGTACGATAATTTCATTGGCAGTTTTTATATGGATGGTTTGCGTTTGAGTCCATCCCAATTTGGTGGAGTTCAATCTTTTTCTGGGCAAGAAGGTATGAGATACAGAGATAATTTTGTTTCTCAATTTGAGCAAGGATTTGGAACATATGCACGAACTGGTGATGTTAGACAAGCAGAATTAATATCGGATACAACTGGTCAATCTGGTTATGGTTTTCGAGGCAGACAAAGAAAAGTTTATCGTGACCCAATTACTGGCATGACATATGAAACACCTCAATTTAATACAAAGCAAGGTGTTGAATTTTCAGATGGAACATTTGGTTTTTCAGATGGAACAATTATTGGTTTAGCCCCAGAGCCAGAGTTTACTGCAACAACTCCAGTTTTTGATCGAGCAAGATTTGAAGAACTGGCAGATCAACCATTACAAAACTTACAAAATTTAATAGATCAAGAAAATTTAGAAATTGAAAAAATAAAAAGAAAAAGAGAAGAAGAAGATGAAAATTTCAAAATACGTTTTGCAAAAATGCAAGAAGATCAAGACGCAGAACTTGCAAAGATGGAGGCAAATACTTTGGAGGCTCAAGCAAGTGTGGCAAGGCAACAAGGACTTTTAGAGTCTGAAACAAATGAGATTTTAAAAAGGACAGGCAGAAGAAAAACTGCAATGGTAAGGGCAAGAACTTTAAGAGGACGACCAATTTTATCAGGTGAAAACGCATAGGGAGAAAATAAAATGCCAGGTTTATACGAAAACATCCACAAAAAAAGAAAACGCATTGCTGCTGGTAGTGGTGAGAAAATGAGAAAAGTTGGTAGTGCTGGTTCACCAAAGAAATCAGATTTTGTAGCAGCTGCTAAAACTGCAATGAAAAAGAAAAAGAAAAAATATTAATGCAACCAATCAAAGACCCCAAAGGTGGTTTGACTGCCAGAGGTAGACGGCATTTTAAAAAAACTGAAGGGGCAGATTTAAAACCTGGGGTAAAAGGTGCAGCAGATACTCCAGAAAAAATGAGAAGGAAAGGTTCTTTTTTAACTAGGTTTTATACAAATCCTAGTGGCGGTTTTAAAGATAAAAAAGGAAAACCCACAAGACTTGCATTAGCTGCTAGGGCTTGGGGAGAACCAGCACCAACAAATAGACAAGCAGCTACAAGACTTGCTGCAAAAGGTAGAAACTTATTAAAAAAATATAAACTGAGAAAAGCATGAATATCAAAGGCAAGCGTTTAACTACGCAACAAGTGATTACCAGATTTGAATTAGCCCAAAGAAAAAAAGATATTTGGGAAGATTTATATTCTGATGCTTACGAGTTTGCAATTCCCCAAAGACAGTTGTATGGATATTACGAGGGTTCAAGTCAGGGTCAAAAGAAAATGACAAGAGTTTTTGATTCAACAGCAATCCACTCTACTGCAAGATTTGCAAATAGGATGCAGTCAGGTGTTTTTCCTCCACAAAGAAGGTGGTGTAGATTAGAGCCTGGCAATCAAATCCCTTTTGAGCAACAAGCAGAAGTACAAAGTGTTTTGGATCAATACACAGACACAATGTTTTCTGTGTTGAAAAACTCAAACTTTGATATTGCAATGGGTGAATTTTTACTAGATTTGTCTGTTGGTACAGCTGTAATGATGATTCAGCCAGGTAATGAAACTTCACCAATAAATTTTATTCCAATCCCACTTTTCTTGGTTAGTTTTGAGGAAGGTGCAAATGGCGAAATAGATAAAGTTTATAGAAAAATGAGAATGAAGGGTGAGGCAATTACCCAGCAATGGCCAGATGCTAAACTGCCTGAATCAGTTGCAACTCGAATTAAAAACAAACCGACAGATGAAGTTGATTTAATCGAGGCAACAATTAAAGATTATGAGCAAGGTGATTGGTGTTATCACGTTATTGATAAACATTCAAAAGAAGAAATAGTTTATCGAAGAATGAATAACTCACCATTTGTAATTTCAAGGTACATGAAAGTTGCTGGCGAGATTTATGGCAGAGGTTTACTTTTAACGGCATTGCCAGACATAAAAACTTTAAACAAAACAAAAGAATTGCTGTTAAAAAATGCGACCCTTTCTGTTATGCCTGTTTTTACTGCACAAGATGATGGTGTTTTGAATCCTCACACAGTAAAAATAGTGCCAGGTGCAATCATTCCTGTCGCAAGAAATGGTGGATCGCAAGGCGAAAGTTTGAAGCCACTTCCCAGGGCTGGTGATTTTAATGTTAGTCAATTAATTATTAATGATTTACGAATGTCTATTAAGCAGATTTTATTGGATGAGAGTTTACCGCCAGACAATATGTCTGCAAGGTCAGCAACAGAAATTGTAGAGCGAATGAAAGAACTTTCTCAAAATTTAGGAAGTGCTTTTGGCCGATTGATAAATGAAACTATGATTCCTATTGTTGATAAAACTTTAGCGGTTATGGATGAGCGTGGGATGATTAACTTGCCATTACAAGTAAATGGTCTGGAGGTAAAAGTTTCGCCAAGTAGTCCACTTGCTATGGCACAAAACATGGAAGAAATAAATTCTATTGTTCAATTTATCCAGCTTACCCAACCAATGGGTGCTGAAGGTGAATATGCAATTAATAAATCTGCGTTAGTTGATTACCTTGGAGATAAGTTGGGAGTTCCAAGTGAGGTTCGACATGATGCAGCAGAACGAGCAGTAATGATTGAAGAGCGTGCGAAAGCTGAACAAATGGCGGTTATGATGCAAGCACAACAGCAGCAGCAACAAATGGCTGGTGATGTACCTCCAGAAGGGATGAATTAATGGCTGGTTGGGATGATATAGAAAACATAGAAAAATCAACAGTTGCTGATATTCCAGAAATAGATAAATTATGTTTAAGAGTTTTTGGAACTGCTGAAGGAAAAAAATTAATGGATTGGCTAGTTGATAGAACAATCAACTCCCCTTCTTTTATTCCTGGTGCAGATCATTCAACTGGATATTTTTTAGAAGGAAAAAAAGATTTAGTACGAGAACTTAAATTACGAATAGGGAGAGCATTGAATGGCTGAAGAAGAAACTGTTGAGCCTAGTAGTGAAGAAACTACTGGACTACTTGATAGCGAAAAGGCGGTTGTTGAAAAAGAACCAGAAAACAATGAAACTCAAATATCACATTTAGAGGGTGCTGAAGAACCTGAGAAAATGGAAGTTCCAGATTATTTTCCTAAACAATTCTGGGATGAAAAAAAGCAAGAGCCAATGATCGAACAAATGTCAAAGTCTTACAATGACATGAGAAAAATTATCTCTCAGGGAAAACACAAAGTTCCAGAAAAATATTCTTTAGAAACTTTGGGTGATGATGTTGGTGACAACCCAGCAAAAGATATTTTATTAAATTTTGCAAAAGATAATAATTTATCTCAAAACCAGTTTGATAATTTAGTTACTGACTTGGGTGTAAAACTTGCAGAGTTAGCACCAGACCAACAAGAACAATCCATTGATGTTGATGCAGAAAAAGAATTGTTAGGCAAGAACGCAAATCAGCACATTGAATCAATGGTCACTTGGGCAAGAGGTTTTGTCGATAAGGGTATTTGGTCAGCTGATGACTTTGAAGAATTTAAAGTGATGGGTGGTACTGCCAAAGGTTTAAAAGCATTAATGAAACTTAGAGAATCTTATGAAGGCAGAATTCCAATTGAATCTCAACCATTGGAAGGTATGCCAAGTGATGAAGAATTAAAAGCAATGGTGGCTGATCCAAAATACAATACAGACCCAGGCTATCGTATCAAAGTCGAAAAATTATTTACTCAAAGGTATAACTAAAAGTTTTTGCTTTATTTAAGGGGGATTGGTCACCCTCTTTTTTTTAAAATAATTATCAAAAGTAGCTATTGCAATTTGTATAACTTTGCTTTAAATTTGTCATATAAGGAATAGCGAGGCTTTATAATTCGCCCCTGAGGCTGGCAAACCTCAACTGCAAGCAAGCCCAGAATCTTCTGGAACACTAGCGAAAAAAAATTTAATTTTAATAACCTAGTGGAGATTCTAAAATGGCTTTAGGACTTTCAAGTGCATTTGTAGAACTTTTTTCTACCGAAGTGCATCAAGCCTATCAAGGCTCAATGACTTTGCAAGGTTGTGTTCGCACTCAAAGTGGTGTCGAGGGCAATACTTACAAATTCCCAAAAATTGGAAAAGGGGTTGCACAAACTCGTATTCCACAAACTGATGTTGTTCCTTTGAATGTTACATATTCTCAGGTAACTGCAACTTTAAACGATTATATTGCAGCAGAATATTCTGATATTTTCTCATCTCAGCGTGTTAATTTTGATGAGAGAAGAGAATTAGTACAAGTGCTTTCAAATGCAATCGGAAGAAGGCACGATCAAGAAATTCTTGATGCGTTAATTAACTCAGGCACATCTTTAACTGTTGCAAATTCTATTGGTGGTTCTGCTACCAATTTGAACGTAGCAAAGTTAAGAAATGCTAAACAATTGCTTGATGCAAAAAATGTTCCTCCAACTGATAGGCACATTGCAATTCATGCAAATTCATTAGCTAGTTTGCTTTCAGAAACAAGCGTCACCAGTTCAGATTTCAATACTGTAAAGGCTTTAGTAAGTGGTGAGGTGAATACGTTTTTAGGATTTAGCTTCTATGTCCTTGGGGATCGGGATGAAGGGGGATTACCAATAGATGGAAGTGGCGATAGAGATTTATTTCTATGGCAAAAAAATTCTGTCGGTCTAGCTGAAGGATTGCCAGTTCAAACAAAAATTGATTACGTTCCAGAAAAAACATCTTTCTTAGTTGCAAGTATGTTTTCGGCTGGGGCAAAAGCAATTGATGCTGACGGCATTGTAAAAATTACTTGTAGGGAGTCCTAATCATGGCATTTAGTAAAGATGGTTTAAATAATGCTGCTGCCAGCAAGAAAGGCAACGCACCAGCAATCCACACTTACAAAACAACTGATACCGCAGCAACTTTAAATACTGCTGGATATTTTAATTCAGCAAATGAAGTTTTTACAGTTGGTGATTTGGTTTATTCGTTTTGTGATACAGGTGGATCGGCTAGAGGCACAATTCATGTTGTCACAGAAGTAAGTGCTGGTGTAGTCGATTTGGTTGATGGAACAACAATTAGTTTAACTGATACCGACTAAATTTTTGTAAACACGCTGGCATCTAGAAATAGGTGTCAGCAATTTATTTAGGAAAATTATGGCTGCTGGCGATTCAGCTGTAACGATTTGTTCGGATGCTCTTTTGCTCTTAGGTGCAAAGAGCATTTCGTCATTTACGGAGGGTACTGACGAATCAAACATTGCAGATCGTTTGTATCCAGATATTCGAGATACAACATTAATGATGTTTCCTTGGAGTTTTGCATTTAAAAAAATACAATTAGCAAGACTTCTGACCACTCCAACTTCTGAGTGGCGATATCAATTTCAAATGCCTGGTGATCGACTAGGTAATCCAAGACAAGTTTTTACAACCAACCAAATTAATCCAACTTCATTTAAAGATTTTGAAATGCAAGGAAGTTTATTGCTTACAAATGAAGAAACAATTTTTGTTGATTATCCATTCAGAACCGAAGAGTTTGCTATGCCAGAATATTTTGTTCAGTTATTAAAATATATGTGTGCCTGGCATTTTGCTTTTCCAATTACAGAGCAAGAAAACAAATCTACTTATTGGCAAATTGTAGCAAGTGGAACTCCAGGTGAAAATGGCAGAGGTGGTTTTACAAGGCAAGCTATGCAAATGGATTCCCAGGGTAATCCAAGTTCCACAATCGAGGATTTTATTTTAGTAAGTGCCAGGTTTTAAATGTCACGTTTTATTGATATGCAAACCAATTTTACGACAGGGGAACTTGATCCACTCCTTAGAGCAAGAGTTGATGTGGCAGCTTATGAAAACGCATTATCGGAGGCAACAAATGTAGTTATACAACCTCAAGGTGGTTTAAGACGTAGACCAGGTTTAGAACATATTATGGAGTTGCCTGACACAGGTTCAGCATCTGCTAGTAATGGTGTACGATTAGTGCCTTTCGAATTTAGTGTTGATGATTCTTATATGCTAGTTTTTACGCATGAAAGAATGTCAGTAATAAAAGATGGTACACAAATTACAAATATCAATGGGTCTGGTAATGATTTTTTAACCACGACTATTACTTCTGCAATGCTAAACACAATGAATTATGTTCAGTCAGCAGATACCATGATAATTACCCACGAGGATTTGTCACCACTCAAATTAATTAGAGGTGGAAGTGATGCAACCTGGACAATAAGTTCAGCAACATTTGACTCTGTACCTTTATATGCTTATTCATTAAGTGTTTCAAATCCAACTGTTGATATTACCCCTTCAATTGTAAGCGGAAAAATACAGATAACTTCTACTGCATCCGCATTTGCAACCTCTCATGTTAATCAATATGTAAATGCAGAACCGCAAGGAAGGGCTAGAATCTTACAATTTGTTTCTGCTAAAGAAGTAAAAGCAGTTACTGAGTATCCATTCTTTGATACGTCTACTATTACAGCTGGTAATTGGGATTTAGAACAAGGATATGAAAATGTTTGGTCTGTATCAAGGGGGTTTCCTAAGTCAGTAATTTTTCACGAAGGCAGATTATATTTCGGTGGAAGTAAATCTAGGCCGTCAACAATTTGGG
>Ga0209535_1001931_pt1 | contig 13719 bp, 24 predicted proteins | sample LinPmetageLP28_FD_184041 | JGI IMG/M metagenome (GOLD analysis project Ga0209535, IMG submission 184041) | Marine viral communities from the Pacific Ocean - LP-28 (SPAdes) (version 2) | ecosystem: Environmental > Aquatic > Marine > Oceanic | place: Pacific Ocean | collected 2009-08-22 | reverse complement strand
CGTGTTCCTCATCCACAGAACTGGCAGGTCTAGTGATAACAATTTTGTCAATTTCACCTTTCTGCATTCTCTGGATTGCTCTACACGTTGCCAACATGGTCTTACCAGTTCCAGCAGGACCTAGTGCTACTATGATCCTCTTGTCATACTGCATTAAAAGATCCAAATACTCCTGTTGCTGTGGTGTTCTAGCCACAGGGTTAGCAGTGTGTATCTTCTCCGCAATATGTTCCTCGAACTTGATTATGTTGGATTGTCGTTTTATTCGTCTTTGTTTTCGACTCATGTACAAATATTTAAGATCAAATTTCCAAATAAACTATGCATATTTTACAACACAGATAGTTAGGATAAATAAGAACTATGCATGATGTGTTAGACATAATCAGAAACGTACAGTCACTATACTCAGTAGGCCCTACTTTAGGCATATTAAAAGACTTCGAAAGAGTAGTCGATGAGTTAGATGTGTATGTGTTCGCAAATTGGGAGGATGGTGAATTATTATCCGGCCCTGTTGATTCTAGACATTTTGTCACATGTTCATTTATGTGGCCTGCAGACAAGATGCCTGACCCAGCTGGCGGAAAAAGATTATTAGATAAAGGTTGTAAAGTATCTTATAGAAAAGATGAATTACTGAAACCAAGAGAAATTAAATCACCGGAAGATTATAGACCAGGAACTGTAAAGGGCAAAATAGATGCCCATGATATTTGGATTGTTGAAATTAAGATGCCAAAACAATTAATTGGAAACATGAAACACGGCCAAGACGAAATAGAAACACAAGATGCCACAGGCGAACCATCTCTAGATTTAGGAACAAATGATATTAGTTAATGAAGGACTCAAGGCTGGGGACCTAGAAGGCGTTGTAAGCAAACGTTTCTCTGTAGATCAATTTAAGTCCAAGATGGGCGATGACAAGAATATACTAGTTCTTAGTTTAGTCGTAGACGGACAGGCACCGGCAAGAGATCTTGAACGTTTTGCGGAAGTGGGTTACAAATCAGTTCTTGATGCAGACGCAACTCCTGGAACATTAGAAGACGGTAAACACAGAGTATTCATAGAATTTGCGAGAACACCAGAAGTAGTATCACAAATTATTGCATTCCTCGAAGATCTAAAAAAACTTACAAACATAGAAGAATTTGAATACACTTATCATAAAGGCGAAAACCCAACAATAGCTTCAGCAGGCACAATGGGTGAAGCAATTCCCACGACACCCGAAGCATACGAACAGAGAGTCAATGAGATGAGAGTTAGTGAGGCAAGACATTTCTTTGACAAATATGACATGATGGAATGTAAAATTAATGAGAACACAATGTCTGTAAAAAAGACAGGTGCAGGACACGAACTAAAATTTGAGCTACACAAGTTTGGATCAACTGATGATATAATGAAAGAGGCTAAAGCATTTAAGATAGACATGGATTCTATTGCGGAATGCACACACCTTACAAAGTATTTTGGTCCATACGATATTACCAAAACAAATGAGAACAAATTCATTTTCACAAAGGGCGATCAGTCAGCTCTAGTAAGTAAGACCGGATGGTAAAATTAAGCGAAAATTTCAGTTTAGCAGAATTCACTAAAAGTCAAACTGCGACTAGAAAGGGGATAGACAACACTCCCAATGAAGAACACCTAGCAAGTGCAACAGCACTGTTTGAGAATGTGGTACAGAAAGTGAGAGATAACTTTGGAGTGACCGTGATCAACTCAGGATACAGAGGACCGGCACTGAACGAAGCCGTGGGTGGCTCAAGCAACTCACAACACTGCAAAGGTGAAGCTGTAGATATAGAATGTCCAGGCACAGGTAACTATGATGTTGCAAAATGGATCGAAGAAAACTGTGATTTCGATCAACTTATATTAGAGTTTTATACACCGGGCATACCTGATTCGGGTTGGGTACATGTTTCATACAAAGCAGAAGGCAATCGTAAGAGTGTTTTAACTGCTATGAAAGAGAACGGCAAAACCGTTTACAAGCCCAGTCTTATCCAATAAATACTACTATTATGTTTTCAACAATAAAGATGGCAATAGCCATAATGTTAATCACCGGTATAGCGGGTGCAGGTATCTATGTAATGAAATTACGTGCCGACAATGCAACACTCAAAGCTAACCAACACAAACTAGAAACTGCAATCACAGAACAGAACAAAGTGTTAGAGCAACAAAAACAAGACTTCACAGCAATACTTGAAAGCAACAAGAAACTTAATGTGTTGATCAACACATTCAAGAAAGACCTACAGGATCTAGATAAACGTTTTACAAAGAAAAACAGAGACATCGGCAAACTAGCAATAGACAGAACAGAAGCCATTGAGAGAATAATCAACAAAGGTGGCAAGAATGCCGCAAGATGTATTGAACTGGCATCGGGTGCAGAACACACACCAGAAGAATTAAAAGCAACATTAAAATCGGAAATCAACCCAGAGTGCCCATCACTGGCCAATCCAAGTTATGTACCACATCAATAAAATATTAGCAGTAGCATTTATAGTATTACTATCAGGTTGTAGTATAGGTGGCGAAAAGAAAATTAAAATATTCTCAGTCGAACAGCCTAGGGAGAAATTAAACTACCCAATGCCCACTCCACTGCAGATGGAAGAACTTAAATGGATCATAATCACTTCAGAGAACGCAAATGAAGTGTTTAAGAAACTAGAAGAAGCAGGCATAGACCCCGTACTGTTTGGAATCACGGATAAGGACTATCAAGTGCTGGCAAGGAACTTCGCACAGATCAGACAGAAACTGCAAGAAACCAACAATCTCCTGGAAGAATACCAGAAGTACTACGAAGAGACTGATATTTCCAAATAAATACTGCTATTATGAAGATTAGTGATAGCACATCGATATCAATGCCCATGCGGAATTTAATTTCTATACTGGGTGCAGTCGCGGTTGGAGTTTGGGGATATTTCGGCCTAGTGGAAAGATTGACACTGTTAGAGATGCAGAACGCATCGCTGATGAAGGATCTAGAACACGCAGAAGAGCAACTTTCAGCAGACATCGAGAAGAACAACGAATTCAGGATCAAGTATCCTAGGGGTGAGTTGGGTCAGAGTTCACAGGACATAGAACAGTTCATGCTGATAGAGGACCTCTACAAGAGTTTCGAGAGAATGCAGGGTCACTTGGATGCGATGTCCAACAACAAGATCAACATAGAGTTCTTGAATGAGCAGATGGACAAGGCAGTGATCAACATCGAGAAATTGAAAGACGCTGACAGAGACATCAAGTACACAAACGGTAACGGAGACGCACACTAATGATAGAAACAGTATTCGCATTGTTGATGTTTGTCGGCGGAGAGATCAAAGAACACAGGATCCAAGAAAGCATGGCAAAATGCTTGAGGGGTAAACGTACAGCTGAAAGACAATACAGTGCAAACGTCAAGTACCAGTGTATCAAATCCAAAGCACAGACAGAGATATACATGGGTCAGAAATCAATCAAAGCAATAATTTTGGAATAGAAATGTGGACATATAGATGTAAATTGAGAAGAGTGGTGGACGGAGACACAGTTGATGTTGACATTGATCTAGGATTTGGTATTTGGCAGATGAATGAACGTGTGAGAATCATGGGCATAGACACACCAGAATCGAGAACCAGAGACAAGATAGAGAAGAAATTTGGATTGGCCGCGAAAGCCAAACTTAAATCATTACTAGGACCTACCCCTGTGTTGCAGACTACGATCAGTAAAAAAGGCGAGGACATGAAGGGCAAGTTTGGCAGAGTGCTTGGGGATTTCATTATCGAAGGAAAACAAGTGACGGAGATCATGTGCAAGTCTGGACACGCGGTACCATACTTTGGTGGTGCGAAAGCGGACACGCAGAAACAACACATGAAGAACAGGAAGAAATTGGTTGCCGAGGGTGTTGTCAAGGGTGCCATCGAATAAATACGCATATTAAACGAGGAGAATTATGGAACTTATTATAGGATTAGCAATGAAATTTTGGCAATGGACAGTATTGATCGCTGTTGTAATAATTGCCGCAATCATAAACTGGACAGACAAGAGAGCAAAAACAAAATTAAAATTCAACTACAAAGGAATGCCTAAGTTACAGCCTGTACCGATCGCAACAAAGGGCAAGGGTTTTTGGAAAGGCATTGTGATGTGGTTGCTTTCAACAAGGAACTGGGTATTGACAGAGGACTGGAAATACAACATAGACGGTACCGAGTATGTGATTCCAGCAGGCTTTCAATTTGATGGCGCAAGTATTCCAAAGTTCCTAAGAACTTTCTTCTCACCAGTTGGTGTGTTAATGATGGGCGGACTTGTACATGACTACGCATACAAATACAAAACACTGTTAAAGAAAAACAAAAAAGATACAATGGGTGAACTCACACAGAAAAGAGCAGATGAAATTTTCAGAGACATCAACATCATCGTTAATGGATTCTACACAATGAACAGACTTGCATATTGGTCATTGAGAGCAGGTGGTTTCGTTGCATGGAATGGTCACAGAAAAAGAAACGCTAAAATCAAAGGTGTAAAATAATGGCTGAATTGAAAGAAGACAAACTGATCATTAAGAACGACAACGTGGTCAAGAAAGGTGCCAAGGACGGTTGGGCATTGATCAAGATCATTTGGGTATTCATGAGAGATGAATTACCACAATTCCTATCAAACTGGAGAACAGTTCCGAGGATTATGATGGGCCTTTATGGCCTGGTTTTCTACAACACCATGCAATGGTTCATGGCATTGGAAAACCCAAACAACGCACAGGCTGGATTCGTTTCAGTTGTGGTTGGAGCAGGTGCGGCCTGGTTTGGTCTTTACGTAAACGGCAAGAAGACAGACATCAAGAAGTAATACCACCCGTTGACAGATCGTCAATCTAATATACACTTATACAAATGAAGAATTATTACGACATCCTAGGTGTATCTGAAGATTCATCTAACGAGCAGATAAAGAAAGCATTCAAGGACATAGCCAAGAAAGAACACCCTGACAGGGGTGGCAATGAGGCAAAATTTAAAGAAGCCAATGAAGCATACGATACACTGAAAAATTCACAGAAGAGACACGATTACGACACAATGCGTAAATTTGGTGGCCCAAGACAAGGCGGAGGAGAGCATCCTTTCTTTAATGAAGATATATTTGGAGACTTCATGTCAGGCTTTGGAAACGGCGATATGAATTTTAATGGCAGGTTCAACTTCACACAAGGAAATACAAATGCCAAATCATTTAGATCGCGACCTCGTGGTAATAAAAATGTGCAAGTGAGAATGGCACTCAGTATTAAAGAAGTTATGATACACAGTGAGAAAACAATTAATTACAAACTGCCCAGTGGCAGAGAAGAGTTTGCCACAGTTAAAATACCAGCAGGAGTGCAACACGGTGTTACTTTCAAATTCGCAGGCATGGGCGATGACTCAATCAAGAACATGCCACGTGGTGACCTTATGGTGATAATGAGTGTGTTAGACTCGGACGGGTATACAAGAAAAGGAAACGACCTATACACAGATAAAACAATAGACTGTTTCCAAGCAATTCGTGGACATGAATTCAATCTTAAAACGTTGGAAGATAAAATAATTAAAGTAAAAGTGCCTGCAGGAACACAACCACACACAACATTGGCAATAAAGGGACAAGGAATGCCAGTGCATAAAACTATAGGCATACGAGGCAATCTTTACGTCAAGATACACGTGTTGATTCCGCAACTCAGTGCCGCTGACTTGAAGAAGATAAAAGAACTATGATACAAGTATTTCAATACCCACACGAGACTCTGTTACAAACTAGCACACAATGGACCGCAACAGACAGCATACAAGGATACAATGATGTTGAACAATTTGAGTCGGACGTTATTAAACTTATGCTAGAAGAACGTGGAATGGGACTGGCCGCCAACCAGATAGGAATTACCAAAAGATTCTTTGCAATAGGGCATGACTCATTTGACACATTCCAAAAACATGCTATAATTTGGAATCCACAAGTGATAAACTTCAGTAAAGATAAGGTGATCGACGTGGAAGGGTGTCTAAGTTTTAAGGGTACCTTTGTAAAAGTAGAAAGACCAAAACAAATAGAAGTGCAATATGAAACAACACAAGGAAAAACAAGATTCGCAAAACTTGACGGGATGGAAAGTAAATGTTTCCAGCATGAACTCGATCACCTTGACGGTATTACATTTAATAAGAGAGTCTCTAAATTACGATGGGACATGGCAAACAAAGGATAGATAATGTTAGATGCAAATGAAGGACTAGAAAATATATTTGAAAACGCAGTAAAAGAAGCCGAGAAAAGAAGACACGAATACGTTACTATTGAACACGTTCTTTTATCATTAGTAAAAGACAAGAACATAGGTACTATATTACACGACTTTAAAATACAAGTGGGTGCATTAATTAAGGATGTAGAAGATTATCTAGACACTAAATGCAATGATATTGTTGCAAAGGGTAAAGAGCCAATGACTCCTAGAAAGACTGCTAGTTTAGAAAGATTAATGAATAGAGCATTTACTCAAGCATTATTCCAAGGAAGACAAGATGTAAATTCTATAGATATATTGATATCGATATTTTCAGAAAAGAAAAGTTATGCCGCTTTCTTCTTAAAGAAACACCAAGTAGACAAACAGGATTTGATAGACCTTGTGTCTACAGAAACCATACTAGACGAAGGCATGGCAGGTATAGGAGCACCAGAACAAGGCGGACCTGAACAGAAGCTGAGACCCAACCAAGCAGACAGAATTTTAAAGAGCTACTGCGAGAACTTGAATCAAAAGTACTTTGACAAGAAGATAGATCCAGTAATAGGCAGGGAGGAAGAAACAGAGAACCTAAAACAGATCCTTGCAAGACGAAACAAGAACAACGTATTGATCGTGGGTGATCCAGGTGTTGGTAAGACAGCAGTTGTAGAAGGACTTGCTAGAAGGATTGCAAAAAATAAGGATGACATTCCAGAATACTTAAAGGACCACATTGTATGGAGTCTAGATGTAAACAGTCTGATAGCAGGAAGTAAATTCAGAGGAGACTTTGAGGAAAGATTAAAACTTATTGTTAACGCACTAGATCAAAAAGGCAAGTCTATATTGTTTATAGACGAAGCACACATGATTGTAGGTGCCGGAGCAACAGGACAAGGTAACAGTATGGATATGGCAAACATGCTTAAACCTGCACTACTAAAAGGATCGATTAAAGTTCTTGCTTCTACTACCTGGGAAGAATACAGGAAGTATTTTGAGAAGGATAGAGCATTAATGAGAAGATTCCAAAGACTGCAAGTTGGTGAACCTTCGAAAGAAACATCAATTAAGATTTTACAAGGTGTTAAACAGTACTATGAAGCACATCATGGATGTACTATCACAGATGAAGCCTGCGAAGATGCCGTTGATTACTCAATGAAGTTTATAGCAGATAAGAAACTACCAGACAAAGCAATAGATGTAATAGACGTTGCTTGTGCAAGACTGAGATTAAATGGAGTTAAAGATGGTGTAATAGATCATGAGGAAATTATACACGAGATATCAGTTATGACTGGAATTAGTATTGAACAGTTGTCTCAGAAACAGACCAGTAGTTTAAAAACATTAGAAGAGAAAATGAAACTGCAAGTGTTTGGGCAGGACAAAGCAATAAACACAATCACAGACAAGATACTAGTTGCAAGGGCGGGACTTAAAAGTTTAACTAAACCAATTGGATCGTTCCTATTCCTAGGACCAACAGGTTGTGGTAAGACCGAGACTGCAAGACAACTGGCAAAAACACTAGGTGTTGAACTTATTAGATTTGACATGTCGGAGTACCAAGAGAAACATTCTATTGCAAAACTGATAGGATCACCTCCAGGATATGTGGGTTACGAAGACAGTAACATGGGTGGCGGTATGTTTATTAATGAGGTTGAGAAGAATCCACATGCAGTTGTGCTGTTTGACGAGATAGAGAAAGCACACAGAGATGTATCCAATATGTTACTACAAGTAATGGATTACGGAACGGTGACAGGTTCTAACGGTAAGAAAGCAGACTGTAGAAACATCACACTTATACTGACTTCAAACTTAGGTGCAGAAGCCATGGAAAGAAACAACATAGGGTTTGGCCCAAGTGAAAGACAAGGTGAAGATGATAATGCACTTAAAAAGTTCTTCCCACCGGAGTTTAGAAATAGGCTCGATGCTGTAATTAAATTTGACAAACTAGGAAAAGAAACCATGACTCTTGTTGTTAAAAAATTCCTAGCAGAGCTAAACACAATGACCATAGAGAAAGATGTAGAAGTTAATGCTACTGATGATGCTATCGAATTCTTAATGACAAAGGGCTTTGATGCCAAACTAGGGGCTAGACCTTTACAGAGAGTTATTGATGACGAGATCAAGACCCCTTTATCTAAAATGATGTTATTTGGAGAATTAACGTCAGGCGGAATGGTAGAAGTGGGATTGGTAGATAAGAAACTTACGGTAAACTTCAAAGCAAAGAAGGAACCAAAAACAATGGATGAATTTAAACCTAAGGTTTCTGATGAGAAAACATCACAATAAGTTGTACTACGGCAAGTACCGTTACAAGACCGAGTTCAGGATGCCTGGTAGTCTTATGTTTTATCCGACTACAGACGAACATCTAACTATGATTAAGAAAGAATACCCTAATGCACCTGACATGAACCACCTCGCAGATTTTATTATGAAAAATAGAAAATTGTTAAAATTCCGTTTCCAAGACAGAAGAGCAATATTCTATACCGACTACGACAAGTCGTTAGAGTTAATCGACAACTTCTGGGACTTCTGGTCGGCTTCAGAAACTGTTGATCCAAAGTTTAAAAAGTTAGACAAGAACACTGTGGGTTGTTTAAGACTTCCGCATGGCAAGTACAAGTATCAAGTGTACCTCAAGAAAGAAGCACAAAATATAATGTCAGATATCGAAATAAACACACTTAAGAATTTTATTGAATCTAACAAAGACAACTGCTTGGTTACGAAAAGAGATGTTGTAGGATTTTTACACAGCAATTTTCCTTACTTCTCTGGCGGTTACTTCTATGTTACTGAAGAAAAATTCTTAACACCAATATACATGTTGGCACAGAATGCCATAGAAAAAGTAATTAAATTTAGAAAGGTAAAAAATGGAAGCAATAAAAAAACTACGAGATAAGAAAATATTTAACAATCAAAGTATTGTTGAAAGTATGATACAGAAAAACTGGATGGGATCTCCTGTAATAAAAAGAAGCCTGCTGAGGGTAAGGAAAGTCGATGATGATCATTGCGTATGCGAGGAACTAGGTGAAGCCGACGGCAAAGCCTACAAGATCAAGTATATCAACATTCTCACAGTAGACGGGCAAGAACCTAACGAACTGGCCGCTGTGTACGGGCTTGGACCAAAAACAGCAAGATTCAAAAGAAAAAATACTGAATAAATATAACGATGGCACAGACAAGCACAACATTACTAGCGTCAAAATCGCACATATCAAATGTAACTGGTACTGATATTAGTTTCACTGCTACAGGAACGGAATACAAGATTACATCCACAAGTACAAGTTTGGCCGGATTTGCTGTGAGAGATCTAATCGCAGTAACAGGAACATCAAATAATAATAAAACTTTTACTGTTAAAACAGAAACTTCTGCCAATGAACTTATTGTTGAGGAGATAGTAACGACAGAGACAGCAGGCAGTTCATTTACACTAGACCATGTTGGCTTTGTTTCGGACAAGGCAAAGGGCGATGGATACTACTCACAACCAGATGGGGTACATACAGTTGCTTACCAAGTCAATTCTACAATGACAGGATTTATAAAAATGCAGGGATCACTAGCAACTACACCTACAGAAGATGATTGGTTTGATATTTCGGGATCTACATTCACAGCCGACCAAAGCACAGTAATTTCTACTGCAAATTTCACTGGAAATTTTGTTTGGGTAAGAGCAAAAGCTACTTCAGTTACCGCCGGAACTATAAGTTCAGTTCTATTTAATTCATAAAAATCGCATAAACATTAGATTTCTGTAAGATCAACTCCAGTTGACAAATGTCTAGGGTATAGTACAATTAAACTATGACAGATAATGATATAGAAAACATACAAACAGTAGACATAAAAGTAACCGCAGAATCAATAGATGCCCATGTGTTGTGCCTGAAAGAGAACGGATACAAGGTTGAGAAATCCTGGACATCTTGGACAAAATATGTCCTAGCATTTTTACTAGGTGGATATATTATTCAGGTGGTTCTTTAATGGATCTTATTCAAATAACCTGCACCAACAATGACAAGACAAAAGAAGCAGAAGTATTGGAACGCAACGACAAATATATGAAGGTACAAGTTCCGGGTACTCAGTTATTCATAGAGCTTTTCAGAGATGATGTAAATATTCCATACACAGGAAGAACAGCAGGATTAGAATTCGAATGGGAACCGAAAAATTAAAATTTAAGTTAGAACTATTTGCAACAATGTGGGACAAGCCACCGGTGGCAGAGATTCTGATTAACGACGAGAGCCAGTTTAAGGGAGATATCACAACTGCAGAAAATAATCCCACAATAATAGAGTTCGAGCTGGATCTGGACGAAGAGAAAGAATACAACCTCATTATTAAAAAATCAGGCAAAGACAACAAGCAGACAGTCATGAACGAAAAAGGAAATATTATCAAGGATCAACTGTTGCACATTAAAAGCATTGAGATAGATGAAATAAGCCTAGGTGGTTTGGTGTTTACTGGCATATATACTCCTAACTATCCGGAGCCATGGGCAATACAGCAAAGAGACGCAGGGGTTGATTTGAAAGAATCTTTCACTAATGCTACTATCATGGGGCATGACGGAACATGGAAAATAGCATTTACGACACCATTCTACATGTGGCTGTTAGAGAACCTTTATTAATATAAATATGCTTATATGAGAGCATCACAATTCATTAAAGAGAACATAGACTCGGACGCAGTAAACGAGCTGGATACATACATCATGAACAATGAGGATTTGTATCGTAGACGTTTCATGCCCATCATATCAAATGTAAGAAGGAAACTAGCAAAGAACGTATATGATCACGAAAAGGCACAGAAACTTTGGATGTACCTTGTGGACGACGCCGCAAAAGAGTATGTAAAAGAATTTGGATCTGCACAGGATGACGTAAGCAACATGTTTCCAAAAGAAACAAGAGAGCAGGTTGCTAGAGTAATCTCAGACAGAGAACTAGAAAACATAAAACAAGGCGAATACGATGCACCTAAGGGAACTGTTTCTTAACGAGGACGATAGGTCCACAGCAGTTTTTGCCTTTGGCCGATTCAATCCTCCCACAATAGGACACGAGAAATTAATTCAGAAAGTACAATCAACTGCCAGCAAAGTTAACGGCAAAGGTTATGTGTTCCTTTCACATACAGGTCGTACAGAGAAAGATCCAATAGATTTTACAACAAAACTATCATACCTAAGACAGCACTTCCAGGCTGACAAGAATTTATCATTTGGTGATATCAGGGCAAACACGATAATCAAAGTGATGAAAGTGCTTGAAGCAGAAGGTAGAACAAAAGTTATAATGATAGCCGGCGACGACAGGGTCATGCAGTTCCAGAAACTGCTTAACCAGTACAATGGCCAACCAACCAAGGCTGGTAATGTTGAATACACATTTGACAGCATACAAGTAATCAGTGCAGGACAAAGAGATCCAGATGCAGATGACATCACTGGTGTTTCGGCATCGAAGGCCAGAGAGCTTGCCATGAAAGGCCAGGAACATGAATTCAGTAAAATTGTCATGGGTGGAGACAATGGTAAAGTTTTGTATGATAAGATTCAAGATGCATTTGGTAAGCAAGTTGACGAAAACAACAAAAAGTTGTATAATGAAGCTATGGAAGATGCAAAGCCAATTGTATATTTAGACATGGACGGAGTACTAGCAGACTTCTTTGGTGGTATTGAAAAGATGTACGGAGTAGAAAACTGGAAACAACTTACAAACGATAAAACAAAAGATCTCAAAAAAGAAGTTATTGACAGGATAACCGGCACAGACTTCTTTGCAACACTACCCAAGTTTCCCACAGCAGATGGATTAATAGATCTAGTTAAAAAATTTACAGGTGGTACATTCAGTATCAACACATCACCATTAAGAGGTGACCATGAGAACTCAGGCAAGTACAAGAAAGTCTGGATCTCAAACAACATCGAAACACCTGCAGAGATTGTAGTTACAGGTAGGAAAGAAACTTACGCCACAGACAAAGTAACAGGCACACCAAATATTTTAATAGACGACAGGCCAATCAATATACAGAAATGGCAATCTGCCGGAGGATACGGAATACTATATCAAGCAAACAGAGATTCATTAACCAAAATACAGAAAGGGCTAGAAGACTATGCCAAAGTTCAGCGGGATCAATAGAGCATACTCGACAGGTGAAATACCAAAAACACCACAAGAGTTACAAAGAGAGTTAGACGAGAAGATGAAGAAGTTCCTAGCCAAGGGTGGTAAGGTTGAGAAAGTCAAAGCACACAAACCCACAAAGCAACAGGAAAAAGATTGGACCATCTAGATGGACGAGATAGAAAGATTAAAACAACTAGCAGGGGTAGGTGAAACATCAGTTGGCAAATCCATGGGAGAGAATCTTTCTTACACAGGCACAGCCAAAGCAGAATACGAAAGAAAACACAACATCAAGAGAGGGTCAGACGAATGGTTCAAACTATGGTTCGCAAGACCCAACCAGACGGGCGAAGACCCAATGCCTAAAAAATAAATACCTGTATGCGAATACAGGAATTCAATTACATAGATACAAGTTGTCCTAGGACTAAGGCAGAGACCTGCCAGTGCGAGTCTGTAGACAGGTTAACAGAGGATTCAAACATGGTGGTTGCACAGTGTATATTAGAGCACTCTGACGCTGTAAAGGGCACTATACTGCTTATACAGGCACCAGGAACAGCCACTCTTATCAAAGGCACAATTACAGGATTAACGCCAGGAGAACATGGATTCCACATACATGAGTTTGGAGACATGACAGACGGGTGCAAGTCAATGGGCGGACATTACAATCCAGACAATGTCGAACACGGAGATATCACACAAGGACACGTCGGTGATCTTGGTAACATTACAGCAGATGATTCCGGAACAGCAAAATTCACGATAGAAGCAAAGAGGGTAGAACTAATAGGATCACGTTCAGTGATAGGCAGAGGATTCGTAGTACACTCAGATGAGGATGATCAAGGCAAGGGCGGAGATGCAGAAAGCAAGAAGACAGGCAACGCAGGTGACAGACTTGCTTGTGGTGTGATTGTTGCTAGGTCTGAAGAGATGACAGAAGCACATGGTGGCGAGCACAGCACAACAGGTAGAAGCATGACCAAAGGTGAAAAGAGCAAGAGAGAAAAAAATGTAAAAGGCATGAAGAAGGACAAAGCAGGATTCAAAAAGAGATATGGCAAAGACGCAGAAGCAGTGATGTATGCCACAGCAACTAAACAGGCGATGAAATAATGAAATTTATAATTTTTAATGGAACACTTAAACCAGACGAGGAGTCAAACA
>Ga0209535_1001929_pt1 | contig 13734 bp, 11 predicted proteins | sample LinPmetageLP28_FD_184041 | JGI IMG/M metagenome (GOLD analysis project Ga0209535, IMG submission 184041) | Marine viral communities from the Pacific Ocean - LP-28 (SPAdes) (version 2) | ecosystem: Environmental > Aquatic > Marine > Oceanic | place: Pacific Ocean | collected 2009-08-22 | reverse complement strand
CTGATAGAGAACTGCGAGATATTAATATCAGCAGACATGACATAGAAAGAGTTATCCTTACAGGACATAAATAAAGAGTACTTTGGGAGGAGACTCAATTGGACCCAGTAACAATAATTGGTGGGGCTACTATGGCCTTCAACGCCTTGAAAAAAGGATTTCAGGTGGGGAAGGATCTAAACGATATGAGTAACCAACTAACTCAGTGGGCTAGTAGCATGAGCGACTTAGCCTACGCAGAGCAAAAAAATAAAAACCCCCCTTGGTGGAAATCATTAAATGGAGGGTCAATAGAAAGTGAAGCCTTGGCTATTTTCACTGCTAAGAAAAAAGCACAGGAAATGAGAAATGAGCTAAAAAATTGGATCTCATTTTCTATGGGGCCATCAGCCTGGGATGAGCTAGTATCCATTGAGGGTAGAATACGAAAGCAGAAAAAAGATCAAGAGTATCGCAAGGCTGAACTACAGGAAGCTATTATAACTTGGAGTGTAACAGGTGTGCTCTTAACTATAGGCTTTAGTACTTTTGGTTTTATATTATATATGGTGGCATAATGACGAAACAACTTACAGAGAAACAACAAAAGTTCTTGGACGTATTGTTCGAGGAAGCAAAAGGAGATCCTGTTGTAGCTAAGAAGCTTGCAGGGTATGCTGATGGCGTTGCCTCTACACAGATCGTTAATGCCTTGACAGATGAGATTGCAGAGCTTACAAAGAGATTCATAGCACAGTCTTCAACTAAGGCAGCATACACAATGTTTTCAGTTATGGCAGATCCTACAGACCTGGGTGTAAAAGAAAAGATGTTAGCAGCTAAAGATATTTTAGATCGTGCAGGATTTGTTAAAACAGATAAGGTAGAAGTAAAGGCTTCAGAGCCAGTATTTATTTTACCTGCGAAAGAAGATGAGTAAAAGAGCGTCAGAAGCAGACCATCCAACTAAGGTAGACTGGCAGATTCCTCTTCAAGAAAAAGGGGGCGAGTGGTATCCTGTAATTAGAGTAGGAAGACACGTACCCTTTGGTTACAAACAGGACGAAGAAGATGAAATGCTTTTGATTCCTATACCTGAAGAACTAGAACTCTTGGAAAAAGCTAAGTTGTTTCTTCAAGAATATAGTATTAGGCAGGTAGCTAGGTGGTTATCTGATAACTCAGGCAGATACATATCTCACTCAGGATTATACAAACGTGTCAGAATGGAAGAAAAAAGACGCAGGGCATCCTCAAACTATAAGCAGTATGCCAAAAAATATAAAGAAGCGTCAAGGAAAAGCCAGAAAATCGAAGAGAAAAGACTTGGTGGTAGAAGTACCAGAAGTCTTGCCACAGATGAGGACTACATCAAACTCGAAAGAGGGGAGTGTTGTCCCTTCTGTGGTCAAACAAAAGGTAATATTTGAACCCAACCCAGGACCACAAACTAGGTTCCTAGCATCAACTGAACAAGAGGTACTATATGGAGGCGCAGCAGGAGGGGGGAAATCGTTCAGCTTGGTGGCTGATCCAGTTAGATATTTTGCGAATCCACATGCACGAATGTTACTTGTTCGTAGGAGTACAGAAGAGTTACGAGAACTTATTTCTGTAAGTAAACAACTCTATCCTCAAGCCATACCAGGCATAAGATTTATGGAAAGAGACAAGACTTGGGTTACACCTAATGGTGCAACACTATGGATGTCATACCTTGATCGTGATGATGATGTTATGAGATACCAGGGTCAAGCCTTTAACTGGATTGGTTTTGACGAATTAACTCAGTGGCCCTCCAGTTACTCCTGGAACTATATGCGCTCAAGGTTACGTACTACGAGAGCAAGTGGACTTCCTTTATACATGAGGGCAACCTCTAATCCAGGAGGACCAGGACATCAATGGGTAAAGAAACACTTCATTGATCCTAACACCCCAGACAAATCCTTTTGGGCAACAGATGAAAATGGTGAAGTAATACGTTGGCCCAAGGGTCACACAAGAGAGGGTGAACCCCTATTCAAACGTAAGTTCATTCCTGCTACCCTATTTGACAATCCCTATCTTTCAGAAGATGGGATGTACGAGGCTAACCTTCTATCCCTACCAGAGCACCAACGTAGACAATTACTTGAGGGTGACTGGGATATAAACGAGGGTGCAGCCTTTCCAGAGTTTAACAGACGTATCCACGTTGTTGATCCATATGATATACCTAGTAACTGGATGAGGTTTAGGGCATGTGACTATGGTTATGGATCTCATACTGGAGTAGTCTGGTTCGCAGTTGTTCCAGGATCTGAACAGCTAATTGTGTACAGAGAGTTATATGTATCTAAAATAATAGCCACTGATTTGGCTGACATGATCCTGGACATTGAAGATGGAGAGAAAGTAAAGTATGGAGTTTTAGACTCCTCTCTCTGGCATAATCGTGGAGACACTGGGCCTAGCCTAGCAGAACAAATGATTATGAAGGGCTGTAGGTGGAGACCATCAGATAGGTCTAAAGGTTCTCGTGTAGCAGGTAAGAATGAATTACACAGACGCTTACAAGTAGATGAGTTTACAGAGGAACCAAGGCTTGTTATATTTTCTAATTGCGTTAATACTGTATCTCAGCTACCCTCTATTCCTCTAGATAAAAGAAATCCTGAAGATGTTGACACAAACTCAGAGGATCATTTGTATGACGCCATACGTTATGGTATTATGACTAGACCACGCAGTAACATATTTGATTTTGATCCTGTATCTCAACGCACAGGCTTTCAGGCATCAGACCCCACATTTGGATATTAAGGAATACCTATGGAAGAAGATGATATTTTTGAATCAGACGACTTATCTATAGATGAGGCTACGTCCTCTTACGCAGATGATATGCCTGATAACGAAGTTTATAGTGATCCAACTGTAGGTAGGATTGTTAGCTTTGTAGATGATCGTTATAACAAAGCTGAAAAGGCTAGGTACTCTGACGAACAAAGATGGATAAGATCATATCAAAACTATCGTGGCATCTATGGACCAGACGTTCAGTTTACTTCTACAGAGAAGTCTCGTGTATTTGTTAAAGTAACTAAGACTAAGGTTCTTGCAGCCTATGGTCAAATTGTTGATGTCCTCTTTGGTAATCACAAGTTTCCTATCTCTATAAACCCAACTCGACTGCCTGATGGTGTAGCAGAAGCAGTACACTTTGAAGCAAGCCCTGAGATTAAAAAAGCTACAGGCACTGCTCCTATAATGAATCCAGAAGACACTAAGCTTCAGCCTGGAGAAACTATTATTGATTTACGTGAACGTTTAGCAGGTATGAAAGAAAGACTTGATCCTGTTATTGATGACTTAAAGGAAGGTCCAGGTTTAACACCCTCACAGCCTACATTTCATCCTGCTATGGTAGCAGCAAAGAAAATGGAAAAGAAGATCCATGATCAGTTAGAGGAATCAAACGCAAGCAAACAATTACGTAACACAGCCTTTGAGACTGCCTTGTTTGGTACAGGTATCATGAAGGGTCCATTTGCGTTAGACAAAGAGTATCCTAACTGGGACGATGAGGGTAACTACTCTCCTATGTACAAAACAATTCCTCAGACTTCTTCAGTATCTATCTGGAACTTTTACCCAGACCCTGATGCTAATAACATGGATGAGGCAGAATACATTATAGAAAAACACAAAATGTCTAGGTCACAGATGAGAGGTCTTAAAAACAGACCCTTCTTCAGATCTAACGCCATTGACACTGCAGTAGAGTTAGGTGAGTCCTACTCTAAAAAGTGGTGGGAACAAGTTATGGAAGACGCAGACCAAGAAACAAAAGCAGAAAGGTATTCTGTTCTAGAGTTCTGGGGTTATGTAGACACAGATATTCTTGAAGATCACGAAGTAGATATTCCAAAAGAATTAAAAGATCAGGATCAAGTTTCAGTAAATGTTTGGGTTTGTAATGGACAAGTACTACGTCTTGTAATGAATCCATTTACTCCTGCTATTCTTCCTTACTACGCTGTACCATACGAAGTAAATCCTTACAGCTTCTTTGGTGTGGGTATTGCTGAGAACATGGATGACACACAGACCCTGATGAATGGGTTCATGCGTATGGCGACAGACAATGCAGCTTTATCAGGCAATTTGCTTATTGAAGTAGATGAAACTAATCTAGCTCCAGGACAAGACCTTACGATGTACCCAGGCAAAGTCCTACGCAGAATGGGGGGAGCACCTGGGCAAAGCATCTTTGGAACTAAGTTCCCCAACGTCAGTAACGAGAACATGCAGATGTTCGATAAAGCAAGGGTATTAGCAGATGAATCAACTGGTTTCCCATCTTTCGCTCATGGTCAAACAGGCGTTAGTGGTGTGGGTCGTACTGCTAGTGGTATTTCTATGCTTATGTCTGCTGCCAATGGCAGCATTAGGACTGTAGTAAAGAACGTAGATGACTATCTACTTGGGCCACTAGCTAAAGCATTTTTTAGTTTTAATATGCAGTTTGATTTTGATTCCAGTATTAAAGGCGATCTAGAAATTAAGGCTGAGGGTACAAACTCACTGATGGCTAACGAAGTTCGTAGCCAAAGGCTTATGCAATTTCTTGGTGTTGTTCAGAATCCTGCTCTTGCACCCTTTGCAAAAATGGATTATATTATCAGAGAGATTGCAAACTCTATGGATCTTGATCCTGATAAGGTTGCGAACTCAATGACAGATGCAGCAGTTCAAGCTGAGATCCTAAAGAAGTTTCAAGAACAAAATCCACCCCCTCCTCCACCTCAAGCACCTCCTGCAGCACCACCAAAAGGAGCACCTGCAGGAGTACAAGTACAGGACACAACAGGTTCTGGTGGAGGACAAGTAGGCACAGGTTCAGCACCCACTCCAGGTGAACCAGGATTTTCAGCCAACACAGGCTAAGGATAACTATGAATTTAAAACCATTGGTAAACAACAACGAAATCTGGAACTCGTTTAATGAGGAACTGGATCGAAGACTTAACTATATTCATCTTCAAATGGAACAGACTATAAAGCAAGAAGACTTATACAGGCTACAGGGCGAAGCTAAGTCTTTACGCAGACTAAAACTTTTAAGGGACGAAGTGAATGGATTCAAAGACGATTGAAGAACCCAGATTTACTGATCAGGAATTAAAAAAAGTAGAAAGACTCCAGAGTGATCCTAGCTCTGAGTATTACTATAATGACCCTGACGAAAGTTTTATGAGCAAATTAAAGAAAAAACTTGAGCCTTATCAAGAAGACTTCAAAGGTTTTATAGAATACTTATTTACCCCTAGCAGACACTTTGGTACAGGTCAGTATTCTGAGGGTGGGCTAGAAACTCAAACAGAAAATGCTTTTGGTAAAGCACTCTCTAAAAGACCTGGGCTTAGATCTTTCTCAGAAGCTAAAGGTCAAGTATCTTCAGAAGAACTAAAGGCAGGTATTGATAACGCAGCTACGTACCTTCTCCCCTTTTATGAGTCAGGTATAAATATATCTAACGTTGTAGAAGAATACATGAAGCCTGAGAGTGAACGTGACTACGACTACATAAAACAACAGTTCAATGAGGCAGGACAGGGTGCTGCTATAGAAGCAGGTATGATTTTACTAGGTGGTGTTGTCTTCAAGTATGGTGGTCAGGGTATTAAAGCTCTCTACAACAAAGTAAAACAATACGAGGTCAATCCTGATGCAGTATCAGCATTTGGTGTAGGTGCTATCAGAAAGAAAGACACCTTTGAAGAAGTCATGACACCTGTCAAGGCTACAAGAAAAAAGGTAGAACAGTCAGGAGCAGGAGTATTACGTCCTTCTGCAGACTTAGCCTCTGATCTTGATCCTAGACTAAAGAGGGCAATGTCTGCTGATACAGCAGGTAGTATAATGCCAGGTCCAGGTAAATTCTTTGACCCTTCTAAGCCAGGTTACAAGGGTGATAACTTTGTTGGTATGCTTAAGGATGCTGACATTGAATTAGACCTTGAGTTTGGTAATTATATTATGATGGGTAAAACCCCAAAAGATGTATCTAACGAAACTTTTGAAAACTTGTTTATATCAGCAAGACCCTCTGAAAAGAAAACGAGTACCTCTAAAGCTTTTGACATAAAGAAACAAAGAAAAATTAAACCAGGTGAAGCAAACCCTAACGTACAAAACAAAGCTGTAGCTCGTGCTAATCTCTATGATGGTCCTTCTTTATCTATAGAGGACATGAAAGCAAACTATTTAAGAAACACAAATAAGCCAGGAGTAGAGGTTCGTACTAATCTTTTACAACCTGGACAGTTTAGTATGGTGACAGACGAAGGTAAGAGAGCCTTAGATCATCCCATTGTAGCTGTACAAAATATGGGGGGTTCTAATAAAAAACATTTTTATACTCTAGATGCTCAGTTTGTTGGACCTGTTCGTATGGATAGGTTAACTAAAACAGACAAAAAGACAGGTAAAGTTCCACAGCCTAACCTACGTCCTGTTACTGTAGGTGACGTGCAGCTAGGTGAGCAGATAGGCACTATTAGAATATCAACAAAAGTAACAGACAAGAATCCAAAAGGATATAATGATCACCCACTCTATGACTACATTGAGGTAGACGCTTCTAAGTCAGCCCCAGAGGACATGGGTTCGATTGCAAAATTTAACGAGGGTGGTTTAGCTGAAGAAAAACAAAAACCCCCATCTTGGTTACAGAGAGCATTAGACCCTACAACACCTACAACTGAAAACGAAGAATCTATAAGAACTACTTCTGTCGATGGAAAACTTTTTCCAACAATAAGAATGATAGAGGGTAAACTAGTTAAACTCTCACTTGAAGAAGCATATAAGATGGCGATAGAAAAGGGTGACTTTATACAGTTTAAAAGTGATGAAGAAGCAGATGCTTTTAGCCAAAGATTAAGTAAAATAATATCAATTAAACGTAAACAACAACCTAAAGAAATGTATGAGGGTGGGGTAGCAATGAACGATCAAATGGAAATGGCATTTATGAAACAGGGTGGTATTAAAGACGATGGCATGAAGAAAGATCCTGTCTCTGGAAATCCAATCCCTCCTGGCTCTATGGCTACAGAAGTTCGTGACGATATTCCTGCTATGTTATCTGAGGGTGAATACGTAGTTCCTGCTGATGTCCTTAGATACTATGGTGTTAACTTTTTTGAAAACCTACGTGGACAAGCTAAACAGGGTTTACAAACTATGGAGACTAATGGTAGAATTGGTGGAGAGCCAATGTCATCTCAGCAAGTTCAGCAGAACATGAGTGGACAACCTATGGCAGGAGCACCTGCTGTACAGCCTATCGCTGCTAACGCAGGTGTTATAACTACTGCAGCACCAGATCTAACAAATTACACACAACAGGCACAGCAACTAGGTGGTGGTCAACCCTTTAACGCTGCAAACTATACGACAGTAGGTGGTACTTTATTTGAACCAGAAAAACCAAAAAGTATTACAGTAACTAAAACATATGTAAACTCACAAAACTTAAGTGATAAAAGAGTTGTTAGATTTGTTGATGGTGTAATACAACCTCCTAGTGACGAACAGTATACTCAACCACCTTACTTTCTCCAAGGATCAAGCGCACTTACTGATGCTATTGCAGCCTTTGAAGCTACACAGAATACTGGAGGTGGAGGTGGAGGAGAAGATCCCACAGTTACACCACAAGGTAAAACGTATATATCAGCTTTTTCTGGAGAAGGAGTTAATATTTCAGATCCTTTAGCTTCAGCCAAAATTATGTTTGAAAACGCTAATAAAGGAAACTTTGGGGGAGGTATGGGTTTACTGGGAGCAGGTATGATAGGTGGTCCTGCAGGAATGGGTCTTTTAGGTGTAGGACAAACTGTAAGCTCTTTAGATAATATTTCAGATTTAAATGCTATGGCTCTTTTAGCAACTGCTCAAGGTAAAACTGCTGATGCTGAAGCAATAACAAAGATGGTAAATGATATTACTGGCAAATCTAATCTTGCTTCTCAATCTTTAAGTAAAGTTTTTGCGACAGGAGTTAAAAAAGCACAAGGTGTTATTGATAGGCTTGGCCTTGACTTAGATATAAAAAATGTTAGCAAATGGACTGATGCTCAAATAGCTCAGGTAGCTGAAAGATCAGAATATGTTCAGAGTATAGCAGATGCTGATGGAATTGATCCTGCTCTTGTTTTTTACCAAAATGCAGACCTTTCTAATATTGACGATGCTCAACAACACGCAAATGAAAATCCAGGAGGTGTTACTGTAGGAGATCCTGCTTTTCAACAAACCCTGAGCACTGCTTTAGAAACTGGTGATTTATCTTCTCTTCTACCCCCTGGAGTAAGTAGTACTGCTTCTACTCCAACAAACAATGTTACTGAAATTAGTGATACTGCTGATGAAGAAGAGGAGTATGAGACAGTACAAACCAACAAAGGTGGACTAATGTCCAAAGGCAAAAAGAACAAAAAATAATAATAAGGCTACCCAGGAATGGTTCCTGGCCCCAACATAAGGAGTACTTTAAATGCCTGAATTAGAAGCTGTAGAAAAACCCAAGACAGCAGGTTTTGTAGATCGTGGGTTCAACCACTCTAAAAAACAAAAACGAATAGAAGAAGAAGAAGCAGAGATTGCTAGACTAGAGGCAGAGGCTCGTGGTGAAGAAGTTGCTGAGGATAAACCCAGTGGCGAAGATACTGAGGACAACCAGGTACAAGCCACAGATGATTCCAAACAAGAAGAACAAGAATCCAAGAAAGTCGAAACACAAGAAGACAATTCAGACGAAGGACTAAGTCCTGAAGAAAAGTCTTTTAAGAAACGATATGGTGACTTGCGTAGACATATGCAAGACAAAGAAAAAGATTGGAATCAAAGACTAGAAAAGCTTGAGAAGCGTAAAGCAAAAGATAGTATTATTCCCCCTAAGTCTGATGAAGACATAGAGAAGTGGGCAAAAGAATATCCAGACGTAGCAGGTATTGTAGAACGCATTGCTTCAGAGAAAGCAAAAGAAATGTTTAGCAAGGCTGAGTCACGTCTAAAAGAATTAGATGAAGCTCATTCTGAGGCAATACGTATGAAAGCAGAAAATGTAATACGTAAAACTCATGATGACTTTGATGATCTACGACAATCAGAAGGATTCCACAATTGGGTAGAAGAACAACCTAAGTGGGTTAAGGATGCTTTGTATGAAAATATGGATGATCCTGGTTCTGTTATTCGTGTGATTGATCTATATAAAGTTGATAATGGTTTGACACTTGCAGCCAAGAAAGAAACAAAGAAAGCTGCAGCGTCTACTGTTACAAAGGGAACTCGCACTTCTATAGATGCCAAGGGTGTGTCAGGACAAATTAAAGAGTCTGATGTAGCTAAGATGTCTAATAAGGAGTTTGAGGAACGTCAGGACGAAATAAACGAATCCATGCGAAATGGTAAGTTTGTTTATGACGTATCTGGGGCAACCAGATAAATAGTTGACTTATTTAAAGTCATCTATATAACTACCAGTATCTAGCTTGAAGCCTCCTTATGGACTACCTTCAAGGATACTTTTCATTAAAGTCTAAACTATAAAGAACTACCTGGACAAGTATAGGCCCAGTAGTATTTAGAGGCGCAATCTAAGTACTTACTGCACCCTAGAAAACGTACAGCCTCTTTCAGATGTTTAAGCTTTTTCTTAAGCCAAATATCATGGAGGATTTAATCATGGCTTTTCAAACAGCAAGTGGCTATGGAAATTTGCCCAATGGGAATTTTTCTAGCGTCATTTATAGCAAAAAAGTACAGCTTGCTTTTCGCAAGAGTACAGTCGTTGGCGACATAACTAACTCTGATTTTTTTGGGGAGATTTCTGCCCAAGGAGATACAGTAAAAATTATCAAGGAGCCAGAAATTTCTGTGAACGCCTATGCTAGGGGTACACAGGTTTCAGCACAGGATCTTGATGACGAAGACTTTTCTCTAGTCGTAGATAAAGCGAACTACTATGCTTTTAAGATCGACGATATTGAGGAAGCGCACTCACATTCTAATTTCATGCAGCTTGCAACTGATCGTGCAGCATATCGTTTGGCTGATCAGCATGACCAAGAAGTTCTTGGTTATCTATCAGGTTACAAACAGTCTGCTCTACACTCAAAAGCAGGTGCAGTGAATGACGTAGTGAATGGAACTAAAGCAGTTTCAACTGCAGGTTCTGACGAATTGTTGACATCAATGAAACTACGAAAAGATTCATTTGGCAACATCACAACTGGCTCTGCAGGGGATCATTCAATTCCTGTAGCAGCACGTCTACCTGGTGCAACAGCACTACCAACAGCAACAGTTTCCCCTGCGATGATTATCTCACGCATGAAACGTTTGATGGATCAACAACAAGTTGACTCACAAAATAGGTGGCTCGTTGTTGACCCTGTGTTCATGGAAATATTAGCAGACGAGGATTCTCGATATTTAAATGCTGATTATGGTGAATCAGGTGCACTACGTAATGGTCTAGTACTGAATAACATGCATGGTTTTAGAATGTATGTTTCCTCAAACCTTCCTGCAGTAGGAACAGGTTCAGGGACTTCAGGATCAGCCAACCAAAACACTAATTTTGGTGTTATCGTTGGTGGTCATGACTCAGCAGTAGCAACTGCAGAGCAGATCAGTAAGACTGAAACATATCGTGATCCAGATAGCTTTGCTGACATTGTGAGAGGAATGCACCTGTATGGGCGCAAGATTCTACGTCCAGAAGCAATCGTCACTGCTAAATATAACGCAGCTTAGGGGGAGATTGACTTATGGCTACTTATGATATGACAGCAAAAGCAACTACTGGGGTTAACTCTGACAGTATTGCTGAGGCTAAATCACGTTTCCAATCAAATGGTATGTACATGCGAGAGGCTGTACTTGACTTTGACAAGATGACTGCTGCAGGTTGGACTGCTGCTAATGGTGACATCTTTCAACTACTAGAGATTCCTGCTGACACTATGGTGTTATTTGCAGGTGCTTACGTTGAAGCTGCTGCCAATGGCTCATCTCCAACTGTTGACATTGACTTTGCTGAAGGCGATGACATTGTTGATGGTGGCGCAATCGACTCAACTGGTTGGTTAGCATCAGGTACTAATGGTTCTGCTATGACCACTTCAGGTACTCTGACATTTACACAACACATAACAGCTACAGACACAGTTGACGTTAAGTTAATTGCTGCTTCTGCAGATGTTACATCTGGACGCATTCGTGTTGTCGCAGGTTGTTTAGATACAGGTATCTCTGGTCGAGTAAGACCAGTTGATGTAGATCGTGATCTACTAGCATAAATAAAACTTTAGGGGCAGGGCTACTTGCCCCTTTAGCTTATCTGAAGGATTTTTGTAATGGCTACATACGTTGCGTTAGTTAACGAATTACTACGTAGGTTAAATGAAGTTACTCTTGATACAGCAGGAGATGGCTTTGGGGCAGTACGTAATGTTCAAGCATTAGCTAAGGATGCAGTAAACAACGCCATTAGAAATATCTTACAGACAGGTCAGGAATGGCCTTTTCTAAAAACAACAAACACACAAACTCTAGTAGCAGGAACTAGACAATACGATTTTCCTGCTGATTATTCTAGGGCAGACTGGCAAACGTTTTATATTAAGAAGCTAACATCTGTAGATAATAATCCTATGTCTCTTCCTACAATTAGCTACGAAGAGTACATTCAAAAGTACAGACACTTTGATGACACAGGAGATCAAACAGGTATCTCTGCGCCAACTTTAGTATATCAGACTGATGAAGCAAAGTTTGGTGTAACTCCTATAGCAGATCAAGCCTACGAAATAGAATATATTTATTACAAGTTTCCTGCAGACTTATCTGCTTTTAGTGATACAGCAATCGTACCAGATAGGTTCAAACACGTTCTTATTGATGGTGCTATGATGTACATGATGAGGTTTAGATCTAATGAGCAGAGTGCTGCAATGCACCAAAACAATTTTGAAGATGGTATTAAATCAATGAGAAGACTACTTGTTGATGAACCACTAAGAATAAGATCAACAGTAGTTGATAGAGTTACTTCTTCTAATCAGGTTCTAGGAAGAGTTCTCTAATGGCTGACAATCTTGCCTCTTTTAAGGTGTTTGCTCAGGGTGGGTTGAATACCAGTCGTGACGTGTTATCTCAGGGTGAGACTGCACCTGGCTCTGCAATTACACTTATTAATTACGAACCTGCTGTTACTGGTGGCTACAGAAAGATAAATGGTTTTTCTAATGATTATGGAACTGTAACAGGGACAGGAAATGTTCTAGGTGTAGCAGTAGTCGATGGAATTAACGATGGAATTTTAGCTGCTCGTAAACCCTCATCAGGTAATAACTACTTACATAAATTTAATAACTCTAGTTCAGCCTGGGATGCAGTAAGTACTTCAGGTTCACCTACAATGGTAGGCGTAACTAAAGTTAGATTTTCTAAACTAAACTTTGGCTCCCCAAAGGTTGTGCTTACAGATGGAATAAATCCTGCAGCTACTTATGATGGGTCAACCTATACTCAGATTACTCATTCAGATGCACCTACAGACCCTAAGTATTCTGCAGTATTTCAAAATCATTTATTTCTAGCAGGTGATCCTGCAGAAAAAACAAATCTTTACTTTAGTGCTCCATTAGCAGAAACAAACTTTGCTTCAGCCAGTGGAGCAGGAGTAATAAATGTAGGGTTTCCTATTGTAGCTATAAAGTCTTTTAGGAATGAACTCTACATTTTTGGTTCTACCAATATTAAAAAGTTATCAGGGACAGCACTAGCCAACTTTGCGCTACAGACTGTTACAGATGACCTTGGGTGTTTAGCTACAGACAGTGTTATAGAAATTGGTGGTGACTTACTATTTTTATCCCAGGATGGTCTACGCCCAATCTCAGGTACATCTAAAATAGGTGACGTTAATCTAGAAACAGTATCTAAAAATATTCAGTCTATCTTTACAGATATTGTATTTGATATTGATCTAGATACACTAAATGCTGTTACCATTAAACAGAAGACTCAGTTTAGATATTTCTTTGGAGCAGCAGATTCACAGGGTATTATAGGTGGCTTTAGAGAAACACCTAATGGGCTACAGTTTGAGTACAGCCAGATGCTAGGTATCTCAGCAACTTCTGCAGCTAGTGGATACATAGGACAAAATGAATTTGTAATTCATGGAGATAGCACAGGTAAAGTTCACAGACAAGAACAGGGTAATACTTTTGCAGGAACAAATATCTTTAGTGTTTATCAGACTCCCTTTCTTTATATGCAAGATCCAGAACAAAGAAAAATATTTTATACTGTAGCAACTTATTTACGTTCTGAGGGAGATAACGAGATTGTGATGTCTGTAGTATATGACTACGAAGATCCAAACTCTTTAAGTCCAACAAACTTTACTTTGAGTACTGAGGGTGCTGCAGCATACTACAATGAAGCTGCTTATAATAGTACAGCTATATTTGATGGTAATCCATCACCAGTACAACGTACAAATATATCAGGTTCAGGTAAATCAGTTTCTTTAAAATATGTTACAAATGATTCAAATGCTTCACACAGTATTCAAGGCATAGTTGTGACGTTTGGCGTGGGGGATAGACTTTAAATGGCAGGTTATACAAGACAATCAGTAGCTGACATTATTGCTAATGCAGTCATTAAAGCTGCACCAGTAAA
>Ga0209535_1001928_pt1 | contig 13739 bp, 31 predicted proteins | sample LinPmetageLP28_FD_184041 | JGI IMG/M metagenome (GOLD analysis project Ga0209535, IMG submission 184041) | Marine viral communities from the Pacific Ocean - LP-28 (SPAdes) (version 2) | ecosystem: Environmental > Aquatic > Marine > Oceanic | place: Pacific Ocean | collected 2009-08-22 | reverse complement strand
AAACTGTTATAATATTTTAAAAGACAATTCCCTACTCCGTCAGGATAACCGTCCGAGTGAACATAGATAACCTTAACATTATTATCTACTGGATCTACTATAGCTACATTACTTCTTGTTGACATATTTTCTCCCTTTTAGTTTGTTAGTTTTTTTCTTATTTTTTCGTAATTTTTTTTATTCCATATCATTTGATCTATAGGAATATCATCATAGCATTCGTAAGAAATTGATTTAAATGATATTTCAACTTCCTGGGGGTTTTCTTCAAATACTATAAACCACATATCCTTATGTTCAGCGCACTTTATAACACTGTCTCCAAACAGCATTCCCCTATTTCCCAAATATTGCTCACATTTTTTTATCAGCTCTTTTTGTTTCATTACTTACCCCTCCTCATAGTTATCTTAAATTTATACGAAACAATATCAGGGTCGTTTCCATATGGTATGTCGTTGTTTGCATACATTACTGGACACTCCTCCAACCATTTTTCAAACTTCTTTCTTGTATCTATTTTGTATTTCTTTGCGTGGTTCTCTGAAATAACTCCATCAATTCCATGTCTTGTTTGATCGTTCATTCTAATTTCCCTCCTTCTTTGTGAACATACTCCTCAATGTCTGAAAAAATACAGTTCATGGTTTCATCGTTTAAATCTTCACTTGTTAAAATAATATCTTCATCGTTTGGGTTTTTTAATATTATCCTGGTCCTATCCCACTGCCATGTTTTATGCTTTGCCATTACTCCTCCATACAAGTTTGCACTTTTCTATAAGCAACAACTTTAAAATCATAACCAATCGTATCTCTATCTATTTTTAATTTTAGTTGTTCTTGCCAATCAATTAAGGGGTTTCCTTTACAATCATAGTCTATGCCAATAAATTTTGGTTTTTTAAAACCTATCCATTTTTGATTTTTCATTATTCCTCCCCCTCTTCATCTGTTTCTTTTATTTCGTCTCCTCCGTATTCAGTTTGGCTATCATCACCAAACTCAGTTCCCTTAAATGTAGCCTGAAATCTTTTTCCGGCCCCACCTCCTTGATAAGTGTATCCGTCAGTCATTGAACAACCCAATGCAATGTCTTGAATTTCTTCTTCTGTTAACATTACATCACTTTCTATTTCATAACTCCTGGTGTCTTGTGAATACTCCTCATAAGTATAATTATATTTTTTTACCATTATTCCTCCTCCCCTTTTGCTTTGTTAAATGATTTTGTTAATTGTTCCTGTCTCCATTTATCCGTCTCTAAATTATCTAATTTTTTTACTACCCATAATAATAAATATATTGGTGCTAAGAAAATTGTTATTAATAAAGTTGTTTTCATTATTTCCCCATTCCGTCTTTTATACCTTTTTTATATGCTTTTCTTTCTTCATCAGTTTTTAAATCTGACATATCGTGATGATATATGACCATATAATCGTCATCACTTTTCCAACCGTCCGTATAATTTGAAAATACTGTGTTTGGTTCGTGGTTTTCAACAAATTGTAAATAACCCGCCATGTCATCAAAATCATCGCCCAACCAGTCCCATTCGTATTTTTCAACATAATTACTGATCATCTGATCTTTGGACATTTTAGATAATTCTTCCCACTCTTTAGGTTTAAGAATTTCTAAAGTATTCATGTCAAAACATTCATAAAATTTATTTTCATCAAAATTAATTTCATTAAATTTATATCTTAATCTTTTTTCATTGATTAAATAAAAACCCATGTTGTTTCCGGTCCCAGACCCTTCTAACAAATCTTCGTAATCAATTACTAAGTTTTTGTCTATTTTCATTTATTATCCCTTCTTTTACATATCCCTTGCTCAATTAAACTTTCTGCGGTCCTCCCAAACCAACCCTGCAAACTCCAGGCTAGGCCCGTATCAATTAAATGTTGCCAAGCTTTGTTAATTGTCTTTTGGTCCTCACATTCAATAAAACCTTCCGCAATCCCAACTGCATTATAATTATTTATTTCCATTTTTTCTCCTTTTGGTTCTTTTTTTTATTTCTTCTTTAACTTTTTTTATATTTTCGTTGTCTTCTTTTGAGTTAAAAAAGGGCGCTCTCTCCATGTTCTTGACCCAAGTTTTTAACTCGTTCCCGTTCCAATGTTTAACATTCATTATCTAGCCTCCTCGTATACTCCGACAGTCAATTGGAATTGGCCCTCTGAACAAATGGCAAAACCTAAATCTTTTTTAAAATCATAAAGTTTTGATATTATTTCTAAAAATTGTTTTACTGATAATGCGGGTTCGTTGTCCGATCCTAAACCTGAACTATCCACAAATAAACCTCCATTGTCTAAAATCTTCCAACTAAACGAAATATCTAATTTATCTGCTATTGTTTTTGTGTTAAATCGTTTCCAACCTTTAGGAACATAATCCCCCAGATTTACTATTTTTTGTAACGGGGTTGTGTAGCCCTCTCTTGCTTTCTCAATATCCTCATCGTCAAACCTCATGGGTTTAACCGAGTTTCTTTTTGATCTTCTTCCCTGGTCCTTATTCATTGCAACAATTGTCTCTATATCCATCATATACTTATCCTCTTTTCCTCTTTTTATGTTTTTTTTTGTTTGTTCAACGAGGCGGGTGACCCGCCCCGTTTGAATTTCGTAATTAAAAGTTTGGGTCTTCAAGTCCATATTCACCAAACACATCAACTAGCTCTGATCCGCTCATGTCCAAATCTTTTTTATGGCCATATTTAAAAAATATTTCATGGACCATTTTCGCTAACATTTTTCTAACTCTCTTCATCTTAGCGTCTGTGTAATCTTCTCCGACTTGTTCTAGCTCTGTCTTCACGCTGTGGTGATTAGTATTCAAGGCCTCGTTTAAAGAGTTCATTAAAATCTCTCTAGCTATTTGACCGTCCGTGTGTCCTTCAAACTTTTTTTGTTCTTCGTTCATCTTGTATCCTTTTGTTAGATTGTTTATTAATTTATTCATAACCCACCATATCCCATGTAAATAAGATATTCAAGAAGTTATTTCGGCCATATTGACGCACCCATTTACAACTTATAATTGTACTCTTTAGAATCATTCTAAATTAATCCTCTGAAAAATCTCTCCACCCGGCTCGCTTACCATTATTTTTTTTTACCAGTTTATTTATTGTGGCCCACAGCTTATCCCAATCCCCTTTGCTCGCGATCCATTCCGCTAGAGTTGATTTGCACGTTCCGTGAGTAACTTTAATTTTACCATTCCATAATTTTATTTTTATTTCCGCTGTTCCTTTTTCCATTATTCGTATGTCCCTTCTTGTTGGCTCAGGTTTGGTAACGCCACATAAACGCTACCTGTGTTACAACCTACAGTTGAACTATCGTAAGTCATTACATTTAGTGATCTATTATGCCAGTCCAAAAACGGGTCCGATCCCATATCCTGGCGTATGTTTTTGAAATAAATTTTTCGATTGCTTTTGCACATCTTCAACTTTTTACATTGCAATCTTAAAAAATCTAAATCTTTGTTTATTATCATTATGCTCTAGCCCCCTGATCCTTAAGGCCCAATTGCTCAACGCCTTTTATTCTTTTTTCTTTTTCTTCATTGCTTAGACTGTCCCAATCTTCCGGGAAAGTCAGGCCCGCAATTTCGAAAAATCTTTTCTTTTGGTCCAACTCTTTGTCTTTGTCCGTTGCTAATAATCCAAACATCATTGAAACCATTGACGTAGTTTTTAGCATGTCGTTATTTTTTTTCTTTTTCATATTGTATAACCTCTCTTATTCCCCCAGTTTGCTTTTTGATTTGTTTCCTTAGAGTGTGATAAAAGATTATAAGCCTCTACGGTCCATAATTGATGATCACTTTCCCATATTGTTGTTTTAATTGGCGCATCAACTACAATAGAAACTAAATCATTATTTATTTCTTTAATATAATATTTATAATCTCTATTATTTGATCCCTGATATATTAAGACTTTTTTATTATCTAAATATTCTTGTATTTTATTTAAGTCGTACATTGTTTTTCCCTTTTTGTTGTGGGGGCTTGCGCCCCCTTTTTGATTTACCATAATTTTTTCGTACCTTTTAAATCATGGGCCTTCCTTAGTTCCGATCTTTTTTCTTCTTTGTTGAAGATCTTCTCTAATTCTTTTAAAACTTTTGGATCATTAAGCTTTTGAAAATTTATAGCTTTTGTAAATCCAAACGGATCATTTATTTTTTTAGTCATTATATTTTCCCTTCTGTTTTTGGTATTTCGTAAGTATTAGTTAATTTATTAAACATTTGTTTGTCCCCAATATAACCTTGACCAACTCTTTTTGGCTTTCCCAAATTAGTCATTTTAGTTTCATGGAAAGTTGACCAAACCGCCTTTTTAAAAAAATTTAAAACTTCTTTTTCATTTAAAAGCCATAAATTAAATTCTTCAAAATTATCAAATTTTCCGCTTACTGAATAATTTAAAAGTTTTTTTTCATCTTCAGGGGGTAAATAAAAAGTAAATCTAGTTTTACATTCCCACATATTCCCTTGATGTTCATATTGTTTTTTGCTCATTGTGTATCCTTCCTTATGCTACTTTTTGATTGTTTAGTTTATCGATTAATTGAGCATACTCTTTAAGTATGCTCAACGCTTGTTTCTTAGTCACTGGTTTATCCAATTCTGAACACATTAGCGGACAGTCTTCTCTATGGTTAAGACCAAAAACCGCGTGACCAATTTCGTGAAATACAACATGTCGTAAATAGTTTGTATTTTCTCTCACAGCTTTTTCTGTGATCCAAATTTTTTTGTCTGACATTCTACCAACACCCAAAACTTGTTCATGACCTTTTTTTGCTGTTCCAATTCGAACATCAATTCTAGGTAGATCAATTCCAAAATTTTTTGCCTCATAGATTAGATCAATTACTTTTCTTCTTTTTGCGTAAGTGTCTTTATTCATGTCATTGTTTTTTATTTTTTTTGTGTTCATTGTGTTTCCTTTGTTTGTTGTCTTATTTTTTCTCATAAAGATAAGATATACTAAGAGATTTTTAATTGCAAGCGTTATTTTAACTTTTTTTTAATTTTTTTTTCGGGCCTGTGGATAACTATTTTATTGGATATTTACAGCTTTTGCGTGTATTACTTTATAATTATTCTAAACTATCATTATGGCTAATCCCGAGAGTTTATTTTGGAAACAAATCAAAACTGCATTATCCGACCAGGGATATTTTTTAACGCGTGTTGAAACTCTCACTGTCTCAGGTGTTCCCGATGTCTTTGGTATATATAAAGGACGATCGTTTTGGTGTGAATTAAAATCAAATCAGGTCAGTTATCCGGCATTAAATAAATATCAAATCGTATGGATCAACAGAGCCGTTAAGCATGGCGCAACTGTGTTGATCTTAGTTAAGGCCCAAAAGGACAAAGCCCTTAAAATATACAGAGTAAGGGAATTGTTCACTGATCCGCGGTCACTTAGCCCTGATTTTGTTATTAAAATTCCTGTCAGTTGGCCGTTGTTCGTGGATAAGTTTTCGCATGCGCTGTTGACTTGATTACTAGTGATAACTTTTCTTATCGTTAGTAATAAATCGCGGACCGTTGGCCGTTATGAAGGCTCATTGGCCCGGCAATCCCGGACCAGTTTCCGCGCACAAAAAAACACCTCGCGCGTAATTAGGTACTTACAAACGTGGCGCTTGTGGCAAGTCGGATACACGCAAAAGGGACCCAAATGAAACGGAATAGTTGCAAGTGTTTTTTTATTAGTTTATGCTAAAAGGGGACCCAATGGTTTTAGGTACCATAGGCACCCCCGGGGTATAAAAAAAATTTATGAATTTAGATCGTTTATCCGATGAAGAGCTAAAAGATATTGTTTTAAAAAAACAATTAGAATATATAAAAATTTGCCAAGATGACTTCTTAGCTTTTGCAAAAGCTGTTTGGCCCGATTTTATTTACCGTAATTCAAAGAACCCCAAAAAATATGGACACCACCAATTGATTGCTAAATCATTTGAAAACATTGCTTCAGAGAAAGAAAAAAGATTAATTATTAATATGCCTCCTAGACATACAAAGTCTGAGTTTGCATCTTATCTTTTTCCTGCTTGGATGATTGGTCGTAACCCTAAAATGAAATTGATGCAGGTATCGCACAACGCTGAACTTGCAACAAGGTTCGGTAGCAAAGTAAGAAATTTAATGGAGACTGAAGAATACAAAATGATATTCGGAGATGTAAAACTTAGAGAAGACAGTAAAGCAAAAGGTAGGTGGGAAACTAATCATGGCGGTGAATACTTTGCAGCTGGTGTTGGTGGTGCAATAACTGGACGGGGCGCTGATCTTTTAATAATTGATGACCCGCATACTGAACAAGACTCAATGTCTGATTCAGCTATGGATCGTGCTTATGACTGGTATAGCTCAGGACCTAGACAACGTTTGCAACCAGGCGGAAGAATTGTAGTTGTCATGACCCGGTGGGCGACAGACGATTTGACTGGACGATTAGTAAAATCTCAATCAGAACCAAAAGCTGATAAATGGAAAGTAATTGAGTTTCCTGCAATACTACCTTCAGGAAAACCTGTATGGCCTGAGTACTGGAACCTAAAAGATTTAGAAGCGGTTAAAGCATCAGTGTCCACTAAAAACTGGAACGCACAATATATGCAGGACCCAACTAGTGAAGAGGGTGCAATTATAAAAAGAGATTGGTGGCGAAACTATGATAAGGAACATCTTCCAAAATTACTTCATGTAATACAAAGTTATGATACGGCCTTTAGTGCCAAAGAGTCAGCCGATTATTCTGCAATAACTACCTGGGGAATATTTCAACCTGTAGAAGGTTATGAAGACCATATAATATTATTAGATGCAATGAAGGGAAGGTATGACTTTCCAGATCTTAAAAATCTTGCAATAGAACAATACCATTACTGGGAACCGGAAACAGTAATCATTGAAGCTAAAGCTACAGGGACACCCTTAATTCATGAATTACGTAGAGCAGGAATACCAGTAATTGATTTTGTGCCTGCAAAAGGAAGGGACAAGTATACCAGAATAAACTCATGTGCTCCAGTATTTGAGTCAGGAATGGTTTGGGCTCCTTTAGATGATAAGTTTGCTCAAGACGTTGTAGAGGAATGTGCAGCATTTCCCAACGGACAGTATGATGACTATGTTGATTCCATGACACAAGCTGTGTTAAGATATCGACAAGGTGGATTTATAACAACGTATTCGGACGATTGGGATGATCCTCCAATAAAATTAGAAAAAGAATATAAATATTATTAGGAGATATTATGCCAGTAAGAATGTTAAAAAAAGACGAAGACACTAAAAGAGAAAAAGGTCTTAAAAAAAGTAAGATGCTTTCAGGTGGTCAAGTTAAATTAGATAAAAACAAAGATGGTAAAATATCTGGCGAAGATTTCAAAATGATGGGAAAAAAAAGAGGAGGCTCCACTCCAGGACTTAAAAATTATGTTAAGAAAAGTGATAGCCAAGAAAAAATAATTAAAGTTATAGAAAATGGTATTACTAAATTTGTAAAAAAATCAAAAGTTATGGATAATCCAAGTAAGTATACACCTGCTCCTTCCTCTATGAATTCAAAAGAAAAGTCAAAAGGAGGTTCTCCATTCAGAAAAGCTATATTAGAAAGAGCTAACAAAAGATCACCAGGCGAAAGATTTAGTGAAGTTGATATAGAATTTGCAAAACAAAGTTTAAAAAGAAAAAAAGGAGGAAGAGCTACGAGAAAAAATCCAAACTCTCCTAAAGGGCAAAACCCTATTTCAGAATATAACAGAAAAGGTAAATTAAAATACACAGCTGCAAACCAAGGAGGAATGATGGCTAAATCAACAAGAGGATACGGTGCAGCTAGAACATCTGGTATGGGCCTTCAAGACGAAAAAGTAAAACCAGGCAAAGTACAAAAAGCAGCACTAGGTGCAATAGCTTTAGGTATTGGTTTAAAAAAATTAATGGATAAAAAAGGAAAAGGTTTACCACCAGGATTAGGTGCTGCATCACTTATAGCTAAAAAGAAAAAAGATATTCTTGGTAAAAGATCTGGAGGTATGATGAAATATAAAAAAGGTGGCGGAGCTGATTCCGGTAAAGTAGGGGAAATGAAAAGTAAACTATCAGTTGGTTTAATGAAAGCTAATAAAATTTTTGGTAGATCAAAACCAAAAAAACCAAAAGCCCCCAAACAAAGAACAATGACTCCACTAAAAAAAATGGGTGGCGGCATGATGATGAAACAATATAATAAAGGTGGTTCTGTTACTGCTAGCTGTAAGCTTGGTAGAAACAAAGCAACAAAACTTTATTAGTTGCTATTCAGCCACGGTAAGGCTAAAAGGATAAATATATATGGCTGTTGAGAAAAGTAATATTCCTGAAATAACTGAGGAAGAAAAAGTAGAACTTCAAGAAGGCCAACCTATTATAAATGACGAAGTAGATGAAGTAACTATAGAAGGTGAAGAAGGTGAAGAACCTAATATAGAAGACGACTTTAATGCAAACCTTGCAGAAGGTATGGATGAAAGAACTTTAGCTCGTATGGCAACTGAGCTAGTAGGTGATTATAAAAAAGATAGAGAATCAAGAAAAGATTGGGAAGATGCATATATAAAAGGCTTAGATCTTTTAGGTGTTAAATATAGAGAAGTAACTAAACCTTTCAAAGGAGCATCCAATGTCACTCATCCGTTGCTCGCGGAATCTGTCACACAATTTCAAGCACAAGCATATAAAGAATTAGTACCCTCTGATGGCCCGGTAAGAACTCAAATAGTTGGAGTTCAAAGCCCACCAATTGAATTACAAGCAGATAGAGTTAAAGAATACATGAACTACATGTTAATGGAGAAGATGGAAGAGTATACAACCGATATGGACCAAATGCTTTTTTATCTACCGTTGTCCGGTAGCACTTTTAAAAAAATCTATTACGATTCATTAATGCAAAGGCCTGTATCTAAATTTATTCCCGCAGAAGATTTAGTGGTTCCTTATTATGCTTCCGATTTAAAAGATACGGATAGAATTACACACGTTCAAAAGATGACGGAAAACGAAGTCTTAAAACAAATGGCAGCAGGTTTTTACCGTGAGGTAGAGTTGGCTAACAGCAACGAGACAACGGACAACGTGCAACAGAAAATTAATGAGTTAGAGGGTGTTAAAAATACTGGAGACGATGCTTTAAACACTGTTCTTGAAATGCATGTCGATTTACATTTAGATGATTATGAAAAATTTGATTCAAGAGCTAAGAGTATTAAGATCCCTTATGTTGTAACTATCGATGAAGGCTCAAATGAAATTTTATCTATCTATAGAAACTACAGACCTGATGATCCTACATACAAAAGAATAGAATACTTTGTACATTATAAATTTTTACCTGGTTTAGGTTTTTATGGCTTTGGCCTTACACACATGATTGGTGGTTTATCACAAGCTGCAACACAATCTTTAAGACAATTAATTGATGCGGGTACTTTAAAAAATTTACCAGCAGGATTTAAATCACGTGGTATTAGAGTTAGAGATGATGACCAACCAATTCAACCAGGAGAGTTTAGAGATGTAGATGCACCTGGTGGAAATATAAGAGATCAATTTTTTAATTTACCATTTACAGAACCTTCAACTACCTTATTTCAACTTTTAGGTTTCTTAGTTCAAGCAGGACAAAAATTTGCAGCCATAACAGATAACAATATTGGTAATGATGCTCAAAACAGAGCGGTTGGTACTACAGTTGCTATGATGGAACGGGGATCACGTGTAATGAGTGGTGTTCACAAACGTTGTTACTACGCGATGAAGATAGAATTTAAAATTTTAGCTAGAATTATGGGTGAGTTTTTACCCCCGGAATATCCTTACGATGTTTATGGTGGTCCAAGAATGATTAAAGCACAAGATTTTGATAACAAGGTAGATATTTTACCGGTCGCTGATCCAAATATTATGAGCATGGCTCAAAGAGTTATGCTTGCACAAACACAGCTACAAGTAGCACAATCAAATCCACAGCTACATAATATTCATGAAGCTTATAGACGTGTCTATGAAGCGTTAGGTACCAAACAAATTGAAGCATTATTGAAACCACCGCCACCGGCTCCCGAACCAATGGATCCAGCGAAAGAAAATGCGCGTGCTTTACAGATGCAACTACTAACTGCTTTTGAATTCCAAGATCACGATGCTCATATTGCAGCTCACATGGCATTTATGCAATCTAGAATGGTTCAAATTAATCCACCTGTTTATGCTTTATTACAATCTCATATTTCTGATCATGTTTCGTTTAAAGCAACACAAGAAGTTAGAGAACAATTAATGAATGATCCTAATATGGTCATGCTACAACAATCAAATCCACAAGAATTTCAAATTAGGTTCGATAAAGCAGTCGCAACCGCTGTTGCAGAAATTACAGAACAATTAATTCAAGGGGAAATGCAACAAGCAGCAGGAAAACAAGACCCACTTGTGAAATTAAAACAGCAAGAGATAGATTTAAAAGCTATGGATCTTCAAAGAAAAGCTGAAGAGACAAAAATGAAAGCTCAAATGGATATGCAACAAGAAGCATCAAGATTAGATTTCCAATATGATAAGTTAAGCGAACAATCACAACAGTCTGATGAACGATTAGCAGTAGCAAGAGAAAAAATTGCCAAGAAATAATGAAAAAGGATTAAGTGGAGGCGTACGTTATGGCCCACCTCCTAAAAAAGGGCCAAACCCACAAGGACTAACCCGAAAGAAGTTTAAAAGTGTTAAGCAATACACCAAAAAACTCATACGAAAGTCTTCCAGTACAGTCTAAGTTAATTTTTTTAGCTGGAATATTTGATGGAGAAGGAAGTTTTGGCATTTGGTCAAAGGGAATAGGAAGAAAAAAAGAATTTGCCTGCACAATAGAGATGACGGACCAAGATACACTCCAAAAATTTGTAGAAATGTTTGGAGGACAGCTGTTTCCTTGTAAAATAAGAAAACCACACCATACCCCTACCTGGAGATGGAGACAGAACGGCTACAGGGCTTTTAAAATAATGGATAAAATGATAGACTTCATGAGTATTAGAAGACAGGATAAATATTATGTGGTTAAGCGCGATAAAATTAGCGGCACAAGCAGGTACGCACATCTTTAAGAAACGTCAAGAGACAAAGATGTTGATGGCGGACGCACAAATGATGCACGCAAGAAAAATGGCTCAAGGTGAGGAAGCTTACCAAGGTAAACTTTTAGAATCTAGAAATTCAGACTGGAAGGACGAGGCCGTTTTGATAATTTTAAGTTTGCCTATAGGAATTTTGGCGTGGGCAGTCGTATCGGACGATCCGTCAGCCATGGATAAAGTAAAATTGTTTTTTGACATGTTTTCACAGCTCCCTTCATGGTTCACAAATCTTTGGATCCTTGTCGTGGCCTCGATATATGGAATTAAGGGAACTCAAATCTTCAGAGGCGGAATGAATAAGGATAAAAAATGAAAATAATAACTTTATTAATTTATGATTGGTCAACTAAATTAGCTTCATGGTCTTGGACAAAATTATATAAAAATAGAAATAGTATTGGTTATAAAAATGCCCAAAAATAAAAAAATTTTAAAAGCTTTCAAAGGCGCAGAAGCTGATACCAAAGGATCAGCGGGGGGCAAAGCAATGTCTCCTGGAACTAGCACAACAGGTGGTACAAGGGGACCAACACGTGATGGGGGGTCTAAAATTGGTCCAGTTGTAAAAGACGTTCCATTTAAAAAACCTGTGGGGATTGTTGGATCGACTATTTTATCAGGTATCGTTCCTGGTTTAGGACCAGCAATTAATTATGGTGCTAAACAAAACTACAAAGGTAGACAAAAATTTTCAAGAAAAGAAGGCTTGTATAGAGATTTTTATAGAACAACAGGTAAAACTTTACAGCCCAATTCACCTACTGGAAAAAAATATACTAAAGATGCGGGATACAATAAACAAACTACTACTATTGATCGAGATGAGGGTAAAATAATTTTACCTAAACCCACTCAAGCTGCAACAGCTGCAACAGTTAATGAAACTTCTTATAAAAGACCAACAGTAACCGATGGTCTTTTTAATTACACTGTAAGTTTAAAGAAGGGTGGAATGCTTAGACAAGGTAAACCAAAACTAGCTAAAAAAGGATGGAAATGAATTTAGAAAGAGACTTACAAAAATTAAGAAAAGAAAAACAACAAAAAGAATCTGCTATTGCTCAGTTACGTAAAAGAAGTAAAGATTCAGTGGCTAGACCTAGAGCAGAAAAAAATATATTATCAACTAATCCAGGGATGCAAAAAATATGACAAAGTTATGTGCTAGAGGCAAATCAGCTGCTAAAAGAAAATTTAAAGTTTATCCATCAGCTTATGCTAACGCCTATGCATCAAAAATATGTGCAGGTAAAGCAAAAGATCCATCAGGAGTAAAAAGAAAAGATTGGGGACCTAAGAAAATGAAAGTTGGTGGAATTAATACAGCTGCACACATGAATGCTATGAAAGACGCAAGAGATAAAACAAAAAAAGTTGCCAAAGCTTTACATAAAGCATCAGGATTACACAAAGCACAAGCCAAGACTTTAGAAACAATAAAATTAGTAAGAGGTGGTGGAATAGCTATAAGAGGACTTAACTTTCAAGGTGTAAAGTAATGAACAAGAAAGGTTCTTGTTGGGAAGGTTACGTTCAAAAGGGAATGAAGAAAAAAGGGAATCGTATGGTTCCAAATTGTGTGCCTGGAATGAGTTCAGGTGGATTAACAAAATGGTTTAATGAAAAATGGGTAGATATCGGAGCAAAGAAAAAAAATGGCAAGTATCAAGAGTGTGGACGAAAATCTGCGGGTTCTTCAAAAAGGAAATACCCGAAGTGCGTACCACTTGCAAAAGCCACAGCGATGTCAAAGTCGCAAAGGGCGAGTGCTGTCGCGAGAAAGCGCCAAGCCCCAAACAGTGGCCCTAAACCAAATAACGTAAGGACATAAAATGTGGAAATGGATAAAAAAACTATTTAGACCTTGGAATTTAGAAAAAGTAAAACCTGAGGAAGAAATCAAAATAGACTTAACAGGTCTAACTAAAGGTGATATTAAAAAATTAAAGAAACAAGGAAAAATATAATGCCTAAAAAAAATAAAAAAACCGCACATCAAAAATATTTTGAATTAATGCAAAATCCTGAGGCAAAAAGAAAAGACATAGAAAAAAAAAGAAAAATAAAAAAAGAGAAAGACGCTAAAGAAAAAGAAAAAAAATCTTTAAATAGATTAAATTTAAGAGATCAAAAAAAACCTGAAAAAATGGGTAACCCCGCAATTGTCGGAACATATAAAGATGCAAGAGAAAATGCTATGATAAATAGAGACGTACCCTACATGAATAAAGGCGGTGAAGTCAAAGGTACAGGAGCAGCGATAAGAGGAAAAGGTTTTAAAGGCGTTTTTTAGTTTGCATATAGACAAATAATATTATAAATATTTGTAATGAGTCTACGATCAACATTACTACAAGCGCTAGAAGATAGATACACAGCTCAAATATCAGAGGCAGATGCTACACTTCAAATATACTTAGAAAAACCTGTAGCGATTGGTGAGCACCCACAACACGTTGATGAAATTGACAAATTAATTACAAAAATATCTGAAGCAGAAGAAA
>Ga0209535_1001927_pt1 | contig 13746 bp, 19 predicted proteins | sample LinPmetageLP28_FD_184041 | JGI IMG/M metagenome (GOLD analysis project Ga0209535, IMG submission 184041) | Marine viral communities from the Pacific Ocean - LP-28 (SPAdes) (version 2) | ecosystem: Environmental > Aquatic > Marine > Oceanic | place: Pacific Ocean | collected 2009-08-22 | reverse complement strand
GAAGCAACGTAACATCTATTTTCAGCACATATAATCCTTGCAAAATAACGGTAAATACATGAGCAGGCACACACAGGCATACAGGCAACACAGGCACAATCGTTCGGAGCGAACAATTGGAGGATACCATGCCGGCTAGAACCGCAAGAACTTACAAAATTGAAAAAGAATCCCTTGAAGCACATGTAGACATCTGTGCAGAACGTTATGATCGTCTGGAACAACGCATGGACAATCTAGCAGACAAGGTTGAACGCAACTCAACAGACATCGCCAAAGAAGCATCAAGCACAAGGAAGATGGTGGTAGCATCATCGGGCACTGTGATTGCCGCATTGATATCACTCATTGCCGCTTTGGTGTACATGATCGATTAAATAAAATTATGTTATTAAATGAATTATTTGATTCTCTAGACGAGAAACAGATCTGGGGCAGACGTGGATCGAAGACTGTAAGAAAATACAGATGCACATCAGGTATGCGTAAGGGCAGGATCGTTGCAACAGCGGCTCAATGTTTTGCCGCACCCAACATCAAGGCAAGATTCGCTCTCAAAAAGACCAAGGCCAAACTAGGCAAACGTATGGCTCGCAAAGCACAAAGAACTAAAAGGACCAATCCTGCATCACGCAGACTTAAGACACTCAACAGATAATGGGCACCCATTGGTACAATATTAATAAATGGGTAAGAGTTTTAGTATCATCTGAAGATTATAATTTTATTAATAGAAATAGGCGTGCAAAGAATCTGCCTAAAAGTTCACTCAGTATAGACGAACAGCAAATGATCGACAATTTAGTCAAGAAAGGAATCTTCGGACGTTACAAACAAGGCGAAGAAACTTTCTACCTGTTCAACAAATAGATTAATTAATCAGTGACTCCATCATTTGATCTAGTACCCATTAAGGTAAAGAATGGCTTCGTAGTCGGCCGTGTGTATGTGCGTATGGTTAGATCAGGCATCAGGACACACTATAACATCTATGACTTCAAGAAAAAACACAATGTAATGTTGAACGTGTTCTATCGCAACAGTGCCATTGCCATTGCCGAAGCATATAATGTTGACAGTTCGACCATAGATCATTTAAAATATATGGAAGAAGAATACAGCCAAAACTATATGGAGATGACTTACTTTAGATACATGTACAACAAGACACAAGATCAAGACAAAAAACAAGTGTACGAAACACGATTCGATGATTATCAATCAAAGTGTATCAACCTGCGAGATAAAATTGATGAATTTATATGCAATCCGGTGAATAAATTTCAATGTGCAGAAGTTATAAATAACAACAAATGAAGATCGATCAATTAAACAACTTTAACACCGAAAGCATCAATGACATATTAGAGTCTAGATTTGGTGCCCGCATTGACCTAAGCGAAGAAACTATAGACACACTAACAATATTCCAAGCGGCAGTCAAAAGAGAATTAGACGACATGACAACAAGCATAGGATTCAATAGATCCATGCAGAACCCAACCTTTGTAGAAAACAGATTAGTGTTCGATTTGATAGCCGATTTGATAGCAAATGCAATCAAAGAAAAGAAGGGCAAAGACCATGACGGCGATGGCGACATCGACTCGGATGATTACATGGCATCCAAAGACAAAGCAATCAAAAAAGCAATGGGCAACGACGACGAAGAAGACACCGACGAAGGCATCACAGGCAACGTTCAAAAAGCAATAATGATTGCAAAAAAGATGGGTGGCGACATGACAGGCGCTGTCAAAGAAATTGAAAAGATTGCAAAAGGATTATCCAGCGAACCAAGTGTTAGAGGTGCATTGAAGTCAGCGAACGAGGATGCAAAGATCAAAGCGATAAGAGGTCAAAAGGTTGACATCGAAGACCCGGACAAGCCAGGACAGACAACCACAGTAGACACATCAACAACAGACATCAAACGTAGCATGGACAACCCACAGGAACTAGAGATAGTACACAAGGGCAAGGACATGGTCAAGAAGGGATTCAACAAAGGAGACGCAAGTTCACCTAGCAAAGGAATCAAAGTAGGACAAAAGATTAAAACAGAAGAAGATGACGATATCGAAGATATGGTTGCACCAGAGTTTGAAGAAATTATTCACATGCTGAAACAGGGCATGGCACCGGAAGAGATCAAAAAGAAACATCCAGGACATGATGATACAGTCGACCAAGTTGTTAAAGACTTGCAGGCAGTAACAGAAGCAATGAATAACATACTACCAGAAGGCAACACACTAAGTGGAACTGAACAGTCAGCACTAAGACTGTTGGTAGGTACAAAAGAATTTATGAGAGCCAAGCGTGCCATTGAATTCGCAAAGGCAGGCAGAGCAATCCCGGCGGACTTGGTTAAAGGATTAAAACCATTGTTCGACAAAATAGGCACCTTCCTCAACGCAGGAGCAGGGGCTGTCAAAAGATTTGGAGACATAGAAAAAATGATCGGAAGAACAGTAAAAAATAGTGCCTATGAAGATAGGCTCGACGGCAAATTAAAGATTAAAGAATCTGAAATGGACAAGGCAGAAGTAACACTAGCGGCAAAAGACATGGTAGACAAAATGGATGGCATGATCCAAGACATTGGACAAATTAAGAACGAAGAGTTACTACCACTAGTGGACAAAGTAAGAGACGAAGTAGGACAAGCGGCGGCTGATACTTTAAAGTCATCAGTTGAAACAGCACTAGCAGATTTAGAAACAGCACTAACAACAGCAAGATCAACATTGGACAATGCGGCTAGAACAGTTGCAGGTGATCCAAACGCAACAGATGATACTATCGGTGATCCAAGTGTTGACCAACCAATGCCAGATGCAGATCTAGGCGCACCAGACATGGCAGGTGATGATGCACTTAATTCATTAGATGTGCCTGATGCAGAAGTTGGTGGCGAAGATCCAGAAGGCAGAGAAAAAAGAGAATCTGTACAGAGATCAAAATACGCAATAGCAGAAAGCATTTACAGATCACTTTCAGGTAAAAAGTAAGTGATTGACGATCCTTTATTTTCTAAAATCTTCAACACGGTTCGTGGCATTGATGATAACAAGTATGAACTCCAACCATTGGAACAATATATTCCTTTGATTGAATCTAATCTTGCAGGCAAGTCACGTGAAGAACAAGTAAAGTACATTGCCACTATAATGCAAGAACTTGATTATCTCAAGACACAGGTGAAATAATGCGTTTCTCAGAATTCATCGCTGTTCCAGAAAACACATCTTCAGAAGATGCTTTCAAAGGACTCATGATGTTGTTGAGACAATCAGCAAACAATGAGAAGGAAGGATCCAAGATGAGTTGGGATGCCATACAAAGTTATATGAGCAACATAGGACACGCAATGGATTACAACACATTCAAAGCAATGTATGATGAGAAGCCAGAACTTAAAGCACTGGTAAGTGACTTCGACGAAAACGGTGTCACAATAAATACATCAGCAGATGCTCCCAAGGATGACGACCAAGTTGACATTCCGCCGGACCAAGCGGTAGGCAAGATGGCGAAGAGAGCAATGAATAAAAGGGACATGAAATGAACAAAGACTTATACAATTTAATAGCACAGTTACAAGGCATCGAAAATGGTGAAGTCAAAGAAGCAATGTCAAACGTTGATAAAATTACTCAACTGACAGACGAATTATACAATGAATTAGTTGCCTTTGAGAATGAAGAGCACGATGAAAAAGTTGAAGAACTTATTGGACATCTAGCAGAGTTCAAAGCACAACTTCAAGGCGACGCAGGAGCATTTGATCAGTAATGGCATTCTTTCCGACAGCAACACAGGCCAAAGATAGAGCACAAGGCAATCTTGTGATTGCGAAAGAAGTCACAGCAATCGAACAGGCAGTGATCACAGCAATATCAAGTTCATTATTCACAGCAACAGTTTCAGATGATACCACAATGACAGCATCAACTCCAACTGATGCAACTTCAGAAGCATATTACTCATCATGGAAAGCATCAACCACAAACAAAGTATTCGACGAACAGATGATAGAAGTTAAGAAGCACTTCACAGACAAAGGCTACACCATATCAAGGGTAGCAAATACATCAGCAACAACTGGTTCACACGCAGGAGCAACAGGTTTAGTTTTTAAATGGTCCATTAGTTGGTCCTAATAACTATTCTGTAGGCCCTACAAACTCCTACTTAACAAAATGACTTATAAAAAGTACCAATGCATGGCACCATTCGTGCAACTTATGATGGACACAGATGGTAACCATTCTCCCTGTTCAGTCCTAGATGGCCTATGGCACATGAAGAACGATGTATGGAATCACGAAGCATTGCAAAAACTCCGCGACAATCATGCGAAAGGGATAAGAGATAAAACTTGTGAATCCTGTTGGACCAACGAAGAAACAGGAATAGAAAGTTATAGGCAAAGATATCACGCATCTAATAAGTTTGACAAAGAAGCGGTGTTACAATCAATCGACGATGAAAGTTATAAAGAAGGACCCACATCTTTATATCTAAAGAACGGAAACATTTGTAACCTACAATGTAGGATATGTGGACCAAAAGATAGTTTCAGTTGGGCACCGGAAGCCAATGCACTTGCCCAGCAACATGACACAGACGGAACACTAATACAACAAGGCGTAACCAAACATAACTGGACCGCAGAACAACTTAAAAACATGTTGTATTGGAACAAGAAATTAAACCGTGTGGATCTATTTGGTGGCGAGGCGCTGACAAACATTAAAGTTTTAGATTACCTGCGACTATTGGTAGACGAAGGTGTGTCCAAAGATATCACTGTCTACTTTAATACCAATGCAACAAGGACTCCCAACGAGGCTTGGTGGAATGTAATGAAACAATTCAAGGCTCTGGAATTTGAATTGAGTCTAGATGGAGTAGAACAACAATTTGAATATCAAAGGTATCCAGCACAATGGAAAGATGTTCTGTCATTTCGAAAATGGTTGTTTGACAAATCAAAATTGATGCCAATCACTTATGGCATCATTGTGACTGTGAATATATTAAACATCTGGTACCTACCCGAAACACTTGCTAAACTTATTGCCTACAAAAAGATAGAAGTGTACAAGAACTATCCGCAGTATCTCAGAGACAGCAATATCTTCAAAAGGATACTAGACACCGACGACGCAATATTCTTTAATCATGTGTCCTATCCAGCACATTACAACATACAAAACATGCCAGAATCAATTAAACATCAAGTAGATTACAAGTTAAGCAACAGTAGGTATGCTGACCAGTTCGAAGAAATAAAAAGGTACATGTGGTTAGAACAAGATACCCCAACTGAATGGCAAAAGTTTTTACAATGGACCGAAAGGCACGATGCCTATAGGAAACAAAAGTTCAGTGATACTTTTACAGAATTTAATGATGTGATTTGTAATGGCTCCAAAGTTCCTGAGTAGCATCAACAAGTTCTTCTGACAACTGTAAATTCAAATATTCATACAAGCGACGGAGAGTTGATGTTGCATACTTCCACTCATAGTAAAACTTATCCGGTTCCAAGACGAAACAATTGACATCAAGGTTCCATGAACTGAAGTCTATATCATCGATAATGCTTCTTATCTTACCCTTGCTATTTTGTACATGGTTGGTAAAGTTATCAAATCCAATTATGTTTGGCAGTTGATTTAACAAAGGAAACTGTGTGGTTCTGTGTACCACTATGCTGTAGTAATAGTCTTCCTTATGAATCTTGTCAAAGAAATAATGATCCCCGGTCTTAATCTCTATTTGGTCATTTCTATCTATCCATCTAGCAGTTTGATTCCTGCTGTAATCCGGAGGCGCAACGTAATATCCGTGTCCTTCTAACATTTGCCATTTGTCATGTGATGTGATTTGAGATTTGATCCTATCCACCTGACCTTGCAAAGTTTTATATTTGAACAGTTTCAACATGGCCTGATCCTTGTCCATCGGCATTACCTTTGGGTGCAGTGTGAGAAGACTCCATAAAAAGTGTCCTCCTGCTCCGGGTGGATACACAAGAGGTACTAACTGTTTTTTGCTGATGAGCATGAGGTATTTAATTTACTCTCTTTTGCACAAAAAATAACTATGATGTATGCACATACTTGATTTCGTCAAACGCCAACTTATCTTGATTTCGTCAAACGCCAACTTATTAAAATAAGACAACGGGTCGCAAACGAATATCAATCTGACCAATTGGACGACGAAATGATATCGTTTGGTGTTAAGACTGATTCGGTCAATTTAAGTAAGTGGTGGTACCAAGGCATTCCAAACATCGATGATGTCATGTGTGGATCAAGGCATCCAAAGTCAACTATCTTAAAATGGTTTGGCATGGACAACGAAGAAGAGTTTGACAAGAAGTCAGCACCTCATAATAAATGGCATTACAACAAAGACAATGTAAGGTATAGTTTCAATAGTCTAGGTTATAGGGGTGATGAACCAGACAAACAAGCAGATTATACTGTAATGCTTGTGGGCGACAGTCATGGATTTGGTATAGGATTAGATGATGAAGAAGTTTGGTCACATCAGTTTAAACTTTTACTACAGCAACAGTATCCGAATTGCAAAGTAATAAACTTATCCTGTCCTGGAGGATCAAATGATTGGATCGGTAGAACTGTCTCTTGTGCCATCGACACAGTTAAACCAGATTGTGTTGTAGTGTGTTACACTTACGCAAACAGACGTGAAGCAATATGGGACGCAGGACTTTGTATACAATTGAACACAACCATTCCTGATAATCCTGTGCAGTCTGAGTATGAAGAGTTCCAATCTTGGTTTATGACTATCAATGAGCACACAGACAAGTACAATCTAATGAGGAATCAATACCTTGTAGAAAAAAGTTGCCATAGCACAATTTTAATTGAATCACATGTTACACAGATGCAGTTAGTTCAACGTGGACTAGGAACAATTCTTGAATACACAGATGTGGCAAGAGATTGCCAACACTTCGGACCTAAAGTTCACAAGGAATACGCAAGGAAAATGTATCAAAAATTCTGTACTTTACAAAACAAACAAAAGAATATAAAATAAAACAATGACACATACACCACCGCCCTTTGTTGAGGCAATTAAGTATCATGAATTAAAACAAATCAATCAAAAAGGCAAGAGAGTGTACCAAACACCATCAGGTACTACCCCTTCGGTCACTACAATCCTAAGCAAGACGAAGGACATGAGTGGATTGAACGAATGGCGTAAGAGAGTCGGTGAAGGAGAAGCACAACGCATAATGACAGAAGCCGCAGGAGTTGGCACGGCATTACATAACAATCTAGAACGTTACCTAGCAGGAGATGTAAGACAACCCGGCAACAATCTTGTGCATGTACAAGCAAACAAGATGGCAGATGTGATAATAGAAAATGGATTGTCTGGTGTAGATGAAGTATGGGCGATAGAACAAGGACTCTACTATCCTGAGATGTATTCAGGCACCACAGACTTGTGTGGTGTGTACAAGGGCAAGCCTGCTATAATGGATTTCAAACAGACCAACAAACCCAAGAAGAAAGAATGGGTAGAAGATTACTATCTACAGTTGGCCGCATACGCAACAGCACACAATAAAGTCTACGGCACTGAAATCAGAGAAGGACATATCTTTATGTGTTCACGTGATCTACAGTACCAGCAGTTTGATCTTATGCCTGACGAGTTCGATTATTGGGCAGATCAATGGTTAGATCGTGTGGCCGAGTACTATATGAAGTTCGAAGGAGCATAAATATGATACATGGCAACACAATTAAACGCACCTTTTAACCCTAACAAACCAACCACACCACAGAAACCTAACGGTATCGCACACATGACCAATGATATTGTGGGTGCCTCTGAAGATCTTGCAAGTCAATTGACAACCAAAAAAGCAGAGAGAACAGCCGCGAAGGCTGATTGGGTGGCATGGGTAGCAGACTGGAAGACCAAATACAAAGCAGGTGACTCATTACCTGCCGCATACGATGGCACATTTACATCAGTGGATGGATCAACAGCAGTCAACTTATCATACGCGGATGAATAACAATAAATAGTCTATATGGCTGTCGTACAAATATCAAGAATACAACATAGACGTGGAACTTTCACTGATCTCCCGCAACTAGCGGCAGGGGAACTGGGTTGGGCAATAGATGAGCAAAGACTATTCATTGGAAATGGTCCTGTGGCTGAAGGTGCACCAGCAATAGGCAACACAGAGATACTGACGTCAGGTGCAAACCTGTTCGAACTACTCACAGACTACACTTTCAGAGGCAACACTACCACTCCAGTAACCACAGGAGCAGGTGGGGCCAAGATCAAAAGAACATTCCAACAAAAGTTCGACGACTTAGCATCAGTCAAAGACTTTGGTGCAGTAGGCAACGGAACTACAGATGACACAGCGGCAATACAAAGAGCAATACAAAATTTAGTTACATCGGACGCAACAGCAGATGCTCGCAGAACATTATATTTTCCTGCAGGCACATATAAAGTAACTGGTGCAGAGATAAAGATATATCCTTTCACAACTATACTAGGTGATGGAGCGGATCAAACAATCATAAAACAAACAGACGCTTCACAGGACTATGTTGCTAGAACAGTAGACAGTGGCGGCAACACAGGAGCAAACATAGGCTCCGGATCAAACACAGCACCACAACATATTGATATCACAGGCGTATCATTTGAGTCAGAAGGATCTAATTCGGGTTTGCTGTTGGACAGAGCAAAACACGTTAGATTGACTGATTGCCAATTCAAAAGCACATGGGCACAAGGCGATGCAGTAGGATCAGGACACAAAGGTGTAGATGCAGAAAGCAGTGGCATCAACATAACCAAACACATCACATTCAATCATTGCACATTTACCGGAATACAATATGCTTTCAGTACCGACTATGACGTTGAGAGTGTTAACTTTCAGAACTGTTCATTTGATATCCATTACAAAGGCATAAAACTAGGCCAATCCACAGATGGATCTACTTCTGGCCAGGCTAACGGTCCTAGATTTGTAAGAGTAATTGGATCGCAGTTTGACAACATAGACAACGAAGCAGTTCACATTTACGACAACGGTTCACCAAAAGGTAATACATTCGCATTCAATTCATTCAAAGATGTAGGCACAGCAAACGATGGGTCGGCTGATGTTGCAGTTTTAAACATTGCACATCCTGATAACTTTGTGATTAATAATCATTTTACAAGATCAGATCAAGGCACACAGGCGGCTATCCAAGGCACAGCAATACATCAAAAAGCACTCGCAAAGTCTACACTTACTGACAACACATCTACCTTTGCATCAACTGGCATCGATGTCGATTTGGCAAATGAATTTGCTGTAAATGTAAAATATTTGATTGTCAGAGGATCGGCAAGACGACACGGCACATTAGAGATTGCAGGCACTAGCACGGCAGTTGATTTTGTGGATAACTTTGTAGAAAATTCTGCATGTGGAGTAACATTATTTGTTACCACAGGTGGTGTTGTCCAGTACAAAACAACGTCAACTGGGGATAATGCAACGTTCAAATATTCGATCGAGTCGCTAGTATAAACTACCAAAATATTTTCTTTTAATATATTGCACTAAAGCAAATGTTACTATATAATAGTCTTTACAACTTCGGTACATACTAACATGTTTCCGGAGCAACCATACAAAGAAAATATGCAATCAAACACAAACTCCAAACAAATCAAAGTAAACAAACGTTCCGGCAAAATAGAACCATTAGACATAGACAAAATACATTTCGTAGTTGAACAGGCTTGCGATGGATTGAGCGGTGTCTCATCCTCACAGATCGAAATGAATTCCAACTTACAATTCGCAGACGGCATGTCAACTAAAGACATACAAGAAATATTGATTCGCTCTGCCAATGACTTAATATCGTTAGATGCTCCCAACTATCAGTATGCGGCCGCAAGGTTGCTACTGTGGGGAGTACGCAAAGATGTATTTGGTAGATTCCAAACTCTACCATTAAGCGAAATAATAGACAAGAACATTGAACTAGGTGTGTATGACCCGGACATACTAAACCAATATTCAGGATCAGAACTTAAAAAACTTAACACATGGATCAAACACGACAGAGATCTTAACTTTACATACGCAGGACTAAGACAAGTAGTGGACAAATATCTAGTACAGGATAGGTCATCGGGCAAACTATACGAAACGCCACAGTACATGTATATGATGATCGCGGCGACACTGTTCGCAAACTACGATAAAGACGAAAGATTATATTATGTCAAAAAATACTACGATGCGATATCACAATTTAAGATAAACATACCAACACCAGTGATGGCAGGTGTGAGAACACCCATGCGTCAATTTGCGAGTTGTGTGTTAGTCGACAGTGACGACACTCTACCTAGCATATTCTCAAGTGACATGGCAATAGGCAACTACGTGGCACAGAGAGCAGGCATAGGCATTAACGCAGGACGTATCAGAGCAATCAACTCTAAGATAAGAGGAGGTGAAGTTGCCCACACAGGCGTCGTTCCATTCCTTAAAAAGTTTGAGTCAACTGTGAGATGCTGTACACAAAATGGTGTCAGAGGCGGATCAGCAACCACTCACTTTCCAATATGGCACAAAGAGATAGAAGACATACTCGTTCTAAAGAACAACAAGGGCACTGAAGACAACAGAGTGAGAAAACTAGACTATTCTATTCAGATGTCCAAGATATTCTACGAACGTTTCCTATCGGGTGGCAAGATTAGTTTATTTTCTCCACATGAAGTACCAGAGATGTATGAAGCATTTGGTATGCCCGAGTTTGATAAACTGTATGTCAAAGCAGAAAACAATCCTAACATTAAAAAGAAAACAGTAGATGCTAGAACACTTGTAATGGATATGCTCAAAGAAAGAGCAGAGACAGGACGTATCTACATAATGAACATGGATCACAGCAACGAACACTCATCATTTAAAGATAAGGTGTTCATGAGCAACCTGTGCCAAGAGATTACACTACCAACCAAACCCATACAGCACATAGATGATGAGAACGGTGAGATAGCATTGTGCATACTGTCAGCAGTAAATGTTGGCATAGTCAAGTTAGATGAGATGGAAGATGTTTGTGACATGGCAGTAAGAGCATTAGAAGAAATAATAGATTATCAGAATTATCCTGTCAAAGCGGCAGAGAAGTCTACAAAGGCAAGACGTTCGTTGGGCGTTGGTTACATTGGCCTTGCACATTACCTAGCAAAGAATCATGTTGCATACAGTGATCCAAAAGCACTTAAACTTGTAGACGAATTAACAGAACATTTCCAATACTATCTACTTAAAGCATCCAACACACTTGCAAAAGAACGTGGAGCATGTGATAAGTTTGATAGGACCAAGTACGCAGACGGACTGTTACCAATTGATCATTACAAGAAAGATGTGGATGAATTGGTTTCACGTAAACTGAAACTCAATTGGGAATCACTTAGGAAGAATATTCTTAAGCACGGACTGAGACACTCAACATTATCTGCCCAGATGCCATCTGAATCATCTTCAGTGGTGTCCAACGCTACAAATGGAATCGAACCACCGCGAGGATACTTGAGTGTCAAAAAGTCTAAGAAAGGTCCATTGAAACAGATAGTGCCACAATTCCAGCAGTTGAAAAACTTTTATACTTTGCTGTGGGATATGAAGAGCAACGATGGATACATTAATATAGTTGCTGTGATGCAAAAATATTTTGACCAAGCAATTAGTGGCAACTGGAGTTATAACCCATTGAACTATGAGAACAACGAAGTACCTATCAGTGTTATGATGCAGGACTTATTGAACACATACAAATATGGTTGGAAGACCTCCTATTACCAAAACACAAATGATATGAAATCAGATGATACTGTTGACGAAGAATTGCCGACAGCCACTGACAATGTTATACCATTTGACCCTAACGAACAAGACGAAGAAGACTGTGAGGCCTGCACAATTTAATGTGTTGACACATAGTTTTTCCCAACTATAATAATTACAAAGCATGAAAACAGTATTCAATAGAAAAGATATCGACTTCACCAAAGAGCCAATGTTTTTTGGCGAAGATCAAAGTGTACAACGTTATGACGTGTACAAATACCCGACATTAGACAAATTAAATCAAAAGATGATTGGTTATTTTTGGAGACCAGAAGAAGTATCACTCCAGAAAGACCGAGGAGACTATGCACAGTTCCGTCCGGAGCAGAAGCACATATTCACATCTAATTTGAAATACCAAACACTATTAGATTCTGTGCAGGGTAGAGGACCTAGCCTAGCATTTTTACCATATGTAAGCAATCCTGAATTAGAAGGTTGTATCATTACTTGGGACTTCTTTGAAACTATACATTCGAGATCATACACACACATCATGAAAAATGTGTATGCTGATCCTAGTGAAGTGTTTGATACTATCTTACATGACGAACAGATTCTTAGGAGAGCAGTGTCGGTAACAGAAAACTATGACAACTTTTACAAAACAGCAGAAGACTATTTTATAAAAGGCAAGGGCAATATCAAAGATGTGAAGAAACAGTTATACCTCGCAATGGTAAACGTAAACATCTTAGAAGGATTACGTTTTTATGTGTCTTTCGCATGTACATTCGCATTTGGAGAAGCACAGTTGATGGAAGGCTCTGCTAAAATTATATCACTCATTGCTAGAGATGAAGCAGAACACCTAGCACTTACGACCCACATCATCAAGAACTGGCAAAAAGGTGACGATCAGGAGATGCAAAAGGTTATAAAAGAGTGTGACAAAGAAGTTATAGAAATGTACAAGACCTGTGTGCTTGAAGAAAAAGCATGGGCAGAACATTTGATGAAGGACGGATCAATCATAGGACTGAATGCAAAACTATTAGGAGACTATGTAGAATTCATCGCTAACAGAAGAATGAAAGCAATAGGATTTGATCCATTGTTTGACAGACCTGCTAACCAAAACCCTTTACCATGGACACAGCATTGGTTAAGTAGTAGTGCCTTGCAGGTAGCACCACAAGAAACAGAAGTAGAGTCTTATGTGGTTGGTGGCATCAAGCAAGATGTTACTGATGACACATTCAAAGGATTCAAACTCTAAACCAAAAATCTACGAACACGATCACAACACTGGCGTCACTAGATGGCGATACCTCGATGAGAAGGCAGAAGATTATGGTTGGCCGCTGTATGGCAACATTGTCAAAGACGAGGCTGGTAAAAAGTTTCTAAAAGAAGTTATGTGGCGCACATTGACAGGCAATTAGTTTTATAATATAATTAATACGAAACGTTGAAGCAATGACAATACAAAGGCAAGACGAGGGGGCAGTACCCTCCCACTCCACCATCGAGATACACAGCCGCGAGTTTTATTGTGACGGTGAATTTGAAGGTGATCACCCGAGAGTGTATTACGTTATAGACGAGGATGAATATTTCAAACTCTGTGGATACTGTAATACCAAATATGTGTATGTCGGGGGTGGACATAGGATCGATTGATTTGAAAAACATTGTGGAGTTTCTGGTAAGACACGACCATCAATCAGTTCAAACAAATAAACGCAAACGATAATTTCGAATTTGCAATGGCGGCCTAATTTAGGCTAACGGGGTTTGGCAATTACCTGGCAACAGAAAATTGCCATTTA
>Ga0209535_1001925_pt1 | contig 13757 bp, 29 predicted proteins | sample LinPmetageLP28_FD_184041 | JGI IMG/M metagenome (GOLD analysis project Ga0209535, IMG submission 184041) | Marine viral communities from the Pacific Ocean - LP-28 (SPAdes) (version 2) | ecosystem: Environmental > Aquatic > Marine > Oceanic | place: Pacific Ocean | collected 2009-08-22 | reverse complement strand
TAAGAATAAAATCTAATGGTGCATCTATTGCATTGTTAGGAAATTCTAATGAAGATATGATTTTAGCAATACCAGATGGGGCAGTAAAATTATATTATAATAACTCTGCTAAACTTGAAACTACAAGCACAGGTATTTCAGTATTAGGTACAAATTCAACTTTTGCAGGAAATGTAATAATTGGAGACACAACAGGTACTTCGCCAAATAGTGCTGATAGGTTTTTAAAAATTGGTAAATCTAATTTACAAGATTGTAGTATTATATTACAAGATGCAGTTGAAACTTGGGAGATATACCAAAACGATGATTTACAATTTAGTTTTGGAACTACTCCAACTACTGTAATGACAATGCAAAGGACAACTGGAAATGTAGGAATTGGAGGAACTAAAGCTAATAAGAAACTTTATGTTTTAGGAGATACAACTAACTATCAAATATTAGCAGAACAACCATCAGGATATGCAGGTTTAAGTATTAAATCAACTACACTTGCTCAAACTTGGAGTTGGATTGCAAACGATAATGGCAGTAATTCTGATTTATTACTTTACGGAGGTTCTTCAGCAGGAACAAAATTAACAATAGACAGTTCTGGAAATGTAGGAATAGGAGGAACACCAAGTACATTTGCTAATTTTACAAATGTTACAATTCAAGGCGGTTCAAGTGGTTCTAATCTTGACTTTAAAAACTCAAGTGGAACAAGGGTAAGTGCAATAGTAACAACTGCAAGTAATGAATTAATTATTGAAACTGGTACTGCACAACCTATGATATTTAAAACTAACGATACAGAAAGAATGCGTATTACAAGTGGGGGGGATGTTACCATTTTAAATGCAACTTCTACTGATAGTAAAAGTATAGGAATAACAAATTCAGCAGGTACAACAGGGTGGACTTTTGGAAATGGTATAACTGCTAATGCACATCAATTTGTTATTTACGATAATACAGCAGGTGCGGCAAGAGTAATTATTGATTCTGTAGGAATGACATATTTTGCAGGTCAAGTTGCAATAGGAGACCCCACACCAAATAGTGGAGGTAAATTAGATATTGTAGGTGGTTTTATATCAAATGGTTACAATTCAAATGGAAGGTCAACTTTTGATGGTTCAACAAACTCAGATTTAACTATTACAGTAAATCAAAGTCAGGCTAATATTAATTCTACTATATTTTTTAAAGGTTCAAATGCTGGAGCTACACCAACTACTTATGCTTCAATGGATAAGGATAATTTTGGAATTCCTTCTGCTTCTTTATCTATTGGCTCAGCAACATCACAAGCAAAAACACAAACAGAACATACAGGCTCAGTTGATAATAGTGGGAAAATTATTTTAACAACTATTTCTGATGGAATGTCAAGTGCGTCTGTTGCTAAAGTTACTGTATATGGAAACAATAATTCTAATGCAGGATTTTATGATGAAGTATTAGTGACAGCAGACAATGCAACTTCACCTCAAGTATTAGTTGCAAGAAATACAGATAATTCAGCTACTGCTCCTACAAGAACATATACAGTTGTAAATAATCAACTAAAATTAGTGATGGGTTCTGGTACATTTAATGTAAATGTAAAAAGTGAAGCAATGAATTTACCATTCTAAAATAAAACAAGAATTGTAATTGCAAATAATTAGTATATTTGAATCTAATCATAAAATTAATAAAATGTCAAAAATTACAAAAGAAGAATTAAAAGATTTACAAGAACAACAAGGTAAACTAAACGCTATTAAACACGATTTAGGATTACTACAAACCCAGCAACATTCGTTATTACATATGTACGCTGAAGAAATTGCTAAACAAGAAGAAGCTAAAAAGAAATTAGAAGAATCTTATGGCAAGATTAACATAGACCTAAAAGATGGGTCATATGAAGAAATAAAAGAAAAAGAATAATGAGTTTTCAAGATATGAAATTGTATGCTATGAATTTTTCAGCGTTTACGTTGAGTTTTACAAATATTGATATGGTGTTGAAGATAATATTGCTTACAGTTACTATCTTGTACACAACTCACAAATGGTATTTAATGTATGAAGAAAATAAGCGAAAACATAAGTTATAAAGAAGCGACATATTCACACACTGCTAATCAATTAGGTTTACAAAATAAACCATCTAAAGAACATTTAGAAAATATGAAATTAGTAGCTGAAAAGATATTTCAACCTTTACGCGAATGGGTAGGCGGTCCAATTAAAGTAAATAGTTTTTTTCGATCTGAAGAATTAAATTCTCGTATTGGTGGCGCTTTAAGTTCAGCACATAAAACTGGACTTGCAATAGATATAACAACACTTGGTAAAAAAACAAATAAAGAAATGTTAGATTATATTATAGAAAATTTAGACTATGATCAAGTAATTTCTGAATTTCCTAACCAAGAAGGAGAACCTAAATGGATTCACGTTTCATATAAAAGTAAAAAAGATAATAGAAAACAAGCGTTAGAAATAAAACGCAAAGGTAAATATTACACTTATACTGGTTGTAGTACTTGCTAATGTATGAGTTTGCTATTATAGAACGTTTTTCAACTGGCCCATTACTAGGTTTTAGTTATTTTAAAAAAGAAAATGAAAAAGATTTTGATGAATTTAATATTTATTTAATTTTTTTCGCATTACATTTTAAATTTTATTAATATGCCTATACCAAAAAAAAAACCAGGAGAAAAACAATCAAAATTTATGATGCGTTGTGTTCCTGAATTAATGAGATATCACGAAAAAGATCAAGCAATCGCTATGTGTTATGATGCGTTTACTGGATCAAATGTAAGATTAGAATCATATAGAGATTACCCAGACTCAGCAAGTAATAACGCAAAAAAAGCCATAAAATTTAAAGAAAAAAACGGAAGTAAATGTGGAACTCAAGTGGGTTGGACTCGTGCTAGACAATTAGCAGATAAAAAAAACATCAGCAGAGATACAATCGCAAGAATGGCATCATTTAAAAGACATCAACAACATAAAGACGTTCCTTATTCAGAGGGTTGTGGTGGATTAATGTGGGACGCCTGGGGTGGAACTTCAGGAGTAGAATGGGCAATAAACAAACTAAAACAAATAGACAAATGAAATCAGTAGGACTAGACATTGATAATGATGGCAAACCAGATTTAAACTTAGATTTAAAAACATTAATATTAGTTGTAGGTGGTTTAATAAGTATCACAATGACTTATTCAACACTTACTAAACAAATAGAGATCAATAAAACAGAAATTGAGATAGCTAAAAAATTACCTCCTATGCAATCATTTGAAGTTATAGAACAAAGAATCGAGTTTTTAGAATCACAAATACAAGAAAAAGACAAACGTTTAAATAAAATTGAAGACAAAATTTATAAAAGATGAAAATATCAATTGCACAAATATTATTTCCGTTAATAATGATATTGTTTTTTATATTATTATTAGGTTGTGGAAGTTATACTGCACCAAAGATTGCTTCACACGTTGTTGCTGTTACATTACAGGGAGATACAATACTTGTTCCTATTGACAGAATAAGACCAAATATGTATAATTCTTATTATCCTATTTATAGAACACCATATTATTATAACAATTTTAATTCAGACATAAATTATCAATGGAGATACAGAGATAATCGTGGCACTAATAATTCAAAAGGTTCAAAAAATAAATCTGTTCCTGTAAAATCAACACCAGATATTATAGAAAGACCTTCAGCTGAAATACTTTTAAAAACAAAAAAATAATGGAAACTTTAAATCATTTACTTGGAATCTGTGGTGAAACTCACATAAACATTTATTCAATCATATTTGTATTAATTATTTTAAAATTAATTTATGAAAAAAATACTATCAAAACTTTTTGGAACAGCAGCTGGTGGAATAGCTGAAAAACTAAGTAACATAATTGCTAAACATACTTTTTCAAAAGAAGATCGTGCTAGATTTGAAAATGAAATGGCAAAAGTTTTTCTTGAAGCAGAATCAGAAATGCAAAAAAACGTTACTGAACGTTGGAAAACTGATATGACAAGTGACAGCTGGTTAAGTAAGAATGTAAGACCACTTGTTTTGATTTTTTTAGTAGTATCTACCGTGTTAATGGTGTTTATTGATGCTGGTGTATTAGAGTTTGAAGTTAAAGACAACTGGATTGATTTATTACAGTTAGTTCTTATTACTGTTATTGGTGCTTATTTCGGAGGTCGTAGTTACGAAAAGATAAAAAGATAAAATAATTTTTATATATTAGTAAAAACTTGCAAACCCTAATAAAGTTGGACGTTGCTTGGATCAGGTACTTACATTATTTTCTTTTTGTAGGTTTTTCTTTTGTTTTCTTTTTACTCTTTTTCTTTTCTTTTCTTTTAATTATAAATAAATATTATGAACATAAATAAGAAAATAGATAAAATATTAAAATACAAAACTTATAGTATAAGAAATAAAATTGACTCATTATTAAAAATAGTTACTGAAGAAATAAATTGTAATTTAAATACAGACTCTACAAGTAAAGAAATAAAAAAAGCAATTAAAAATAGAAAAACAATTTACAACGCAATTAAAACACTTGATTTTAATACTGGTGAAAGATTTTTGAAATTAATGGATAAATGAAAAAAAAATCAAGAAAAAATATTGTTAAAAGACTCGACACAGTATTTTCTTTATATATAAGACTTCGCGAAGCGAACAATGAAATCGTTGAGTGTTACACTTGTGGCAAGATCAGTCATTACAAAAAAGGTATGCAATGTGGTCATTTTCAATCAAGAAAGTTTTATGCAACTAGATGGGACGTTGACAACGCAAGAAATCAATGTTACGCGTGTAATGTTATGAAATACGGAGAACAATACAAGTTCGGTTTAAAACTCGACAAAGAGTGTGGCGAAGGCACAGCTGAACGATTAATGATTAAATCACGTCAAACAGTAAAATACTCAAACGATGACTTAGAATCGTTAATAACGTACTATAACAATTTATTAAACAAGTTGATTTAATTTTTATATTTGACTTGTTCTATTCTATTTGTCTTTGTTAAAAGAGGTTAATTAATTTTAATCTCTTTTTTTTTATTAAATATTTTGTTTATAACTAAATAAGTGTTATATTTGAGTATAATTAAAAACAAACAATATGACAATTACAACAGCAATAAATGAAATGAAAAAATTAAATTTAAAACTAAATGTATCTAAAGGTTATATGCAAGGTTTAAATATAAAAGAATATGATAGAATCAATAGTTTACATAGTTTTTTAGTATCTACAAAAGATGGTTTAGATTCTTTATATTCAAATAACCTTTTAACAAAATAACAACAATGGGAGTGTAACAGCTCCCTTTTTTTTAAATATACAGAAATGAACATAGACAATAGAACAATAAGTTACGAACAACATCATTTAATTGTAACACATTTACAAGAAAAATTAAAAGAAACACAAGACGAACTAGCTGAGTGTTATAATAACCCAACAAAAATGAACAAATGAACAAAGAAAAATTATTAGAACTTTACAAAAAATATGATCTCAATAAAGAAGATTTTTTTAAACATCAACACTACACGATTATAACTCGAACAGGAATTGAAAAAATAGAAGCACAAGAAAATATTAAAATAAATTATCAATCTATTAAAAGTGAACCTAATTTTGCTGTAATACAAGCATTTGGAGAGTTAAATGACAGAAAAATGGAAACGTTTGGTTCTGCATTAAAAGGTAATAACTACGCAGAAGGAAATTGTAATAGTTGGTACGTTAAAGAAATGGCAGAAAAAAGAGCATTTTCAAGAATAGTTTTAAAGTTAACAGGATTTTATGCTTTAGGAGTTTTTGGAGAAGATGAGTCTGACTCATTTAAAAAAGAAATAAAAAATAAATTAACTAAACAAGAAATAATAAATAAAAATAAATAATTATGGCATCAATAATCACAGCGTCAATTGACGTAACAAAATTACCTAAAGAAAAATTTGAAAAAGCAGAAAACGGAAAAGTTTGGTATAATTTCACTATTAAAGTTTATGACGAATCTAAATGGGGCAAAAACGCAATGGTAATAGACTCACAAACTAAAGAACAAAATGATGCTTATAAATCGATGAACAAAGCTGAGAAACAAGAACATATAAAGAAAATTAAACTAGGTAACGCAAGAGTAGTTTGGACAGACGGTACTATCAATAAATTTGAAAAAGAAGAAGATCAACAACCAGCTGTAGTAAACAATTCAAATCAAGAAGACGATTTACCATTTTAATATTCTTTTTATTTAATGACAAACAGACTTTCAGAAGAAGAGACCGTACGTCTTTTGTTAATGGAAGCTATTGAATACGATTGTGTTGTAGACTATAAAAAAACAATTGAATATCCACCAGTAGCTTTATCTTATGGCGAAAAACTAATTAAAGGTAAAAACAAAGATTATTTGTATCCAATACCACTTGGAACATATGGCAACTTTAGTTTTATTCAAGGTCCACCTAAATGTAAAAAATCTTATTTAGTTACATTATTGACTTCAATTTATCTTGGTACTACAAATACTTTTGGTGGTAAAATACAAGGACATCGTCAAAACAAAAATGTTTTACACTTTGATACTGAACAAGGAAAGTGGCACGCACAAAAATTATTTAAAAGAGTAATCGATATGAACTCTTTTGATTATTCAAAAAATTATCATACTTTTGGTTTAAGAACAATTGATTATAAATTAAGAATTGAGTTTATACAATATTGTTTAGAACACAAAATAGAAAACGTAGGTCTTGTTTTGATTGACGGTATTGCTGATCTTGTAAGTGATGTAAATAACATTGAAGAAACAAACGCGTGTGTTCAAAAAATAATGGAATGGTCTGCAAAATATAAATGTCATATTATGTGCGTTATTCATTCTAACTTTGGTTCAGAAAAACCCACGGGTCATCTTGGATCGTTTTTAGAAAAAAAAGCAGAATTACAAATACAACTTGAAACAAATACAGTAAATAAAGGATGGACAACAGTAAAATGTAAAAGAAGCAGAGGTTACGCTTTTGAAACATTTAGTTTTGAAATCAATGATTATGGATTTCCACAACTTGTTGGGAACTTCTACGATCCTTTAAAAAGTATTTAGTGAATGATATCTTAACGAAAGTTTTTAATAAACACAAAATCTGGATTGATATTGTCATCTCATTTGGTTGCAATCGTGAAACAGCTGAAGATATTACACAAGAAATGTATATAAGATTATCAAGAAAATTAAACGAAGGTCTTGATATAAACTTCGGAGATGACGATTATAATTATTATTATGTTTTTAAAATTCTTAAATCTATGTTTCTTGATCTAAAACGTAAAGAGTCAAAAATTAACGTTATAAATATAGACGATTGTTATAAAGAAAAATTACAACAAGATGTTGATTATGATGTAAAATATGAATTAATAAAACAAGAACTTGATAAAATGTATTGGTATGATCGTAAAGTATATGAAATTTTAGACAATGGTGATTCTGTGGCTGCTCTCTCCAGAAAAACTCATATTCCTTATCATTCTTTATATAATACTTATCGTAAAGTTATTGAACGATTAAAAAAATTATTATGAAACTCGGAGACTTAGTCTACTATTTTACTTATTATACAGGTATAAGATACATATGGAAAAAAATATATCCCAATTGTGAGTGTGATAAAAGACGAAAAGATTGGAATAAAATAAAAATTAAAAGATGGTAAAATTTAATGATGAAGATAAAAAACTATGGAATAAATTCAGACTTTCAAAACGCGACACTATCAGCAGATCCGAATTTCAGCTGGTGTGTAAACTCCACGCAGAATATTATAAACACAAATATTATGAACCTTGTACTTGTTCGCCAACAAAAATAAAAAAGTTTATACAAGAACTTAATATTATTTGGAATAATGAACATTGAAAAAACACACAAACTAGAAAAAACATTAATAGAATTTTTGAATTTTGATGGTTGGGATCTTCAATGGACTGGTTCTGGTAACAAACATTATGACGCGTCAGGTTACACATCTAAACGTAAACGTGTTGTTATTGAAATGAAATGGAGATCAAAATATTATGAAGAAAAAATGTTAGAGAAATATAAATACGATGCGTTAATGAATCTTGACAAAGACATTGTAAAAATATATTTTGTAAACGATCCGAAAGGTAATTTTTTATTCTGGTTAAACACAATTAAACTACCTGAAACAAAAGAAATGTATTGTCCTGACACCACATTATGGACAAAAAAACGATTACTCAAACCGGTATATCTACTCAAAGAAAATCAAGCTACGAGAATCAATTTAAATTAGTTTATTAAACATTTTGTTAATTAAACTATTTAATGTATATTTGAATATCAATGAGGAAGAAGTTTTAGGTGTTGACAGGTGCAAGTCCTGTAAAAATTAGATACCGCACTATTATAAATATATATTTCTCATTGTTTTTTAAAACAAACACTATGAACAAATGTATTTTATGTAACAACACTTTTACTGGTTGGGGTCATAACCCTGAACCATTAGAAAAGTCACATTTTAAATGTTGTGATCATTGCAACACAACAAGAGTTTTACCTTATAGAATTTATAGATTTACAAATGATATTATTAATTGACGCAGATAGTTTAATCTTTGCCAGCTGTTACAGATCAAAAGACGATGTTTCAGATCATCCTTATTATGAAGATATTGAAGACGCTAAAATAAAGTTTGATCATCAGTTAATGAAAATTGTTAACGACTTAGAAGATCAATTTGAGATTGATAAAATCGTTACATTCAATGGTTCAAAAGGTAATTTCAGAAAACAACTTGTAAGAAGTTACAAAGCGAATAGAAAAAAACAAGAGTTACCACCTTTGCTCCACGAACTGCATGATTACGTTAAGGAGCAATACAACAGCAAATTTATCTATGGACAAGAAACTGACGATCTTGTTGCGAGATACTGGAAAACATTAACTAATCAATTTGGTCGAGACAATGTAATGATTGTTTCAATAGACAAAGATTATAAACAATTCCCTGCTTTGATATATAATTATCATAGAAATCATAAAACAATACTTGACTTGTCTGAATCAGATGCTTTGTATAATTTTTACGAACAATGTATAATCGGTGACAGCGCTGATCACGTCAATTACTTTAAAGGAAAAGGTCGAGCATTTGCAAAGAAATATTACAAAGATTGCGAAACTAAGTATCAATACACTAAACAACTTTTTTTATTATTTAAAGAAAGTTATAAAAGCAAAGCAAGAGAAAAATATATTGAATGTTATAATCTACTAAAACTAAGAACACACTAAATTAAAAAATATGGCACACGAACCAAACGCGTTTGAAAATGAAATATTTACTCATTATCGAACACAAGCAAAAACAATAAACAACGCTATTGATTTACTTGTACAACACAATTATACAGTAATTGATTTACAAGGCAAAATAATAAACAAAGACACAATTGATCTTGAAGAAAAACCAGTTGTATCTCCTATAAGGTATAATACGCGAAACACAGAATGAAAATACATTTAACTCACAATATCTTAAACGATAAATATACAAACTACATTTACGAAGCGTTTGATATACAAAACAAAGAACAATCAAACGTTACTATAAACGCAAATTTAGAATTGTTACCAGCTGAGTGGAACATCGGTGTTGTTTACGGTGGTAGTGGTACAGGTAAAACAACTATATTGAAAAAGTATTTTAACAAAGAAATAAACACGTCTTCATTTGATTATAATAAGTCATTGATATCAAACTTTGATTGGTTAGAACCACAAGACGCAACGTTTCTTTTATCTGCAATGGGGCTGTCATCAGTCCCGACTTGGTTACGACCATTTCACACACTATCCAACGGAGAACAATATCGTGCTAATCTTGCTTATGTTGTCGGCAAAGCATCTAATAATGAAATAATATTAATTGACGAATATACTTCAGTAGTTGATCGTGATGTCGCAAAAGCAATGTCTAACGCGTTACAAAAGTATATAAGAAAAACAAACAAAAAGATTGTTCTTGCATCTTGTCATTTTGATATTATGGATTGGTTACAACCAAACTGGATTTATTCACCATTGAAAGGACGTCTTGAGATAGCGTCACGTCTTCGGCAAAGACCAGAGATTGAACTTCAGATATTTCGATGTCGATATGAAACTTGGAAAATATTCAAAAACCATCATTATTTAAGTGAAGAATTAAACAAATCAGCTAAATGTTTTTTAATACTATACAACGACAAACCAATTTGTTTTATGGGAATATTACCAATGCCAAGCGGAACAATACAAAACGCATATCGTGTGAGTAGATTAGTTGTTCTTCCTGACTTTCAAGGTCTTGGTATTGGAATGAAAATTCTAAACATATTCGGATCAATGTATAAAACAAACAATCAAACATTATATATTAAAACATCAAACCCATCTTTATTCAAGGGAATGAAACGAAACACAACAAACTGGAAATTAATAAACGAGTCAAATGATATAGAAAAAATAAAAAAAACTAATGCACATTATAAACTATTAAAAGAACAAGGCAAAGCATTTCACACAGGTATAAAATACTTTAAAGAAAGTGTTACTAAAAGTTACAAATATACTGGCGAACAACACAATGAAGATATTTCTATTTTAAAATTTAAATCAGAAGTTTATCGAGATGTTGCACAAAATCAACTAAGTATCTTTGACACATAATTTAGAAATACAACACAATTATTTTACTGATATCTCAGCTGGCATAAAGTCATTTGAAATAAGACGTACAAACAGAGATTACAAAGTGGGAGACATTTTAATACTAAAGTCTTTACAAACAAATGAAACAATTAAAAAACAAATCAAATATATATGTGATTTATCAATTTATGATATTAATCACATTTTAATACTTGGAATCTAAAAACAATGGAATTTAACAAAAACTATCACAACAACGAGTTCAACTTTTTAATAAGTGAATTAACAGACAGACAAAGATCAATTATGGATATTGATTGCAGTTTATCAAAGTACGGATCAAATCTAAATTTATTAGTTGATCATAAAAAAACAAACGACAAAGTAAGTATAAATACAGTAAGAATGTTGTCAACTTTTGCTGATGTAACATTAAACAATAGAGATGTGTGTAAGTGTTTTATTGTAAGAAGCGAAATCGACACAAAATTAAAAAAAACTACAAGTTGTTCAGTTGTTTATGAAATCAAAAACTATGCAAAAGTAAAAGACAAAACAGATATTTCTAGTTTTATTGAACAAAGATACACAATAACAAACGACAAAGATTTAAAACTATTTTTTCAACCAGAAACACACTTGCAAACAAAAGTTAAATTAAAAGACGTATTTTAGATGACATTATTACAAGAGTTTAAACAATTAAAGACATTAAAAGAAAAAAGATTATTTGCGTTAAAACAAGCAAAAGAACAAAACAACACATATCATATTGAAATGTTGAGTTATGAGAAATTGTCATCATTTTCAGTTCATTGTTTATTTTATAATTCAATAGGAAAAAAATACAAAGCAAAAAGAACATATAGAGCAAAACACAATAAAGAGAGAAATTTTTAAAAAAACTAAAATGAAAAATTTAAAACCGAAAGAGATTGCTGACAAATTAAAAGAGTTAACTTCAGTTGATGTATTTGAAAACACACGCACACAACAAGTTGTGAAAATAAGATCATTGTTTTGTTATTTATTAAGAGAAAAACTAGCTATGCGTTGGACTGCAATAAGTCAGTTTTTTCAACACAACAATAAACCTATGAATCACGCAACAGTAATACACGCATTAAAAAACTATCAAGCGCATAAACTACACGACAAAAAAATTGCAACACTTGAAGGAATGTTTACATTTGATTCTGATTTAACTATTGATGAAATAAATAAGATTAAATATTTAGAAAGTAAAATACAAAGATTAGAAACTCAAATCATAGACATAGGTTCAGACAATTCATTATATACAAAAATAAAAAACATACCAATCGACAAAGAAGAATATATTATGAATAAAATTGATTTATGGTTAAAAGAGTTAGAATGGAAATCTAAATTAAAAGATTCTTCTACTGTTTACGCAGGCAATTAAAATCAATTAAAAATTTCGTTATATATAAAAAGATTGAATAAACAATAATATTTCAATTATGGATAAACGTAAAAATAATGGTGGTGCAAGATCAGGAGCTGGTCGACCAAGAAAAGAAGATGAAATAAAGTTAATCGAAAAACTAGATTTATTAATAGATAACAAAGAAGTTATTAAAACTTTAGGCAAACAAATATTAAAAGGAGATAGTCGTGCTATGAGTCTATACTTTGGCTATCGTTATGGTAAAGCAAAAGAATCGGTAGACATAACTTCTGATAGTGGTTTAAATATAAACTTCAAAGATTTGATAAAATTTAAGTGATTGAAATAAATAAAAAGTATTCAACATTATCAAGTTCAGATGCTAGATATTTCATAGTTACAGGTGGTCGTGGTTCTGGTAAATCTTTTTCTATTAATTTACTTCTTGTTCTTTTAACTTACGAATCAGGACACACAATCTTATTTACACGTTACACTTTAAGTTCAACATATATTTCTATTATACCTGAGTTTATAGAAAAAATAGAAATGTTAGATATCTTTAACGACTTTCATATTACTAAAGACGAAATAAGAAACATCAAGTCAGGAAGTAAAATCATATTTAAAGGGATCAAAACATCTTCAGGAGATCAAACAGCAAATCTTAAATCATTACAAGGTGTCACAACGTTTGTGCTTGACGAAGCTGAAGAACTAACAAATGAAGACACATTTGACAAGATAGATTTATCAGTAAGACAACAACACAAACACAATAGAGTTATATTGATTTTAAACCCAACTACAAAAGAACATTGGATCTATAATAGATTCTTTGAAGACAAAGGGATTCAAGAAGGCACAAACGAAACACAAGACAATATAACTTACATACATACAACGTATTTAGATAACATAGAGAACTTATCAGAAAGTTATTTAAATCAAATAGAGAACATCAAGAAACGTAGACCAGAGAAATATAAACATCAAATGTTAGGTGGTTGGCTAAACAAAGCAGAAGGTGTAATATTCACAAACTGGAAGATTGGTGATTTTAAAAAAGTAGGTGTAAGTGTTTTTGGACAAGATTATGGATTCGCATCAGACGAAAATGTTTTAGTAGAAACAAACATTGATTCAACAAATAAGATCATATATTTAAAAGAATGTTTTTATTTAAAATCATTAACAACAACACAAATTTCAGAACTTAATTTAAAACACGCAAAGAATAGTTTAATCATTGGTGATAGCGCAGAAAAACGTTTGATCTATGAATTAAAACAAAAAGGTTGTAATATTAAAGAATCAATAAAAGGACCAGGTTCAATAACTTACGGCATCTCTTTATTACAAGACTATGATTTAATAGTTGATCCACAAAGTATAAATCTAATTAAAGAACTAAATAATTACAGCTGGTTAGAAAAGAAATCTAAAACACCACAAGACAAATGGAACCACATCTTGGATGCTATTCGTTATTCTGTCACATATCAATTACAAAACCCAAATCGTGGAACATATTATATTAGTTAATGAATTGTAAAAAGTGTACACATAA
>Ga0209535_1001924_pt1 | contig 13757 bp, 18 predicted proteins | sample LinPmetageLP28_FD_184041 | JGI IMG/M metagenome (GOLD analysis project Ga0209535, IMG submission 184041) | Marine viral communities from the Pacific Ocean - LP-28 (SPAdes) (version 2) | ecosystem: Environmental > Aquatic > Marine > Oceanic | place: Pacific Ocean | collected 2009-08-22 | reverse complement strand
GATGGTTCAGCCGTATCAAGAACAACCTATGCAGAATTATTCGCTGTAACAGGTACAACTTACGGAGTTGGTAATGGATCAACAACTTTTAATGTTCCTCAATTACAAGGTAAGATGCCACAAGGTTTTGATGGTAACACATATAACTTAGCAGGCACTGGCGGTGCAAATACCATTACAGTGGCTGTTACTAATAACCAAGCAGTTAATAGCTCTTTAGCAAACAATCAAGGTGTTTCAGTTACAGGAAGTATTTCTAACACATCTATATCTACTGCTCAGTTGGCTTCTCATAGTCACACTAGAGGAGCAGCAGGTGGCGGTGGATCAGGTATTCAAGGTATGGGAAACCCAGGAGTAACTAACACAGGTTCAACAGGATCAGGTACTGCTCATAACCACTCTCACACTTTATCAGGAACTTTAACAGGAACTGTAGCTTTAACAAACGCTTTAACTGGCGCTGTTACGGCAGCAGGGACAAATTCATTCTCACCTTTTGTGGTGGTTAACTATATTATAAAGCATTAGGAGATATTAATGGCAACACAAATTGTAATTTTTAACGAAGAAGCTATAAAAATAGATGATTCTTTTCACATTGATTGGGCTGATAAAGGTAATGCGTGGCAAGCAGAATGGATACCAAATACAGTTCATGTTGTAATTTGGAATGCTTTACTTGGACAAAATGAAATTCAAAGTAAAGATGCATCTACTGGAATGATGACAGGTAATACTAATTTAAATGCTACTAGCGATGCTGTTGGTTCAACAACTGTGGCTGCTTTACTTACTTGGGCAGAAACAAGAAAAGGTCAAATAGAAGCTGCTATAACAGCTTATACTAATGCTGTGGCTGATGATAAAGCTAATGGCACAACAAATGCTAACGGAAAAACTTGGATAGATTACGATTCTAATTATTCTTAATTTCTTCTTTGGTGTCTGAATAAGGCCCATTTACATCTACATAATGAATAAATAATTGATGATGCCAATATTCTTTTGGTTGATTAAAAACAGGTCTCCAATGTTCTATTTCACATCCTTTATAAATAACACCATCTCCTGAATTTATAACTATGGGTATATTTCCCATACATAAAGGCCATTTGTAATCTTTATTCTTATAAAAATATTTTAAAGTTATTGATGCACTTATTTCACATTGACTTCTGTCTATATGTTTTTTAAGTTCAGCTCCTCCAAGATAAATTCTATTGTATGAATATATAGGTTTTAATTTTAAATTTGTTTCTTTTTCCATAATAGGAAGTAAGTGATGAACCAAGTGTTTATATATTTCTGAATCTTTTGAATGATGAGAAGAAGAAAGAGGTACTTGATCATCTCCTTGTGTAAAGTTTTTTAAACTCCATGAGCTTAAATACTCTACCATGTCGTTAGACAACATATTTTTAACATATTTATATTTGTTAATTTTTAATGAATCCACGTTATTATTGCATGCCTATCACCATTTGAAACTGGTGTTACGGCGTGTGGAAAACAAAAATTACTAGGAAACATAATAATACTTCCTTTCTTTTTTTCTATTAAATATTTTTCGTCAAAAAAAACAAAATCTCCTCCGTCATAATTATCATTTAAAATTAATGAACAACTTAAAACTCTTGGATGTAAATCCATATGATCAACATGCATTTTATATTCGCCATCTTCAGCGCCTTTATATAATAAATGGTTGTATCCAGTGTCTTCAACTGAAACACCAAAATTACACCATTTAAAATCAGAACAATATTTATCTAAAGCAGAAGAAACTATATTAAAAATATCATCATCAAATTCTTTTGCTATATGTTTTGTATAGCAATTTCTTATTTCTTTGTTTGCACCTTCATCTCCAACAGTAGCTGTTTTAAATTCTTTGTAATCTACCGTGTTTATAATCTTATCACAAAGATCATAATCTATCATATTGTCATATTTTTTTACAAATTGTTTTATTTCCATGATTTTTTATTCCAAAACATTTTTTTATATCTATCGACCCACTCACCATTTAAAAAATTAATAGTTTTTGCATGTAACTCTTCCATATAAAAACCTGACCACATTTTCCATGATTCACGTTTAAATGGAATTATTTGCACCATAGGATCTCCTTTTTTAATTAAAAATTGTTCATCTCTTTTTTTTAAAATAAAAGGAAAATTAATTACATTTACATATGTATCAGTGTCTACTACGCCTTCAATAATTTTCCATCTTTCTTCTAATCTATTCATTGGGTGTATAAACAGACAACTATAGCCAGGAGGAGTTTTAATTAACCATTTATTTATAAATTTTCCTGCAGCTTCTCCTGTAGTTTTGTGCCATTCTTTTGGTAATTGCGTTTTACCATGATATCCAAAATCACTTTCTTCTCTATTTGCTGGAGTAACACTAAAATCATTTTCAACAGGATCAACAAGATAATCTTGATCAAAAGGAATTATATAGCCCGCAGTCATTGAATCTAAAAAAGGAACGCATGTTTTAACTGTTGCATTATGTAAATTTTTATTTTCAAACCTTTCAAGTTTTTTATAAGCATCTTCAACAAATCTATTGGCTGGTTTTGGATGTGGCCATACCTCAAGCATATCTTTTCTTGTAGCACAAAAAGTAATTTTTTTATTAATCATTTATTCTCCTTTATAACAAAATTAAAAGACATAGAACGACGGACTTCATCAACATTTTTTGTTTTAAAAGGATTAACTGTGTGCATATGATTAGCTTGAAAAATAAAAAAATCTCCTACTTTAGGTGCAAAATCTAATATGTGTTCACCATTAGGTGAAACAAAAGTTAATATTCCATCTTTAAATTTGTGAGGATCTTTAACATCATTTATAAATTTGGGAACTTTTAAAAATAAAACTGTTGAAAATCCTATAGCATCATTATGAGTATGAAGAGGATTATATTCCCCTCTAACCATATCATTTACCCAACAACCTATTATTTCTAAGTTTTTTGCCCCAGGTGGAAGAAGTTTGGTTTTTATTATGGCATCAATATAATTATCCATGCATTTAGTAATTGATTTAAAAGCGGTTGTATTAGCAATAATAGGCATCAAATCTAATTCTGAATCTAAACGGCCTGCTAATTTAGGGCCATAAGATTTTAGAGTATGTTTAGCTTTCTCGTATTTTTTATTGATATCTGCAATATTATTTTTAGATATCTTATACTGTCCTATTAATTTTCCACACGTATACATTTGTTGTAAAATCATCAATACTCCTTTCGTTCTTCATTATAGATAGGATTAAAATTAGCTGAAATAGTAATTCGAGTTTCGTCACTTGTATTAGGTGTAACTGAATGCAAAAGTTTTCCATTAAATATTATAACAGTTCCTTCTTCTGCTTCTAAATAACGAGTATTATTGTCTTCATTTTTTTTAACTAATGAAAAATTTTGTTCTCGGTGAAATACAAATTTTGATGAAGTGTCTTCTGTTTTTACAAAATAAGTACAACCCAATGTAAAAGGATGATTATGTAATTCTGCATAATTATTTTTTTCATACCAATTAATCCAACATTGATCTGTTCGTAAATTAGGACAATCATATTCTTCAGTTTTTATTATCTCTTGAATAAAATTATTTTTAATTACACTAATAATTTTATTTAATGAATCGTATCTATGATGAGAATCCCAAGCAGTTCTAAAACCTTTTACTCTACACTCCTCTGTTATTTGAGTAGAAAAATTATGTTTATCTTTATTTTTTTCCACAAGAACAATTTGTTCTATTTGTTTTTTCCACTCTACATGGTCAGGCATTTTAAAAGACCACATATTTTCAACAAAAATATTGTGCTTTATTATTTCTAAATTCATTCTTTTTTCTGCTCTTTTCATAACATGAATTTGCTGTCAAGAAAACAATTATAAAAAGATTACTTGATATATTCTGTACACATGTTTAAATTGGATCTCACCCAAAAATTATAAATCAAGGAGATATATGGAAAATCAAGAAGTATTGAAGGCTATAGCTACCCTTGCTGATAAGGTGAGTCGTTACCACGAACGTTTATTAGCAGTGGAAAGAGAAAACGAAAAATTACAAAAAGAAATATTAGAACACAGAAACGTGCCTCATATACATACAATTCAAGGTAAACCACATAACTCCGATGCAACAGTTATGGTAACTGGTTTGGATTCTGATATGGAATGTGAAGCTTGTAGCGCTTAATTACTCAGGAGTTTCACCTAACATATCTGCTAAAGAAGGGGCGAATACTTTTACGTCTCTTCTAATTTTTTCAACAGTAGTAGATGTTCCTGGATCATCAATGTCAGCTTGAGCTGCAGCTTCGGTAGCATACTCAGCACCTGTGTCCACATGTGTTAACGTTGTTTCAGTTTTTACTTTATAATGAGGAATTTGTCTTCCATCTGAAGTTGTAACATGTCCTAGTAGTTCAGCTGGTTCAATTATCGGCATTAGTGTTTCTCCAATTTATGTTAAAACTAATAATAACTCTGTCATCATTAGAATAATTTGTTTGTACTTCATGTTGTAACCATGATGGAAAAAAAATCAAGGAATTTTCAACAGGTTCCCATTGTACGCTGTGAGCGAGGTGTATGGAGGCTTTATCTATTTTAGGGGGTGATAACACCTCTGACTGTGGTTTAGGTTCTAAAAACACAATATTTCCACACTTTTTAGGAGCTTTTAAATAAAATACACCTGATAGATAGTTATAAGGGTGTGTATGCACGTTGTTTCGTGATCCTGGTGGATTTATCATACCCCACATACCAGTCATTTCAGGATTGTAATCATCTTGTACATCCATGTGATTAAAACAATCTTTAGCGTATTTAAGAATGTCACCGACCAACGGATTAAATTTTTTTATACTATATATTTCATCATGACTATGCCAACCACCTATGTTTGAGCGAGGCATACCCATCTCATCTTTTTCTCGTAGTTGATATATATTATCAACAAGATGTTCATGGCCTTTTAGTTGTAGTGAAAATACGGGGGTAATAAATAGAGAGTGTAGATCAATCAAAGTTGTCCTTTCGTGACCTCCATAAAACTAGCTATAATGTGCACCTGATTGGCAGCATTAGCTTGAACTTTAAGAATATCACTTTCTTGCAAAACTAAAGGTTGAGTCAATAATTCTGTTGTTGTAACTGTAGCAACACTCTTTGCTTTGAATACTTCAAAGGTTGCAGCGCCTCGGACAACTTCAACATCAACTAAAGTTGTTGAACCAGAGTCATTGCAAACTAAAAGAGATTTTACTACATCCGTAGTAGGCGGAACAGGTGGCGTTGCACCAGCATCAGCCGTTGGAACTGTTATAATAGTTGTTAAATCTGTTGTGGTAATATCTACCATTGCGCTTTTAAAAGTATTAGCCAAGGAAAAAAGCCTCCGACTGTGATTCTTCTTTTAAATCTTGTTGATAGTTAGTGTTAAGTAAAAGAATAATTTGATCTAGTAATGAAACCATTTGGTCAAACTGATTGGAATCATATTCTGGCGTTGCGTTTGGTAATCGTGTAATTGTTATTTTAGCCATTATCTTCTTCCGTCTGGTCTAAGTTGTAATTTGGTTGATCCAAGTCTCCAAGCTGTGTCATTAACTGTGTTAGTTTCATATTTAATTTTAACTGCTCTACCTCTACCTCTTACATCAATCTTCTCTGTAGTGCTAGTAATACTGCCTGTTGTAGTTACGTTAGCTGCAGACTGTGGATACTGTTCTAATGTTAAAGTAGCCGTCATTGTATTAGCCAAGTTATCAAAGTCAGGAACTAATCTACTAACTGACATGAGCTCATCACCATCAGCAATCTCAACAGATCCAGTTGTTAAAAAAGCAGGTAAAGCTGTACCATCTGCTTGGTTATTGCCCGATTCATGTTCGTAAAGATAAGAAGCACCTGCAGTCAAACCTAATATAGTAGATACATTTGCTGTTATAGAAGCATCGTATTCTGTGGCAATGGGCTGTTCAAATACATAAGCACCGAGCCAAGTTGTTCTACCAAGATTAACAGTATACCAAGTGTTTTCTAAATAATTGTAAGCAACACCTCTGTCTATTGCCGTAGCATTTGCTGAAGGATAGTACCAAATAATTTCATTAAAAGCTGTGTTAATACCACAAGCAATATCATTTCTGTTTGTATAACTAAGATCATCAAATACATAATCTTGCACAGAACATGGCATTTTTTTAACAACACCATCATACATGTAAAAAGAATTATCTGACATCCAGTAAGAACGACCATTTATTTCTATTGCTGCATGTTGTGCTATTAGTCCACAGTTAGCACCAAGTTGTCTAAGACCAAAAGTAAAAGGTGTACCAACAAACTGAATACCGTGAAGTGATGTATCTGTCCAAACAAGTATTTGACCAGATGATTTAACAGCCCCTACTATTCTTGAACCATCTGATATACGAAGAGAACCAGCTTCGTTTGTTGCTACTGGCGTGTAATCTGTAGCATCTTCTCTATCTGAAAATCTAAAAAGCAAATCATCTTGTGTAGCTGCGTTACCTATTGTTGTCTCTGTACCGAAAATCATTAAGTGTCTTGTATCAGTGGATACCAAACTAAATCTAGATGCAGTAGGAGCGTTGGATAAGGCCGTAGCTCTAGCATCTATTGCACCAGAAAGATCTTTTATATAGGTACTAGCATTTAATACTGTAGCAATTAAATCTTCACCGAAATTATCTAATGACCAACTTCTTGCTGCAACAGTAACACTTGAAGATGTGCTTGGTTCATTCCATTTTCCTGCACTCCAAGTATCTGTGCCCCATCCATAACCATAAGTTGATGTAGCTTCACCAATATTAATTTGATAGTTAGCATTACCCGATCCTCCTCCACCTGATGTGGAACCAGAAGCTGCGCTAGTATGTGTTACTTTATAAGTATTAGCGTCAACGTATGTTGTAACTTCAAACTCATTGTTCATGTTCAAACCATCTATTGCAGAGAAAGAATCAAAAGTTACAAAGTCTCCTTCAATAGCGCCGTGATCTGCGTCAGTGACAGTAACTGTTGTTGTACCATTTGTTGTAAAAGGATTTGTTAAAGCTGCTGTTTCTCTAATAGGTGTAATGTCATAAAGAGCACTACCCGAGAATAAATATAATTTTCTATCGGTACCTAAAGCAAGGTATCTGGTTCCGTCTAAACCAATCCAGCTATGCGTATCACGGACCACGCCCACGACAGTTTTATTTGGATCTGGTAAATAAGACCAACCTTTCCATCTTTCAGGTTTTCCATAGTGAAAGCGTACAAGATTTGAGTCAACATATTTACGTTGATCCCCTGCTGAGTAAGCAGTATCTTGTTTATCAATGCCTGGTTGGAACTTTAAGTCAACTAATTTCATGTCGGAGTATACTAAATTATTTATTGTTTTGTGGCAAGAATTGAGTGGCCACGTTGCCTTTGAATGAGTAATTACCCATATGTGTCATGCCACTAATAATGTCAGCATATATTTTACCACCTATTTTCTGCCATAAACGACAAAAAGCATAGTCTTCCGATAAATATCTTTTAGTTTCTGGCTCTATCATTGTGTCAAAAAATGCGTAGTTCCAATTAGATGTGTCATGATAATCAAATCTTTTGTCATGAGGATCATTTAAATGTTGATCAGATGTAAATTTAAGATCAGGATACGCTAATGCCATTTTCTTAAATACGTTTCTTTTTATTAACATAAAACCAGTTGCGCCATCTAAGACTTCTATAAATCCTTTTTCAGCTACGACATGCTTTGGATCTTTAACATTTAAATTATACATTAAAGAAGAGGCGTGTAATTCATCCTCACTAATATTAGGATTTTCTTTTACTTTAGTAATAGTTTTTGTCCAGTTAATTTGTTTACGAGGATATACACCTGTTACTACATCTTCATCTAAGTCTAACATACGAAACACCGAATTAGGATTAAAAGCAATATCAGCATCGATAAACAAAAGATGAGTATACTCTGTATTATCCATAAATAACTGTACTAATGTATTACGAGCTCTTGTTACCAAAGACTCATTACCAATAGTTCCAAATTGTAGTTCTATTTTTTTTTGTGCGGCTAAAGCTGTAAGTTGTAAACAGCTTTTAAAGTAATCAGCTGTAAGCATGTTGCCATAACACGGAGTACCAATAAATATTTTTGTCATTCAATATGTGATTTAAAATTAAAAGCTAAAGATATTCTTTCTTTTTTTGAATCTATTACTCTATGAAAAGTTGTTGAATCAAATAATAACAAATCTCCTTTTTCTGGAGTAATTTTTTTTCTTGTATTTTCTGGAAAAACTGCAAACTCTATGGATGAATTTTCGTTTGAAAGATACAAAACTCCTGAGCCTGAGCTGCCAAGATGTTGATGAAATTCTTGATATCCATTTTCTTGTAAAACATTTATCCAGGATTCATCAATGTAGAAAGGCACTGATTTTTTATAATTATTTAAATAAAGGTTTTCTATTTGTTCATAAATATTTTTTCGTATATATTTAAATTCTTCGATATCATGAAGAATATTTTTATAAACGTCATAAGATGTTTTTATGTTGCAATCCCAAGATCTTGCTAAAAAGTTTTTTTTATTTTGTTTTATGTATGAAAAAATAGTCTCAAATAAATGAGGATTTATTTTTGTTTTATATACACTTACTTTTTTTAATTCTATTTCTTCAATCATGTTTTAGAATAACTCACTGTTAAGTATTCTATTTTTTTTAGCCAATCTTTAGGTATAGCAATAGCACCACCACCTGTAATGTCTTCTTTATCTTTACTGTAGGAACGCATAATAATTATTTTTTCTGGACCATTATGTACCATCCACCCTACTTCTTGACACACAGCTAACGGAGCAGAAACAACTTCTTTAATATCAAGCCACCCTGTTTCTGTATCACGAGCGTCTAACCACGTCACACGGACCATAGGTGCTTTTTTGATGTCAAACATTAGTTATCTAAAGGCTGTGGTTCTTCTTTTTTAATTAAATGTAAGTTAAAAGATACCGATCTTCTCTCTTCATTTGGTGTTCTAAATGGATATACGCCGTGTGCTAACCAGTTTGGAAACAAAAATATATCACCTACTTTTGGTGACTCTTGATGCTTATGTCCACTGAATGTAGCAGCTTGACCATTAAACCAGCATATATCACCTACTGTTGGATAGTGATCTTCTTTTGCATACTCTGCTGGTAGACTTGGTGGCACTCGTAAGTAACACACACCTGACAGTTGACCCTCATGTATATGAAAAGGATTAAAGTCTCCTGCATATTGGCTCACGGACCACATAGATTCAATAACCATTTTACCTACGTAATCAGGTGAAATAGTTTCACTTGCTGGTGGTATAGAAATATAATTCTTAACCATCTCACCAATTAGTTGAACCATTGGCATAAACTCTTCTGTGTTCATCCAGTCTTGAGGATAACGAACTTCTTGTTTAACATTACCTGCTAAGTTACCTGAATGGTCAAACTCTTTTGATAATTTCTTATCAGTCAACATCTCTGTTGCTTTATCATCCAGCATTTTAGTAATGAAATCAGGCATTCTGCCTCTCATTATTGTCGGACCAAAAGGTCTAATAGTGTCAAACTGTAAAACTTGTTCAGTTGGTTGTTTCTTCTTAGCCATGCATTTCCTTTCTTTGCATAAATATCTATTGTCATATAGCAATTATTTGCCTATAAATATAGGATTAAATTGGCTCACGTTTCAAGTTTCGCCTTCTTGCTACATTTATAAGATGCACTATTAGGAGATTATGAAAAAATTGAAACTACAACAGGGCGGATTGGCTAATTTTCAAGACGCTGTCGGAGCTTTACGCGAATTAGGACGTTTTGAAGATGACACTATTGCTCATGTAGCAACAGGTGAAACCATCATTCCGATGGAGGTTTTTGATGAAAACCCAGAACTTCGAGATCAAGTATTTTCCTCCATGGCAAAACTTGGTATTAATCCGGCTGAATATATTGTTGGTAGTAATCTTAATTCAATTAACCCAGTTACAGGTCAACCAGAATTCTTTCTTAAAAAATTATTTAAAAAATTAAAAAAAGCAGCACCTGTTCTTTTACCTATAGCAGCATCATTTATTCCTGGCGTAGGTCCTTTATTAGTAGGAGCAGCGGGAACAGCGGGCGGTTTAATAGCAGGACAAGATCCAAGACAAGCGTTAATGTCAGGCATTATGGCTGGAGGATTAGCGGGACTTGGTAAAGGAACGCAAGCATTTAATTTAGGAAATCAAGCGGGTGGTAGATCTTTAGGAAGTTCTATATTTAAAGGTATTCAAGAAGGTGGTTTAGGTACGTTGTTTAAAGGAGCAGCGCCTCAATTTACAAATACAAGTCAACAAGTTTTTAGCGGTTCAAATGCTGCAGAACTAGGACAAACGGCAGGAAAAGTAGTCAACACACCAGAAGTAAAAAAAGGAATTTTTGAAACAGCGTCAAATTTATTTAGAACTGAGGGAGACCCAACGAAACCATACAGTAAATCAAGAGTGTTGGCTGGTCTAATGTTAGCACAGCAAGCACCAGAGATTTTTAACGCATTCATGGGTGGAGACGATGAAGAAGAATACGTAGATACAAATGTTTATCCAGGAGATTTTGGACAACTAGCATCGCTTAATTTTGCTCCTTCTTATAATGCTGGATCAAATATTATTAATCCTTTACAAGTTGCTCAAGGTGGTATGGTGAACGAACCTATTAATGGATTAAAGAAAATGGGCGGTATTGCTATGTTAGCTGAAGGAGGTTTTCCTGAAGATGCACGAAGAGCTCAAGGAATGTTAAACGGTCCTGGAACGGGAACAAGTGATAGCATACCCGCATACTTAAGCAATGGTGAATTCGTTGTTACAGCAAAGGCTGTAAAAAATGCAGGAGGTGCGAAACCTATGTATGAAATGATGGATTATTTAGAAAAAGGTGGTAAACTGTCACCGCAATCAAGAGGTAATGCATAATGAGTGAGACATTCGTAAGACAAGCACCCTATATAGAAGAGAGAAGTGAACAACTTCTTGCAAGTGTATTTGGTGATCCAAACGCAGAGAGAAGAAAAGACCCTAATACAGGAGAGTTTACTGAGGGCTTAGAAGATTTTAATTTACGTCGTTTTGGTAGAGCGGGTGTTTCTAGACAAGTACCAGAATATAGTATTGCCGGATTAAACCAAGATCAAATAGACGCTTTTCAAAGAACACGTCAGGGATTGGGAGGGTTTGCTCCTTTTCTAAAACAAGCACAAGGAACATTACAAAGTGGTGTTGGTGCAGCATTAGCGGGAACTCCTTTCTTTGCACAGGGAGCACAACAATTAGGTCAAGGTTCGCAGATGTTTGGTCAAGGTGCTACAGGAATTACAGGACAAGACATTAGTCAATATTTTAATCCTTATCAACAATTTGTTACTGACGAAATAAAAAAACAAGGCGACATTATGAAGACACAAGCGGCTTCAAAAGCACAACAAGCGGGTGCGTTTGGCGGTTCGCGTTTAGGTGTTGTTGAATCAGGCATTGATGAAGGGACCTTACGACAAATTGGTCAAGCACAACAAGCGGGTTTCGGACAAGCGTTAGCAGCGGCTCAAGGAGATAAGCAACGTCAACTAATGGCCGGTCAAGGATTAGGTGCTATCGGACAAGGTCTCGGGGCTATCGGTTCACGGTTCGGGCAACTAGGTCAAGGATTAGGTACACTAGGCGCTGGACAAGCGGGTCTTGGATTAGATTTCCAACGCGCGGGATTAACAGATGCTAGTTCTCTTCTTGGTATTGGTGGACTACAACAACAAATTTCTCAAGCGGGTCTTGATGCTGCAAGAAAAACTGCAGAGCAACAAGAAATGGAACCATTCACTAGACTTGGTTTTGCTAGCGATATACTTACAGGTCAGCCTTCTAGTTATTCTAGTATTACCTACGGTGATCAAGCTCCTCCCGTAAACCCATTATCTCAAATTGCTGGTCTTGGTATTGGTGCATTGGGATTAAGTAGGTTGTTTGGTTAGTATGCATCCTCTTAACAGAAAAATGTTTCAACAGCCTATTAGGGCGCAATCTGGTGTGTACGTTCCTACTATAGAACAGATAATGAATTTCTATCAAGGTGGTTTTGATCAATCTGGACAACCTATGGATACAGAGAGTTTTTTAAGAGCGATTGAAGCAACTAAATTAATGAATGAAAAAGGTTTCTTTCCAGGAGAAGGAGAACCTTTAAAATTTACATTTTCTCCAGATAACAAAGAAGGAATTCGAGAAATTTTAAATCAAACAGATCTTGATAGAGTTGAATCTATGGGATTTGGACAAGGAGCTCCTGAAGGAGACGCGTATAAAGCTTTAATTGATCAAGCTAAAAATGAACAAATTGCAGGAATTATGGCAGCGGCAGCGTCTGATCCTAGTCAAAGACAACAACCTGTAATTGATTCTCTTTTAAGAGAAGGTGCACTGACAGGAACAGAAACTTTAGAGGCGCCTGAAGCAGGTAGAAGAGACGTAGCGAAAGATTTAATAGAAGCAGGTATTAGTAATTTATCTGGAACACCAACAGGACAGCCGGTAACAGGTGATGAAAATATAGAAATGATTAAAAGAAACATATTACAAGGAACTAATATCGTGGAACGCGGTACCCCAGAATATGAAGCTTTATCAGCCGTTGAAAAAATGAAAGTTGATGACGCGGTATCAGAACAAAAAAGAGAAGAAGTAGATCTAACGGATGCTTCTAAAGATAGATTAAAGAATTTTATTACTGCTGCTGGTGATTCAGCAGAAACGGCAATTTTAATTTATAATGATATGCTAAATGCTGGTGGAGAAATAGCAGAATCAGCGGGTGAAGTATTAGAAGGTTGGAAAGAAGCTTTCTCTGAAGGATTTAGTGATGATCAAAAGAAAAGTCTTAACGAACAGTTAGAATATTTAAAATCACAAAGTAAGGATGCGGGCAATCTTGGCCCTCCTATATTTGGTGTGGATATGGAAACGTTACAAAAAGGCGGAGAGAATATAAAGGAGTGGTATAAAAAAACTGTTCTTCCTGAAATGGTAGAAGGTGGTTTGGATATTGCTCAAAATATATTTGGTGCTTCAGATCTTGGAGTGGGTAGTGATCTTCCTCCAGAACTACAAACAGGAACAGTTGCTGCTACTGTTGATCCAAGATTAGCATCTGGCATATCGGAGCCTCAAGACAAAGCAATAGACTTGGCTGATCGTGTTCCAAATGACGTAATGGCAAATATCGCGGAAAGAATAGGTCCTTTTGAAACAAAAGTAAAAGATACAATAACAGAAACTAAAGAACTTGTTACTGAAGGATTAACTAAAATAAAAGATCTAGGTAATAAACTACAAGAAGTAGCTCCAAAAACATACGAGATAATGGAAAAAGAAATTAATTCATTAACAGAAAAAGTAAAAAATAATAAAATAAACACGAAAGAATTTAATGAGAGCCTTGATCAAATAAAAGATAACATTATTGAGCTTACAGCAGATCTAGGAGGAGAAGTTAAAGAAGGTGTACTTGATGTTGTTGATAATGTTAAGGACACTATTACTGGTTTAACTTCTACTGAATCTACTAAATCAAGTACATACGTCGATCCTGATAAAAGAGTTGCAGAACCTATAAC
>Ga0209535_1001923_pt1 | contig 13758 bp, 20 predicted proteins | sample LinPmetageLP28_FD_184041 | JGI IMG/M metagenome (GOLD analysis project Ga0209535, IMG submission 184041) | Marine viral communities from the Pacific Ocean - LP-28 (SPAdes) (version 2) | ecosystem: Environmental > Aquatic > Marine > Oceanic | place: Pacific Ocean | collected 2009-08-22 | reverse complement strand
CTATCGCTGCAACAGGAACAACAGGAACAGTAAACTATGATGTAATCACACAGGCTGTGCTTTATCACACAGCAGCATCAGCTGGTAATTTTACAGTTAACTTCAGAGGTGATGGTTCAAACACTTTAAATGCAATTATGGATATTGGTGAGTCACTCACTCTTGCTTTCTTGACAACAAATACTGGTACACCTTATTACAATAACGTAGTTAAAATTGATGGATCAACAGTTACTCCAGAATGGCAAGGTGGGGCGGCTCCATCAGGTGGAAATGCAAACTCTTTAGATGTTTATGTTTACACTGTAATTAAAACTGCTGATGCTACTTTTACTTCGTTAGCATCTCAAACACAGTTTGCGTAATAAAATAGAAGGAGACACAGTATGCCAATTATAGGATCGTTAGGAAGCGCATCAGCTGGAGGTTTTGGTCAAAGAAAAGGTGGCCTTGCTCCTGTTGATGTAGATTATTTACTTATCGCTGGAGGCGGCGGTGGAGCTGGCGGAGCACGATCAGGTGGCGGCGGAGCAGGCGGATACCGAACTTCTTTTCCAGGCGGAACTAAATTAACATTAGAAGGTAGTGTAGGTTATACTATAACAGTAGGAGATGGCGGCGCTGGAACTGATGGTAGCTCAGGAAATCCAGTTTCTGTAGCTAAAGGAACTAATTCATCCATTGTGCACGCAGGCGGAACAATAAGTTCCTCAGGAGGAGGAATTGAAAATGCTAATTCTAATCCCCCATTAGCACCAGGAGGTTCTGGTGGCGGAGGCGAAGGTAGATTTTCTAAAGGAGGCGGTTCAGGAAATATTGGAGGGTACACTCCTCCAGAAGGAAACGCTGGTGGAAGCTCATCGGGATCACCAGGCGGTGGTGATATGTACGCTGGAGCTGGAGGCGGCGGATCAGGCGGAGCAGGAAATAATAATCCAGGTTCTTCTACAGGCGGAGCTGGTGGCTCAGGAACAGCATCAACAATTACTGGATCTCCAGTCACAAGAGCAGGCGGAGGTGGAGCATCAGCAGGATACGGATCTCCTTGGCCAGGGAATGGAGGAACTGGTGGAGCTGGTGGATCAGGTGGCGGCGGAGCAGGCGGCGGCGGAAGCACTTCTGAACCAACAAGAAACGGAACACCAGCAACAGTTAATACAGGTAGTGGAGGTGGAGGTGGAGCTTATTATCTAGGTGCCGATCCCTCTTCAAATGGTGGAAATGGTGGTTCTGGTACGATAGTTCTTAGAGGCCCATCCGATACAAGATTTACAGTAACACCAGGAACAAACACGATTACCACTGCACCAGGTGGAGAAAAAATAGCAACGTTTACTGTTTCTGGAACAATTAAGGCAGGCGTATAATGGCTCATTTTGCTGAATTAGATTCAAACAACAAAGTTTTGAGAGTTGTCGTTGGATGCGATACAGATGTTGCAGAAAATGGTGGAGCACAATCAGAACAAGCTGCAACACATTTTGAAACAGTAGTGCCTTTATCTTTAAATGGAGTTAAATGGGTTGAAACTTCATATGATGGCAGTTTTAGAAGACAGTACGCATCTATAGATGGATACTATGACCTTGATCAAGATGTGTTTATTGATCAAAAACCATATCCTTCTTGGACATTAAATTCAAACAAGATATGGGAAGCACCCGTACCTAGACCCGCAGAACATACTTCATTATCAACTTGGGATGAAGATAATCAAACTTGGGTTGATTATACTCCTTCACCTGAAGAACCTGAAGAAGACGCATAATAATTAATATTTAAAACCATTCTTTTTGTAACATCAGTGTGAGTTGTACCTGCGTGTTCTAAATCACTAGGAAAGATTATTAATTTATTTTCAATACTTTTTTCTTTTTTCTTATTTTTAAAAATAGTATGGCCATTATTTGTATTAAGATAATATATGGCTGTTTGCATACCAGTAATTTTTTTTGAAAAATCAGTGTGAAAAGGTGTAGTTTTTATTTTAGTTTCTTTAAAAGTTAAATTTACTTTTAATCGTCTAATGGATTTAGGCTGTAATTTGTTAATTAAAGGATACAATCCATCAAAACAAGTGCTTATAACTTTATGATCTTCTATAAAAGTATGTGTAAATTGAAATTCACCATCTCCTGGAACTACCTTGTGATTATTATAATACCAAGGAAAAGATGCGTGTTCAAAAATAGATTTGACAATTAAAAAGTTTTCTCTGTTTAAAAATTTTTTTATACTCTTTATCATAATTTTAAATAGTTTAATGTGTACTCATTTCCTAAATCTCCCTCTACAAAAACGTTAAAAGCAAGACTAATTCTTTTATTATTATCTTCTTTTGTATTTATTCCATGTTGTAAGTATGAGGGGAATATAACAATATCTAAGGTGTTAACAGGTAAATGCCAAGAGCTAGAATTATAAGTATTATAATTATTATAATTTGGAGTTATTCCTGAACTAGGATTTTTGTAAAAAGATATTGAGTCTGTTTCATTATTTGATTTAATATAAAAAACTCCAGATAAGAAGCTATTTGCATGTAAATGTGGTGGAAAATGATCGTGAGTATTTAAATATGTAAACCACGACTGTGTTATCTTTGGTTTTAAATTTTTAACATCTAATACTAGTTTAAAATAATTTATTACATGTTTTAATATTTCTTTTTGTCTATCTTTAAATACTGTATTTTTTAACACGTGCGTGTTTTTTGATCTTCCATTTTTAGTAAACTTACCGTGTAAGACTTTTGTTTTTTCAGCTTTATAAACAAAATTTAATTCTTTTTTAGTTATGTCTTTTTCTAATTTCGAACAATATACGGGAGTAGGAAAAAGTTCTAATATTTTACTCATTAAGGAGTTTGTCGTATTTAACTTTTAATGTTGCATACTTGCTAGAAAAATCTTCATTAATTTTTTGTAAAGTTGTTATATGTAATTTTTGTTTTTCTATAGTTTCTCGAAGATCTGTGTTTAACATGACCTCAGATTTTTTAACTTGCTCTACCATCTCAAGTTTTACTTTAAGATCTTTGATTATCTTATCTTTTTCGTCTATCATTTTTTTCTTTTCGAATTGTTTTTACTGTATCTAAATTACGTAAGTATTGTGTTTGTATCAAATTAAAATCAATATTCCAAGAGATTATTGATTTAATTTTATTACTCTTTGATGTAGGTGATCTATGAATTAAACTACAAGGAAAAAATAAAATATCTCCTTCTTTAACATTTATTGTAAAACCTTTATTTAAATTTGATGGAAATAAGAATTGAGTAGAGGGCGCTTTTTTATCAAACTCTAAATAGTAAGTTCCTGTGTAACTACCATCGTGTATATGCCAGTTATGTAGATCTCCTTTCGAATATTGTTGATACCACATTTTATGAAGTTTAATATTTTTATATCCTAATTTTTGTGCGCACTCTTGTAATTTTAAATACAAAGGATCTACAATAAGTTTTATCCAAGGCCTACTCCAGTCATCAGCTTTAGGCCAATCAGTCTTTTTTAATTTATCGTTATAATATTCATTTCTATTCTTCCAATCTTCATCATCTGTTTTGTTAATTAACTGTAATAATTCTTTTTTATATTTTTTATGGTCTTCAAATTTTACTTTTAAAATTGAATTAGGATAAAGATATTGGCTAATCATTTTTTCTAAATACACTAGGTAAACCTAAATGCACTCTACCATCAAATATATTTTTATCAGCATTAGGAGTAGCAGCGTTATTATAATGTAAAAAAACCTGAGTACATTCAGCTCCTTTAAATTCTTCTCTCCAATGTTCTAACTTATTACCCTCATATATTAGCATATCACCTGGTTTAAGATTTACTTTAATTCCTTTATTCTTACTTGTGATAGTAATTTTTTTACCATTTGGTATTCCTACATTTTTATTTGGTTCCAAATAGATTGGCCATGGATCACCACCAAGATTTAATGTTGTAGATATTTCACAACTAAATCTATCTTTGTGTCGATGTAAAACATCCCCTCTTTTATATATTCTTGCATAAGAATAATTTGGATTTAATTTTAGTCCTGTAGTTTTTTGCATTGTAGGTAAAAATTTAACAAGCAATGTTTCCATTACTAAATCCGCATAATGAGAATAAGTATTTGGAACTTGTGTATCTCCCCAAGTTCCCCACTCTTCTCTGTTTTCAGGTAAGTATTTGCTTTCATAAAAAGTAGCAGCTACCTGTCTTTTTAATAAAAAATACTTGTAAAAAAAATCAGCAACATCAGGGGATAAAACTTTTTTTAATATTGTATATTTATTTTTTTTAAAAGTTAATTTAGACATTTATTATTCTAACCAATCCTTGTCCTTTTCCAAAAAGGACATATTTGTATTTTATATTGTGTTTGTTAACATATTCTTTCCAAGCTTTAAAAACATTTTCTTTCCATCCCCAATAACTTATGTATTCATCTAGTAAAATTAAAGTATTTTTTTGTAAAAGTTTAGGATTAATATTATCTAATACATCTTTAGTAGATTGATAAGTATCACAATCAATATGTATAAAAGATATTTTTTCTTTATTTTTTTTAAAAAAAGTAGGTAATGTATTTTTAAACCAGCCTTTTATTATTTTAACATTTTTATTTACTACAGGTATTTGTCCTTGTTTGCTAAACCACCCTTTACCGTGATAACCGCCAGACCAATTTTCTTGTAGTCCTTCAAAATTATCAAAACCATACCAAATTCTATCTTTAAATTTATCAGAAAAATAATTAATTGATTCACCCTCAAATACTCCAAATTCTAAACAAAGACCTTTTGTATTTATTTGGTTACAAGTTTCAGTCCACCAACCTTCTAAATATAACATAGGTTTATATTTTAATTTTTTTATATATTTAACAGATTCAGCTATTGCTCCATCTCTTAATATTTCAGCTGGCCACTTTATTTCCATTTAGGTCCTAAAACCCACATTACTAATGAGTATCTTTTTCCCTCTGTAACGGGAGTTACTTTGTGCCATACATGACTTGGAAAAACTAAGATTGAACCTTTCTCCTTAATTTGATTTATTTTGTGAGGTACGCTTTTTTTTGAATTAGGATTATGAAACGAGAATAAAACATCTCCACCTTTATAATCTTTTGGATCCGATAAAGAAATTATTACAGATAATTTTCTTATTTTATTATTAAAGTTAGGGTTCTTATTTTGATATGTTTCATGCCAAGAATCTTGATGCCAATCATAGTGGCCATTTTTTTTATAACTAGTAAATTGAAAAGATTCATTCCAATCAATATGAAAGTCCCATCCCGCACTTTGATTAGCTATTTGCACAAAAGAATTTAGCTGTTCATAAACAAAAGGATCATCCATAAAAACAATATTTGATTTCCTAATTTTTTTCAGATCTTTCATTTCTTTTTGAGATAATTTTTTTCTAGAATTTTTTTTCAAAATATTTAATTCTCTACCAGTGATTGCTATTTTACTAATTCTTTGTTTTCCAATTTTAACTAGTTTATCAACAAACTCATCTGATAAAGCTTTTTTAAAAAACCAATAATCGTATTTTAGATTCATAAATTTAAATGACTTATTTCTGACTCCTTAAGATCACCTTTAATTAATACATTAAAAGATAAACATATTCTAGTATCCATACTTAAGTTATATGGAACACTATGTTGTAAACCTGATGGAAATAACAACAGCTTTCCTTCTTTCACAGGTATGGTCCAATTAGATGAATTATATTCGTTATATTTTTCAAAGGGTATATTAAGTAATGGCAATAAAGATGAACGTGCATAATTATTATAAAAAGTTATATCTCCTGAATGCACAGGAGTTTTAATATACAAGATGCCACTCAGGAAACTATTTAAATGAAAGTGGTTATAAGAAAAATGATTTGTTTTATGAATTATAATCCAAGAGTTTTTGATGTAAAGAGTTATATTTTTTTTAACACAAAGAATATTCTCTTTATAATATTGAATTTCTTTTAAAATTTCTTTTTTAAGTTTACTTAATATTTTGTTATTTAAAATATAAGTGTCTTTTGATGTAATTCCATTTTTAGCTGGTTCTATAATTTTTGTTTCTTGCTTATTTATAAAAGAAGTTAAATTTTTAGTTATTGGTACTTCTGTTTGTAAAATAGGAACAGCAAATAAAGAAGTTAAATTTCTCATTTCAATTATATCTTTTTTGACTTTTTATACTTTAAAATATACAATATTTCAATGTCTATATTAGATAGATTTTCAAAGTATTTAACAGCTGTAGAATACCCTGAAGAAAAAACGTCCTGGAATGTTGCTGGTATTATAAAAGGACAAAATGCTTTTTATAGATTTGATGTAAGAAATATGTTTAAATTATCTGATGGAACACCAGCTCAAAATGGAAAACTTAATACTCAAGCTCAAAAGATGGTTTTAGAAGCTAGTAAAGAATGGATTATCATTGATTTAGAAGAGCTTCATAAATACATAAGAAAAGAGAAGGAAATGAAAGTCTACATAAATGATTTAATCAAACACTTAGAATGGACAACTTTCTTACCCAAATAGCTTGTGATATAATTAATCATGCCTTTATCAAAAGTAAATATAGCACCAGGGTTTGACAAACAATCTACACAAGCAGACGCAGAAGGTCGTTGGGTAGATGGTGACAATGTGCGTTTTAGATATGGAGAGCCAGAAAAAATTGGTGGTTGGTCTTCATTATGTGGTGACAAAATAGTTGGGGCCGCAAGGCAACAACATGTTTGGGCTGATACAACTGGCAAGAGATATGCAGCAATAGGAACGAATAAAGTTTTAACAATTTATTACGAAGGTGTTCTTTATGATATAACGCCTTTAGAAACAGACAATTTTTCTACTGGTGCAAACATTACAACGACTAACGGATCAGCGATAGTAACAATAACAACTAGCGGTTCACATAACCTAGAGGTAGGTGAACTAACTACCTTTGCTAATGCAGGATCTTTTAATGCGGGGCAAACAGGTTATACAGCTGCAAGTTTTGATAATTTACTTTTTGAAGTACAAACAACGCCTTCATCCACAACATTTACAATTTCTATGCCTTCAGTTGAGTCAGGTTCAGGAACAACGAACAACGGAACACTAGATGTTAATCCTTATCAACCCGTGGGACCTTTAAATCAAACTTATGGATATGGTTGGGGTACTTATTTATTTGGCGGAAGAACCATCACTCAAACCACAACAACAATAAATAACAGCGGTGTCATGTTAGTAGGCGCTACCAGTGTAGTTCTTACAGCTACATCTTCATTTCCAGCAACGGGTTCAATAAGAATTGGATCTGAAGATATGTCTTACACTGGAAATAATACAGGTACAAAAACATTAAGTGGGATTACTAGAGGTATTAACGGAACTACTGCTGCTGAACATGCGAATGGAACAACAGTAACTGACATATCTACTTACATTGGATGGGGCGATGCTTCATCTTCAAGCACAGTAACTATTGATCCTGCAATGTGGTCTATGGATAATTTTGGTGACATTTTAATAGCAACAATTCATAATGGAAAAACATACACTTGGAATCCAACAGCAGGTTTAAACACAAGAGCTGTGATAGGAACTGGAATGCCAACAGCATCAGTAATGACTATAGTATCAGACAGAGACAGGCATTTATTTCACTTAGGAACAGAAACTACAATAGGTTCTAAAACTACACAAGATAAAATGTTTATTAGGTTTTCCGATCAAGAAAGTTTAACTGACTACCAACCAACTTCAACAAATACTGCTGGCACATTTAGACTAGATGATGGTACAAGAATAGTTGGAGCTATTAAGGGTAAAGATTATATTTTAGTCCTTACAGACACAGCTGCATATGAAATGCAATTTGTAGGTCCTCCTTTTACTTTCTCAATAAGAAAAGTTGGTTCTAATAATGGATTGATGGGGCAGAATGCAGGAGTGTTTGCAAATGGTGCTGTTTATTGGATGGGTAAAACAGGAGGATTCTATGTTTACGATGGTACTGTAAAATCATTACCTTGTTTAGTTGAGGATTTTGTATTTACTACTGATGGTAATAATCCAGGAATAAATTACAACTCAGGTCAATTAGTGTATGGGGGTATAAACGAATTATATTCTGAAATAAATTGGTTCTATTGTACTTCAGGATCTACAGTGGTGGATAGAGTTGTAACTTATAATTTTGATGAACAAGTTTGGACAACAGGAACTTTAGATAGAACCACTTGGGTTGGATCTACAGTATACGAACAACCTTACGCTACAGATTTTAATGCCTCAGATACACCAACTTTCCCAGTAGTAAATGGTGTTACTAACGGAGCATCTATTTACTATGAACATGAAGTAGGGGTTAATCAATTAAATGGAGATGGGTCCTCAACAGCAATAACATCTTTTATAAAATCAGGGGAGTTTGATTTAAATGGTAACGCAGGCGTACCAGGAGACGGTGAGTTTTTAATGAGTATTAAAAGATTTTTACCAGATTTTAAACGTATAAGTGGTAATGCAAAAGTTACTATATTTTTAAATGAGTTTCCTCAAGGGACAACTCAAGCTTCTAGTCCCTTAGGGCCTTTTACAATAAGTTCAAGCACGTCTAAAGTAGACACAAGGGCTAGGGGTAGATTAGCTGCAGTTCAAATTGAAAACGAAAACTTAGATGAGAGCTGGAGATACGGTACCTTTAGGTTTGATGTGAGAGTCGATGGTAGAAGATAATGGCTAAAATTACTATACAAATACCTGAACCCAAAAAGGAATATTCACAAGAGGATCAAAGACAAATACAACAAGCATTAAGAACATTGCAGTCTCAGTTGAACTTCTCATATGAAAGTGATATAAAAAACGATATCAACACATTTAATTATTTTTTATCCTAATGACTATACAATATAAAAACGAAGGATATAAACAAGCAAGTACAGGTAAGACAACAGTGCTTACATGTCCAACTAATGCAACAATCATAATTAAAAGTGTTTATGTTGCTAACAATGATGCTTCCTCCGCTATTTTAGTTAACATGAACTTTGTAGACTCTTCTGACTCTAGTGCTGAATATGAATTTTTTAGAGATGATGTTGCAGCTAAAACACAAGTTAATGCAACACCACAAGGTTTAAACTTAGAAGCAGGTGATTCAATAACAGTAACAGCAGCCACAGGTAGTAACAAAATTCAGGGTACTATAAGTTATGCTCTGCTAGACAGATCTCAACAAAATGGCTAAGAAAAAAGGTAACCTATATGGTGTATCTAACTACCACAAACGTACACCTAAAAAACGTAAAGGTAGAATATCTAAAAAAGTAGGACCGAAAGCTAGAAGACGTAAGAAATATGTTGGACAGGGACATTAATATATTGTAATTAAATACAATGACCGTATATCAAAAAATTAAATGTAAGACCAATACAGTTTACAGAAGCATTAAAACAGGAAAGAAATACAACAGTGAGAAAGAATTTCTCGAAGAAAATCCTAAAGAAGATCTAGCCACAGATGTAGTGGTTGAAGTACCTGATCTTCCTATATTTGGTAGTACCCAATGAATCCAGCAGGCGCAACAGAACTACAGCTTGGATTTTTACAAAAACATTTACCTAAAGACTTGTTAGATAAGTTTCAGATATGTACTTCGGTACCACATAAGATTCCTTTGTCTAAAGATAAAATAAATATACTTTGGCAAAAGATGGCACCTGATCAGCCACACTTTCAAGAATTTTTTAAAGACCCTGAAAAAATTAAACAATACGATTACTATATTTTTAATAGTCATTGGAATTATGAACAGTTTAGAAAAACTTTTTCGTTGCCTGAACATCTATGTACAGTAATTAAAAATGGTATACCTGATATTAAGAAGAGAGATCCTGAACCTAAAAGAGAAAAAATAAGATTAATATATCATCCAACACCTTGGAGAGGGTTATCTGTATTACTGGGTGCGATGCAATTAATCAATAATCCAAATACAGTTTTAGATGTGTACAGTAGTACAAAAGTTTATGGAAATGAGTTTAAAGAAAAGAATGACCATATATACCAAGATCTATATGATCAATGTGAGAAGTTACCAAATGTAAATTACATTGGATATAAAACTAATGATTACATTTTAGAAAACCTACATACTTATGATGCGTTTGTTTATCCTAATATCTGGGAAGAGACTTCTTGTGTATCTGCAATAGAGGCTTTGGCTTGTGGATTGTATGTAGCAACAACGGACAACGGAGCATTATATGAAACATGTTCTGAGTTTCCTATTTATATTCCTATGGATAAGGATTGGAAAAATTTAGCTAGACAATTTGCAGCAGTCATTGATCAAATACCCGAACAATTAAATGAAGTTGGTTGTCATAACCATCTAAAGTTTCAACAAAAATTCTTCAACCATTTTTATAATTGGAAAGTTATTTCAGGACATTGGGATGGATTTCTAAAAGGAGTAATAGCAAATGCAAGACCCAAGTAAACCTATTTGGTTTGGCGAAGAAACTAAACCTAAAGTAAAAACAAAAAGTAAATATAGATTTTTTGTAGCCACCCCTGTTCATAACGAAGTGTCTATACATTACTTTCAAGCTTGTTTAGAGTTTCAAAAACAATGCATGAAGAAAGATGTTTTAAGTTGTTTTCAAGTAATGAAGTCTTCTTTAGTAACACAAGGTAGAAACTTATGTGTTTCTAGTTTTATGGAAACAAATAGTACACATTTATTATTTATTGATTCAGATATAGATTTTGATAGTGAGTCCATATTTAAAATGGCAGATACAAATAAAGATGTTATATCCGTACCTTACCCATTGAAAACATTTAATTGGGATAAAGGTTTTAGCAAAGTTAAAGATGGAACAATAAAAAATGCTGAAGAACTTAAATATAAAGGTTTCTACCAGTATCCTATGAAAGTATCTAATTCAACAGATATAAAAGTAGACAAGGATGGTGTTATTGAAGTTACTCATTCACCGACTGGATGTATGCTTATAAAAAGAGAAGTAATTGAGAAGATGATTAAAGCTTACCCTGAAAAAGAGATAATACAAAAAACTATTATTAACGGTAAAATGGAAACAAAACCCTATTTATATAATCTTTTTGACACTGATTTTGATTCTGAAACCAAAACCTATTTGGGAGAGGACTTTGCTTTCTGCAAACGATGGAAGAACTTAGGTGGTAAATGTCATGCTCTTATAACAGAGAAGATTAGCCATATAGGGGAACATCAATATAGAGGGTGCTTTGCCGATGAGTTGTCAAAGAGCTCTTAAAATGGTAATATTAAGCAATTAGCTAATTTTAAGGATTACATAATATATGTTACAATTTTTACCCTACGCACTGGCAGCCTACGGAGGATACAAAGGTTATAAAGGATCTAAAGACGCTGGTGGATCAGGACTTCAAAGAATATTAGGCGGACTTACAGGAGCAGCAGCTGGATACTACGGTGGTAAAGGTGCCTTAGCTGGAGGTTCAGCGATAGGCTTACCTGGTTTTTCTGCAGCGCAAACTGGATTTACACCCTTTACTCAATTAGGGCCAATAGCATCTTTAGGTCAAACATCGGCTGGATCAATGTTAGGTTTAAGTGGTGCAACAAATCCAGGAATGGTTACTGGTGGTGATCCTGGATATATGCAAGGATTAGTTGGTAACGAAGGTCAACTAGCAAATTTAGCAACAGGCTCAGCGGCAGCAAATGCAGCAGGCGGACCTGGAGGCACAAGAGCTGAACAAAACTTTTTACAAAAATTATTTACACAACAAAGATTAAACAAAGCAGGTGACTTCACAGGTGAACTACAAATAAGTCCTATGAAAGCTGCATTAGCAATAGGAGCAGGATCATTTTTTGGAGGTGCTTTTGATCCTAAACCACAAGATGTTTTTACACCAACTTATAATTTAGCAGTAGCAGATTTACAAAGAGAACGAGGAGGATTTAAATATATAGATCCTGAAACGGGACAAGAAAAAGTATTTGACCAACCTTATATACCTGAAGCTGATCCTAAAAATCAAGGAGACTTTAGACAAGGTCCATATGCAATAGAGGTAGACAGATATAACGAAGGTGGCTTAGCATCGATTGCTAGATTTAATGAAGGTGGTATTAACTATCTTCCAAGTAAAAGAACTCATGACGAAGACGATTCTGTAAATTATGTGAGAGCGTCAGGATATGTTGAAGATGGGTCAGGCACAGGAGATAAAGACGAAGATACAATGTTAGCTCAATTAGCAGATGGAGAGTTTGTAACAAGAGCAGATGGAGTATTAGGCGCTGGAATCATTGCTGGAGGAAATCCTAGTAGCATGAAAGATATGAGAGAAAAAGGTGCAAAATACTTCTATGACCAACAAGCTCGATATAAAAGAGTTTTTGATTTATTACAGAAGGGCAAAGATGCACAAACAAAAGTTAGCTAAACCAGATATTTCAGTTTTAGCAGTAGAACCCCAATACATAGATAAGTTTTGGCCATTGTGTGATTTTATGGTAGCTGAAGCTTTAAATTATTCAGGTGGTTTTGCTACAGCTAAAGATATTAAAGATTTACTTAAAAAAGATGAAGCTCAGTTGTTTTTAGTTTTTGGAAGCGATGAAGAAGAGTTAAACTCAGTCTTTGGATTATTTGTAACTCGAATAGCAGCTTTACCTGCTTACTCACAACTTGAAGCAATTATTTGTACAGGGAAAAAAAGACATTTATGGGAAGACAAGATAGTGAAAACAGTCTCAAAATTTGCTAAACTAAACGGATGCAAAAAGCTAAGTTTTTGGGTAAGACCAGGTTGGTCAAGAGTTTCAAAAAAATGGGGCTGGAAAGCTAAACATATTCAAATGGAGAAAGAAGTCTAATGGGATCAATAGTAAGTAGTATATTTGGCGGCGGCGGTGGATCTGCACCTGCACCTGCATCATCAAGTGGTACATCTTTTAACACATCAGTTATAAGAGAGGCACCAGGAGTTGAAGAACGTAAAATAGAACTTATGGATCTAGCAAGAGGAGTTGCTGGACAACCTATTAAGATTCCTGCAATGCAAGTTGCTGGTCTTGGAGCTTTAGAACAACAAGGAATTACAGCGGCAGGCCAAACAGGAGTTGGTGCTCCTACAGTAACATCGGGCATCGGACAATTACTTGCTGCTCAAACACCAAATATTTCACAATTTTACAATCCATATCAATCTTATGTTACGGATGAAATTAACAGACAAGCAGGTATTGCACAAAATCAATTAAGTGCACAAGCAGTTATGGGTGGTGCTTTCGGTGGTGGTAGAGAAGGAGTAGCACAAGCTGAACTAGAGAATGCAAGATTAAGACAAGTTGGTATGGCACAACAACAAGGATTCAATACAGCTTTAGGAGCCGCACAAAACCAACAACAGATGCAAGGCAATATAGGAAGTCAATTAGCAAACATTGGTCAAGGTCAACAACAAATGGCACAAGCAGATATTAATCAATTAATGAATGCTGGTGGATTACAAAGACAACTTGCACAAGCAACAACAGATGCTGCTAGACAATCACAATTACAACAAGCTTACGAACCATATCAAAGAGCAGAGTTCTTATCTAATATTTATGCAGCTGGACCTAAATCACAATCATCGATTGGTTCAACTACAGCACCTACAACAAGTCCTTTAGCACAATCAGTAGGTACAGGCA
>Ga0209535_1001921_pt1 | contig 13765 bp, 25 predicted proteins | sample LinPmetageLP28_FD_184041 | JGI IMG/M metagenome (GOLD analysis project Ga0209535, IMG submission 184041) | Marine viral communities from the Pacific Ocean - LP-28 (SPAdes) (version 2) | ecosystem: Environmental > Aquatic > Marine > Oceanic | place: Pacific Ocean | collected 2009-08-22 | reverse complement strand
CGCTGATGTAAATAGATTTATTAATGAACCTGCAAAAGAAAAAGTATTACATAAGTCTAGAAGAATATCAAAAGTCATACAAGAACAATCACAAATGTGTATAGAAAATATTGTAGGTAATAGAAAACAAAAGAAATATTATCCAAGAGACTTTGATGGTAACTGTGAGGAGATTGCTAATTTAGATCAGATAGATTTGACTGAGGGTAAATGGCTAATATTGACTAGAACAGTATCAAGACTAATGAAGATAGAAAAAGAATTAATTAAAAAAAATTTGTATTTTGAAAGTAACAGAGGAAAAAGCATCAGGGTTCGAGCATACAATGCTATAAAAAATTATGAATTGTTACAAAATAATATTAAATTAGAAGAAAAAGATATTAAAGACATAAAAGAATACACAGGCACAGAAGAATTTGATTTGAAAAAAGATTGGTATGAAGCTTTTCAAAACATAGAACAAGAAGATAAAGATTATCTTTCAGGTTTAATTGAAGCAGGAGAAGATTTGAGTGAACCTGCTAGAATCTGGACATCAACTATTCATGCCATTAAAGGTGGTGAACAAGATAATGTTATTTTATGTTTAGATATGGGAACTAAAATATTGAAAGCAATAAAGAAAAGTCAAGATAAAGATGATGAAGAACATAGAGTGTGGTACGTAGCAGTCACTCGTGCAAAAAACAATCTATATAAACTAAAAGCAAGAATAAAAGCAAAAGGATACAAACTATGACAGACAATAGTATATTTGAAAGTGCTAAAGGACCACAAGAAAAACAAATAGGGGGGAGTCATTACCGAAGATTTCATATTCAACCATATGAATTCATATCAAAGAATGACCTTTCTTTTTTTCAAGGTAATGTTATAAAATATGTGTGTCGATACAAAAATAAAGCAGGCATACAAGATCTTGAGAAAATAATTCACTACTGTGAATTAGAAATTAAAACACTGAAAGATATGAGTAAAAAGAAATGATAATACCACAAACAGAATGGTTACAGCCTAAGGAATTTCCAGATTTATCTAAGTATGATGAGATAGCAATTGACTTAGAGACACGTGATCCAAACCTAAAGAAACTGGGTTCAGGAGCCATCATTGGAGTTGGTGAGATTGTAGGTATAGCTGTAGCTGTAAAAGGTTGGAAAGCTTATTATCCAATTGCTCATGAAGAAGGACCCAACATGGATCGTAAACAAGTATTAGATTGGTTTACAGATGTATGTGCCTTACCTTCAAAAAAAATATTTCATAATGCTATGTACGACGTATGTTGGATACGTAAATTAGGTATAAAAATCAATGGTTTAATTACAGACACTATGATTGCAGCCAGTCTCATAGATGAAAATAGATTCTCTTACACACTAAATACTTTGTCTTGGGCTTTCTTAAAAAAAGGTAAGAACGAAGCAAAATTAATTGAAGCTGCAAAGTCAAGAGGATTAGATCCAAAAGCTGATATGTGGAGATTACCTGCTATGGAAGTTGGAGAGTATGCTGAGGCAGATGCTGAACTTACTTTAGAATTGTGGCAGTATTTTAAAAAAATAATTGAAGAACAAAAATTAGAAAATATTTTTAATCTTGAGACTGAACTGTTTCCTTGTTTGGTTGATATGCGATTTCTTGGCGTGAAAGTGGACGTTGAAAAAGCTCATAAATTGAAGCAAGAGTTAGCGCTACAAGAAGAAATATTAATCCAACAAATAAAAAAAGAAAGTAACCAAGAAGTTCAACTATGGGCAGCAGCAAGCATTGCCAAAGCTTTTGACAATTTAAATTTAGAATATGAATTAACCGCAAAAACAAAAACACCTTCTTTCACTAAAAACTTTATTACAAATCATAAACATCCTGTAGTTCAGATGATAGCAGAAGCTAGAAAAATAAACAAGGTTAGAACAACTTTTATTGACACAATCATTGATCATGAACATTGTGGTAGAATACACGCAGGTATTAATCAGATACGTTCTGATGACGGTGGTACAGTAACTGGAAGATTTAGTTATTCTAATCCTAACTTACAACAGATACCAGCCAGGGATCCAGTAACAGGCCCCATGATTAGATCTTTATTTATACCAGAAGAAAACTGCAGGTGGGGGTGTTTTGATTACTCGCAACAGGAACCAAGGTTAGTTGCACACTATGCATTACGTTATGAATTACCATCTGTAAATACAATTGCAGATTCATATGATTCAGATCCATCAACAGACTTTCACAAAATAGTTGCAGAGATGGCAGAGATACCTAGAACAGAAGCAAAAACAATTAATCTTGGATTATTTTATGGTATGGGTAAAGCAAAACTTCAAGCAGAGTTAGGTGTTACAAAAGAAAAAGCAGATGAATTATTTGACAAGTATCATAGCAAAGTTCCATTTGTAAAACAACTAATGAATAAAGCTATGAGAGCCGCAGAGAATAAAGGTCAGATAAAAACATTATTGGGTAGACGTTGTCGTTTTCCTAAATACGAACCTATACTGAAAGGTAGAGACTGGGGCAAATATGTGCCAGCAGAAGATGAAGAAAGAATGCTTCAACTTCAAAACATGGGTGAATGGTTAAAAGATGATGATGGTGAATTTATTTTAGATGATAAAACAAAAGAAAAAAAAATAAACTATTGGCATAAAAATGATAAGCGTAGAGCATTTACTTATAAATCTTTAAATAAATTAATTCAAGGTAGTGCAGCTGATATGACTAAACAAGCTATGGTCAAGCTTCACAAAGAAGGAATCTTGGCCCATATACAAGTGCATGATGAGTTAGATTTTTCTATTGAATCACAACAACAAGCTGATAAAATAAAAGATATCATGATCCATGCGGTAGACTTAGAAGTTCCAAACAAAGTGGATGATGAATATGGTCCAAACTGGGGTGAAATAAAGTAATGTACTATGGCTTATTTAAATGCTAACATACCGCCGATTTATTGTAAAATAAGAAGGGAGTATCTTTATGATCTTAAAAAAAATAAAGGACAGTCTAGTGACTGTGTTATCTTTGGTCTTAGCTCTATTTCAGGTCGTGCAATCTTATTCCATTGCATGCTACCAAATGGTGCGGTCTTTTATAGACTACCTATTTCAGCATTCTTTCAAAAAGAGTTTGAAAGAAAAGACGTGCCTGATATGCGAGTGGATCAACTCGAACTGTGGAACTGCTTTAGTTATTATCCTAGTGTCCATTGTTTTGATTGGTTGGCTGGTATAGACGGTAAGTTTTTAGGTAAAGATAAAAAATTTTATCCAGGGCAATACTTATTTACTATTGACTGGGCGCATCCAGAGACTAATATACTAAACACGGAACATTCTGAGATTCCGCAAGAGCACAAGTGTGCACACATATTAGCGTTGAAAAACGGTAATTATGCAGCGCAGCCAAATAACAGGATCATTTGGCATGTGAACAGTTATACTACAGATAATGATTGGCCCGATTATAGTGTGCAGAATACATACTGGGACTGTGAAGGATCTGATTGGATAACAGAAGATTCTGATAAAATGTTTTATGATATTGAGGAGAAGAAATGATTTGTATTGAATGTGAACACGACTGCCATTGTGGTGATAAGTGTCCAGGACTACCTGAAGAAGGTGGTTGTGGATGTTTAACCTGCATACATCCAAAGAGTTGGTGGAAAAAAATTATCCACTTATTAATTGGTAGCAGATGAATGTACTGGACTTATTAAAAAAAAATGTAGTAATGATTCCTGTTATAGCTTCAGTTATAGTTGGAACTTTTACAGGTGTTAGATACATTGTATCTTTGACAGAAACTATTAATAAAAATAAAGCAGAAATTACTACAATAAACGACACTCATTTACTCAATTTTAAAACCTATATTGGACAGTTGAATACTAATCAAAATGAACTATTATTGATGATCGAAAAAGATAAGGGTAATAGAATAGTAGCTGATGAGAAAATGAAACGAATGGAAGAAAAAATAAAACAAATGGAAATGGATTTTAAACATTTTTTAATACAGAAGAGTCAATAATGGAGGGTGCCTATAATGGAGTACAAATTTACTGCAATACTAATAATATTGTTAACTTCATTAGCTTTTTGTATGAAACCAGAGCCTCCCACTTCATTGAAAATAGATTCAAAAAAATATATAATTCCTCCACCAAAACCAAAAATAAATGAGCAATAAACCTTTAAACATATCTGAATCGGCAGCTGTACAGATGCCAATGAAGACCGTAGCCTCTCTGATAATTTTAGTTGCTATGGGTGTGTTCGCATACACGGAGCTGACGGCGAGGTTGGTATCGTTGGAGACATCACGTGAGTTGTTTGAAAATGATTTATTAAAAAAATCTGAACAGGTCCCTACGGATCAGGAGCAACATTTTTTATTAGAAGATCTTTATAAGAGTGTCGAGCAGATTGAAACAAGAATTGAAGATATGATGCACAACAAAGTCAACATACAATTTATACAAAAACAAACTGAAAAATTATTAATTGATGTAGAAGATTTAAAAGATAAAGTAAGAGCAAATGGTAATGGAGCACATTGATGACTGAGTTAGTGGTAGCTTTACTTATGATTGTACACGGAGAAATCAAGGAGGCACGTATCCAGCCTTCAATGTCTGAATGTCTCAAGGGGGCGCGTACAGCTAGACGTGATGCTAAATCGCACGTAAAGTATCAATGCCTGAAGCAAATGGCCGAGCTCGAAAAAAATATAGATGGATCTTTATCAATTAAAAAGTTAATATTAAAGTAATGAATCTTAGTAGAAACTTCTCCCTTCAGGAGCTTATCAAGTCAGATACTGCAATACGTAAAGGTATCAACAATAATCCTAACTCAGGTCAAATAGAAAAATTAAAAGCACTATGTGAAAATATTCTTCAGCCGGTACGTGATCACTTTGGCAGAGTTAAGGTGACCAGCGGATTCCGGAGCGTGGATTTGTGTCTTGCCATCGGCAGCTCAAGTAACAGCCAGCATGCAAAAGCTGAGGCCGCTGACTTCGAATGTGTTGGAGTTGATAATGCTGAAGTTGCTGATTGGATTAAAATGAACCTTGAGACAGATCAATTGATCCTCGAGTTCTACACGCCTGGCGAACCCAACTCGGGCTGGATACATTGTAGTTGGATTCCAGAGGGAAGACGTGAACAATATATGCACGCGTATAAATCAGAAGGTAAAACAAAATATAAACCAATAATAGGAAAGGCAAAAGATCTAGTATGATAGATGAAAAGACAATAAAGTTATTTAACAAAATAGATACTGTAGTTGGTCACTGTGAAGAATGCGGTGATGAAACTATTTTAGTAGCTCTTGTGCAAGAGTTTTACAGATGCACTGGATGTGGTGCTGATACCAAGCAACACATCAATGGTAGAATAAGATACATGCAACTATCAGAAGCAGACAAACATTTTATAAAAGAAAATGGCACGACAAAGCTTTAAATTTTTTACACCTCGTGACAAACCTAAAAAGAGAGGCGCTCGTCAACATAAGAAAAATAAAAATAAAAGCGAGAAGCGTCATCAAAAGCAACGAAGATACAAAGGACAAGGTTAAGTAGTTACTTTGCCCTCATCTTTAACGGGAATACATGTATATCTAGCATACAACTGTAACTTGTTTATCTGTTCTTTAGTAAAATTACCTTCAGCGTATAGTATTTCATAAGACTCTGTCAGCCCAGCACGTATGCAATCGTGATGGTCAGGGAATATTTTTGGGTAGCTTTCATTGGTAAAACAATCGTTAGCATTTATGCCCGAACATATAAAAATAGTTAATAAAAATTTCATTGACTTCCTTGTAAAAAAATATAAAAATCCTATATAATAAATATAAAGATAATAAGGATACAGTAATGACAGACATAAGTAAATACAAATCGGTCGCACTTTCGCACGAAGCGTGTGAAAAGTTAGATAAGATTTGTAAAGCAATTGTACCAACAGTAAAAGTATCTAGAGCCAAGGCTCTGGAATTAATAATCAACGAGAAGGTGGTAAAACTAAATGGTAAGTTACGGAACAAAAGCGGTTGATATTTATCAAGCGAAAGCAAAAGACCCAGTAAAATCTTTATGGCGAAACGTATTAGTGGTTGCCATTGAAGATGCAATTAAAGCCTGTGTAATGAAACATAAATACAAAGCAGATGTGACATTTCATGACCTTTTATATATTACAGAGCCAAATCAAGATTTTGCCACAATTTGCCACTATGCTGATTTGGATCACAATTTAGTGAGAAAAAAAGTTGGTTTAACATTTAAAAAGATAGAGGAAAGTTATGCAGAAGGTAATATGTCAGACGTGCAAGGGCAATGGCTACATAAAGGTAACAGGTATGAACGAGCAACAAGAATCAATAATACGCTTAATCGAACAATGCAAGGAATGTAATTCGCAAGGCGAGATAGAGGAGAAAAATGTCATTAAGAAATGCAATAGTTAACGCACTAGAGACAAGATACGAAGCTCAAATAGCTGAAGCTCAAGCTACTATTAAAATATATATGGAAAGTTCTGTAGGTATTGGAGAACATCCACAACATATTGATGAAGTAGATAAACAATTACAAAAAATATCAGAGGCTGAGGAGAAGTTACAAGCTCTTCAGAGTTTTAAAATATAAAATATGTCGGAACAACAAAAAATACAAATAGATAAGTTTAACAAAGAAAGAGCAAAACAAATTTTAAAAAAAATGACGCCTGAACAACAAGACCAACTTACTTCACCGCAAGAAAAATTTAAAAATTTAACATTATTAAATGATGTTATTGAATCTGAAATTTTAGAAAAATTTTCAAAGAAAAACAATATAGATAAAAATAAATTAACAAAATTTTTTGAAAAAAAAATAAGAGAAAATACTAATATTATTAATTATAATTTGGGATCATCTTTCAATAAACATAATAATTTTATTGATTTTAAATCACGTATTCTTCAAGGTTTTATTGATCAGGGTATAGAATCAAAGATACAGGACATTGGAACTATATCTACTGAAGAAATTGATTATTCCATAGTCAAAGATACTAAGTCAAATAAATATGGACGTTTATTAAAACCTTATAAAGATGGTTTTTTAATTGTATTAGATGAAAATCCTAAGGGTCCTAAATTTTTTAGCACGTACAAAGCTCAGAGTAGAGGACACATGAATATATTAACTCCGGTAATGCGTATTTTAGAAACTAGTTTTTATATTAACTATGAAATAGCTAAACTTTCTGAAAAATATATTGAAAATGGTGTAACGTTATACATAGTTTATACTAGAGCTTATAAGAACCGGGCTTTTGTAATACCTTTAAGTAGAAACAAAGATTTTACTAACAATTTTAAAGTTTGTATTGAACAAGGAGAAAAAGAAGAGAACAAAAAATCATTACAAATTTATGAGTCTTTACCATCTGATATAATTGAAAGAATTGCAAAGATGAATGGCATCTTTGAACTATTTAATATGCTGGAAGATGGGTACGATGAAGCCTCAAAAAATTTTGAAAAAGAAAGGATGGATTCAGTTAGTAATTTAGATTTATTAAAAGCTGGATACATTTTTTCTTTTGTTCAAAAATATACAACAGCAATTCAATTTATTGAAACGTTAAATAAATCTGAAAAATTAAATAAAGAAGATAAAGAAAACCACACAGCTGCTTCAACTCTTTTGGAAGGTTTTAAAAATCTTAACACCAAAGAAATATCTAAACTTTTAATGAGTAATTTAAATGATGAGTATTTAATGGCAAATAATTTTGTTAGAGATGTTAAATCTATTCTTTATTCTAAAAGATATCATAATCAAGGGGGAGAAATCTCTAACAAAATTAAATTTACGTTAAATGATTTTTTAGAAAACTTTATAGATCTATATTATATGCATCGATATACTAAATTTGGTGTTGAACTTAAATCGGTTGGTCCCATTGATTTAAAAAATGCTACACAAATAGACTGTTTATATTATTGGAAACATTCTGATTTGTTTCATAAGTCTTTAGATCAAATTGCTGCGTCTGATTTCCCGCTGTTTTTAGAAAAAGGTGAAGTATTTAATAATAATGATTTAGGAAAACATATTGATGAATATAGAACTGCCCCTGGATTAAAACTTAGATGTCATGAACATTACAATTTAAATCCTACAATAAAAGAAAAAATTTCTTTAATTTTAAAGGAGGCTATGTCTCAAGAAACAGGGTTATTGATTCCTTACAATGCCTGCGTTGAGTTAGAAGACCCAGTGTTTAAGTACGCGAGATTTATTGAGAGTGATAACTACGTTCATGTTTTTTTACATGATAGTAACGATCGATATGTCTCTGAATTGTTTTGTAAAGAAGAAGATGAATTTAGATACTGGTTAGTCAATCGAAGACAAATTTTTGATGAGGATGATAACTTAACTGATACCTTTAATCATTTGTACGTGAAGCTAGCATCATGCATCAGGGATTGGAAGGTATTGATTGAAAGAGATCGAACCATGAATTTTAGAGGCCGTCGTGTGCCTACGGGTGTTAAGACTACACAACCTAGATACATTTATTTACCCAGAGTTAGGTATAAAACTAATCCTGACCGTGAACAAGTTAAGAGAGAAAAAGTTTTCTACAGTGAAAGTCGTAAGTTTTCTGGGGAACGTAGAGCTCATATTAGAAGACTGCCGCAAGGTATGAAGCCTTCAAAGACTCAGTTAGTTATTGCACAGCATAACAATATAACAATACCGGACAATCATACTTATGTAAAAGAATCTATCTGGGGCAAATCTAAAATGAATGATAGACAAATTAGATATAGGACTAAGTCTTTGAATGGTCTTTTGTACATAACTAATGATTCAATCAATCACCATAAACAAATAGCTGAGATGTCTCCTGCAGGGTTCGAAGAATACTGTGGTGAATACATTAAAAAATTAGGTTACGAAGTTTATAAAAGAAATAATTATGACGGCGGTATAGATATTAGAGGTATTAAAAAAGACGGCTCACGTCTGTTTGCTCAATGTAAACACCCTCTTGAATCTGGAAATCCAGTAGGCCCTGATGTGATTCGTGAATTACAGGGATCTTTAGATTTAGAGAGACAAGATATTGAGGATTGTGAAGTTGAATTGATGGTCATTACATCAACTAGATATACTCACAAAGCTTGTGAGGCTGCTCAAAAATTAGGTATAAAATTAATAACAACAAACAATATGGAAGGATAATTATGTTTAATAAATATATACGTGATAAATATACAGGTGAACTTAGGGGGGAATATCAAAAGAAATATATTAAGTTAAAAGTGATTGAGATTAATCCTGTTGGAGGAAGCACAATAGTTAATTACGAAGTATTAGAAACTAAAAACATTGATTTTGTAGAACCTGGATACATTTATGAAATTACAAGACCCAAAGTGTTTAAAGATATTTTTGATAAAGGTTATTTGGATGGTGTTGATATACACATGGTGCTTTAATGATCTGGAATAAACAATTCGACTACCCAACTTCAACACGTGCCTTGATTGATGGTAAAAGGCATTATGATGTAGGGACAGATGAGAAATTACCAAGTGTTACGACTATTTTACAAGCTACACAATCTGACGAGAAAAAGGCAATATTGGCCAAATGGAGGCAGAATGTTGGCGAAAATAAGGCAGAGTTCATAAAGAATGATGCAGCGGAGCGTGGTACAATTATGCATAGGATCTTAGAAGGCTATTTGCTGGGCCGTAACCATGCTGATTTAAGCGATCAAGGGCAACTTGCAGGGGTAATGGCCAACAAGATTATAGAATCAGGCATCAGGGGTCATTTAGATGAAATATGGGGATCAGAAATTACTGTATACTATCCAGGTCTATACGCTGGGGCAACTGATTGTGTTGGTGTTTATGACGGTCAACCTGCCATAATTGACTTTAAACAGTCAAACAAACCTAAACGAAAAGAGTGGATTGAGGACTATTTTGTGCAGCTGGCGGCATACGCCATGGCTCATAACTATGTTTATGACACAAAGATCCAGTCTGGAATCATTCTAATGTGCACCAAAGATAAGTTATTTCAAAAATTTGAGATAAAAAACAAGGAATTTCAACGTTTTTCATGGGAATGGTTAAGAAGAGTTGACCTATTTAAAAACGTATAATACTTTTTACCAGGATTTTTTAAAAATATTTTTTAAAAAAAGTTACAGAGAGGGGTTACATGGTTACAATTGACTACTATTGTTATTTTAAGCCATTTGTTGAGGTTACAATTGGGTTACAATGAGGTTACATAAGGTTACAATTTCCCAATTAGAGCTCAAATTTTTTCTTGATTTTATTTTACATAAAATCCTGTAAAAAAGTATTATAGAAAATTATGAGATATAAAAAATCTAAATACAGACACGTTGTTATAAACAAGAAGCGTTATTACTTCTATAAAATCACTTGGTTAGATATCCTGGGAGACAGTGGACACGCTGACAATAATGAATTTATGGACATGAAACCTGCTGTTATGATCACTAGTGCATATGTATTTCATAATGATTCTAAGGTACTTAGAACGTTTGCTAGTTATGATTCTAACTCAGAATGTTTTAGCGATCGTAATGTATTTCCAAAAGGTTGTGTAAAAAAGATGGAAAAAATTTTAATTTAGTGACTCTTCTTTTTTGTTTGGTGGGGTCTTTACTTTTTCTATTAACTCTTCGACTTCAACATCCTCTAGTAAGGGAGAGTAATCGTCGATTATTTGTTTCATTCGCGATTCTAGCTCTTCTGTTGATAGGTCTTCTAATTTACCAGTACGTATTATCTTTTGTTCTATATACAAGCCCGCTGCTTTTCCTCTCGCAACTTCTGCATTCACCGCAGCTGACCACGCTTTCTTATCTCTTGCCTCATCTCTAAGTTTGGATAATTCTCTAACGTGACTTCCGAAAGTTACTTCATATTTCTTTTGATATTCCTCTCTAAGTTCACCTATATATTTAACTACAAGTGGATATAATTTTGGATTCTGTAATACGCTAGCCTGTTGTCTTGATGCTTCTTTTGAATAACCTGCATCGATAGCACATTGTGTACCAGTCTTTCTTCCTTCATTTGCTACTAATTCTTGTGCAAATTTCATTTGCATTTCTGTTAATTTTTTTGGTACACCCATGCCTATTCTTCCTCTAATATTTTCTTTTCTTCTTCGTAACCTTCCATAGCCATCTCATGTAATGTTTGTTCTTTCTTACCGAAGATTCTATCAAAGTTCTTTTTGTATAAATCGTTGGTAGGTCTTGATCTACCATCGTATTGTCTGTCTTTTGTTTTCTGTGTCATATTTGTATCTGCCTTGACTTTTAGCATAACAATGATAAAAAATCAATGAGTGTTGTGTTTTCAACTACTCTCTTTGTTGTTGGTTGGGGTCGGCTTACGACGTAGTTTTATCAACTCTTTCTACGAGATACTGGGCCCCATCCTAAAAAGATAAAAGTTATGAATGGAAAATTACTAAGACAAGTTTTAGACAAGATGCTGAAGTCACCTGTAGCACAAAATGCTAGGGTTCAAGTTTGTTTACCTGATGGTAAATTTTATGACGTTTCCTCTTTACAATTAATGGAAAATAAATTATTGGGAGCTAGAGAAACTCATCGACTAGTCTTAACAGTCAAAGCAGAAACATGGAATATGGGTCAAGTTTTGAACAAAATTGGGTAGCCTGTTAGTTTGAAACCCGAGACCAAATTTTATGTAAATGTTAAAAAAAATATTAATCAAATATCCTGGATTAGGATTGAAAACCTTAGTGTTCCTGGTACTCCCGACTTACTGGGCTATAATAATTTGGGGCACTTTTTCACTGTTGAATTAAAATATACAAAAACGAATAAAGTTACCTTCTCTCCGCATCAAATTGCGTTCCACGTGAAACATCCAAACAATACATTTATCCTAGTTTTGGATGGCTCTTGTAGCCTGCCAAAACTTTACAGAGGAGAAAGAATCCGGGAGCTTGTTGCTTGTGGCTTGAAGCTTGAGCCTTGCGTCATGGGTTATGACGCTTGTGGCTTGTTGCTTGAGTCTTTGTAGTCCGAGGCATTATACCGCGCGACATTTTGTCGCAGGTGTATTCTCTGTGTACGCAGCTTGTGGCTTGACGCTTGAGTCTTGTAACCATTATCTAAGGCCCAATAATCATGAATCAGGTTTATCTGAGTCTCCAGCTTGTGGCTTGACGCTTGCTGCTTGTTGCTTGCTTGTGGCTTGTGCTTTGGCATTTCTCTCCTTTTCTTCTTTTTGTAATTTTTTCGCGCGCCTGCGCATCTCTTCATAATATTTTGGATGTCTAAACACTTTCACTCTTCATCACTTTCAATCTCGTCGTGAAGCTCATCGAACTTCTGCTCGAGCTCCGGTGTCATAAGGTGTCTGTACTTCATTAATAAAATTTGAATTTCTAATTTTAATTTTGTCATTTTAGTGCTTTCCATATACCACGGTTTGAACTCTTTTGTCCCAGCATTTACGGCAGCTTAAACACTTACCGCCCTGATCCGGAGCGGGGCACGTTCTATTCTCGGACGTCGTGACGCCTGACTCATGGCTCCAGGCGCTAGAGGCTGGCCCATCTATTTTTGATCTTGATAATCTTATAACTAAATTTTCAGGCACTTCCTCAGGCGCTGGTAAAAATGGGCGTTCCTGAGTCGGTAACCAATGGCGTGTGTTAGGTGTTAACCTGCAAACTTCTAAAATTTTTTGCATATGCTCTTTTGATTGTACGTCGCCAGCATCGTGCCATCTAAACCATTTTTGATTTTTAATTTTAGCGGCCATCGCATCCACCCATTGCGGGTGTTCAATTGCTTTGAGTCTTCTATATTGCGCAGCTTTGATTGCTGGGTAACGTGTATAGTTGCCCTTCTTAGCATAGCAACTAAAGCAAGGCGTGCCCGGAACTTGTGCAAGCTTCCAACCCGTTTTGCATTCCCAGGCCGGCAGGCTATACGATAGGCCCGGCATTTTAGAAGTTTTTGTAAATGAGTCTGTTATTTTTAATGCTTCTTTTATTTTCATATATTCCTCCTGAATCTATTTTTTACACGTCTACCAGGTTTAAAACATTGTACACTTTGACGCACCCTGAAGCTTGAAGCTTGAGGCTTTGTCAATTTACCAAATTGTCCTGCGACAATTTGTCGCAGCTTGTGGCTTGGCGCTTGTGCTTTTACTTTCATAATAATTTTTACTTTATAATCATTCTAAACTAGACCAGCCTCTTCACACTAGTGGATCCATGGACCACAGCACTAATAGACTGATCCCAGGTCCAGCATCTTATGGCAAACGAATTTCTTCGGTTGGATCTTCCAACGCCATTTCCAACATACTGAACCAGGGATCAGGATCCTCCAATGGCTATCTTCCAGGAGGATCTAAATCCTACTTGCTTTTGCCGGTGCAAGTCCCGTTAGAGTTTATAGTTTTGTTTCAGCGATAAACTCTCAAATGAGGCTGAGTATATATAATAATATAGGATTATGGCAACAATGAGGCATGAACCATGGTGCGACAATCTTGACCAAGTCAAGAAGCAAATTGTCACTGCGACAATTTGCCCAGAGTCAAGAAGCAGATTGTCACTGCGACAAAATGTCGCAGCGCCATGCGACACTGTGTCATATTCAAAAACACATGTGTTGATGATA
>Ga0209535_1001920_pt1 | contig 13765 bp, 10 predicted proteins | sample LinPmetageLP28_FD_184041 | JGI IMG/M metagenome (GOLD analysis project Ga0209535, IMG submission 184041) | Marine viral communities from the Pacific Ocean - LP-28 (SPAdes) (version 2) | ecosystem: Environmental > Aquatic > Marine > Oceanic | place: Pacific Ocean | collected 2009-08-22 | reverse complement strand
TATGAGGTCAAGCTGCCCATCTGCGCTTGAGTGAATGTAGATAGCCGTGTCCCGGAACTGCAGCTTCTCTGTGCTGGCTACAAGGATGTCATCAGAAAACTCAAAGTAATCTTCGTCTTCCATCCACTTGAGTACGCCATCATTTGATTCGCCATCAAAGGTAATAGTTAAATCTGTACCTGCAGTACCGTCACCAAAGGTAAGTGTCTGCCCTAATAGCTTAGTAATAGCACCCCCTTCATTGGCAGTGCCATCATGTGTATGTCCTGTACTGGCTTGAAAAGCAGCTAACAACTGATCAAATTCGTTGTTAGTATCTGCTGCTTGAATTACATCACCGTCAGTATAGGATGACTGTCTTGTATATGTAGCACCCATTTAACGTCTTTCTCCTAACTGATACTCTAATTGAAAACCTTTAAGTGAGTAAGGGGCAGTAGTGCCACCGTCATTTACTCGCAAGGCTACAGAAAAACCAGAACCTTCCACTGGCTGTCTTACTAGAGGCTGTGATGGTCCACCATATGTAGGTGTTCCATAAACTGATGTTCCATAAATACCTGCAATGTTAGTAGAGTCTAGTGGATATGCTGCAGGTCTGGAAGAAGCAGCCGCTTCATAATCGTATCGTATAAACAAATCAGCATCAATTATTGACTCAGGTTTAAAGTTTACAATAACCCTTTGCATATGCTTACGTATACCGGGGTCATTCATGGTCATGTCAGGACTTCTGTATCTTCCGTTGATAGCGTCACCATCAAATGTAGTACCCTGTTCCTGTCGGTATACAAACCCATCAAACCCGCCGTGAAGTACTAAAACATCTCCTGTAGTAACAAAGGTATCTGTAGTAGAGGGTTTTATACCTTTAGTAGTAGAAAACTCATAACCAGATTGTCCACTAGCTTGATTTTTAAGTACGCAAATAATACCTTCTGTTCTATTTTCTCCACTGTTTTCTTTAGAAAAGAATAACCTGTATTGTGTTTTATTCGGTATAACTACAGACTCAAACTTAGAAGCAGTATTTATGTTTTCATCAAATATAGATTGCACATTAGCACTTATAGTTCCCAACTCCACGTCACCAATTTTTGCTGTACCTGCAACAGTACGCAGCCCATCAGGGCCAAGAAAGATAAGATCGCCAGCAAATTCTTGAATGGTCTTACCATTGATACATCCGATGTCACGTGTAACAGGGGCTACTGCAAAGTCACTAGAAGAACTACCTGTTAGTTTAAATATTCTGTTTTCGCAAAAGATAAATAAATTTTCACGGAAAACTTTAAGGCCAACAATAGTATCATCAACTTTTATACTACCAGCACCTTGACCGCTGTTAAACCCGTCTTCATTAAATGGCTCACTAAATACTACCTCTTGTGGAGTGCTTGACATACCAGCGTAGAACATGTGTTCTCTGTATGCTGCTACTAAACTTGCACCCTCTACAGAAGACTCTGTAACATCTGTCGCTGTTAGTGAAGTGTTAAATACTGTAGGGTCATTTGCTCCATCCACTACAATAAGTTTATCATTACCGTCAAAGTTAAAACGCTCAAAAGAATACTTGGTTGCGCTAGTGCGGCCCGTATCCCTAGATGTCCACGATTCTGATACAGGAGTAAGGCTAGTGTCGGTGCTTTGTGTGTGATCTGCAGCCGTTGTGCTATTAGCTGCTCTTGTTACACCAGTAAATGTTATAGAGGTAACACCTGTATATGTAAACTGCTCATCGTTAATCTGTAGTGTGCCACTAGAACTAAAACCTGTAGTAGATGCTACAGTAATAGTGCCTGAACCTGTCATGGCTGTACCAGAAGCAATCGCACTGGTGCTATCCGTACCTAAAGTAGTAGATGCAGCACTCCATATTTTTGTACCACGTGCCGCTACTACTTTGTTAGCAAAGGTAGTAACCATTAATACTTCTTCGCTATTAGAAGCAGTATAGGGCACTACCTGACGAACATGCCTCTGAAAACCAAGGATACGCTTATAGCCACCCTCAATGTCTGGCTCAAAGTTTTCTAGCTGTAGTGCCTGACCCGGCTGCATAATAAAGGTAGAACGGTTGGCTATTAACCCACCTTCGCAAATAAATGGCAAAGTTCCTGTTTCAGCCATTAGTCAGCCCTTACGCTGCTAGAACCTCTAGAATTACCCGCATAAGGTATATAGGTAGAACGAACATACTCGTATTTGTTAATTAACAGCGTTTGCATATTTTTAATTCCTTGTTCAAACCTAGCAAAATTAATGCCATACTGTTGTGCCTCTCCACGATACTGATATACATATGATGTAGCACCATCTATAATGACAGGAGAAAATCTGTCTGGTATAGTTGTTGTGCTATCGTGTGTAGCCATGTCAGTAGGGAAGGTAAAAAAATCATATTTAATTACAAACTGTTTATTTGGAAATGGATACAAAAGATAATTATTATCTAATGTTCTAACTACATAAATAGGTTCATCCCCATCTTCAAACTGTGCTAATTGAACACCACTTGCATGTTCTGAAGCCGTTGTGCCTTCTGCGCCACGAGTACATCCTGTAAGTGTAGTTGAAGAACCTATACCTGTATAGGTAATAATTTCACCACCAACATATACTTTACCTGTTGCACTAAAACCTGTAGTACTAGCAACTGTAAGTGTTGTCACAGAGTCAGTATGTGATTGACTAAGTGTATTAGTAGTAATTTCATCTTCTTGTGTAATATATGAATTAAGGTATTGATTGTAATCTAACTTACGTAATCTGCCACCTATAGTAGCAGTATCAGCATCTTTAACTACTCTAAATGTGTTATAGTCAACTGTTTTAGCTGTAGTAGGAATACTATATCGCACGGTTCCCGGCACTAATGTTTCTGTATTTGTAGAGTGATTAAATGGATAATTAAATTCACGTTGATTAATGTACCGAATTGCTTCATTAACAGCATTCTTAGCTTGTGTTTGAATACCACGAGATGAAGTAAAATTAGCAGAAGTCAACTCTACTTCGTTTAATTTAACTAACACTTTGTTTGTTAATGTAAGAAATGTTTCAGCCATTATCCATCCTTAAAAGAGTTGGGAGGGCAGCTTATGCCGCCCCCCGTATTAGTTAGGCTAGTGTATCCCGATCTACCTCATCAGCACCAAATTGTGATGCTGGTTGACTTGTACAGTCAATACAAATAGCAAACATGCGAAGTGAACCGCCTGTTGTTGTACCTGTCATTGCTTGAATTTCAAGATCAAGGGTATCGGTAGCATTAACCATTACAGGACCGCCTTCAGCGGAAGCTGCAAAGTCACCTACAGATGCAGCATCAAAGTCAAAACCGTCAACAAAGTTGTCAAGGTCTCCACCGGTAATACCAAAGTCAAAGTCAGTATTAGATGATGTACCAGCATGTGCTGTTAGTACTTCCAGACCAGCATGAAGAATCAAAGTATTCGCAGGAATAGTCAAACCCGGAATAACATCGTTAGCTGCAAGTGCTGTGCCTTTATCTGCAGTCGCTAGAGCAAAGTCAAGTACTCCTTCAATCATGTAAGGAACACCCGGAGATGCCTGACCTGAACGACCGTAAATGTTAACAGTGGAAGTTGTTTGTGCGCCTAGTGCCATTTTTCAATCTCCCTATGCTAAGTGGTAAATGGCGTTGACAAGTGCTTCAGGACGAAGAATCTTGCGGCCATACAAATGCATACCACGAACAATGTCAGCAAAGCTGTCAGGGTCACGATATGTCTCAGTCTTATTAATCTGCTCTGCAGTTGCAACAGCAGATGAATGACCAGCTACAATCACACCAAAGTTGGTTGAAGAGTTCGTGCCAGTAGTGGACGGACCTGTACCAAGTGTAGGTAGATTGTTAGAAGTGTACACAGTAAAACCATGAATCTGCGTACCAACTTGACCATTCTGGAGTCCACCACCGCCGAAGTCAGCGTTAAACAGACGAGAATCCTCATCTTTCAACAGTTCCATGAACACAGGGTCCACAACAAGCCAACGACCTTGTGAGTCTACATTCTGCTGGTCTAGCAGACGAGACATACGAGCGATTACTGTCAATGGGAAAGTATCGCCAGCAGCAGGAGTTGAGTCTGTTGCGCCACCTGTACGTGGCTGAAGTGCTAGTGCATCACCAGACGAACCACCAAAGGAAGCAGCATCAATCTTCATTGAAGAAAGAAGTTCATCTGTACCAGCGGTAGAAACGGCTACTGAACCATTAACGGTAGTGTTTACTGCACTTGCATTTGCATGAAGTGCGGCTTGTTTGTAACCAGACATGTAACCAAGAACATCTTGGTCAAACTGGTCAGCAAGGCGATATGCAGCACGGTCACTTGCAAGTGATTGGAAGTTTACGTGTGAATGCGCCTCTTCAATGTCATCAACCTTAAATGCATAGTAGTTAGCTTTGTCAATTGTAAGGCTGAAGTCTTCATCGTCAAGGTCTTGTGGTGTAATTGGCGCACCACGGGTGTAAGCCTTAACTGTAATTTCTGGTTCTTTGATAATCTTAACGGAATCACCCATGTTAGCAATCTCTCCAAAGTAGTCAGAGTTAGTGATTGCTTCAGCAACAGCCGACTTGCGGAACGCAAGTTGCACCTGTTTGCTGTAAATTACGGGAGAAAAATTACCGTTAGGAAGATTACCATAACCAGTAGCGGTTGGAAATGCCATTGTTATGTCTCCTAAGTTAGCATTTTACAGATGCAAACTTACAAAACTTATTCAGAGGCTGATTTGCTTGGGTGCGTATTCCAGTAAGATGGCCTTCCTACTGTTCAACGGGCCTTGCTTGTCAGGTAATCCGTAAGACTTTGTTGTTTGCTGGATTGGAGTAAGCAGGTAGCGAACCTACTTACACCCTTGTTACATATAGTTATACGAAAAAATAACTATTTGTCAACACCTTTTTCTTTAGGTATCTCAATAAAATTCATATTCATACTGAAAGATCGTCTTTCACCTTTTGTGTAAAATGGATACACGCAGTGAAACAGTTGTGAAGGAAATACATAGAAGTCACCTATTTGTGGTTTTATTACAAAGTTGGTACAGGTATATCCTGCAGGAGTGCCACTCGCAAACTGAATATGACCATTAGCGGGATGGTGATCTTCATAGTCCTTCTCCCACTCTTCTTCTATTCCTTCAGGTAGTTTTAAATACCCTACACATGATAACCTAGACCCTGTGTGTATGTGTAAAGGATTATATTCATTTTCAAATTGACGTACAAACCAACCAGAGACTACTTGTAGTCCGTAGTTGTATTTGTCGTTATCTAATTTTTTATTGCCCATGCTATTTCGGTCATCTGTATAGGCTTGATACATACCTACAAATTTACCTATGCCTTCTTGGGCAATTTTAATAATCTCTTCATCAAAAGCTAGTTCTTCAGATACTTTACCTACTAAACTGTCAGAGTAGTCAATTAACTTGTCTGACATCTTGTCGTTTAGTTTATTGACCAACTCATCTGGCATACGAAAGTATCCCATAGTAGGCCCAAAAGGAGCCATCAGATGAATGTCTTTTTTGGGTTCAAAGATAACACTCATCGTGCTGACCCAGAAACATCATAGATAAATTTACCGCTACGAATAGCATCCATAATTTCATCAGAACGTTTTTCATACTCTTGCGGAGACATTTTTTGTACGGCTGATTCTTTTATGTACGTAGCAGTTTCATCACTTTGCGGTTTATTTCTTTTATTTTTTGGCAGCACTGCCTCTGCTGCACCCTTATCATCCTTGCCCTTAGATTTTTTGCTAATGCCTCTATCTGCTTTGTATAGATCAATTGCTCTGGCTGCGGAACGTGCGTCATTATCATTCTCGTACAGTGCGTCCTGTACCCACTTAGGTTGTTCTTCGGCCCACTCGTGGAAGTCATCACTGTCACGAATTTCATCAAAGTCTGGATGCATCTGCATCAATGCTGCTTCTGCTTTTTCTTTTGTGGCTGAGTTTTGCATATCGTCAATTACTTTGAGGCGTTCTTCAAGTGCGCTGGATTGCTCACGTGCCTTCTTCATTGCAATTGTTTCTACAATAGCAGCTACATCAGGATACTCTGCTGCCCATGTTTCTATGTCTTCATCAGACTTAGGCAACTTCATTTCTTTTTTAGTAGCAGCACTAAGTTGAGATTTTAATGCCTCAAGTTCAGCTTTAAATTCTTCTGATTGTTTTTGTTGATGTCTACGTAGGTCAGAGTAGCGTTTTTTAAATGTTTTTTCTTCTGCGCCAGAAGGCTCAACTTCTTCTGGTTCAGTTTCTTCTACCTCACCCTTTTGTTCTTTAATGAGTTGTTCTAATTCTTCTTCTTCCATTTGGCGTTTTTCTTCGTTACTATATTTACGATTTGCAAACGCTACCTTTTTTTGAGGCTGCATATCTTCAGCCATAATTTCTTCTTGTGCCATTGTTTAGTCTCCTCGTTGGGGCCACCGTAGCCATCACCTGTCGGGTAGATGGGGGATGAGTAGCCAACATATTGTAGATTATTTTTTAGAAGCTAATCCACCACGCTTCATCTTCTTTTTGGCTTTGGGTTTAGGTGTTTCCATCAAGCCGCCTTTAGCACGAGGTCTACCACTAATAGAACCCATTGGTCCTTCTGGCGGTGAAGTGCCATAATTAGAACCAGACCTTACATCTGCAGCAGCCATTCCCGGTGCATCTGATCTTCCTCTTCCTGTTCCACCAAAACCACCGGGTGTTGCACCAAACCCTTTGTCTGTCTGTGAGCCTACAGAATATCCTTGTCCTCTTGTTCCAGTGTCATCACCACCTGTTCCATAAACTGATCTGTCTTCCCTTCTTTTTGCAACTTCAAGCAAGGCCGCTTCTCTTTCTTTTTCGTCTTTTATTTTTTGTGCGGCCCTTGCCATATTATCTTCTACTCTTCTAGCATTCTCTATTTGCTCTGCTATTTTTGCTTCTTTTTCTGCCTCTTCCCTACCTAATTCGTTTAATTTTTCACTCGCCTCTTTTGAATTATAACCAAATTTACGAGCAGTAGATTTAAAATCATTATACTCTTCAGAAGTCATTGAAAATTCTACTTGTCCTCTTTTAAAGTTTACTGTTACTCCTTCAGGCAAAGGCTCTCCTGTTGCTAAACTTAAAGAAGTAGATATACTTGCGCCCATGCCCGGCATAAATCCTTCAGGCATATCAAAAGATACACCATAAATCTTACCATCTACTCCTACTCTCGCACCACCCAGACCATACATTTCTTCTTCACGGCGTTGACGTTCTTCATTATTACCCCCAGTTTCTGGTGCAACTCTTGCTGTTTCTACCCTAGTTGTTTCTTGTTCAGGAACAATCTCTTTAGGTACATAGTCTTCTTCTCGCACAAATCCTGTGGGTATTTCTGTAACGCCGGGAATAAAAGTAATTTGTCTTTTTTCGCCCGTTTCTGAATTAACAATTGTAATTGTTTGTGGGCCACCTTGAGGAGGTTCTAAAAATTCGCCAAAAGTTGCTTGTGGTTTTTCATACTTAACAGTAGGTGTAGTTGATTGCTGTGGTTGTTGCACAAATTGACGAGATGCTGCATCTGGTGCTGCTTGCGCTACACCGGGACGATTTCCCTGTCCTGCAAACTGAGATGGTTGAAAAAATATACCAGAAGTAGGATCAGCAGCAGGAACAGATGTTCCATTAGCAGCATATACTACACCACCTTCAGCCATTTCTTTTTCTTCTTTTTTATCATTATACTCTTCTTCGTCTTCGTTGTCAACAATAATTAAGTCCATCATGCTAAAAGGTAGATCATCAGGAATAGTAGCTTCTTCACTATTACCCATCTGACCCATCTCATCCATCATCTTCAAACCCATCTTGGCTTGCTGACGCATCATCATAAGTTTTTCAAGACCAATGTAACGCACGACATCAGCAGGAAATACAAACTCTCCCTCACTCAACTGTGCAGGAATGTCATCTCGCACCTCTGCTTTAGACGAACCCGGTGGTACATCATTACCAGACACAGGGTCTACAGTGCCACCATCGTCTTCAAGACCGCCTTCGTCAAACATGCTCATTTGTCTATCCATTGGTATTACTCCACCTTTTTGCAGCATTAAGCCGCCTTCATTTTTCATATATCTTGGATCACCTTCAGTCATACCGCCAAACAATCCTTTAGCTTGATCCGGCTCAAGCAACATATAGCTATCGTCTTCCACAGAAGGGGTTTTAAAACTTTTACCTTCATACTCATTTCTATAAACAAAAGAGTCATAGCCATTCTTATTTGCTGTTTGTTTTAACGTATTAAACCACTCTACACGATCTTCTTGTTTATTTATAGTATCTAGACCAACTCTTCTTGCTCTATGTGCTTCAAGAATTATATCTTTCCATAATTTTTCATCTATACCAGAACGCATTGCATCAGGCAGCATAAAATATGTGTCGCCACCCACTGTAACTCTAGGTGCTTTACCTAGTAAGTCTGCATCTGCTGGATCATCTGACAAAAATTTAAGTAACTGTTTATCTTTGTTAGATACAGATAAATTTGCAATCCAGTTTTTAGGTTCTTTAAAAGAACCAACATCTATAATACGTGCAGGTTTCAGCGTATTTTTTAACACCATAGGAAGGATACGTTCATCCTTGACCATCTGTTCTGCTAACTCTTTGTCGTACTTTATATTAGTAGAACCTCTAGAAGTAGCTTGTGCTGCAGTACCAACGTGAAAACCTATGTCATTAGTGCCTTTACCTACAACATCTGCTGCGTCAAAGTCTTTTTTAGTTAGATGAAATACACGAGATGCTGGGTCTTCCGGGTTATACCCTTTACGCACTGATTGTGCTACTTGCCGCAAACCTTTTGATGCTGCATCACCAATAACAGGAACTAGACCCAAAACACCAGCAGTAGCTTCTATTCCTGCTCCTACATAATCACCTTCGTCTAAAGCATCAGAAGTGCGTTTCATAGCTATAGCTTCACCAACACCGGGAGTTGACTCAGCAATAAACATTGGACCTTCTTCTTTGACAGCTTTACCGACTGACTGTAAATCAGACATTTGTTCAGCAAGCATTTCTTCTTTTGTGCGAGTATCAACACCAGTGTCAATATCTTCTGCATCTTGCATCGCTTGCATCTGTGCTTCAGTTAATGCCATTTGCCTCTTCTCTTAACTGTTTTAGTTTACGCAAGGCTAAAACTGCACCTTGACATCTGTATAGTATTGTAGAATGTTCTGATTGTTCCATTGATTTATGTTGATCTTCAATCATAATGTCAATAAAATTATTGAATGCCTCCCATTGGCCCTTGTTGTTGACCATTGGCTTGAGGCGGCTGACCACCTGCTTGCGGTACTTGTTCTTGTCCATTTGCACTAAATCCTTGCTCTCCCGGCACAGGAGCCTGTCCAGTGCCTATTGTGCCGCCACCTGCACCCGTAGGGTCTAGTGGGTTAGCCGCTGCCTGTGGGTCTTGTGGACCTGCTTGTGGCTGTGGTTGCTCCTGTTGGAACCCTTTCATAATTTCTGCCTGTAGTGCGGCTTCATCCATATTGTTGGTTACTTTGTCGGGGTCTAAGTCCATAGACTTTGCAATCTCGCGGATTACATATTGAAACTTAGCAAAAGGTGCAAGTGCTGGACTGCTTGCAATCTGCAAGAACTGCATTAAACGCTGGCTACGTACCTCATTAGCCATGAGACTTTCTGTACCACGTGCCTTAACTTCTAGATCGCCTTTAATTTCTTTATCAAAGTCAAATTGCATATTAAAACGAAAGAAACCCTCGCCTAGTGGACGGAGTAGATAATCGTCTACATTTTTAATAACTGTTTTAGTGCCACCTGCAGCAGCACCCATAAGCATAGAAATACCCGATGCAGTACGCCCTACTCCTGATACGCCTGTTTGCCCATGTGCAAATGACGGGAAGCCTGTACTTTCATCTGCCAGTACACGTGCTTTATCAAACAACATCATGTTTTCTTGTGATACGTTAGGGAACTTAGTACCAAAGATAGCCTGACCCGGTGCGCCACCCTGCCTACGGAATATCTTACCCGGATATAGAGACAAGTCTTGGCCCGGTACAAGATTTGTTTCATCTACTTCTACAATCAAGTTGCCAGACAATACAGCATTATCAACAGCCATACGCATAAAACCGTTCATCAATGTTTGTGTATCATCCATATTTTCTGCAATACCAATACCAAAGAAAGAGTAGGGGTTCAACTCGTATGGTGCAGCATGATATGGAATCTTGCTAGGTTTAAATGGATTAAGCACCATGCGAATCAGTTTATTATTACAGACCCAAATGTTTGCTTGCAATTCATCAAAGTCTTGCAACTCATCAGGTATTTCTACACCCTGATCCATAAGCATTTCAGTATCACACATGCCCCAGTACTCAAGAACCTCAAAACGGTCAATGCCATGTTCAGGTGCATAGTCAGATAGGTCATCTTCCCAATACTTTTTAGTATAATTTTCTCCAAACGAGATACACTCATCAATCACAGAATCACGGAAATAAGGACGTTTTTTTAGTCCACGCAATTGTGAACGTGACATTTTGTGTCTTTCAATTACAAACTGTGCTTCATCCATGCTGTTTGCATCAGGGTCTGGATAAAAATCCCAACAAGATACATGCTCAACTTGTGGAACAGTTTTAAACATAGGATCATATTCACCATCATCTCCCCAGCTTGGATATTCTTTATTTGTAGCAAATGGACCTTTCATTACACCAGTGCCAAACAATGCCATTTCAAATGCCGCATTGCGTAAATGTTTAGATGCTCCTGACTCTTCTAGTTGATCGTGTATTTTTTTCTGCATCTTTTTAGCTGCAATCATAGCAGGGCTAAATGTAATTGCTGTAGGTGTTTTGCCCGGACCTTCTTTTAATTTGTCTTGTACAGGCTCTAATTTGCTTTGTACTACACCTAACTTTTCTTGTAGTGACTGTGCCGTAGCACCCGGTGGTAGATCGTTGCCATCACCAGCAAACCCATATGGGCTAGTAGAGAGTGCAGTTTCTCCACGTAGTTGTTCTGGCTCTTGTGGGTCAAAATTAACATCCTCTACTACGCCCTCTGGTAGTTCAGTAGGCTCTACGGATAAAGGAAAACGCTGATTAGCAAACAAAACATCTACAATCTGTCCGTATGCTGCCAGCGTCTTTGTTTTTGTTACTTTAATAAACACACGTGACTTTTCTGCCTCTGTAAATTGTACATCAGGTCCATATAGCCCACGATAATTGCGATAGGCACGTAGCCAACGCTCTTCATCTGTATAACGATAATCTTCTGATCGTTGATATCTTTCCATAACAAATGGAATCATACCTGATACATCGCTATCGTCAGTCACAGAATCTTCTGTATCTTCCAACGAAATTGCATCGTCTTCAATCATAATTTCTTCTTCGTTCATGGTGTTTCCTTAATACCCAAAGGTGCTGTCTGCAACAGGCATACTATTTCTTGGTCCTTGACCTGTATCAAAATCAAATACATTAAATCTTGGTCTGGACATTATACCATATCTCAACGCATCATACAAGTGGTCTTCACTATGCGTATCAATGTCCTCTGGATTTTTCTTGTCCAAAGGGATGGACGGTAACTGTGATATGACATTTGTGCAGTTATTAAAGAAAACAAGTCTAGGCTCCTCTGTAAATTCATCTACTTGTAAACGCCTGTGTATTTCATTCTTACCTGCTACACGACTACCACGACTTCTATCTGATGGTCGCCACCTGCATCCTCTACTAATCATTTGCTCTGCAAGGCTAGGACCAGTATCCCCACGTTTATGCCACAAAGAAGAATCAAGCACACCGTACCGAATACTACCATCTCCTGCTTCTGCCTCTAGTATCATATCTGCCAAATCTGTGGCAAGGACTTTAGAGACGTATAACTCTCTATAAATAATAAGCTGTTCATCAGGTGCAACAGCAAACCAAACAACACCAGACTTACTGCCATAACCATAATCGCAAGCCCTAAACTTAACCCAATTGTTAGGTATGTCAAAAGGCTCAATAACGTGAATATTACGATCAAATTCAGTAAATGCCGCACCTTCTTTAATATCCCAATCTCCGTCAAGGAGTTGTCTTCTTTGCTGCTCTGGCATGGAAAGTAGCATTGCTTCATAGTCACCCGACTCTGCCAAATAAGGATTGTCTGATAATCTTGCTGGGATAAACCTCCTTTTAAATAGTGGCCTTCCAGCTTTCGCATGTCCTGCTGGGTATCGTAATACCTCTCCTGTTTCTGAATCTGTTGCATCAAACGGCCTGTTATACGGTGCGGGGTTAATAAACATACTCTTAACCCAATGATGACCTCTACCGCCGGGGTTAGTCGTAGCCCTCATATAAATTGGCAAGTCAGGTGCAGTGGACCGTAGACGAGACCGCATGTAATTCCATGCATAGGGTGTGGACCACTGTGTTAATTCGTCAAACCCTATCCAGCTAAACGCTAGACCCTGATAACGCAAGACATCATCATCTCTATCCAGATATGACATCCACAATCTTGCGCCAGATGGTGCGACCCACTGCATCTTTCTTTCTGACCATTTAATACCGGGCCAGATTTTTGGGTACAACTCCTGCGACTTAAATACAAGTTCTCTTAGTTCTTCTGTTGTATGTCGTAGTAGCAACCCACTAAATGCAGGATGCCCCATGTAACGTAGTGGGTCTGATAGCATGGCATAGCTTTTACCACCACCAGCACTACCACCATATAATACTTCACGTTCTGATGCAGCTAGAAAATCTGTCTGTGGACCATCGTTAGGTTTAAATAGTACATTAGCATGTTCTGCTACAGATGTATCATACTTTATGGGTGCTACTTCTTCTATACTAACCTTGGATTTTGGCTGCGCCTGTTCTTTTTTCTTGTAGACTTTTTGCTTTGGCGATTGCCGTTTCCGCATATTCTGCCCACTTGATGAGGCTTTTAGCTTGGTTCTTACGCTGTCGCTCATTTAATAACCGCTTCCTTAATCCTACATGTGAAATAGACCTGCCTGTATTTGTACTAAGCCAGTTAGCTACTTCACGATAACTATATTGATTTATGTGGCTACGTGCCTTTTCTAGTAAATCTAACTCTGTTGGTATTGGGTCAAGAATGTCGGGGTCTTCATCGTTCTGTTTATAGCCGAAAGGTACAGTCCTTGCAATGCGAGGTATTTGCACCCATTCGTTTTCTTCTTTAATATCTGTTGGCTGTGGTAGCTTCCACTTACCTATGCTTCTTGCTGACATTTCCACCACGCCTATATGCAGGAGTTGAACTAATCATTGCAAGAAAAGTGCCTACACCGGGTACAGACTTTAAACCAAGTCTAGCTGCCGTTTTAACAAGAGTAGGTGGTTTCAGTCCTTTTATAGTTGCTTTTTCTCTGTTAATTAATTCTTTTCTAATTTTTTTATCTTTTGCAGATAAATCTTTTTCTTTTATACTTTGTAGATTTTGTATATTTTGTTGTGCTAATTGTGTTTTCATGTTTGCAATTTTTGTTTTTCTAACTTTACTTTTTTCTTCTCTTCTTTTGCGTATTTTCTTTTTGGTTGCTGCAGACCTTCTTTCATCCGCAGTACCTAAATACGTAGCTGCAGCCGTGCCGCCTAGCATAGTGCCGCCGACAATTGCTGCATCTTTAAGTTTTCTTTTATTAGTGT
>Ga0209535_1001917_pt1 | contig 13775 bp, 9 predicted proteins | sample LinPmetageLP28_FD_184041 | JGI IMG/M metagenome (GOLD analysis project Ga0209535, IMG submission 184041) | Marine viral communities from the Pacific Ocean - LP-28 (SPAdes) (version 2) | ecosystem: Environmental > Aquatic > Marine > Oceanic | place: Pacific Ocean | collected 2009-08-22 | reverse complement strand
TAACAGTAGCAGTTCAAGGATCAGGATATGCAGTAGATAATACTATAACAGTAGCAGCAGCTACAATCGGTTCTCCAGGAGCAGATCTAGTATTAACATTAGTTGATGCAAATATAATAGATTCAAACGCTTTTACATTAGAAACACTAACAGATGGTGCTATAATGAATAGTGTAGGTCCAACAGGTTCAAATGGAACATTAGATAGTGGATCAGCACGAAATATAAGATGGGAAATTCAAGCACCTAATACAGGATCAGGTGTATTTAGTTTAATAATTAGACAAGGTAATGACACAGCAAAAGCTAAGTCAATACTAGAAATATTCCCTAATGTATCATTAGATCCAAAACAATCTAACTACATAGCTAGAATTGTTGGTGATCAAACACAAACATTATTAGGAGCTTCAACAGTAGATCCTTATTTACAAATAACAGGATCTTATCCAAATGCTTCAAGATATGTAAGAGTAAAATCAGTAGATTTAAAAACTCCAGATTATTTTGATAATAATGGAGCTGCAAAATCAGAATTTACATCTTCAATTCCACGTGCACAAAGTGGATCAATGCAAAGTGCAACGGGTGAATTAGTAGGTGATAGAGCAGGTATTAATTACTACCAAGATATTAATAATACAGATTCTCAAGGTATGGGAGCTACAGAAATGGGAGCAGGAGTTGGTTATTACACAACAGCTTTTAACCTATTAGCTAATAGAGATGATTTTAGATATAACATTATAACAGCTCCAGGATTAGTTTATTCAAATTCTGATCATGCCACTCCGTTAAATACAATGATTTCAAATACTCAAAATAGAGGAGATGCAATTGCATTAATGGATTTAGAAAATTATGGTTCAACAATCACAGCAGCTACTTCAACAGCAGCGTCAGTTGATAATTCATATGTTGCAGCTTATTGGCCATGGTTACAATTAGCAGATCCAGATTCAAGACAGTTAGTATGGGCAGTACCATCAGCGTTAATACCTGGTGTATACGCGTATAATGACAAGTCAGCTGAAGCTTGGTTCGCACCTGCCGGAATTAATAGAGGCGGTTTAGGTACGGTAACTCAGGCAGAAAGAAAATTAACTCAAACTAATAGAGATGATTTATATACTGGAAAAGTTAATCCAATAGCTACGTTCCCAGGAAGAGGAGTTGTAGTATTTGGTCAGAAAACATTACAATCACAAGCATCAGCTTTAGATAGAGTAAATGTTAGAAGACTATTAATTGAACTTAAATCTTTCATTTCACAAATTGCTGATAATTTAGTATTTGAACAAAATACGGCAGCAACAAGAAATAATTTCTTAGGACAAGTTAATCCATATTTAGAATCAGTACAACAAAGACAAGGTTTATATGCTTTTAAAGTTGTAATGGATGCTTCAAATAATGGACCAGATGTAGTAGATAGAAATCAAATGGTAGGAGCAATTTATTTACAGCCAACTAAAACAGCTGAATTTATTTACCTAGATTTCAATATTCTTCCAACTGGAGCAACTTTTCCATCATAAAAATTGAAAGATATAATATTTATAATAAAACAAAAATAAAACAAAAATAAAATGGCAGTATTAAACCCAAACGAAATATTTTTCACAGCCTTTGAACCAAAAGTTGCTAACAGATTTATTATGTACGTAGATGGAATCCCAGCTTACATCATTAAAGGTGTTAGTGGAATGGGTTTTGCACAAGACGAAATCATATTAAACCATATTAATACTTATAGAAAAGTAAAAGGAAAATTAAGATGGAATGATTTAACAATGCAATTGTTTGATCCAATTACCCCTTCAGGAGCGCAAGCTGTAATGGAGTGGACAAGATTGCACCATGAATCAGTAACTGGTAGAGATGGATATAGTGATTTCTATAAAAAAGATTTAACTATTAATGTATTAGGACCAGTAGGTGATGTAGTATCCGAATGGATCATAAAAGGTGCATTTATTAAAGATGCTTCATTTAGTGATATGAATTGGGATGATGATGGAACAGCAAATACTATCGACATGACAATTGGAATGGATTACTGTGTGTTAAATTTCTAAAAAAAATTACATATTTTAAAGAATAGCTTGGCTTTGGTCAAGCTTTTTTTTATATTATATATGTATACATGAAATCAAGTTATAACAAATAAAAGATATGAGCGAATTTAAATTACCTACTGAGCAAGTAGAACTACCTTCAAAAGGATTATTATATCCTGAAACCAACCCATTATCTTCTGGGACAGTTGAAATTAAATATATGACTGCTAAAGAAGAGGATATTTTAACTAATCAATCTTACATTAAAAAAGGAATTGTATTAGATAAATTACTTCAATCACTTATAATTGATAAAAAAATAAATTATAAAGACATAATTATAGGAGATAAAAATGCATTATTAATAGCATCCCGTATTTTAGGTTATGGGTCAATATATGAATTCGAATATGATAATGAAAGACAATCAGTTGATTTATCAACTTTAGATAATAAACCTTTTAGTGAAGATTTAGTAACAAAAGGAGTAAATTCATTTGATTATAAACTTCCAAAAACAGAAGTAAATATATCATTTAAAATTCTTAATGGAAAAGATGAATTAGATATAGACAGAGAATTATTAGGTTTAAAAAAGATTGATAAAGATGCAAGTCCTGAAATGTCAACTCGTTTAAAGTATATTATTACAGCTATTGAAGGTAATCCAGATAAAAAACCTATTAGGGAATTTGTAGATAATTTCCTCCTGGCTCAGGATTCAAGAGCACTAAGAAACTATATTAAATTAGTTCAACCCGATGTTGATCTAACTTTTTTTCCCGACGGAGATGATAATGATGCAACAATCCCCATTGGACTTAACTTTTTTTGGCCTGACGCTAGGTAATGCTTCTCAACATAGAATAAATATATTTAATATAATTCACGAAATTGTATTTAATGGTAAAGGTGGGTATGATTGGCATACTGTATATAATATGCCCATTTGGTTACGTAAATTTACCTTTAATAAACTTAAAACATTTTATGAGGAAAAAGATTCAGCACAGAAAAAAGCAGCTAAAGGAAATAATACTCAAATTGATTTAAATAACCCAACATCTCCAATACCTTCAAAGCAAATCCATCCTCCATCCTATGTTACAAAGAAGTCTAAAAAATAATCATTTCTAATATTTATAATAAAACAAATTTAGAATGGCTAAAGATCCAAGTTTAGACCCAAAGCAATATCAACAAATAGTTGCCCTCCTTAAACAAATAAGAAGAGGATATTCTGACTTAGGTAAATCAAATCCCTTTAATGCAAAAACTGCAAAAGAATTTGTTAAAGAAATGGGTAATGCTGATGATGCTATTATTGCTTTAGTTGATTCATTAGATGATGTTGATAAACAATTAGATGAAATTGGTAAAAATGCTAAATCTTATTATGAGACTTTTATAGGATTAAATGGTGCAATAAAAAAACAAAACGAATCTTTAAACGTTACCAAAAAAGCAACTCAGTCAATTCAAGGGATTGCTGAAAAATTAAAAAATGATCAAGAAGATCTTGAAAGATTAGACTCTAAAGCTTTAACTAAATTAAGACAAAAACTTAAAATACAGCAATCAAATCTTAGAATTGCTAATAAGGGAATACTTTTAGATAAAAATGGTATAAAATTAAGTGATGAACAACTAGCAAAACGTTTAGATGAGTTAGTTGCTACAAAAGAAATCACTACAGGTCATGCTGATATGATCATGGAGATGGGTAAAGGAGCTGTTCTCATGGACGACATGAATAAAAGGCTTGCTGAAAGGATTGAAAAAGAGGAAAAAATATCAGAACTAAATGAAGGCATAAATAAAACATTTGGACAGGCTGGAGGTATATTAAAGAAAGTAGGGTTAGATAAGTATGGAGGCATATTTGATAATATGTCTAAAAATGCAAATGAATTAACTGAAAATCTTTATGACCAACAAGAAGCAGGTAATGCATTTAATAAAGAATTAGCAGAGGCCCATGCTAATAAAGAAAGGTTAGATGAAACTGGAGTAGAGGTAATGGATGATGCAGCTATTCAAGCAGAAGTTCTTAATAAATCTTTAGTTGAAGGTGCTCAGAATTTTAAAAAAGAAATGTTACTTGCCCTTGATGTAATGATATTCAAGGGAATTAAAAACTCAATTAAAGAGTTTGGTGAAAGTAGAGAAGCTCTTTCTAAAACATTTGCATTAGGAAGAGATGAAGCTAATAGTTTAAGAGAAAACCTAATTGGTATGGCAAATACCAGTGGTGAGATGGCTTTTAATGTTGGTGATGCTCATAAGGCAATACAAGAATTTAATGCTGAAATAGGGGGTGCTGTTAAATTAACACAAGATGAATTAAAAACTTTTTCATTATTATCTAATGAATTTGGGTTAACTAATGAACAAGCAGCTGTTTTTCTTAAAACTTCAAAACTAAGAGGTGAAAATGCTGAAGAATTTACGGCACAGTTAAGGGGTCAAGTTGCAGTATTAGCAGCCCAAACAGGTTCTGCAGTTAATCAACAAGATGTTTTTGCTGAAATTGGTAATATTAGTGCAGCTAATAGACTTTCAATGGAAGGTCAAGGTAAATCATTAGCAAATGCTGCTTTCCAATCTCAAAAATTAGGCTTAAGCCAAGCTCAAATGGAAAGTACAGCTAATTCATTATTAGATTTTGAAAGCTCTATTGCAGCTGAAATGGAAGCTGAATTAATGACTGGTAAGCAATTAAATTTAGAAGATGCTAGAAGGGCAGCATTAATGAATGACCAGGAAGGATTAGCTAAAGCTATTGGACGAGAAATAGGAACAGCAGCTGAATTTGGTGCAATGAATGTTATGCAACAAAATGCATTAGCTAAAGCATTTGGAATGTCAAGAGACGAATTAGCAGAAACATTACAAACCCAAGAACTGTTAGGTGGTAAATTCAAAAGTATAGGAGATGCCCAGAAAAAATATGATGATTTAAGAAAAAAAGGACTATCAGATGAGGCAATAGCTAAAGAATTAGGAAGTGATCAATTAGCTAATCAACTTGCATCTGAATCATCTCAAAAAAGATTTGCGAATTCTATGGAAAAACTTAAGGATAAATTAATCCCAGTTATAGATATATTTGCAAAGTTTTTAGATAAGCTAATGGATGGTGTTGAAATGGTTGGTAATCTAGGTAATATGTTTGATAGTATTGGTAAATACATGGGTATTATTTCTGGAATTAGAATTTTTTCAAGAATAAAAGCCGGTTTTGGGGTATTAAAAAAGATGTTAGGATATTTAACTAAAATTGGAGGTGCTGCTGAAAAAGTTGCATCATCTTTAGGATTTGGATCAAAAGTTGCAGAAGGGACAGTAAAAGCCGGAGGTGATGTTGCAAAAGGAGTAGCAGGGTCTGCTGCAAGTGGAGGTACCAAAGCAACTGCCGCTGCGGGTGGAGGTATAATGAGTAGTTTGAAAGGTATGGTTGGTGGAGGAGCAAATAAAATTGGTGCTTTCTTTGAAAATTTAAATCCAGTTACAAAGCTTAAAGATGCATTAGGTGGTGTTTTAGGTAAAAAAGCTTTAGGAGGAACTCTTAAATCCTTAACAAAAAGAATTCCGGTAATAGGGAGTTTTATTGAAGGTATATTTGCTAATTCAGATATTAAAGGAATGATTGCTAGTGGAGAATCTACAGCAGATATTAATCAAGCTATTGGTGAAAGAGTATCTGAGGGAATTGGAAGTATTGTTGGTTCTGTTGGTGGTATGGCAGCCATTCAAGCATTAAATGTAGCACCAGGTTTAGGACTTGCTTTAACCCCAGTTGCAGGTATAGCTGGAGATTGGTTAGGTAGAAATCTTGGAGGATTTATAGCACGTCAAGTAGGAGCTGAAGGTTTAGGTAAGATTGTTAGAAGTACATTTTACGATGAAGAATCAAAAGCAGCCGGTATAGCAGAAGATTTTATTTCAAGACCAGGACAACCAATACAAAAATTTAGGGCCGATGATATTATAATGGGAGGTACTAATCTTACAGGTGGGGGTGATAATCAAGAAGTAGTAGCATTATTAAAGCAATTAATATCAGCAGTATCCTCTGGGGGAGATGTATATTTAGATGGAGCTAAAGTAGGAAAATCATTAGCTTTGGCAACTTCCAATATGGGCTAATATTTATAATAAAATTAACTTAAAACAATAAAATCATGGCAGAATCAATTTTAAAAATGTTTGATGGCAACGGTTCACCTTTAGCAGTACCAGTATCACCTGCAAATGGTGTTACTCCGGATGATGTTAGTATAGTGGGCATTTCACAACTACATAATCAATATTCAAATATTGGCGATCCTAACCTAACGGCACCAGCTTATAATAATATGGGTGCAGCGGCTATGGGATATTCAAACCCAAAACCATCGCAAGCAGGTCAGGCAGCAAACACATACCAAGGAGAAACAAATAGGTATATAAATAATGCTCCAGAAAACAGATCATTCTAAATAAAGCTAAATGCCTTTAATAACCTCTACTACAAGCTTAAATAAATTAAAGTTTGGGATAGGTAATGCTGGTGATAGGTTTGACAACGGAAGTAGTAATCAACCCTACATCACAACCGATATCCCAGGCGTTAATGTGAATAATTCTAATCCAACTCCTATTACGGAGTTAGATAGTAGCGGAACCCCAATATATGGTGATGTAACCCCAGGAAGTTTAGATATATTATTTAGGGGTGGACTTAATGCTGTAAAAGACTCTCTTACAGATGTAAGTAGATTAACAAAAATGTTTTTCGATACTAAATCCCCAAATGGTTTAATATTTATAGCTAATCAAAACCTTTTATCACGTACTTCAGTTATGACTGAAGCATCATTTGGTATTGGTTATGGTAGAAATAAAGAACCTGATTTTATAGAAGGAACAGGTGGTGGAGCTTTAGCAAGTGGTATTTATTTACCAACAAGCACATTAGCACAAGCAGCAGTAAATTTTACAGGCACACATTTAAATTTAATGGGATTAGATCCAACTGATCCTAATAATGTATCAAAAGATGGTGGTGGGCTACTTTCTTTAATTCCAGGACTTGCCCCATTGGGATTAAATACTTACTCATCTGTAATGGCTGATAAGTTACAAGTAGATAATGATCAAGGAATAGAATCATTCTCATTTGGAGGACCTTCTGAAGGAGCATCTTCATCGGCACTAACTGGTTTAAATAGATTAGTTAAAATATTTGATGCTAAACAAAATATATCAACAAATGACCCAGATGTTATAGTATATGATGGAGGTCCTGGATCAATATTAGGTATAGGTAAAACAAGAATTAAGTTTGCTGGAAGTAATGGTACTGGAACTACAAGAACAGGATTAAATAATTCTTTAACAATTGACAACCCAGATTATTTTAATGGTACAGATCGAACATATGCTCAAAAGTTTCAATATACTACTAACCAACAGGGAGAATTAGCATATGGTGGTGAATTTGGTGATGATTTATCTGGAAAATTAGGTTTAAGTAATAATATAATATTAGATGATGACATAGGTGAAGAAGTATTTTTAATGAATATGTTATCTGCTACTTATACTTTAGGATCATCATTTGAAGGTGGAGATGGTAGTGATGCAAGAGGAGTATATACTAATGTAGGATTAGGCAGACATAATAACCCTAATACAGTTGTATTTGATGCAAATCAATTAAGATCAGCACAATTTACCTCTCCAACACCTGGTAACGCACCTATAGGACCAGATTTTAGAAAAAAATTAATAGATACTACTGGTGATGGAGGAGATCCAATTACTACTTCAAATTTATTATCAATTTCACCAGAATACACATTAAAGAACTTAAATAATAGAACAAATTTTGGTGATCCTGGAGCTAATGGACCTAAAACAAAAACAGGAGAGTCAGGTAGATTAAAATATGGTGTTAAAGCTTCAGAAATGATAGCTGTAGATAAAATTAATGCCCAAATCATGTATTCTGGTAGTGTAGCTCAAGATACAACTATTGCTAAAAATGATTTAGTTAAATTTAGAATAGCAGCTATTGATAATAATTCTCCAAGCCAAGCTTTATATATGCATTTTAGAGCATTTATTGATTCATTTTCAGATAATTACACTGCAGATTGGCAAGGCTTTAAATACTCAGGTAGAGGGGAAAATTTATATCATTATAATGGTTTTGATAGAAAAATTAGTTTAGGATTTACAGTTTATGCTCAATCAAAGGCTGAACTTATTCCTATGTATAAAAAATTAAATTATTTAGCATCAACACTAGCACCAGATTATACTGCAGCTGGGTTTATGCGAGGAAATATTGTACGTTTAACATTAGGAGGATATTTATATGAACAACCTGGTTTTATTTCAGGAATGACATTTGAGGCACCTCAAGAATCATCTTGGGAAATTGCTATTAATGAAGAAGGTAGTTCAGATTCATCAGTTAAAGAATTACCATTTATGATTAAAGTATCAGGGATGTCATTTACACCAATCCACGAATTTTTACCAAGTAAAATACGTTCAGATTCCGCTAATGGAATGACACCAGATGGAGTTATGATAGATGAAAGATATATTGCGTTAGATAATGGATTTAATGAAAACTATACTAACGATCAAGGTGAGTATTTTGCTCAATTATCCACAAATACAGACGCAGGTAATGTACTTGCAGATGTAAATATTGAAACAGCATAATGAATAGATACGAAAATATAAGAAAATTAAGAAATGAAAATGAATTCGTTGGTACTTTAGGTGACGTATATTATAGAACTAATTATTACCCAGAAATAGAACCACAAGAATCAGATATATATGTTGAAACTGAATTTGGTGATAGGTTAGATTTAATAGCAAATAGGTTTTATGGAGATACTTCATTATATTGGATAATATCGATATGTAACCCAAATGTTTTAAGCTTTGGTTCTTTATTTCCTCCAGTAGGAGCACAATTAAGAATTCCAGTTAATGTAAGTGGGATAGTATCAAATTATAATCAACTAAATGAGTTATAAGAATGAATATATTAGGACAACCTTTTGCACCTTGGGTAACTAAACAAATTAACGTAAGACAACAATCTTTAGGATATGTAAATTATGATAATAATGATTTATTATATCAAAATAATAAAACCCCATGGATTAGACTAGCTAGTTCAGTAGATATAGAACAAGCTGAAGATGGTGTTCTAGATAAGTTTAATAAAATAGGGATTTCACAAAATCAAGTAAAAGGCCCAGTAGCAGCTAGAAATTTTATATTGCAAGGTGGAGCTATGGGTATTGATAGTCAAGGGGAATTTATTAAATATACAGGAATAAATACATCAAATCAATTTTACAATGGAGCCTATGGTTGGGGAGAAACAACAGAAAGAGGATTTGTTCCTTTACCTGGGGTTATAGATGCTTCTTTAATTTATTACAGTAATGGGGCTTTATCTAAGGGTGTAATTAATATGAAATGTTATAGTAGAAACCAACTAGCGTTAATGGATGTTTTATATATGCGTCCTGGTTATAATCTTTTATTAGAATTTGGTTGGACTTCTTGGTTAGATAATGAAACTAGAGAAGTTACTACATTTGATACTTTTCAATCACCAGCATTAGAATTTATGCTTGGAGCTAACGCCCAAGGTACGGATTCTAACCCATCAAATTTTGAAATTCCTCGTTTAATTCAAGCAGAAAGAGAAAAAACTGATGGAAATTATGAGGGGGTATTTGGTAAAATAACTAATTTTAATTGGTCCTTTGAAAGTGATGGAAGTTATAGTTGTCAAACTACTATAACAGGAATGGGTGGAGTAATAGAATCATTAAAGATAAATGGAGCTACTTTTTCTAAGAAAGAAAAACAACAATTTAAAGCAGCCGAAGCAGCAATAAAAGAAAATGCAGATGATTTAGATTCAGATGCAGTAGAAAAACAACAATCTGCTTTAAATGCTACGAGATTAAAAACAGAATTAGATGATACTATAGATTTCTATTATCAATCATTTAAAGATCAGTTAACTATAAAGGCAGCTGACACTATAGATTATGGTTATATTAACACAAGTTTTAGTTCATTTAGAGATCCAAAAGATGGATTTAAGACAAAAAAACTTGTATTGAAAGATGCTATATGCGGTTTGGATGGAGTTGATACAGATGATGAAGAAAATTTAACACCTGTATGTTATTTATCTTTTGCGGGATTTATTGCTGTATTGCAAGATAATTTTTTAATATATAATAGTGATGGTAGTCCATATTTTAGTTTTAATATGGATTTTTTCAATATAGAAAAAGATGATAATTATATTATAAATTTACCTGGCCAGTTTTCAGCAAATCCTTTAGTATGTTTTACACCCTATAATAATGTTACTGAAGGTGTTAGTGCTGGTGAAAATGTAAATATACCAAGTACAAATTTATCTACAGTTTTTGATAAAGTAAAAGACAGATTTATAGTAGAGGCAGGAACAAGTCAATTTCTAGGCAGATTAGCTCATGTTTATCTTAATTTTCAATTTATAAAAAAATGTTTAGCTGAGGCCCCAAGAGATTCTTCTGATAATTCTTTAGCACTACTACCATTCTTAAAAACTATACTTGCTGGAGTATCTAAAGCTAGAGGAGGAATTAATAATATTTTAATTCATGAGGATATTAATACTAATACGATTAAACTTATAGAAGAAGTTCCTCAAAATTGGGCAAAACAAATCCCACCAAAATCAGAAGCAGATACTTATTGTCAAATTAATACTTATGGAGTAAAAAATAAAGTTGAAGGAAGTATAGTTAGAAGTTTAGATATGAATGCTACTATATCTAGTGATTTTTCTTCTATGATTTCTATAGGAGCTCAAAATAATGGTAATCAATTAAATGAAAATGCTACAGCTTTTTCTAAATATAATAGAGGTTTAATAGATAGAACATTTAAGGAAAAAGTTACAACAAAAACTGCAGAAAAAACAAAAACACCATTAACTGAGGAAGATACAAAAGAAAAAGAAACATTATCAACCTTATGGAATGATAAGATGAATGAAGAGACGGATGATTCTAAAGGATTATTTAATTCAATTATGACAGAAGTAAAATGGTTAAATGAAGATATTACTGCCTTAGAAAGTATTAATGTATCTTTTGTAAAAATGCTACTAGGACTTTTAGCAACTCAAAATGTAATACAAGCTCCATTTTTTCTCCCATTTAATTTATCTTTAGATATAGATGGTATATCAGGAATTAAATTATATCAAAAATTCACAATTGATGATAGTGTATTACCTCCAGCATATGATAAAGACAGTGTAGATTTACAAATTAAAGCAGCAAATCATACAGTTAGTGCTGGGGATTGGATAACTAAAATAGAAACACAATCTGTTCCTAGAAGTAAAGATATTAAGATAGCTAAAATAAAACCATTAACTGCAAAAAGTAGCACAAGTAATTCAAGACCTGATGGTACAGCTTTACCACCACCTCCAGGAACACAACCACCTGAAGATGAATTGTTAAGATTGAGATTAACTAGAATAATGGATGATGGTACCCAAACTTTAGGGGTAATGGAGGTTTTAGCAGAAGATGAAACAACTGTTTTATATACCTTACCAACATCAGAATTACCTTGGAAAGGGAACGAAAACAGAGTTAGTTGTATCCCAACAGATAATTATAGAGTAAAATCTCATGTTAGTGGTAAACATGGTAGGTGTTTTTGGTTAATTGGTAATGAACAGGGAGGGTATGCATTTAATAAATTATTTGGAAACGGATATATTAGAACTGCAGTTTTAATCCATATGTTCCCAAAAGCTCCTGGATGGGCTTTAGGTTGTATAGGCCCAGGTCTTAAATTTAATACAAGCGGAGACCAAAAAGGAAGACAACAAGGAACAGGTAAAAAATATTTAAACCCTGCTAAAGCAGAATCATATAAAGCTTTAGATAAATTGCTGGCAACACTATATTCTGTTGGATCTTATAAAATGCAAATTGTTAATCAAGGAGGAGTATCTTCAACTTCATTACCTACAACATTTAATGAATCAGTAAAATCAATAGCACGATCTTATAAAGTATTATAACTTATGTATATACCTAAAAGTAGAATAAAAACCAATCTATATACCTCAGGTAATGAGTTTGTCATCTCATCAGATAGAACTAATTATGTTGGGTATTATCATAGTCTTTGGACTGGTAAATTTTTTACAGGTAAAAATCAATTTGATAAACCTAAAATAGAACTTATAAAGCAATCCACTGAAATGGATAGTGTATGGTTAAAGACTGCAGAAGATGCCCCTTTTCAACAATACGCTGAAAATTATGATGGTGAAGTAGTCCCAGGTCAAATTCAAAATATGGAAGATATTGTAAATTATAATTCTATTACAAATACTGATATATCTATTTCAAAATTAATCCCCCAACAATATTATGACCAACCAACAGAAGAGGATTATCAATTAGGACAATTTACTAGATATTTCCTTGTAAAAATTAATGAGTCACGATATATAGAAGTAAGTAAAAAAACTTATGAACAAATAATTAATCACAGTGATGATATAGTATGGGAATTGTATATTCCTTTTAAAACACAATGGACTATTGATGGTATTGAAGATGATGTTTTTGATATTAATAGAAACCAAACTTTAATTTTAGAACAAAGAATTAATAGAAGAGGATTACAAGAATTTTTAAATAATGATTACTTAAAATATTATCGATCTGTTAATATAAACAATCAATATACAAATGGTGATGATTATACTTTACCTAACGGATTAAATTATCAAGGTTTATATCACATAATGCCTAATGGAATAGCTATGACAGGAAGATTTCATGGAGAAGGAGAAGATATTCTTTTAACACCAATTTCAAATTAAATTAGGATTGTAGATAAATTCATCGTATATTGAATCAAAATAAGAGTTATGTTTTGGTTAGTTGAAGATGATAAGCAGTTAGAGGTATTTAAAAATTATGTTAGGGAAGAAGCATTTGTTGAAATAATTCCATACAATAATTTAGAACATCCCACAAAAAGTGGAATTTGTGCTGTTTATATTCGCCCGTTAAATGCCGCAAAGGGGTTTATATTGACAAACGACCATAGCGAGACATTAAATGTTGGTATAGACGCTATAAAATGCGTGTTAAACACATTAGACAAGGTGTATGTACGTGATAAGAAGAGTTTTTTACATTATTTGATATTACAAAAGCTTTTTGACATAACATTAACAACGCCTACGTATATACCAGAACCAACACAAGCACATAATTACTTTTACAGCAAATATCCCAATAAGGAAGATATAAATAGAATAATACCAATTGTTAAACATTATGAATATTGTGAAACGATATTTAACGATTTAAAAGATAAAATAAATGAGCCAATCAACGACTTTTACAATACAAAAGCCACAGTGGTTTTCAACGCCGTGGAGCGAAGTGGTATACGAATTAATAGAGACGAATTCAAATCGCACTTTTATGATGAGCGTAACGAATACGTATACACGCAGTACAACTTTAAAACATTAACAACTAGACCCGCAAATAAATTCAATGGAGTTAATTACGCAGCACTTAACAAGGATAATGGATGTAGGAAGAGCTTTATTCCACGTAACAGCAAGTTTATTGAGTTGGA
>Ga0209535_1001915_pt1 | contig 13789 bp, 22 predicted proteins | sample LinPmetageLP28_FD_184041 | JGI IMG/M metagenome (GOLD analysis project Ga0209535, IMG submission 184041) | Marine viral communities from the Pacific Ocean - LP-28 (SPAdes) (version 2) | ecosystem: Environmental > Aquatic > Marine > Oceanic | place: Pacific Ocean | collected 2009-08-22 | reverse complement strand
ATCACTTGGACATCAAAATTAGGACTACCTGCTGCGTTGCTTACTTTGACACGAATGTTGGAAACAGGACTCGTGAACAAACCACCACCGTTGGCAGTCAATGTCGTGTCTGGTCCTACGTCAACCCATGTGTCACCGATCTTGTGTTGTAGTGTCACGGAACTACCGGAACTGAAGGAACCCGCTACCAAGAAAGCGTTGGTCTTGCCATTGTGGGGGTTAACAGCGGGTGTTGTGGTAGCGTCAAAAAAGGTATCACTACCTGCTCCTGATCCGAGTATGGTGGTGTCGATGTTGATGTCTGTTGATACGAGTGCCATAATACAATTTAGTAGTTAGATGTTTGTTTGGAGATTCCCAATCCACCAACGACAGGACGGCGTTTCACAAGACTAGCCACACCCTTGGGTTTCCCTTGGGCTTTGGAGGGTTTATCTTTTGGTTTAACCGTCTCGGCTATAGCAGTAGGCGGTGGAGGACTCGCAGGAGGCTCCGGTGGTTTTGGCGTTTTAACAGACATGCACATGGTTTTAGTCTTCTTGGTGGAATGGTTTTAGATGGTTAGCTAGCTGGTCGTCGTGAAGACGTTTTAGAAAGTTAACGAGTTCGCGCTTACCCCCATAAAAGTCAATCTCCCGAAGCGAATCGCTAGGGGAGAAATCCTTACTTGGAACACGTTCGTCCAAGAACTTAATCAAGTCTGTAGAGACAGGCGGTATATAGTCACTCATTGTTAACAATCCTATTATGGGTCTGTTCATCTAACTGCCTTTGAAGATGAGCCAAAGCTCGCCATGCCATTGCCGCCCAATCACCCTCAAGCATGTGACGCAGGAGGGCATCAAGCTCATCCTTAGATTTGCTTTTATCCCACCATATATCCAAGGAATCTGGGTGGTGCTGGAGGTTCCCTTTAACGGATTGCTTGGCGACCTCAACGAGAGCGTCAGGAAAATAACACAACAACCCCCGATACAGAGGGATCATCTTACGCTCCTCGGCGGTTCCTTCGATATGGATGGTCTTATTCTTCATCTTTAAGTAGCTCTAGGAGTTTTGCGCGTTTCGCTTTGAGCCTTAGAATGGCTTGGTCAAGAACGGCTATGTCCTCTTTGATTATCTGTTGGCGGGTTTCTTTTACGGTGTCCATAGTGTTATCTCCTTTGTGTCTTTATCGTAGTAACCTTCCCGAAGGATGAACGCCATGCGAGCATTAAGCAACGCTTCGTCCTCCCCCATTCCGGCTTTCTCATAAGCATTAACAACAGTCTGCCATTCCACTCCCTCTTTATCAAGGAGCTTTTCAGCGGTCTTCAAGCCCACCCGAGGAACACCAAAGTATCCATCGGTGGCATCGCCGGCGAGCGTCTGGACTAGGTGCTGTCTGTCGGCTTCCTCCAAGGTCACGGTGCGGAGTTCATCCTTAAGGAAGTTATACCAGATGCACGGCACGGTCGCGAAGTCTTTGTCTCCACTAACAATAATCGAACCTGGTTCACCGCTTCCAATAATCCCAAGGACATCATCGGCTTCCAAGCGTTGCTCGTGTTGGGTTTCCCATGTGTCACAAGCCCAGTCCCGTAAAGCACCGAGGCCAAGTGGAGTTCTCTTCTCGCGCCTGTGAGCTTTGTAAAGAGGGTTGATCTCGTGACGGAAGGTGTAGCGATCTGAGAAGACCATTGTTACCTTGTCGCCTTCCTCCTCGTCCACCATAAGGATCTCGTTGATGCAGTCAGTGACCATGATGAAACAGTCCTTGAGATCCGAGAAGTCGGAGTGAACAGTGAAGATGTCATCATCCCACTTGATTTCTTTTTCGGCTGAGAACGCTGCCCTATAGAGAAGCATGTCGCCGTCGATGTATATTTTTTTACTCATAATTGTTAGTGTGTTTCAGACCAATTAGATCCTACCTTGTATTCCCCGTCAAGACGGCATTTGAATTTCAACTCCTCGCCAGCCTTGGTGAGTGAAGCACAGAACAACTTACCGAGTTCATCAGCGTGTTCCGGTAGACAGGAGAACTGAACCTCGTCGTGGATGTTACCGTGAAGTTCGTAAGGTAGCTTTGCGTCACGCGCAAAAACAACCAACCCCTTCTTCATAACAACTGCTCCACTCGACTGTAACAAAAGATTCAATGCGGAGTGTGCAGAGCGACAGTGCAGCTTGCGACCATCCAAGCCACCCAACCATGTCTTCCCTTTGAGGGCTTGCTCGATGCTTTTCAAAAGGCGAGCCACGGCTGGGGTCTTACGCTTGAAGGCTTCCTTGATTCGTTTTCCTTCGCGTCTTCCTCCACCAACAATGTTTCCAACCAACTCATCACCTCCTCCGTAAAGGAACGCATAGATGAATCGTTTGGCCTCGTCCCTTGTGGGAAGTCCTGCTGCTTGTTGGTTAGCGGTGTGAATGTCACCTTCCAGGATTGTCCTTCCGTATGATCCGTTGTCGTAAGGGTGAAGGTAGTGGGCGAGACATCGTAGCTCCAAGCCACTGGCATCAGCACCAACCAATACCTTACCTTCGGGAACCGTGAAGCACGATCTACATTCCGTTCCGTATGTCGCACGAACTGCTGGCACTTGGGCAACATTAGGGCGGGTGTGAGTGCATCTACCGGAGACCGCACCGTTGGTGTTAACCTCACCGTGTATGCGTCCATCCCTTACCATCTTTAACCAAGCGTTACGACCCTCGGCTACCTGTCCCAATCGTTTGGTAATTAACAAATACTCCAATAACATATCCGCTTCCGGTGTCTCCACGCCACGCAGAACAGCTTCGTCAATCTTAGGTCGCTTCCCTTCGTAGGCTTTAGGCTTCCACCCCATGTTCATCAAGCGTTCAGCTATCTGGTCACGACTGTTAGGGTTGAACGGAACGGTCTTGGTTTTGTTACCAGTCTTAACAGAATCGTTGGCTAACACCTGTTTCAATCCTGCTTCCTTTAAGACGAGCTTCAAGCCACCCTTGGTAGCTGCCTGATAGGTTTTCCCGTCAACATCAACACTCCATCCCTTCGGTGTCTTCATCTCCTCGGTGGTCGCAGGGAACATATCTTGGAGTTCATCACGCATCTCAGCACGGCGAGCCATGAGCTTCTCAGTTAGATCGGTTGCTGCATCCACATCAAAAGGCCAACCGTTCATTTCTTGGACTGTCATCAACTCCGCGAAGTCATGCTCCATGTGTAACATCTCTGACGAGGGCTTCTGATCCATGAAGTGTTTGAAGAGGGAGGCAGTCACACGAACGTCTTGCTCGCAGTAGTCCTCCATCTCTTGGCTCCATTGTGTCCAGTCCTCGGACTCCCCGTGGTCTGACTTCTGGTTACCTAAACGAAGACCCCATGCCTTGAGACTGTGGCGACCTCTAAGGTTCTTTGGGAACTCCTCGCCCATCGTCTTAACATCCTTTTCATAAAGGTCAGTAGCGATGACAGCAGACATGACCTTAGTGTCCACCACCTTGGCCTTGATCTCGTAGCCCAGCTTACGGAGTGCCGGCGCATCAAAGTTAATGCTATTGTGACCACAGATGTTGTGGGCTGAGTTAAGATAATCAACACCCTCTTGAAGATCCCCTTTCTGGGAGTTGAAGGATCGCATGGAGTTGTCCTCAGCGTTAAACACACTGATGCAGTGGAGGGTTGTTAATCCACCGAGGGTTGGCCAATGGTCAATGGCGTTGGTTTCGATGTCGAAGAATAGCATTTTTGTTTTCATAATTATTAGAGAGCTTCAAAGTTACACTCGGCCATGCGTCCGGTGATAGGGTTAAAGGAAAGATTGTCACACACTCCGGTCTCACCACTGAATCGGTTCTTGAGAACGCGGATTGCTGTAAGGTGCTTATGCTCAGTGTCTTGCTGGTTACGCTCCAAGCCTACCACCATGTCTGATAGCTGGGCAATCGCTGCTGATCCTCGAAGGTGTGCAAGGCTGGTGCTGGTTCCCTCTTCATGTCCTCGTCCATCCGAGGGACGCTTAAGGTGACTCACCAGGATTAACGCAATGCCACACTCCTCAACCAACGCACGGAGCTTGGTCATAAGGTTATCAATCATTCGTCGTTCGTCGCCATCTTGCATTCCACTAACAACAATGCTGACATGATCAAGCACAACATACTCAACATCCATCGCCTTTGCCATGTGCATGACATGAGACAACAGACGGTCGGCATCAAGGCTTCCCCAATGGTCATATAACCACATCCTTCCCGAGCCTACTGTGTTAGTGTAAGCCTCATCGAACTCTAGGTCTTCATAGATTGACTCAGGGTCGAGGTGTAGTTGTTTGCCCATCTCCAATCCAACGATACCCAACGCAGTGCGCTCAATGGATTCCTCAAGGGCGATGTATCCCACAGACTTATCAGTGGTGGTGAGGATGTGATGGCAGATGATACGACAGATCTGTGACTTCCCTTGGCCACTCCCCGCACAAAAGGTAACAATCTCTCCCTTGCGTATTCCTCGGGTCATTTGATTTAGGCCGTCGAATGGGTAAGGAATGCTTTCGGTATGCTTCGGGTTGACCAATCGCTCGTGGATGTCAGAACCAGAAATAATCGCATCAGGTCTCCACGGGTTGGCTTGGAAGATCGCATGGATAACATCCTTGGATCTCTTGTTGGCCAAGCATTCGTTGGCATCCTTTAACGGCAGACGGGCGACCTTGGCTTTCCCTGCTGGAAGGATACCAACAACATCCTCGACGGCTTTGCGTCCTGGTTCATCTTCGTCGAACATCAGGATAACCTCCTCCCACTTCTCAAGCCAACGTAGGTTTTTCTTAAAGACGTTAGCGGCTGATTGCGATCCAGTCGGAAGGGATACCACAGCATATTTGTTTTCTTGAATCTGGCTAACACTCAAGGCATCAACCTCGCCTTCAGTGACAACCAACTTCCTTCCCCCCATCGGGTGCAAGTGTTGTCCATAGAATCGATCAGCAATCTTACCGAGGATCATGAACTGCTTTCCTTCAAAGCGTAGCTTCTGTCCTACCAGTTTTCGATCATCGTTATAGTAGTCAGCAATGTGACAACACCGTCCTTTGTATTCACCAATGTGATAGCGCATGTGGCGACAGGTGTCGTGTGTTATGTGACGGGCGGGGATGTCGGAGTAGCGTCCGTTAAGGAACGTGTCATCCGTAGAGTGTAGTGGTTTGTTTATTTTCATTTCAATTTTCGTGTCTTCAGATGGCCGCTTGTAGGAACCACAGGAGTGGCAGTAAGTCGAATCATCTTCGTTGATGCACAATGCATCGCTTGAGCCGCACTCATCGCACGGCAAATGTGTTTGTTTATACATGGCGGTGGTTACCTAGTCGAACCAAGAACGTGGGATGCTATTCTCACACCAAAGGAATCCGTGCTTGTCACACCAATCTCCATAGGTGGTCTTACTCCGTTTGGTCAAGGTGTTAGAAGCTCGCATGAAGACGAACCTTATGTCCATCTCAGGGTGCTGCTTCTTGACCAACAGATGCTTGGCACGGTCGCTTGCAAGGAACCGGCCCTTGGCCTCCAGCATAACACCATTCTCAAGAACGAAGTCAGGAGTGTAGTGATGCTGTTTGAGATAGCCTATTCGTTCGGTCTCGTAGCCGAAGCTGACCCCCGCACGTTCTAGTGCAAGGGCCAACCTCTTTTCAAATTTAGAACGGAACCTTGGCATCGGAACCGTTGTCATCAGTGAGCGCATCACCGAGGTCTTCGCTTACAAATCCTCCATCCTCTGAACCAAACCCGAAGGCTTCGCCACCACCAGGATTGTATTCAACAAGCTCAATGAGTTGAGCAGCACGAAGTCTAAGAGTGTATCCAACGCCAAGCATCGGGCTGTTCCAAGAGTGTGGCTCAACGGACAGACGGAGCTTTGACCCGCTGCCAATGTTAGGAGGATCATTAAGCTTCTTACCGGTGCTGTCAAAGAGAGCGACCGAGAAGTTCAAGACTCCCTTGTTGGTTTCCCGTCGAGCTACTTGTTTGGCAAACAACTCGTAGTCACCGTCCTTATTCTGCTTGAGTGGGGGTTCATCATGACGCTTGAGCTTCTTGCCATCAGCCTCTTTGCAGTGGCGTTCGTATTCGTCCTCAAGCCAAGTGCTGATATGAGCGTCAAAGGCATTGTAGTCCTCTTCACTCAGTATCAAGCGACAACTGAACACGCCGTTGTCATCGAACTTGGTGTCAGGTTCTACCAGTTTGGGGTATACGCTTTTACCTACGGGGGTGGTCAGCTTGTATCTTTTTGGGTTTTTCATCTTTATTTTTGTGGTTTCTTTTTTGTGTTTCTCTCAGCTTTAATTGTTAGCTGAAAAAGTATTTTGAGTCCCGAAGGGTGTTAACATCAAAGTTTCCGTATTCGGGTAGGGGAGGTAGAGGATCAACGCTATTGTTTTGCCATTGTTCAGCGAGGCTGGCAAGAATATCTTTCGAGAACATTTCAGCGAATGAGTCGCGTATGGACGATGCCAATACATCACAGTTGTTACTATGAGTGGCGAAGCTGTCGTGAATCATCGCGAAGTCATAAACACCACGACGATGGGCTTCGTTAGTTGTTAACACCAACCCAGCCGCATCTAAACTATGAACTACGTTAGGAGAAGCACCATTACGTTGCTTGCGGGTGTCGAGTTCGTCGGTGCTGTCTTTGAATCTAACAGCAGTGAGTGACCCGTGTAACCAAGTGGCAACCTTTCGGCTGACCTGCTTGCGGTAGTCTTGGCTTACCCTGAATCCACTCGGTGCTATCCATGTGAGTGGCTCGTCCTGCTCCGCTAACATGTGGGCTACCTCCTGGAACCAATCCATTAGTTTCTTTGGGCGAGTCAGTAGAGTTTCAATACTGTCCCACAAGAGATCACCGAGATATTTAATCGCTGGGTAAACGTGACGGCGACCGAAGACACACTCAATACCACGTTTACGGTATGTCTCTTCATACCAGTCAGCTACATAATCCCTGTTGGAGTAGGCACTCAACCCGTAAGGAAAGCACATGACAGATTTTTTCGCGCATACTCGGTCGATCCCGAAGTCGATCCAAAGGCGAGCGTAGTCACGACCCTCGGCGGCATGCTCCCGAAGGACTCCCACGGTGTGATCCGATACCATCCGGTAGATGTCTTCAGGGGAATCCGTAGGGCTTACGTTGGTTGCGTGACATCCATGTTCATCCCTGCTCAACAATGATAACAACTGCAATCCAGAGTTCGTCGCGTCCATCGCACACGGAAGGTATGTCTGAAAGTTCTTGGAGGTTTTGGTGTGGAGGTCAGCCCATTCAAAACACCACGCCAATGCTTGCCAAGGTTCGTCTGCCTCGGCCCACTCACGGTTGCCCCTTGGGTCGTTAGCGATCCGTATGGCATCACGGGTGAAACCCTCGGCCCACGCAAGGCGATCATCGAAGGCGATCTTGTCGTTACCGAAACAGTTGGCTCCGTGAATACCTAACCACTTCTTGTCCTCATCACTCTTGATGGGAAGACCCCTGTGAAATTGTAACAATCCCCTGCAATGGTCTGGGCCTTGGTAGTTAAGGTAGCTCGGTATCTGATAGATGCGACCACGGAAATCACACGATGATGGCATGAACATACGCTCACCACGAAACTTACGGGCAAGCATCAAGATCTTTGAGATGAGTATGCGCTGACTCGCTAGGCCCATGTTGTGTGCAGCTAACTCACGTTTGTCATCACGCCAGTTCCTTATCTGCTCCTCCGTCATGTTGGAGTTAGCATCGGTCCACTCAGGAAGGGGAACATCTTGGCGAGGTGGTAGTCCTATCTCTAGGTCGCTGTCCCATGCCCACTCCAAGACATCCATGACTCGGTTGTTGATGGCATAAGGTGTCTCTTGGATAAGGTTCACCGCATTATAAACATCGGGCATCTCGGGTGCTTGGCGTAACACATCCCGATCACTGCACCGGATAAAAGGTAAAGCTGGCAGAGGGCTGGAGTCATCCGAGGTAAACCCGTAGCCTCCCCCAAAGACGCGATCCCACGGTGTCGGGGACTCAACCATAGGCATCCAAAATGGAAGTAGTAGCTCACGGTGGTTGTTATAGTCGTTGATCCATTCCCTTGTGACTTCCGAAAGCTCCACCATACGCATCGGTTTGAAGACTCGACGGCGGCGTTGGGCTTTCTCAGTGAAGGCGATGAGTCCGGTGCGGTCATGAACGATCTCTAACAACAACGCCCCACACCCAATGCGATCTCTGCGTGTCCAATCATCCCACTCCATCTCCTCGTTTCGTGCAGTCTTGTGAAGGTAACGACTCTGGGTGGTCCCACGCTTGGCGAGGTCTTGCATACGCTTAACCAATCGACTCCCAAACTCATGCTCACGAATTAACATTGACGAAAGCAACTGGTCTTCAATGGCACGACCCAACTTGCTTGCGACCGAGGCGTAGCTACGTGGCTCATCTAGGACATCGAGGGTTGCTTTAACTGCTAACAATCCCACCGCACGTGTGTCGGGAAGGGTCAACTCAGCAAGGCACTTCTGCCAGCGAGATTTGTTACGGATCGGTTTGATCTTTTCAATGGACTCGGTAAGTCCTAACACCACCGGCTCCACCCCGTCACGCATGATGCGTCTTCCCGCCTGAGTCAGCGATCCCTTGGTGGTTGTGGCATTGCGACGGTAGCGAGCCACCCCCATGTCCACCATGTCCTGGTTCAATTTGTCTTGTTTCATATTAACATAAGGTGTCCAACACTGTGATCAATGAAGGTCAAACAGTAACCTCGTCCGTAGATCTCCTACGACTCTATTCAGCGGGGACAGGTGTAGTTTAAATTGGGCGAGGTAGACGTTCAAGAAGTTTCTTTTCAATCCCAGCGAACACATCCTTTAGGTAAGGCACAGGCATGACCCAAGCGGTTTTTCTGCCATCCGTTTCTTTGATGGATTCAACCCTTAACAATCTATCCTTTTCCATCAACTTCACAGTCACCATACAGTTCTGCTTACTGACCTGCATGAGTCTCGCCAAGTCCACACACCGGATGCGCTCCTTGAGAAGAACAGCAGCAGCGATCTGGGAACGTTTGAGGGTTTTGATACCAGCAGCATTGAGTTCGTCTTGGACGGTTATCAATGTGATTAATGTCTCTGGTGAGGCACTCATTTCGTCGGTGTCTTTACAAGGTGAGTGGAAGAGATCCTCCAACCATCGGATGAATTTTTTACCACCGAATGAAACACCCGCATCTCAGCCATGTGATCATCCTTCTCGAAACTATTGAGCATCTTCTGGACTTGCCACTTGGTTAACATCACAGAGGCATTGAGTTGTTGTGGAGGCGGTGGTGGAGGCGGTGAGTATGGTTGCCAGAACAAAATAGTGGCGGTTGAAATGGCACACAAGGCGGTTATTGTAAGTAGTATTGTTTTCATGTTAGTGGGGTGTTTAGTCCTCAAAGAATTCTCCGGTTTCAATGCCGTAAATTAAATTGTCCGTCAGGAATCGCGATATGATGACACATTCAAGTGCGATTTCATATGATCCATGGTCAGCGTAACTCTTTGCATCCCGTTCGTATTGTTCAGCGTTTTTCTTAAGCTGCTTCAGTATTTTCTTTTGTTTTATTTTCATAAATTTAGGCGTTATCCATAAGGTCACGGGCTGCTGCAAGATCCGTTGGGACCAGCTTGGCGTAGCGTAGCGTCATCGTGATGTCCTTGTGCCCCATCCAGGATTGAACCACCTTAACATTAACACCACGACTCAGGAGTCTTGTGGCACACGTATGGCGACACGTATAGAACACAAAGCGGCCCAACGAGGAATCCTTTCCGCGAAGCTTACGCCACTCACGGGTGATCCTTATGCCTCTGAACTCAGCCCAGCTTTGCCGGCGCTCCAAACACTCCAAGGCTTTCTTTGTGAGAGGGATAGTGCGTGGCTCCCCGTTTTTGGTTTTAACAATATCAATCACCGCACCCACTACCGGATCTCTCCTGATCATCTTTGAGTTTAGGCCCAACGATTCAGACGGACGAAGACCAGTTTCAATGGACCACACAAAGAAGTCCCGAAAGCGGTCACACTCAATCAATGACTCAATGTGAGCTTGGTCTTCCGCACTAAAGAATCCAATACGCGCATCGTTGCCTTGCTTAAGGCGCGGAACTTTTAGGGCCACGTCATGCATCCCTCGCTCCCTTGTGAAATCCAGGGCGGTCTTCAGGGTCTGGAGCTTGCTGTTGATGGTGGAAGGTTTGTTACCTTTTTCAATCTCCGAACGGATAACTTTGTCGATTGTGCCCAACGAAAGACCCCGTGTTGTTTTCGGGAGGTTTTTAAGCCAGAAGTTAATATTTCGCTGCTCAACTTCCTCCCGTGCCTTTCCGGCCCAACGATTCAAGAAGGTAGTGTCGAATATCTCTGCTAGTGTCGCTTGTTTTTTTGATGACATGCCCAACGATTAAAACGGATGCGGAAAAAGGTCAAGATGTTTTTTGGTTGTTTTTTCGGCAGGTGCTTACACTTTCGCGGGAAAACGTAAGGACACAAGGACGGACACAAGGCCGGACACAAGGACGGACACAAGGACGGACACAAGGACGGACACAAGGACGGACACAAGGACGGACCACAAAAGAAAAGCCGCCCAAAGGGAATCCCAAAGGCGGCTTGTGTGGTGGCTTGTGGTGGCGCTTAGGCTAAAACTAATTTAATCAGGAAATACCAGCAAATTGCAAAGGCCAAGGCTAGGATGATTTCAGCTTTCATCAACCCTCTTTTCTACTCTTTCGCAAGCGTCAACAATGATAGATTTGAACGGAGTTTCGTTTTTGTAATGATCAAGAATTATGTTTGTTATTTCAAAAATACCTTCAAGCCATTCTATTTCATCTTCTTTGAAAGATTGCCAGTAATCCTCGTAAAGTATCGCAATCTCAGATATTTCATACACAAGCTCTACCCATCCTTTTTCGCGTGTTAATGCGACCAAGTAAAGCGACTCCCATAGTTTTTCGTTTTCGGTTATATGGTGCATTAGCATTGCGCTTGTATGGGCGTATTCTCTAACGGGAATTTCTCTGTTTTTCATTTTCAATATTTTCTTTAAGGTTCTTTTTCCATTCGATTTCATCCTCGTGCGCAGCTTGTTCCATTCGGCCATATATGACCAAGCCAGAAATCAGCCAAGCGAGGAAGAATAGTTCTTTTTTGTTTATCTTCATTTTTCTTTTTTTTTAGTGTTGAGGGTAAAGAATCAAATTAACATCCCCACGAGCGCAAAGCGTACACTGGCCGCATTTAACAGGATTTGCCCTTCTCAGGATTGTTGACGCAATAGCAGGACAAACACGCGCTTTCCCTTTGCTTTTCCTTGCAAGCTTTTGGGCGTTTGCGAGTCTTTCGCGCTTGTTATCTCCCTTGTATACAATCCTGGAGGCTGGAGAGTTTTCCGCTAAGGCTTCATTGGCTCGCCTATCAGACTGGCAAGATTCACGAACGACAAGCGAAAGATCGAACGCGACCGCGATAGCGCGAAACCTTTCAGCTTTCTCCTTTGTCTCTACTGGGAAATGAACGGGGACACCGGAAGGAAAAGAGCGAACAAGATCCGCAAAGGCTTGCATTTCTACACCCGTCAAGCGCCTATTCGGCACGCTTCCGAATGTTGAAAAGCGTATCCAAGGAATCACCTTACCTTTGCTTTCCAAGCGTTCAATCTGATTGCGATATTCAAGACAAACCTTTGCAAACCCATGCTTTCTCTTTCGCTCTCCACTTGTCTGGATAGAAGGCTTGAGTTTTTCGGTGTGTACCGCATAACATACTCCCAGTTTTAACGCCTCGCATTTTGTGGAGCAATTAACACCCCCAGATTCTCCAAAATTCAGAGAGATTGCACCAGATACCGCTTTTGAAAAGGAGCCTAGGGAAGGCTTCCAAGATGGTTTTTTCGTTGTTGTTCTCATCGTATTAGAAAAACTCCACAAGGTAATCAGGCTCCAAACCGAAATAGTCTAAGCAAATTTCTTCCGCTAAATCAAATTCCCCATTGCTAACATATTCGTTGAATTGCTTGCGAGCTTCCGAAATGAGACTTTCAGCTTCCGTGGCAGTTAACCCGTCGCGACGCATTAAAACTTGTTTGATGGATCTCATTATTTCTCTTCCCTTTCAAGTAAGGATTCGATGCGATCAAACACGCGCCCCATGTCAGTCATTGTCTTTTTGTCGCGTTGCTCTTGCTGCCATTGATCTTCCAGCTTGTGCGCGAGTTGAATCATGTATTGATTCCCTTCAATGTCTTCCACATCAAAGCACCCGTAATGATGTCGGTGGAGTATCTGTTTTATTCTCATAATGATTATTTCTCTACTTGTTCAATTCCTCAATAGCTTTCGCGATCATTACATTACGCTTTTCAATGTCTGCGACTTTGCGAATAGGGAAAAGCTCTTCTGAAATCATCATCAGGTATTCACCTGGATGGTTTCCCAGTCTTCCAGCGTTCCATAGCTCGCGAGTGTTCAGGCCGGTCCAATTCTTGAACGAAAGGATGGCCTCGAGTGGTGTTTGTTCTGTTCTGTTTTCTTTCATACCTAATTGTAACTGAGTTTCTTAATCCTCGTGAGGGTCTGGAATGATGCCGCTTCCGAGGTCATCGATCTCCGCCAAAGCTCTCCACATCATGGCGACCACGGGCGTTCCATCCCAAGGTCGGTAGATTTCAGTGGGTGTCTCTTTATCGAATACGTATCCATCGGGGCAAACCAGAACGACCTCATGGCCATCATAATCTACATCCACGCCATACTTTGCGGCTTTTTCTTCCAGTTGATTTAGGAGTTTCATTTTTTCTGTTTTGTTCTGTTTTGTTCTGTGTTGGTGATTAGTAGCCGAGCCAATTCAGGATCTCTTCCCCAGTGTATGTCTCGCGTTCCCCTAGGTCATTGTGGAACTCTTCAAGGTCAATCACTCCGTGCCTCTTAAGCTGATAAAGAGCTTGGGAATGCGTGATGATGGCTTCGCGGTAGTCGTTTTCGGTCATGAGTGAACACTAACGAAAAACATGAGGTTGGCGATATGTTTTTGCATGAGATGTATGACAGGTAAGCTTAAGGTATTGGCTTTAAGTGTGTTACGAGCGTATCAAATATTTCAAAGGGGGGCTAACGACAAAAACAAGCGGAAATGCACAAAAACCAGGAAAAGTGACAATTTCGATTGTGGGTTTCCCGTGATCAATAACACCCCCTCAACTGGGCAATCAATAAGCATGCAAGAACATTCTTTATGTCGTTACCGATAGCTGTTTGACATGGCATTAAGACAGAAATCACCAGAGACAGACCCCCCCTTGCTAAAAAGCGCGTCAATCTGTAGTCACAATGTAAATACTAGTAGGGTCGCGGGGGGAATTTTGCGGCGCTGAGCTATATATACCCCCTCAGATTTTTGTAACAAAACTATTCCTGCTCCTCATCACTGTTGTCTTCTTCATCAAATAACAATCCATAGTCTCCTCCCTCTTCACGCATGCTCTGAGCCAGCTCGTTGCGTCCTACAGACTCCCTTAGCTTCCCTTGGACAGTCGGAAGCATCCCGAGGGCCGCATAAGGCGTTGGGGACTCCACATGGATGTTACTGGTCTCCCTGTGATTCACAACCACCAGGACATCATCGAAGTGTTCGTTAAGGATACTTAAGGCTAACTTAAGGCGATCCTTGGCTGACTCTGGGATGTTGGAGTTACGTTGCATTGAACACTACAAAGGTGTCTCTCTC
>Ga0209535_1001913_pt1 | contig 13799 bp, 6 predicted proteins | sample LinPmetageLP28_FD_184041 | JGI IMG/M metagenome (GOLD analysis project Ga0209535, IMG submission 184041) | Marine viral communities from the Pacific Ocean - LP-28 (SPAdes) (version 2) | ecosystem: Environmental > Aquatic > Marine > Oceanic | place: Pacific Ocean | collected 2009-08-22 | reverse complement strand
AATTCAATTAAAATACTTGCCTTTGCACTTGGCACAGTATATAATGTAGTTGGAGACCCTGAAGTACCACTAATTCCTGATGAAAAACCTTTTTTAAATGTATTAGCCATTGTTATTCCTATTTATTATCCTAAAGCAACCGCCATAGCGATTGAAAATGCTTTTGTTGCAATAGTAGAGTCTGCTAAGTCGGATGCGGTAACACCTGTCGTTAACAAAGTACCTGTACTATTTGGTAGTGTTAATGTGTTGTCTTGTGTTGCGTTAGTCGTAACCAAAGTAGTTTCGTGAGCGTCAACACCAGTACCTTCAAAGATAACACTAGTTCCAAGATACAGATTTCTCCATGATTGTGTGTCTTGCCCTAAATCAAAACTATTGTGTGTATTAGGGATCATATTTGAGTTTACATCTGCATTGAATGTAATATTATCCGTAGCAGCGTCACCCATTGTAATATTACCAGAGGCAGTAATGTTTCCGGTTACATTAATGCCCGTTGACTGTACAGAAAGTATCTGACTTCCTCCAACAGTAATATCGACTTGATCTGCGGCCCCAAAAAATATACCAGTGTTTGTATCACCAGTATTTGTTATTGAAGGCGCTGCGGCAGAACCATCTGGGAAACTTGCAATACCTGTGATTACAGGATTCGCTGAAGTTGCACTACTACTATTTAGTGCTACAACAGCCTCAATCACATCCGTTGCGGATGCAATCATTCCTGAAGCGCCGGTTACACTTGCAATATCACCTACATCTACAGCGAGTTCATTAAACTCTACTCTAAACTGTTCTAGAGTATTTGATGTGGTTACCGTTCTATCTGCCATTGTTGTCTACCATTTTTACTAATAAGTTTTTTATTTCTTTAAAATCTTCTCTTAATTCGTTAACTTCTCTAACTATTCCTCTAACTGTTTCTCTCTCTAGTTTTCTTGTAGAGACTTTTCTCATATAAACTTCATAACCAGTTTTATCTTTGTTTACTATTGCTTTACTATCTGTATCTTTAACTAAATCACTATGTCCTTCTACTTTTAATTCACTCATTATACAGCCAATGCAATACCCCTCAAGTCTTTTATTCTAGGTGCAATCGCACTATTAGTTCCAGTGAGTACTATCTTTAATTGGAAAGAAGTAAATTGTTCTATATCACTTGCACTAAATTTATATTCATTAAATGTATCATCATCTTCAGCTTTAGTGACCGTTATATCTTCTACGCCAGTTGTATTAAATGGTGTAAATGCGATATCTTGTAATCTTCTTGTTTCACTCGGCCCAGTTGCTCTGAAAAATACTTTCATAGTTGAATCGTTTTGAATATTTGCACTTACACGAATATCCAAAGCAGTTGATGGATTTTCTAAATTAACTGACTTAGTTAAATACTTTGCAGCTGCACTCGTTTCTTTTGCATTTGTTTCAGCGACAAAATCAGGTGTCGTGCCACTTACAGGACTATTTATTCTATTTTTGGTTACAAATACACTCATTGATTCTATATCAACCACAGGAGTTAAATTATCTTTTGTGGTTGTTAAAGTTAATATAGTATGAAACGATTTTTCACCACTCATTTCATTTGTTTCATTTATTGCCGAAGCAATAGTTTGTGGTGCGCCGAATAAAATATTTTCCCCTAAAGGTGCTTCTTCAGCATCGGTTGATGAAGTTAAACTATAAGCAGTTTGAGAACCATCTACTGATTTACCAGTTGTAGTTCTAATCTTAGTAGAAATTTTAGTACCTGGCAATTCAGTTGTAGGTACGAATAGTTGACATTGGTCTAAATGTCTATCTTGAGTTGCAACAACAGCAGAACCACCAGCGTTTCCAGTTGCGTTTGCATTTGAAGCGACCGTAATATCATAAGTGTCAAGTGTGATATTTGAAATACTTGTATGTGTTTTATTAAATGCACTTGCAGCGATATTGTTAATTGTTGTACCCACACCCGAAATGGTTACATTTGCACTTGTACTATGCATACCATGGTTAGGGTGAGACACTCTCACAACAGCAGATCCACTAGTTGTCTTAAATGGATTTGTATCAAGTGTTCTAGTTTCAATAGGATCATTTACTAATGTAAGCGTACCAGTTTTAGTTGTATCGAATTTAGCACGGTTTAATGTAAATTTTAAATCTTTCTCTTGACTTGCATTCCAAGTAGTTCCGTTTTGTGATTTAAATAGTACACCAAGAGAAGGTTGTTTAGAAACTAATCTACCACTTGATAATGCCTTCTGACCAGTTTCAGCAACATATACTGTATAGTCAGTTGTATTTGCAAGTAATACAACGGCGTGTTCAGCTGAATCTGATAGGTAAATAGGACTGTCAAAAGTAAATCTAGTTGCAGTTTGACCAGTTGTTGAAGTGTTTATAGCTGATGGATTCAATGTTGCAGTTGCAAGCGGAACTATTCTATTAGAAGGATATCCATTTACCACTGGTCTTATCTGCACGGTTACAGGTATATTTGACGATTTAGTTGCAAAGAAAACATCTACTGAAGTTATAAAAGCACCACCAGTAGTAGGTACTAAGAATGTTTGTGCCAAAGGATCCACCATAAACATTTGAGATGTTGATGAGGAACTAGTTCTTGATGTAGTTCTATCATCACTCACACTTGTTCTTATAACTTGTGCTTCTCTAGTTGAAACAATTAATTCTTGTTTAGTTTCAATTATACCAGAAGCAGTATAAGATGATTGAGCAGTAGTATGTACTTCGGCAGGAACAGCTGTATTGGTACTAGATGAAGTTAATCTAAATACTCTTTCACCTGTTCTCCATCTTGGATTAGAATTTACTTTAGGATCAGGAATAGCGAATGTACCACTTACGGCACCGTTAGAGTCTGTCAGTAAAGAACCGCCTAATGAACCGCCACTAGGGGTTACATATGCAGTAATAGCCACATTATCAAAGAAAGGATAAACTCTTGTACCTGGTTTCATTTGTGTAGCAGTAAAGGTTATAGTTCTTGATCTTACGAAAGGAACAAAAGCAACATTTATAGTTCTATCGCCATGACTTCTAGATACTGTTCTAGGAACTATTGAAGTTCTAATTCCAGTTCTTCTTTGTCCTACTCTTGTTGATGTAGTAGTGGTAGTGGTTCTTCTCCAATGTCTACCTCTAACTTGTGCTTCAGTAGTTCTTGTACTTCTTGTTGGTCTACCAGTCCAAGTAGTTTGCCATTCATTCCATACAGTTCCTAAAGAATCTTTTAATTGATCTGCCACAGTTTTAAATTGATCTGTTCCTTGTACAATTAGGTCTGGTGCTCGTTCTACTTCTTTCCACTCATCTCTTGAAGGACTTAGTTTTACACCACCAATAAATTTAACAACATCAAAAGGATTAATATTTTCAGTTTGTGTTGCAAATGGTTGAGTAATCTCAGCCTCTTCAGTATAATTCAATGTAATAAAATCACCAGTCTTTTTATAGTTAGCATTTGTTCTAGTTGTATCAGTTGCTGTTGCACCATTTGGATCTGATTCTATTAATTTAACAGCGTCTGTAAAGTGTGTAGGTCTTGCCTCACCATCTGCCATATCTAAAGCAATTTTATAATCATCACTTGTAGTATCACCAACATCGTGGCCAGTAAAGTTATCTACAATAAATCCATTTTTAAATCTATCAAAACCTTCAGCGTCTTGTATTTGTAAGTTTTCTGCAGCTGCTTCTAATAAAGAAAGTTGAGTATAGTATTCAACATTTTCAATTCGTCTTTCAAGTTTACCGATATCTCTCATTGTATATCTTCTATTATCTTGAGCAATCATTTCAATATCAGAAGGATAAAAAGTATATGCAGGAATATTAAGTGTGTAAAGGTGCATAGCGTCATCTATATTACCTGGCACTCTAGGATTAAGTGAAGGCGTACCTTTTAGGACTTCGAAATCACCATCTTTATCTATAAATATTTTATCTATTCGATCTAAATAATGTTCTAAGTCAGCAGTAATAAGAGTTCCAAATTTAGGCACATCAATCGCAGCAGCACCAGTACCATCAAATTCTCTATTGTTTCCGCCAGCGTCAATCGTTGTAGCGTCATCTACTCTAGGTCTAAAGTCTAAACAATCTCTTAATGTAAATTTTTCACCAGTTGTATCTGAAGTATATTCAGGAATGGTTTCGTATTGTGCTGAAGGATAACTGTCAACACTAAAATATTCACCAGAACCGTGAGAATAAAAACTGTATGTAATTAATAATCTACCAGTAATTGCAATAGCATTTTCTTTTTTAATTAATCTTCCTATATCATAGAAGTTATCTCTTTGTCCAGTATCTAATGTAAATCTATCGGTAACATCTGTGCTTGAATTAGTAGCATTTGTACTAAAGTCAGCGGCCATCTTAACACTTGTAAGTGTGTGAACATCTGCTTTACCGATACTAATAACATCACCTTGACAAAGTGCTTGTGTAGAAATCTGTGTAGTTTGTGCTGTATTATCTGTTTTATTTTTTTGACCAGCAGTACTTCTAGCGATTGAAGTGATTACTTTCACTTTAGCAGAACCATAACCAGAACCTAAGGCAATCGTTAATGTACCAGAACCTGTACCAGATAATTCATTTGAAGTTAGTTGAACTAGGTCACCAACAGAACCAGTACCAGGTGCAGTCTCTAAACTTAGAGTATAGTCAACATCAGAAGCGGCCAAGAATGTTTCACCCGAAGCAGCAGATAATGAAATTGAACCAGACGATAAGTTACCTATGAATGTTCTTCTTACTGTATAACTTGTATCTGTTTGTAAACTATTTGAAGTTGTTAATAGTGTTTTAATAGGTGAAAACGGTAATTGAAATATAGAAGTGTTTTTATTTGCCTCATTTACTTTAGCACGATCTCTAGTTGCTACTTTAGCAGTTGAAACATCTGAACTACCAACAGCAGTATCAAAATTTAAAATTGTATCACTTGTAATACTTTCAACGGTTCTTGTAACCGCAGTACCAGCATTAGTGATAAATGAAACTCTATCTCCGATAACTAATTCAGTTGTAAACTTAGTACCAGAACCACTTATAACAGAAGCAGAATTTGCAATCGCAATATTTCCTGTTAATGCAAGTACAGAACCATAAGCACTAGATAATGCAGAGTCAGCAGTAAAATCTTCATCAGCAGTATTACTAAAAAGTTGTTTTACGAGAGCAATATTATTTTGAGTTATACCTTTACGACCAAAAGCACTAAATTGAATTGTTGCAGTATAAGTTGAAGTTGCACCAGTTATTACTTCATTCTCTGTAAATTGGCCTTGAATATTTGTAAGTTGTACTGTATCGTGTTTTGCAGTTCCACCAGCACCCGAAAATGTTTGTGAAGAACCTTTAGCAACAGGTGTGCCTCCAGAACTTGCGTCTGTAAATACTTCAAAGGTTGTACCAGTAGGATTTTTAACTGTAAAGTTTCCGTTAATATCAGTAATACCAGAAACACCTGCAATCTTAACTACTTGACCTTCTTTGAATGAATGTCCGCCAGACATAGTAACCACAACAGGAGTTGCAGTTGAAGCGCCAGTTATAGTTGCAGATTTTTCAGACGATACACTTTCAACAATACCAGTTGCACCCGAAGTACCGCCGGTTACTTTTTCACCAGTTGTAAATCCAGAAGCATTACTAATTGTACCATCGACCTCGATAGTAGTAAACATTTCTACATCAAATAGATATGCTTTAAATACACTTGTTTGTGCGAATATTTTACTTGAAGCAGTACCAGAAGTGTGTTCAAATCCTCTTATCTTTGCACGACCAATTTCAGAATCTGTACCTGATACTTTTGTACCAGGAGTGCTTGTAGCAGTATCCATTAAACTTACTGTACGATAAGGTGAAACATCTGAAGCGTTTGAACCGGTTACAACACCTAGATCAGGAAGACTATGTACATTATCAACATACATAAAGTTTCCTAAATCAAATTGGGTTACATTGTTATTAACAGTTGTGAAATCTCTTGCTTTGTCAATGTCAACAATCGCTTGAGAAATTCTATCAATTTCATAACCTTTAACATACGCTTTTCCTGGTGACATTAATCCTGCAAGCATATTAGTTGAAGCGACATTATTTTGGTCTGTATTACCTCCAGCAGTATAGATACCTCTATTATTTCCAGAAGCAACACTCTCTCTTAAATCTAATTCAAAATCTCTAACCGAATAATCACCAGACTCATCAAAAGTTCGTCTAGCCATAGTATCTTCAATAACATTAAATTCGGTTGCTCGAACTTGACTAACCAATATACCATTTACAATTCGTGCTAATTCAATAAACGAAGTATCTGAAGTTGAAGTAAGTGCTAATTTCGCTAAAGTAAGGGTAATCTTTAATCTATGAGCACCTGGAGCGTTTTCATTTGAAGAACCAGCAGCGTTATCGTTTAAGTTACCATCTTCAGTTGAAGTGTTTGTAACCTCACCAACATCAAGTCCTATTCTATAAGAAGGTTCGTTTGTATACTTATCTAATATTATTTTTTGTGCGTCATTTTGTACAAAAAATCCTCTAGTATAAAATATACCTGCTTCTATTTGAGCAGCAGAACCAGTTGCAGTTGAAGCAACAGCACAAGTAATAGAAGTATTAACACCAGCAATAGAAACAGTTGCAGCAATATTTTCAGCGGCAAATGTAGAAGTTGTATTATTAGAACCTGAATTTATATATTTAACAAATAGTGTATCAGGATCAGTACCATCGGTAACTACTGAATCTATCACAACAGCCTGAACACCAGATGTTGCACCAGTAAATGTACCACCGACTAAATTTGAAAGAGATGAAGTACCAGAAAATGAAGTAAGTTTAACAGCCTCGTAATCAGTATTTACAGAAATCTGACCAGGTATAACCATAGCACCTTCTTTGAAGATGTTATTACCAAATCTTTCTATTTGATTTTGAAGTATAGTTTGTGCTTGAGTTAGCTCTCTAGCCTGAACAGCATAAGAAGGTCTGAATAAGATTCTATGATAATTTGAACTGTCAGCGTAATCGTCATAATACGGACTGACATTAAAATCTGTTAAGGTTGCCATTTATATCTTTCTAGAATTCAATAATTAATTTAATATTTTCTGTCTGGTCAGAAGCACGGGAAATCGGCGACCTGTGTTCTACATAGATTATATCTCCTGAGTCGGGTTGAATTTCGGGATTAGAATAACCGGATGAGAATACAACAGCGTTAACAGTTGCACTTGAACTCACATCTGGAGTTGCAGTTGCACTTGAACTTTGTCCTGTTATAACATTATTACCACTAAATGCAGTTAAATTTCCATTTGCGTCTGTACCATAATCTGGGAATCTAGTTTGACAATAATATAAAATTTTATTATCAGAGTCCCAAGATACTACACGGCCAACAGCACCAGTTGACGCCTGATTAATTTCTTCATCAATCGTAAATGTGCCTGGAGTAGGAGATGAAGCAATCTTAATTGCCTTAATACCTCTTAATGTAGTACCAGATGAAACAGTTGAAGTACCGAAGTTTGTTGGGTCTCTTACAATACCTACTGTTCTGAAATCGTTTGTTGCTAAAATATCTGAAGTACCTTCACTACCACTTAAATCTGTATTTAACATTACAAAGAAACCACCTAATTCTTTAGGAGAGTCTTTACCATGACCACCTTTAGGTGGAATAATAACATTTAAATTTCCACCAGATCCAGCACCACCAGCATTAGTTCCAGCAATTATATCCGCATTACGAATATATGCATATGTATAGTTAGTACCTGCAGTTGTTATTGTTGCGGATGTAATTGCACCAGAAGTTAATACTACTGAAGCAACACCACCAGAACCATCACCACGAATAGGTACAGCAGTAATTGTACCAGAAGTACCTCCACCACTTACATTGTAGGAAGAACCACCAGCAGCAACGAGAATAGTATCTAACGCACCGTTAACAGCCGCAGCTGATACAGTTGAGTTTGTTGATACGGGCATAAAGTCAGTTGATACAAAGTTTGTAACCTGTGTTGTACTTAGTGAATACATATATTTCCATCTGTATCCGTCAGCAGTAGAAAAAATAGAGTTTGCAGTAGAAGTAGGTTCACTAGTTGACGCTGTGTTACCATCATTTTGAATAACTTTATATACATTATTGGCAGAATTAATTACATAGAAAGCAGCGTCAAATAAATTTGTTGCACCACTATTTGAGGTATTTGAAGCACTTATATTATGTTCGTACATATCATAAGTCGTACCAGTTGTCCATGTTCTTTTGGGAATAACTTGAGAAACATCTGAAGAAGCAATCTTTTTAAGTCCAAGAATTTCATCATAGTTGTAGAATTCTGATACTACATCATCATTTGGTGTAGGTGGTGTTGAATCAGTACCCTCTACTATTGAATTTCCTTGAACATCTACATCTGTTTGCCAAGTAGATGATCTACCGATAAACAAATAATACGCAGTTGGAGCAGACTCAGAAAATGATTCTGTGAACTGTTCAGCGTTGTTTAGTCTAAATTTTGAAGTGATTATTGCAGCCATTGTTTTTCCTATTTAACTATTTATACAATCTTAGTGAAGATTAACCCAGTTACCTCCAGTATATACTTGTAATTTATCATTTGTCGTATCATATACGACAAGCCCATTTTCTGTGGCAATACTTTCTTTTGTTGCGAGTGAAACTGTTGGTGCTCTCATAAGATCACTTGCTTTTAATACATCTACTTCTGGCATACTACCATTGTCAATATTAATTGATCTATCAGCGGCAGCAGTAAAAAACACATCTACTGTAGCAGCATATGAAGTGTTGTCATCTGTACCTGCGATAACTACTGAAGGTGTAACCGTAACCGTAAAGTTATTAACACCGTCAATCATTGTTAAAACATCCTCTACTGAATATTCAGCAGTTTTTGTACCACTAGGTACTAATGTAGATGAAGTGTATGCAGCTACGATTGAAGGATCAAGAGCAATACTATTAAAGTTAATTGATACAGAGAAACTTCCGAATGTAGGTACGAAACTAGTTGTTGAACCGCCTACAGGCGTAATCTTAATGGCGAATGTTAATGCACCTTTGTTAAGTGTTTTATCTGATGTATTAAATGTAGCAGAAACAGCACCGAATGAGTTTGAAGTTGAACCATCTTTTGTTAATGATCCAGAAGCAATATTTTTCGTTACCTTTGCTCTTTGTGCCGAACTAGTACCAGAGTTTGTATTATCAGCAGTATAACCAGATGATGATGTTGAAGCAGTAATACCACCAGTTGTACCAGCAGAACCAGTTGTTGTAATACCACCAGTTATATCACCAACGAAGTTAGTTGAAGTAACCGAAGCTAAACCAGCATAAGTTGTAACCGTTGCCCCTAGAGCAACAGCAGTACTACCGATTGTAACCGAAGAATTTGTAAGTGAACTATTTGCAATAGCAGATAGTGTATTAGCACTACCAGCAATAGTTTTGTTTGTAAGTGTATCAGTTGTTGCTTTACCGACTAATGTGTCAGTAGCAGCAGGTAAGGTCACGGTAACATCAGCAGTTGAAGCAGGTCCAATTAATGTTGCCTTGTTAGTACCATTGTTTGTGCCTTCTAAGAATTCTACTTTACCAGCAGTTGTCGCAGTAGGACTTAAAATAGGGTTAGTTAAAGTTTTATTTGATAGTGTTTGTGTGGTAGAAGTGAATAAGGTATCTACTTGAGATAACAGAGCCCGACCTTCAGTACCACCATCTGAAACTAAAAATTTATCACCAACAGCAAGTGTTGCACTTTCTAAATCGTTTGCACCATCTATGTTAACTACAGCCTCAACATTACCATATGATAACTGTCCTGATCCGTCTGTTTTTAAAACTTGATTGGCAGAACCATCTGCTTGCGGCCAAGATTGACCATCTAATACGATTGAACCTGTACCGTTAGGTGCAATAACAATATTATTATTACTTACTGATACAATTTGTTTTGCGTTAACATCTAGATTACCACCGAGTTGTGGTGTTGTATCTTCAACAATGTTTGCAAGTGTACTAGGTGTCGCAGTAGTAAATATTGAACCATTGTAGGTTAATACATCACCTGTACTCGGTGATCCTAAACTAATTTGTAAAGCAGTACCATTACCTAATGCAGTATATAACTCACTAAAGTTATCATTTACTATATCACCGCCAGCACGAAGAGTACTACCCCCTCCATCGTTTGCACTTGATCCTAAATTGATTGATTGTTTTGCCATATGAACTATTTATACGCCTAAGTTAGGTCGTCCTCATCAAAAGTTGAATTAGAACTATCGAAAGTCCTAGTAGTTGTAGAGAAATCCCCTACTGTTTTAGAAAACTCGATTGGGAACGCAATATTCGTTCTTAAATTTCTACTATTATTAGTCGGATCATTTAATTGAGCAAGTGTTAATGTAGTACCATTTAAAGAACTATCTAACATTCCTGATAATTTATAATTTCCCCATTGGGTCACAGGAACACCAGTACCATTTATATATGGTCCTGAAAATAACCCAAATTGAAATGCATTTTTAAGTCTAGGTCCTGCGTATGCATATCCGTGATTTCTAGCGATACCGTTAATTTTAAATCCTAAATCTTCAGAATCACCTACTATTTTTACAGTAATTTTTCTGTTTACGGTCACATCTCTAGTGTTCGCAGTATGTGTGTCTCTATCATCATTACCCACCATAGGATTTGCTCTTAAACTTGTACCACCAGTTGGGGTTCCTGCTCTTCTACCAAATACAGTTGCAAATAAGAATTTGTATGTAGAGAATAATGGTGTATCTTCAACACCTGATACAATACCCTCAACAGGTACAGAAATTTGACCACTTACTCTTGATGATATTTTTACTTGACCGGTTACAGCAAATCCACCAGGGTGTATTGCTTTTTTAATGTAGTCTCTCCACTTTGTAATACTTTCACCAATTTTTACAACATACGAATAATCTTGATAATATAAACTATCTTGTATTCTTTTGTCTTTTTCTGAAATAAATCCATCTTGAGTAGTAAATCTACCAGATGTTGTAACCTTAGTTGCTGATGTGGCTGTAGAAGTTCCTAAATCTACTCTACTTACAATAACTGTACCACCACCAGAAAATGTTAATACTTGTCCTTCAACAATGGCACCTGAACTTATTGAAACTTTAGCTATATTTGTATTTGTATCAATACTTGTTAGAGTACCTCCTGCGGCACCTGATCCAGAAGTTTTTGTAAATGTTTCACTCCCAGATATTGATCCAGTTAAACCAGTAAAAAAAATATAAGTTGGTACTGACACACTAATTGTGCCACCATTAAATTTTATACCTTGATCTAATATTTTATATTTTTGTATTCTACCTATTTCACCACCGTATGCTTTTATAACAGCATTTGAACCAGAAGAACTGACTACTGTGGCAGTAGGTAAACTTAACATACCTTGTCCTGATCTGTTAACTCTTATATCTGTAATTTCACCAGTACCTGTGGTTGCATCCTCTTGAACTAGTTTATCGCCTTGGTAAGGATCGCCTGATTGTGTGCCATCTTCTAATACAATATGATCAGCTGATGTTCCCGTTTCACCTGCAAAACCACCGTTAACTACAGCAACGACAGCTTCAGCACTAGCACCATCTGAATTTGTATATGTAAAGTTAACAGAATCTCCGACTACATAATTACTTCCACCATTTTCAATAAATATTTCTTCAATACCACCTCTACCTACTTCTTCAATTAAACCACTAGCACCAGTACCATCAGCAGAATGTGATATTGTAACCAGATCATCAACATTATACAATGCACCATCATTAACAACAGCAAGTTTATCTATTATTGTATTGACTGTACCTTTTGCAACCAGTGTATTATCAGTATTATCAATAGCGGTAACTGTAGCACCATGTAAAAAAGTTCCTGATATCGTTTCAGGATTTAATTCTAACTCATAAACAAAAGTAGCTCCAACGCTAAATGCGGTAACATTTTCTACTCTACCACTTGCAATATCAGTACCACTTATCATTGTAAGTGTTTGACCAATTGAATTCAACATATTACCTGATGTTTGTAAAACTCTTACAATCGTTCTTTCATTAAATTGACCGATAGAAGGTTTTAATAAATCTCTATTTGGATAATAAATATCAGGTGTTTCATTGAACAACATCTGAAAAAAGAGTTGATTGGCTTTTGCGGTACCTTTTGCACGATACAAGTCTTTTATATTTTTTATAGTTTTTCTTTTATCAACATCTGTATATAAATTTTCTGTAATACCTTGCATAAAAGATAATCTCATTGATGATAAAAAATCATATATTGTTTTATCAGCATCGGCGTAATTTAAAAGTTGTTGAATATTTTGAACTGGATTTGCACGATATCTACCAACAGTAGCTGTAGCACCTGATCTAGAACCTATAATAGTTTCACCAGTTTTAAATCTAGAGTTTGCTGAAATGAATAATCTTCCACTAGTCGTATCAGGACTTAAAATAGTTGCACTGGCACCTGTAACCGAACCTGTAACCGTTTCACCTAAAGTAAATGCAGAAGCAAAACTATTTTCTTCTAGAATGATAGTATCATTATTTTCAAATACTAATTTATTAAAAATATTTGGATTTTCTGTTTCTAATAAAACCTCATCTTGCTCAGAAATATTTGTAATTTGTAATTCAGCACTTTCTAAAAATATGTAGTAAGATTTAATAAAATCTACAAACCCAGGATGATCCGCCTGTACATATTCAGGAACTTGTTGCCCTACTAACGAAGATATCTTTTCTTTGAGGGTATAATAATTTTCCATTTTAGTAAGATGATGTTGTTGTGTAGCCTACTCCAGAAGAACCAGAACCAGAACTGATTGTGTCAACCTCACCAGTAACCGTTGAATTGTTTGTATCGATATTTAATACTTGTCCTCTAACAGGAGCAATATCATTCGATTCAGGTTTTGCAGTAACCCTTATTGTAGTTGATGTAGCACCATCTACATTTGAAACAGAGGTTATAATTGCTGAAGATATTTTAATTTCACCAGTAGTGTAAGTGATAGTACCCCAAGTATTATTTTCATATGTCTTAACACCAGATACTAGATAATAAAGTCTAATATTACCAGAACCATCATCATTGAAAAAATACTCTCTACTTGTATTATTATCTAATTGAAATCCAGTTGACTGAACTACACCAACAGCAGAATTATGTCCTGTATGAGGATTGTAAATTGCATTATTAAAGTCTATCGTATATGCTTGTGATACTAAAGAAGTTGTTAAAGGTTTAAATGCTTGATACATTTGAACTGTGGTGATATTACTTAATATTGCAGAATCAACAGCGTCTATTTGACCAGTTAATTGTGAATGTCTAAAGACGCCAACAAAGTTATTTAAATTGTTTTTACTGTAATCTGATATAACAGTTTGTATTCTACTTGAAAGAGTTGTAGCATCCTCAACCGTTAAATTACTATCATACTTAAATGTAGTTTTTAAAACAATAAAAGTAGTTTCAGGATCTGATAAAACAGGTCTAACTGAAGCAACAGCATAATTTTCTAATTGAGTTGTAATATCTACTTTTTCAGCACTAGTTAAATTTGTACCATCAGCTGCTTTAATTGAAATAAAAACTCTACCATATGAAGGTACGGCATTATCTTCACCACCCCATACTTGAATTGCACTTGCGGATGGATATATTT
>Ga0209535_1001912_pt1 | contig 13811 bp, 17 predicted proteins | sample LinPmetageLP28_FD_184041 | JGI IMG/M metagenome (GOLD analysis project Ga0209535, IMG submission 184041) | Marine viral communities from the Pacific Ocean - LP-28 (SPAdes) (version 2) | ecosystem: Environmental > Aquatic > Marine > Oceanic | place: Pacific Ocean | collected 2009-08-22 | reverse complement strand
CTTGTCTTTGTTGGATAGTCAGCAAATAAAGTTGCCGCGATCATCATGTACATGTCTTGTGGTGTCTCGTACAGTTGTCCTGTGCTTCTGTCCTGTACAAGATACTTGTCACAAATCTGTCTCAGTCCTGCGTATGTAAACTTAAGATCTCTGTCTCTACGTATCCATGTGTTGAATTTCTTTATGTCTGTCTTTGTGTATTTGTCAAGTATGCCTTTGTCATAGACACCTGATCTAACATTTCTAAGTATAAGTTTTAATAATGGAATGTACTCGTACTGACCGTGTGCTTCTTTACGTACATCATAGGATAGAAGTCTCGCCGCGGCGTATTGATAGTTTGGTGCTTCTAAACTGATTAGATCATTCGCTGATCTAACTAGAACGTTTTGAATATCTTTTGTTGTCATGCCATCGTAAAACTGTATGTTGGCATTCATTTCTATCTGTGATGACGACACACCAGTAAGTGCTTCGCAAGCCTCTTCAACGACGAAATGGATCTTGTTTATGTCAAGGTCTTCCAGCCTGCCATCTCTTTTTTGAACTTTGATCGTACTAGAGTTGGTGTTTGGCATTAAGGTTTTGTAATTTCTGTTTATGATTTTTGTTTTTGTTGTATCCATATTTATCTAAATCTGTGTTTATAACTTTTTTATTGTTTTCTTGTTACCTGTCGTTTGACTAAAACTACAACGTCGTTATGTAATTTTATAATGTACTAATATTATGACAAAAAAAGTTTTTTGTCTACTAGATAATTGAGTTTATGCTATGAGAGTTGTCTGGTAATCAATAGTTGCATTGGTACCGGTGCTTGTCGTTATGAATTTGAATGCAACAGTTTCGTTTCCTGCTGTGGAATCTTTGTTGTCCAGTGCCGCTGAAAGAGTTACACCTACAGTTGCACCGCTTTCCGTGAATGTGTCATCATGGGCTACTGCTGTTGTAGATGCACTTATGATAAATTCACCTGTCCTGTCGAGTGTTCCCCTTACTATTTTATACTTTATGACTATTCCTTTTCCTGCTAATGCTGGAAATTCATTTATCGTAGTGGCCGACGATGTGTTGTCATTTAAAGTCTGTGATTTAATTGCTTTAGTTGATATTCCAATACCTTGCACTTCAGGAGCCGCATTCAGTTCTGAACTACCATCAGATCTTCTTAGGTCTGTTCTTTCAAAGAAGTCTTGTACAGAAGAGCATTCATCATTGTCAAATTGTATAATTGGAACTTCTCTTATAGATCCAACACCTTCGAAGTTGTTTGCAACAGTCTTGGCGTAGAAGTTGGCATGTGAAACAATATGTCTAGGACCAGCATTATCAGTAGTCCCTGTCTTTGGCGATACCAAAATTGCCTGCTGTCCAATGTCACTCCAACTTGAACTTGTAAATTGAATATCTCTTGGTCCGTCGTCTAGGCCCGCTGTACTACCGTCCATCTCTGCACCGATAAGTGCTCCATAAAATGCAGTAGAAAAATCACAAGCATGGAACCTAACGTTGGTTGCATTGTAACTGATGTCTACTAATCTTGCAAATTTTGTAAATGTACATTGGTTAAATGTTACATTAGATGTTGAATATGTTGCAGTAGAATGGTTTACAGTGACGCCTTTGGAGTTAGATGAGTCAGTGCCTCCAGAAGCATATGATCCTTGGAATTTAACATTGTTGAAGTATGCACTGGTAGTTCTGTCTAATGACACCCCAGCGTATGCCACTGTGTTCCTTAGTGTCATGTTAGACACTTGAATCTGTGTTGGTGTAGTTGCACTTGAGTTTCCTATGTTAGATCCAACATTGCCGTCATCGTCCTCTGTGACCATTACAGCGTTACTTCCTGAATTTCTAATTATAGTTTTGTCCGGTCCTTCGCCGACCAGGTGTGCAAACGGTGGTACAGTGATTGATGTATTGATCCTATATGTGCCTGCAGGAAAGAAAAGCACTCTCCTTGCTCTCGTGTCATCTTTGTCTGTGTCTCTGTAAATCTCATCAATTGCATTCTGTATGGCTGTCACGTCCGCTGTTGAGTCATCGCCCTTGGCACCGAAGTCTTTCACTGAAACATAGTCGTCGAGTCTGTTTCCGATTGTTCTTTGCGTAGCGTTGCCTATAGGAGTCGAGTCACCTAGATAGCCTTTGTAAGTGTGACTTAATGCTGTTGTGAATGCTGAACTGCCTGATGTTACAATCTCTGTGTTGCCCACTGCTGGTGCACCGTCTGAGACTGTTCCGTTACCTACGAATAATCTTTGTTCGTCTATTACCCAACCCAGTTCTCCGGCCGCTAATTGCGGTAGATCTGAACGTTTTCCACGTCTGTGCTGTATTCTTGATATCTGTACTATCGGCATATGTTGTTATTTATTACAGTACAGACTTGTAGTATTGTTCCAATTTGCCGTACCACTGGCCTACCCAGTGATCGTAGTTGTCTATGTCAAAAGTTTGATATTCATTGGCCTGTGTGCAAATAAAGATACGTCCACTTTTAATTTGTGTGTCGTACTGTTTATTGTGTGCTTCTGCGTAAGCAACCAACTGAAGATAGTAGTCTTCTACCCACTCCTTCTTCTTTAATCTACGTGCCTGTTTAAAGTCCATTATGGCGGGCTCACCTTTGTAAACACCAACTAGGTCTGTCGTTCCTGCGTAAAGTTCTGGATAATAAAGTGATACCTCCGAACCCCATACCTCGCTTACATTGTTAAGTCCGTTGTCTATTATCACGTTGGCCATTGTGTGTGCTTTCTGCTGTATGAGATTTGACCCAGGTGTCCTGTCCTCTCCCTTAACGTGCTTCTCCAGGCTACGGTGCATCACCGTTCCTATGTTGGCACTCTCTGTAGTGATCTGTTGTGCCTTCTCTGCACCAATCCTCTTACGCCATGCGTGTAAGTGCGTCATGTCCTTGGTAGCACTCAACACTGTGGTCACACTTGGAACTTGCCTGCCATCTGGCGTCTCGTAGTGTCGCTTGTGGTTCTTGGTAACCCTGCTCATCTCACCGTAGGGATATTTCTGATAATAGGTTATGCCCTTGTCCTCAAGAACATCCTTTGGAATTTTCATATAGATAATTATACACGTATATATTGGAAAAGTAAATGAAGAAAATAACATTAAATCAAAGCAACTTCAAACAGTTCTTCTCACCTGTAGGACCGTTGCACAGTCATCATGAAGAACACATATGGCCATATGATTATAAGGATAGGAATAGTGATACACTATTGGTCACAATAGGGGACAGTTGGACGTTTGGATCAGGCATCGATCCATCTTGGCCGGAGCATCTAACATACACAAACCTATTGCCTGAACAGAATAATTTTAGATTGGACAATTTGTATGGTAATTTAATTTCAAAGGATAAAGGATGGAACTGGTTAAACCTTGGTTTTTATTCTATGGGCAATCAGTGGATAGCCAACAAGGTATTTGAGTTGCGAGGACTTGTACCACATCTCGAATTCAAAAAAATAATTGTAATGTGTGTGTTGACAGGAACCGCAAGATGGTTCCACACTTGGCAGGATGGCCACATAGATTATAAGTCACACTTCAACAACAACGCGATGACCGAGACACAACATTATGAAAATTTTTTACTTGATATCAACAAGAAAATAATAGAACAGATCACACACCTTACTAACTCTGCGGGTAATGTAAGTCTATTAGTTGGTACCAATGGCGTTGACCATTGTGGGTTTAATTCACTACGAGAAGAACAAATTATTCCCTTGCCTTGGTACAGACTTCTAACAGACACCAAACTGAATGGAATATCTGTAGATATAGACAGCATTAAGTACCTGCCGTCTATAGAAAATTATTTGTCCAGCGAGCAGAAGTTTGCATTCCAAAAATGGATGATGGCAAAGATAGACCAAGCGGAAGAACAAAATGCAATGATTAAAGATATGCAATACGTGTCTTCAGATGGATTTCATCCAACCCACAATGGTCATAGAAAGTGGGCCGACTATATTTTACAAAAGATATTATGAAACCTAAACTAGTTTGTGTCGATGAAACATTCCTCAATGGACAGTCAGGACACCACCTCCCCTTGTTCAAAAAATTCTTTGATATTTCCAATTATGACGATACAATACTCTATGACCGTAATACAACATTCATGTATAGGACTGATCAGTCTCGAGCTAAGTTAATAAAATATGAAGATTCTTGTAAGTTTATAGCAGACGGAATTTGGGAAGTAAAATTCTTTTGCTCGACAGACTTTGGTACTAACACCATAGGCATGATCGCCGCTGGACACAACAGTAACAGTAAGGTCATGGCTGTTCCTAAATGGTTCTGGTTCGAAGAACACTTTAGCCAACAGGACAAGAAGTCATTAATAAAACACATGCCATTCAAGCACAAAAAAACAAAAACGTTCCTTATGCAGATAGGCGATGCTAAAGATCCAAGAGTACGACTATACAATGCCCTTAAACAAAAAAACTTACTAGAAAATTCAATATACAGTTTCCTAGAATACGGTATCGCACTTGAAGGCCCGTTTGAAAACTATGATGCAAACGAACCACCATTCCCACAAAGGGCATACAGGCCAGAATGGTATAATGATACTAATTTCACAGTTGTACCTGAAGCAATGAACCAAATAACCGACGGTCCTGATGATTGCTTTATCACAGAAAAAACAATGAAGCCATTAATGTATGGACATCCTTTCATAATATTAGGAGACAAAGGAACATACAGTACATTGGCGTCTTGGGGGTTCTATACTTTCCCAGAACTATTTGATCAGTCTCTCGATATCGAAGAGGACCTTAATAAGAAAATTGAAATCATGTGCAATCAGATAGAGAAATACCAACACCAGGATGTTGCAGACAAAATTGTACATAACTTTGATCGTTTTTGGAATAGGGAGTTGGTCGAAGAACTTATGATTAACGAAATGATTAAGCCAATATTAAGGTTTATAAGTAAACAGTAGATGCAGAACAAACTTAAAATACTTGTCACCGGGAGTGAAGGTTTCCTTGGTAAGCATACCTTCCGACACTTGACTAAACAAGGGCACAGCGTAGTAGGAATCCACCTAGACATATTTAAAAATGGATTACCAACTGAGAACTTTGATGTGATGTTTCATTTTGCGGCATTCGTTGGAGGACGTAAAGGTATTGATGGCAATCTTTATCGTATCACAAAGAATATTGAATTAGATCGTATAGTAGTTGAGTGGGCGGAGACTCACGTGGGCAAGATAATATATCCAAGTAGTTGTGCCGCTTATCCAAAAGCCTTACAGACACAGCAAGGAACTCCAATGCGTGAAGACATGATAGGAGGCGAACCATTTGATATGTATGGCATGAGCAAACTGGCCGTGGAGTGCATGTTAAAGTTTGCAAAAGTAAACAGCCATATCATAAGACCATTCACAATCTATGGACCTGGACAAAGCATGGACTATCCATTGCCTGCAATAATAGAAAGGGCAAAGCGTGGTGAATGTAGTGTATGGGGAAGTGGCACACAGGTGAGAGATTGGGTGCATATTGACGATGCCCTGCGAGTTTTTGATTATCTTATGTACAGAGAAGATCCAATTGTTTTAAACATTGGGACAGGTATTCCTTTGACATTCAAAGAAGTTGCACAGATAATCTACAAAGAAGTACACGGAGAGTACTCACTGGATCTGAGAACACAATCGGATCAACCTGAAGGAGCAGGTTACAGGTATGCAGACATCACCCTGTTGCAGAGCCTAGGACTAGAACCCAAGATAAGTTTTGCCGAGGGTATAAGGACAATGATGTAATGCTGATTAAAGTAGGAACTGGATTTCCAACTAACTGGCAGTACGGTCAGGAAGAAACAGAAATACGTGATAACACTGCTAGGCAGATCGAAAACAAATTTCCAAACGAACGTAATCTATTAATCAACACAACCTGGTTCGGACCACAGTTCGGTAACGGACAGTGGGACAACATAGAACAACTGTTCAAGGATAAGGTGAAGTTTGACAACTTATTCTTGTTGTCAGTCATAGATCCGTTGTACCTTATGGAGAAACACATAAGCGAAATGTGTGTGAAGTTTGGCATAAAGAAAACTTATAGAATCGGAATGTTTGATGCTAGCCAGTATGAGTGGAACTTCCATGCTATTGTGGGGCCTCAGGTTATGCCCGACTACAAGGACGAAGACGTTATGCTGAAAACATGTACCAAGGATTTCTTGTGCTACCAACGTAAACCTCGACCATGGAGGGTGGACTTTGCCAAACTAGCGATCAAACATAATCTAGTTGATAATGGTATAATAACACTAGGGGCCATGTCAGAAGCAGATCTAGACTGGAGCGAGGGTAGAACATGGGAGCCGATGACTTTAGACGAGTCACACGAACCTTACAAGAACGACGGACAAAATAATAAAGCAGATTATGGCGGTATACCCAATGATCTAGTCACCGTAGGCAGTTTGGATGTGTGGAATCAATGTCTGCTGTACGTAAGTTCAGAGACATGTTTCAATCATTGGGAACCTGTGTTTGTTAACGAACGTGTTTGGAAACCCATGATAGGTCTTAGACCATACATCATACAAGGCAATCCTAAAACATATGCATGGTTGGAGAAAAATGGATTCAAGACATTCAATAGGTACTGGCCCCATGTTGACTTAGAATGTTCGATCGATGTACTGAACGATCACATAGAAGTATTAAAGTTTTTAAAAAACAAATCAAAAGAAGATAAGATGTCCATGTATCAAGATATGTTACCGGATCTAATATATAACAAACAGAGATTTTACGAGTTTAGCAAAGAACAAAAACACAAGATGGAAAACATCTTTTTATAGAAATTTAGAAGAAATATCGTTACCAGTTAAACTGTGATATGTTTTATAATTGTGCTCGAGGATGGGCGACATCTCTTGATACATATCCTCTAACTTTCCTTTATCTAACTTTGCAAGGTCGTCTATAATGCGTTGTATAGATTCGACTCTTTGTACACCTTGTTGATAATCATAACTCTCGTCCCAGAACTCCCCAAATGACCGGAAGCCTATCTTGTTTAAATTTTTTATGTAGTTTGGGGCGGCCATTATCAGAAACGGTGTCTTGGTGGCCAACGGTCTTGCTGTCTTCTCTGTAGGGAAGAATGTCTGTCCTGTAACCATTTTCTCACACACGATATCTAAAAAGATATTGTTGTACCAGCCGGTTATTTTTTGGTCAACCGTTGTTTGTTGATTAGTGCGTTGCCATTCAATTCCGTTGTTGTGTGGGAGGCTACTTATAAAATCACACAACTGCTGTATTAATGTTGCGTCTAACTTGTTATAACAACTAAGAAGCCAAAATAATTGATCGAGTCCAATCTCGACCATGTGTGCTGGATCTTTTAGGTCCTTTCTGAAAGTCTGCATTGTGATGTCTTTGTAGTTCTTGTAGAGATAACTGCTCAACAACAGTCTATCCCATTGGCTTCTATGAATAAAGATGCCAAAAGATTTTTTTATGGCCTTGTCTATCTTTACGTTTTCTGCTTGTAGTCCTAGAAATATGTTTTGTGTAATGTCGTCGTCTGCTAGAATGGAAGCACCGCTGTAACCTATAGATGGCCATACTGTTTTGTCTTGCACTAGATTTGGCAATGAAATGTGTATCTTATCCAATGGCCAATTATTATTCTCACAAAGTTCTTTTAATATTTGTAAGAACTTTTTTTCCTTGTAGTTTAATTCTTCTAGTGCGATGCCTTCGCTAAGTTGTAGTACGACTTTGTCGTTATTATGTAATGCGTCAACGATGTCTGCCATGACCTGCTGGGGGAACTTAAAATAAGTGTCTTCGACGTCTGCACCAATATTAATTGTTTTCCCTGCCATATCTTATCTTTTGAAAAACCCACTTACCTGTAATGTATATTTGTCTTTCATACCTGCGTTTGTGCTGAGATGTAAATGATCGCTGGTCCATAAAAATCCATCACCGGCCTTCCAGTGTGTGCTGTTATGCCATTTTTTATCGATCTCGTATGTAAGGAAATGGCCCACCTTCCAATCTTCGAGGTAAATGTTAGCCCTAACCTTCTGCCGATCGTCATTTGGGTAATTTTTTTTTATTTGAAAAAAAGTGTCCCTGTGTATTGGCACAGTATTACCTGGTGGTTGCAGTATCGAACTTACCGTTATTACTTCCATGTTTAATTGTTTTCCAAGCCAATTGTAATCAATCTGTGTTTTATCGTACCACAGTTGTTTTATTTCTGTGTTTGTTTTACTGTAACTTTCTGGAAATCCTCCATAGGCCTCGTGTATGTCTGTGAGTTCGTGTACTTGATGAGAAATACAACTCCCGCTATGAACAGAGTAATCTGCCTTCAGAAATACATCAAAATCATAATCTAATTTAATTTTTTCTAGCATACTATTGTTAATGCATTGATTCCTTCAAAGCAGTATCTAAATCAGGCAACAGTGCTCTCCATGTTTTTTTGACGTTTCTGAACTGATCCTGTTTGTCGTTGTACTTGATAAACGCCTTCTGCAACTCCTCATACTTCTCTGGTGAGTGCTGATCTCTTCTCAGTTCTTTTATAATGTTTTCGTAGTTGGTATCAAATTTGTATTTTGATAACTTGTCTGCCACTCGTAATCTCCACTCACGTGGTGCTATGCTAGGATTACATATTAAAGGATACCAAACAGTTGCCAACCATGCGAAATCGTACCTTTCGTTCAACTGGCCTCCGCACCAATCAATCCACCACTTGACTAGGTCGTCCAGTTGATCTATGTTCAACAGTTGAATTGCAGGACTCAAGGTGATGTTACCGTTTGTCCCTAATAAATTCCTGTAGAACTCTAGGCTTTCAAGTATCTTGTTCCAGTTGCTTGGATATCTGATGTATTCTGTTCTTTCGCCTACTCCGTCTACACTGGCCCATATATACCATTTATTTAATTTTGGCAACCACTTTGTCAACCTATGATTCGTGTTGGTCAGGTTAGTCACTATGGTTACATCCTTGTCTCCTAATGTGCCCTGCTGGTCGCAGTATTCAAACAGTTCATAGAACTCTGGTATCAGTGTTGGTTCGCCGCCTATCACATTCAGATGCATGATGTTCTTGCTGATGTGTTCAAACATCTTAAATTTGAACTCTTTGTTTTTGTACCATTCCTGTTTTATTCCTAGTTCGTTGGTCCAGTTGTTTACATTAGCACCTTGCTCTTTTACCCAGTGCAACCATTCGGGGTCTTGTTCTCCTATGTCTCTGGTCTCCATACCGTGCATGTGGCTATACATCTGACTACACATCTTGCATTTAAGGTTGCATATGTTACCTAATTGTATCTGCATGGAGTCGGCACTTTTCTGATAGGTACCGTCTGGAAGTGTGTCTATAATGTACTTGTCCATGCCCACTGTTGATCTAAGACTATCTGCACCTTGTTGCTCTTGTCTGTAACATCTTTCACAGTCTCTAATTTTTTCTCCAGCGATCATCTTCCTACGTATCTCTTTCATCCTGTTGCTGTTCCAGTAATCGGTAAGTGAGTGCGTGTTGGCATCAAACAGATTGTAGTTGTTGTCAGTTGGTAGGTCCTGTACGGTCGTACAGCACAGTCGCATCTTGCCATTGGTGTGGATGTAATTGTGATTGAATGGTTTGTCGCAGAAAACTTTACTCATTAACGTTTCCCTATAAATTTTGTTTTGATATCAAAATGATATTCAGTGAAATCATTTGTTGGAACTCCGAAGTCTTGGAAGAACTGATGAGATGCATCTATCTTTTCTGTGACATAAAATTTTATACCCAGGATGTTCTCGTAGTGTGCAACTATCTCGTAGTCATCTCCTGGCTCCGAACCATTGTGATCGAAAGGGATGGCAACAAGATTAGATTCATCCTTTATGTGTAGGTCTTTATACCAGTCTACGATGGCCTTACACGCCTCGGTGTCAGATGACTGTGACCCCATTGCAAGGAATATTGTTGGTTTACCATAAATGTTGTCCTCATGTATTAATCCAAGTCGCAAGGAGTTTAGTTGGTATTTCCTGCTTTTGTAATGCATGTATATAATTATGGATTATTTTCGTCTGTTCATTGCAGATTTGGCCATCTGCTTAACTTTGTCTGTGCTACCTTGATTATCGAAGTCCATTTCAGGATTGTCTTCTGCTTCTTGGTCTGTCTTTACAATGATCTTTTCGTTATCGAAGTCTGCAACCACATTTTTTAGGTCGCCGTCTGCATCATAGATTCTTTTGAACACATCGTAATTGAACGCAGGATATCCTGTGTTACTCATTATCTGTTTGACTGCGTCCATGCTTATGTCAGTGGCTTGATCCTTTTCGTCTGCGTCGCCCTTCATATTCAACAGGATGTTGATAAGTGCTGACTCAAGGTCTGTGTCGCTTTTGTTGAATTCGAAAAATCTCACAGGACTACTTCCCTGCTAGTTTACTGAACAATCTGTTTGATGCTTCAAACACTTCTTTTGATTCTCTTTGTTCTCTGCCTTCCGGTTCTGTTCCACCTGCTTCGGCATCAGAGGCGCCAAACTCATCTGACTCTAGGTCATCTGTACTCAAGTCATCTAAGTCTGCGTCTGTTGTGTCCATGTCCATCGTGTCATCGGCGCCCATAGGGTCTGATGCTACTTCTTCTCCGGTCAAAATTCTTACACCGTTGTCTAGCTCTTGTCTAGTTGTCGTTAAAGTGGCTTCCGCCTGTTCAATCGCTGGTTGGATTTTTTGTAGGAATGCGTCTGATTTCTCAGCACCCATTTCGTCTCTGATTCTGTCTGCTAGTTCTAACATGCCTTCTGTCTTCATTGATGCTAGATCTTCCAAGAATGATGTCACCTTGTCCATCATGTCCTTGGCCGCTAAAATTAATTCTGATTGTTCTTCAACACCTTCCTTGACTCCCATCATTGTGCCTGTGCCTTTTGGCATCTGTTTCATTGCCATAAGTTTAGAAGCCGCTGTTCTCTCATCTGGTGTCAACGCTTGTCCTTTTTGAAGTTTGTCTTTGATTGGCTGTGTTGCTTTATCAAGTATAGGGTTGTCCATGTTACCGCCGTACTCACCAAGTTTTCTCTCGTTGATTGCTTGATTGATAATGTCCAACATCATTTGATTCTTTTGATAACTGTTATCCTTCAGTTCTTGACCAAAGTGTGTGTTCTGTGTAATCTCATGTATCTTTGTTCTTACATGATTTGCGTAGTCCTGCAGTTCAACTTCATTGAAGGTTGTAAGATCCATAGTCATATTGAATCTAGATTCAAATTCTTTAAGTAAAGATTCAGTTGTAATGGGTTTTGTAAGGTCTAAGCTCTTCATACTGTGTTTATTTATTATCTACGTGCCGAACGTGTCATTAAAGATGTGCTGTATCTTGCTCTTGCACTCGTCCGCTAGGCGGTTAGCGACGTCCAACCTGTCCCAGTAAACGTCTTCCATCTGTTCATCCTTCTCTTTCTGTGCTTCTCTTATCATACGTTTTGCACTCTGTATGTCAAACAGTTGTGATGCGTGTTTCGTGTCTAATTCTAGTATGTTGGCAGGCATGTTTTTTCCATCTGCTAGGTGGTGTGCGACCAATATCGCTGTCTGTTTTAAATTAATTACTTCGTGTAGCACCTTGGCCTCCAGCATGTCTGCTATCACATACACATATCTTGTGCCTGTGTACTTCTTAGGTACGATAGCAATATTGCCGATCAAGATACCTTTGGAAAACTGTTTCGGTAAGTGGTGGAACGGTCTTTTGGATTGCTCCTTGAGTGCCAGATCCGCAAGTTTGCCTTTCAGCCCGTAGGCCTCAATCTGTTTTACCAGTTCTGATTTATTTTTTCCTGTCATCTGCAACAAACTTTATCTTCCTATTTAAAGCATATTGCATGTCGGCATCAAGTTTCTTTCTTACAAACACCGCTTTGTCGGCCAACTTCTTGGCTCTGTCTGCATCTTCTGGTGATAGTTCGTTGCTCCTGAATGATTCAAGTGCATGTGCCTTGATAAAATCAACGTCCTGATCTGTGACGTAGACTCGAGCCTTTGGTGCTATCTGTATAAACATTTAATGGTAATTTTTAGCCTGGCATCTTCATCAGGATCACTACCACTGTCGATAGTAAACCTGCGACTACTGTGCCTGCCGTTGCTATGATTGTCTTAGTCTGTGATTTGTGACTGACACCCATGTCTTCATTCATCTTGGCTAGTCGTATTTCGATCGCACTCAATCTATCGTGTAATCCTTTGTATCTCTCCGAACAAAGGTCTACGTGTGCTTCTAGGTTCTGTTTTTCTAATTCTGTTGTACTCATTAATATAATAATTTCTCTCAATTCCTGTTTGATCTCTCTGATCATTTCTCCTATAGCCTGGAATTGTGCCTGTTGCATTGCCTGTAATGAGCCTTTAAAGTTTTATATTTTGTGCCTAAATGTACTGTTATTTATTCTGCCAGCCGCCATACGTAAAGTATGTGTTTATTATATCGCCTGAAAGTGCATTAATTACTTTCTGTTCTTTGGTGGGGGTGTTGAGTGCTGTTTTTTGCAGGTCCTTGGTAATGAAAGTCTGAATGGGAAAGTGTGCAGTGTTCTTGCATTCTGTTAACACAGGCACAAGATTGAAGTCCTCGATTAACTGCTCTGTAGGATTGTTAGCGTTGCCGAACACATCAGTTTGCTCTGTATAAAATGTGAAATGCCAAGATTTGTTGTGTCCCTCATAGTACTGGCCAAATTTAGTCATGCTAAGGTCATGAGAGAATCTCACAGGGTCCTCTTCCCAAACAATGTTTCCTCTTATCTGCAACATCTGTATCATTGTGTTGAAGTTATTGTTTTGGTTCCTAGCAAGTCTCAGGCTTTCCTTGCCGTCTATGATATCACCTGCGGCCGTCTCGAATGGAAAGGTCTTGGTGAGATTACCATTTTTGGTGATATCCACCAGGGTGTGCATCATGTAACTGTGCATAGGATTTTATTTGGCTTTTGCTTCTGCTATCTTTAGTTCGGCCTCTGCCCACTGTTCCTTGGTCATCATAATATCTGCAGGGTCTTGTAATCTCTTGACATCTCCAGGTATTAGTTTTTTCAGTCGCATACTGAATAGGCCTCTCTTCCTACCGCTTTCAAGCACCAACACAGGATGTCCCCATTTGTCGATCTCGATTGCTTTGATGGTTTGATTTGCCAGATGCATCCTGCCAACCTCTACCACATCTCCTATCTCTATCTCTACTGTGAATTTCTCTATCATAGTGTACTCCTTTGTGATATTTAAGCCATAAAAAAAGGGCGGACCTAATTAAAGAATCCGCCCTTTGGTAAATTAAAAAGTATTATGCGTTAACTCTTGCTGAGTTTACACCGTATACTTCGTCAACACCTGCTGAGGTTACACCGTCTGCTGGTAGGTATCTCACGTCTACGTGAACACCACCTGCTGAGTCAGAAGTTCCTGATATTCTTGCTAGGATTTCTGTTTCGATGTCTGCTTCTGCATCTGCGATAACTCCTGGGTCAGAAGCGTCTGCTTGGTTTGGATCCAAGTTTACATCTCCTGTAGAGTCTGCCGCGTTGAACTGACCTGGTGTGCCTTCTACTATAAATGAGTAGTAGTCACATAGTTCATCTTCAACTATTGATGCCGCCGCGGCCGCATCCTTCTCAGTTGCTTTAGCCGCCAGTGTGTAAGACTGAGCTAGTATAGTACCGAAAGTACCTACCAATACGCTCATGTCATT
>Ga0209535_1001911_pt1 | contig 13813 bp, 14 predicted proteins | sample LinPmetageLP28_FD_184041 | JGI IMG/M metagenome (GOLD analysis project Ga0209535, IMG submission 184041) | Marine viral communities from the Pacific Ocean - LP-28 (SPAdes) (version 2) | ecosystem: Environmental > Aquatic > Marine > Oceanic | place: Pacific Ocean | collected 2009-08-22 | reverse complement strand
ATATCTCGGTTCAAGATTAACTGGTACAGGAAGACTGGAAAGCTCAAACATGGCGGCAGAAGCAACAGACGGCTCTTTTAAATGGGACTACATGAATGGTTGGTTTGACAACTCATTCAGCGATACCAATTATGTTGGCTACAATTTCAAACGCGCCGCAGGCTGCATAGATGCGGTTGCTTATACTGGTACAGGTAGTAATCGCACATTAACACATAATTTGAGCATCGCTCCTGAAATGATGTGGGTCAAAAATAGAACCGACAGTGAGCATTGGGCTGTTTACCATAAACATTATGGTGGTACACATTGGGCAAACTTAAATGAGCTGGATGGTTTTTCAACAAGTAGCACTATTTGGAATAACACTAACACGACAGCCTCTGTTTTTACGGTAGGAACTGCATCGAGCACTAATCAGTCTAATAAAAATTATACAGCCTATTTATTTGGTTCGGTAGATGGAGTCAGTAAAGTTGGAAGCTACACAGGTAACGGCTCTACTCAGACAATAGACTGCGGATTTAGCGCAGGGGCAAGATTTGTTCTTATCAAAAAATCTAGCGAATATGGTCTGTATATGGTTTTTGATTCATTCAGAGGCATAGTATCGGGTGATAGTCCATACTTTAATTTAAATGACACTAGTGCGCAAGTTACCAACACAGATAAAATTGATCCTGCTGCAAGCGGATTTGCGGTAAATGTTGGTGATGGTTATCAAAGTGACGCAAACGAATCTGGACAAACTTACATCTTTTTAGCAATCGCATGACAATATAGGAATATCAACTATGTCAAATTACCTCAAGCCTTCAACGGGCGAAATTAAGACACAAGGCGAGTGGAGACAGGCAAACAAGCATATGTCTCTACCTAGAGTATGGACTGCGGACACGCTGACTGATCTGCAACTAACAGCTATCTTGGCAGCTCCTAAACCAGACTGCACAGACCTACAAAACGTGGTAAGCGATGGCGTTACTACAGACGCTAGCGGCAACACTATCGAGGCATGGAGCGTTGTAGATAAGTTTGCTGACACCACAGCAGAAGACGGGACTGTCACCACAAAGGCAGAGCATGAGACTGCCTACACAGCTAGTTTAGTGGCGGCAAAAGAAGCATCTGTTCGTACTGACCGTGACAGCCGAATTGCGCTTACAGATTGGACAGGTATGTCTGACGTTACTATGACTGCTGACATGACCACATATAGACAAGCTCTTAGGGACATAACAGCTCACGCTGATTTTCCTAATCTTAAAGATTCTGACTGGCCTACTGCAACATAAAGGGTTAAGTTATTAAGGACACAATTAAATATGATTGGCGAAATAGCTTTATTAATTAAGGGACTAGACACAGCATGTAAATTAGTGAAGACAGGACTTGATCGTAAAAAAGATTTAGAGGAAATGGGTGGAGAGATTAGTTCTTTCTTTGCTTCTAAAGAAGCTGTTGAAGAAAAAATTGCTGAAGTAAAAAAGAAAAACAAAAATTATAATTCGACTGGCTCTGCTTTAGAAGAAGCTATTCAAATAGAGCAGCAAGCTCAAAAAATAGAAGACATGATGAGCCGAATTGGAAAAGAGTACTCAAGGCAAGGTAAGTCACACAAATGGGCAAAAGTAAAAAAAGACGCAGCCAATATTCAAAAAAATCGAGACTTTAAAATGGCCGCTGCGAACAGAAAAAAAATACTTCAAGACAGACAAGATGATGAACTTTATCTTGTGATTAAATTAGTATCTGGATTAGTCATTTTAATGATTGGGCTTACAGGTGTTGTTTTACTTGTTCTAAACTAGAATAAAATGCATACATGACTATTTGATAATAGTTTTACATTTTGTACATAGTTGTATTAAGCACAGGATAAAATGGCTAAATTAATTGATTTTGCAAAAACACAGATTCAAGAAAATACAATAAGAGTCTGGGAACAATGTGGAAGGAGTGCTGTTAAAAGTGCGCCTATGTTAGGAGTTAGTCCGTCCACTGTTCGTGATCACGTTTCTACTGTTCGGTCATTTGCTACTGCGGCAGGATTTTCAGATACGTGGAATGCTACACGACATGTGCCTGAAGGCGAACATGTTATTGGTAGGTCTATATACACAAAAGATGATGAAGGCAATAAAGCCTGGCTAAAAACAAAGCGTACAGTATTACAAGCAGAACGAGAGCAAGCATTACAAGCTTTTGTTGATGAAATAAAACAAACTTTGATTCCTGTTAAAACAAAATCAAAACATAAGAAACATAATAAAGATTTATTTATGCCCACAATTATTATTGGGGATGCTCATATTGGAATGAGAGCTGATGGGTCTGAAACGAGGGATAGAGATTTTGATTCTAAGATTGCATCGCAAGAAATTTTAGATGCTGTAGATAATTTAACAAATCAAATGCCTCAAGCTAAGACCGGCATGTTTGTACAAGTTGGTGATTTTACTCACTCTGATGGCTCTAGTCCATTTACTACAAAAGGAACTTTGGTTGATGTAGATACGCGGTTTGAAAAGATTATGCGAACCGCAGCAAATGTAATGATTCATGGCATCAACCGCATGTTGGATAAATGTGACACAGTGCATGTTGTTGTTGCGAGAGGTAACCATGATTCAGATGCTGCTATTGCTGTACAACTTATTCTTGAATTTTATTACTCCAAAGAGCCTAGGATTAATATTTTAAAATCAAAAGGCTTCTTCCATTATCTACAATGGGGTAAATGGTTATTTGGTATTCATCATGGCGATAAGGTAAAGGCTGCTAAGTTAGCGCAAATAATGCCTAGAGATATGCCTAATGCCTGGGGCAGCACTACACACAGATTATGGTTTGTTGGTCACTTTCATCATGCAAGCGTACAAGAATTTGAAGGTGTAACAGTACAGAAATTTGGCACACTAGCCCCGCCAGACGCATGGCATGCAGGACAAGGTTACGGTTCAGACCACACAATGTCGATGATTGTGTTTAAGAAAAATGGAGGTAGAAATATTACCTGCACTTATGAAATTGACAAGCAGTACAGTGAGCCGGACGTAGTAATATAATGGAAGATAGATTAAGTAGAGTAGAAAAGAAAATTGATACATTGCAAGAAGCAATTGTTTCATTGGCGAGAGTAGAAGAACGATTAACTACTGTGTTTAATCGTCAATCTTCTATCGAATCTAAAGTAAATGCAATGGATAAGCATTTGAGTGAAATGTCAGCAAAGACAGATAACCGATTTTCAGAACGAATTTTTTGGATATTAATAATTGGAATTGTGACAACATTAACTAGCCTGCTGGGGTAATTATGAAACATGTATTAATTTTATTTACAATTTTTATAGCATCGTGTTCATCAATAGATATAGTTGATGATGCTGTCACAAAATATTGTTCACTTTCTGAGGCGCAACGCCTAGCTAATCGCGAAGCAATATCCTCGGTTGTGTTTCCTAATTCTATAGAGATTACTTGTGAACAAACAACTGATACTGAAAGCCTCTGAGCTTGCGTTAGCAGCGTATAACGAAGATATTAAGGGCGCAATGAAAATTGAAAACGCTCGGACTTCTACGACTGCTTTTATTTTAGAAGAAGATAATATTCAATATATTATTTTTAGAGGTACTCAGCAGGTTAGAGATTGGATTTTTAATATGACTGCGATTCCCTGGCGCTATAGGGGTAGATGGGTTCATGGCGGCTTTATGACTGCTCATCGCAGCGTATGGAAGAGAATAGAATCACAACTAGATGCATCTAAAGAAGTTGTTATGATAGGCCATTCGCTTGGCGGGGCATTAGCAGAGTTATCAGCTCATGTATGTCGAGCCTGGCCTAAAGTAAAATTAATCACGTTTGGTAAGCCCAACGTATTTTTGCGCCCTTCTAAAGCTAAGATGAAACAATTAAAAACACAGATTTCATTTGTATGCGGAAGTGATGTTGTTTCAAGAATACCTGCTATTGGATATTCTCCTGACGCAGGACAGACTTTAGTTTACTTTGATAATGATGACAACACATGGGTGAACCCAGACAAGAATTATGTCAGACAAAATAGAGGTATTAGTGATGCAGTATCAGATCACGACATGTCGGGTTATCGCAATCTTGTTCTTGGTTTTTGCGCTCAGTAACTGTGCAATTACACATAATTTAAAAGATGGATATGATACAGGAGACATAGCAAAAGGTTTGGCAGAAGATGTGCAAATTTATTGCTCCAACCCTATCGCTACAGTTCGTAAAGTAGCTAGGAATATCCTGTTAATTGCTACTGGAATCATACTGCCAGATGTATGCCCCAGCATTCCATTAACATTAATTAAAGCTAAACAGACATTGCAGGAATAGTTATGGCCGCAGCAGAAGATAGCGTAATAAAATATATGGCAGATAATCCTGGTGCTTCTGTTACCCAGATTTCTGACTTTATTGTTTCCTCTGGTGCAGACTTAGACACTGTAGCAGATATGGCAGGTGTCTCTCGCGCTGACGCTCGTGCTGCTTTCTCTCCCACTCCCGCACCAGCATCTAACAATAATTTTAATATGCTTAATGACTTAACTTTAGCAGGCAATATGTATTCTGCGATACCTGCCTCTCCTGAAGCTCCAGCAGGAGTAGGCCCAAATAGCCCTTATGCACTTAGTGCTACTGATAACACTGATGATAACATCCCTCTTATGCCAGCAGGCAATGCCGTAAACATTGGATCACAGATAGCTCAAAAAGCGTTAGTACCAGATAGCATAAGCATGAATGATATTAGCGCTAATATTATAAAATCTGTTACAGGGCCAGACTCAGATTCATCAGATAAAACCAAAGCTTTTTTTCGTGCTACAGATGCGCTTAACACCGTTATTCCTGGCATTGGTTTATTTGCTAGGCTAGTTGACGCTATGGATATATTTGGTGGCGGGGGTATGGAAGCAACTCCAATGACTCCCGAAGAAAGAGAGTTAAATGACGCTGCTGCAAAAGTAGACATGGCTTTAGGCTTGGCAGAACAAGCTTCAACGGGTGGCATTGATTCAGAGGGTCTAGCACCAGAAGCTTATCTTTTAGATGCTTTGAATACCGTTAACGCACTTCCAGATTCCAGCTTAGAATTTTTTGGTGATACTAAAGATCAGCTTTTAGACAAGTTAATAAGTTCTGGTGTTGACTCTTCTACATCTATGGGAGGAGTTAAGGGGAAATGGTATGACATCGAAACTGGAGAAGTATTGCCTAACTATAATCCCAATACCGGTGCGGGTAAAAACTCACCGTTAATGCCTCTTTTTTTCCCAGACCCTGTAGCTGATTCGGGTGGTGGTGGAGACACAAGTAGTGCAACTGATGCTACTTCTGATGCTTCATTAGATAACGAACTATTAAATACAGATTCTGTATTAAGTGATACGACCGTAGACCTTGATGAAAGCTATGGTAATGAAATGGATTGGACATACATGGGCAATGGAAACTTCGTTGATGGCGAAGGTAACACTGTATATAACGCCCAAGCAGCTAGTAATCCTGCCTACGTTGTAGGTGATAAGTACAGTAACGCTGGAGATATAGGTAGTGAAGAAGGCAGTAAGCCTACAGTTAATATTGGTGGGTTGTTGAGCGATGTTTCTATTTCTGGTGGTAGAACTGGCGGTGTTGATGGGCCTATTCAGTCAACCACACCAACTCCTACGCCAACTCCCACACCAACTCCTACGCCTGTACCTACACCAACTCCTGTACCTACACCCATACCTACACCTACACCTACTCCAACACCCACTCCAACACCCATACTTGATGTTGTAAGCAATGTGCTTGGAGATGATGTGCTGGGAGATGATGGAACAGGTACAGGAAACGGAAATGGTGGAGGTGATGGTGATGGTAATGGTGATGGAAATGGCAAGGGTAATGGAAATAGGAATTTATTTTTCGCTATTCAAGAAACCCCTGTTGTTGACTCTATTTTATTTGAACCACAATTTACAAAACTAGATAACATTCCTGTTGGGATGTTTGAGAGATTTATGCAAGCCACTGGAGGCAGGTAGATGACATACTTAGAAGCAATTAATAACGTCCTCCGCAGATTAAGAGAAGATGAGGTTAGTACCACGCAAGAAACTTCGTATTCTGGCCTCGTAGGTGATTTAGTAAATGACGCAAAAAAGTTAGTAGAAGACTCATGGACTTGGTCTGCATTACGCAGCACTATACAAGTTGCTACTGTAATTGGTCAGCCGGAGTATTCGCTTACTGGTTCAGGTCAAAGTGCGGTTATTAAACAAGCAATGAGTAGTAGCGGTTATGGATTCTTAACGTTGAATACTGTCCCGTATTTTGACAACTTATATTTTAATCAAACTCCTGCCAGTGCAGTACCTACTGACTACATTGTCAGTGGAGTAGACGATAACGATGACCTAAAGGTAAAGGTCTACCCGCAGCCTGACGCTGTGTATACTTTAAGATTTGACATTGCCGCACCACAAGCTATCTTAGCGGCAGATGCTACCAAGATTAAAGTGCCGTATCATCCTGTAGTACAGATGGCCTACGCTATGGCTCTTCGCGAAAGAGGTGAGACAGGAGGTCAGTCAGCAGCAGAGCAGTTTGCCGTAGCTTCTTCCGCTTTGTCAGATGCAATCGCAGTAGACGCTAACAGATACCCCTTAGAAACAACTTACATGGTGGTATAGATGGCTCAACAATTACAGAGCATTACAATAACAGCTCCTGGCTTTGCGGGTATTAACACCCAAGACGCACCACTAGCTCAAGAGCCTAGCTTTTCGGCTGTGGCAGATAATTGCGTTATTGATAAAGAGGGACGTATAGCTTCAAGAAAAGGCTATAGCATGATCTCGACTAACGGAACTGCTGTGCTAGGTAGCTCTGATGGCATTGAGGCTATGGGTGAATTCGTAGCTAATGATGGAGATATTACATTCTTATCAGCAGGTAACAACAAAATTTTTAAAGGCACTTCTACTTTGGTAGATGCCTCTCCTGGTTCGTATACCATTTCTGCTAACAACTGGAAGTTTGTGTCGTTTAACGATCACATGTATATGTTTCAACGCGCTCAAGAGCCGTTGCTGTATTCAGACCATGCAGGCACAGTGGATAAAATGTCAGCTCATGCAGGATCGGCTGGAACACCTCCGCAGGGTAATGAGTGTCTAGCAGCGTTTGGTCGTCTATGGGTAGCAGACTTTACGGCTGATAAATCTACAATATACTGGTCTGATTTGTTAGACGGTACAAAGTGGACAGGAGGGTCTACGGGGTCGATTGACATTACGACAGTCTGGCCTACAGGTTACGATACAATCGTTGCTTTAGCCGCTCACAATGGTTTCCTGGTGATCTTTGGGCGTAACTCTATTGTTTTGTATGATGGAGCCGAAAGCCCTGCAAGCATGACCCTTGTGGATACTATCTCGAATGTAGGCTGCGTCTCAAGAGATGCCGTAGTATCTACTGGTAAAGACCTTATATTCTTGGATGACTCAGGTGTTCGTAGCCTAGCCAGGACAATTCAGGAGAAGTCAGCACCAATTGGCGATATCTCTAAGAACGTAAACAACGATATTAAGTCCCTCTTTGCGGGAGAAACAGGCAATATCAGCCTGCATTACTCTCCTCGTGAAGCGTTTGTATTGCTTAACTTTCAAGAATTAGCTGTAGTCTACTGCTTTGATACACGTTTTCCTTTACAGGATGGTAGTTACAGAGCGACTACCTGGTCGCATATTAACCCATTGATTTTTACCAATACTACGGCTGAAGCTTTATACATTGGTAACAGTGCAGGTCTGGCTCAATACACAGGATTTAAAGATGGGACGAGCAGTTATCTATTAAGTTACTTTAGTCATCCTTTAAGTTTTGGCGATACAGCTAATTTAAAATTCTTAAAGAAGATTAACTTAACTACCTTTGATGGAGCAGAATCTACTGTTGTGTTGAACTGGGCATACGATTATTCAGGCGCATACAAGAAACAAGCGTATACTTTGCCAGCTTCTAATGTGGGACAATACAATATCTCGGAATTTAATACGACAGCAGAGTATTCTTCCTCTATATCTTTAATAAAGCGTAAAAAAATCAATACGTCAGGGCAAGGTACAGTAGTAGCCGTTGGCGTAGAGACTACAGTTGATGGCAAGACAATTGCCTTGCAAGAAATTAATATTCAAGCCCTAATGGGAAGGATTGTGTAATGTCTAACTACACGAAGATCACGAACTTCGCCGCCAAAGACACTATGGTTAGTGGTAACCCCGCTAAAGTGATCAAAGGCTCTGAGGTAGGGGCTGAGTACGATGCAATTGCTGTCGCAGTAAACAGCAAATCAAACTCTGAATCTCCTACATTTACAGGAACGGTAACCGCAGCTAATTTAACGGTAAGTGGTACGTCTACGTTTGGAACTATTAATGGAGGTACTTACTAATGGCCTGGTATGACAGTTTAATTGGTGGCACAACAGGAGGTTTGCTCTCTGCTATAGGCAGCGCAGCAGCCCAAGAAAAAGCAATCAGAGACGTTGAGAAGGCTGGTGAGAGTGACGTAAAGACGGTGTATGGAGACATGCCACCTGTTGCGGCTACTGGCGGCTTAATGGGAAAGATTGGAAGGGAATCTACATTTAAACCATTTGGCGTAACTACTCCAACTGGAAGCGCAGCGTCTATAGGTGCTGCTGGTGGGTTAACTGCTACGTTAAGTCCCGAAGAGCAAGCCTTGCAAGATAGTTTGCTAGGGTTTAGCTCTAGTATGTTTGACTTCTTAGGTGATCCAGGTAAACGAGGGGCAGAGCAAACTAGTTTAATTAATATGTTAACTCAAGACCCTACCCAAAGAGCTGCGCGAGAGCAGGAGATTATGGGCAATCTTACAGCCCTGCAAGCACCTGAACAAGAGCGGCAACGTCTAGGATTAGAAGAGCGGTTATACGGTCAAGGCAGAACAGGAGTCCGAACCAGTATGTTTGGAGGAACTCCTGAAGCTCTAGCATTAGAAAAGGCTATTCAAGAACAACAAGCTGGATCAGCTTTAACAGCTATGGAACAAGCAAGAGCAGAACAAGCTCTAACATCGCAGCAAACATTAGGTGGGCTGCAAGAGTTTAGAGGTAGGATGGGATTGGCTGGCGATCTAGGACTGCAAGCTATTCCATCTGCTTATCAAGGACAGCAACAGCTTTTGGCTAGTTTAATGCCATCATTAGAAGCCTCGCGAATTGGTGCAGGACTACAATCTACAGGACTAGGCTTGGGAACAGGATTGGCTGAGTCTACTTTAGAAGCACAGCTTGGGTATTCAGCACTAGCTAATGCTCTAAGACAACAACAATTCCAAGGATTGTTTGATCTGTTAAAGGGTGAACGAACATCTCAAACAGGAAGCAATGTTACAGGCGGGTTAATTAATACTTCAGGTTTAAATCCTATAGCCGCAGGAATAGCAGAACAAATTAATCAAGGTGTCGATGGGTTTACATCAGATATTTTAAATAGGAATTAAACAATGGCTATTAATATAAGCACACTCTTCGCAGACATCATTGATACTCCAGAGCAACGTCAGGAGAAGCTGCTACAGCAAGGACAAATGCAAGGACGTTTGCTTGCATCAGGTCTTACAGGTCGCTCTAAAGCATTAGCTCCGCTTGCTCAGATGGCAGGTCAGCTAGGTGTGCAGCGTAACGAAGATATCCGTAGGGCAGTACAGCCTATGCTTGGGATTGACCCAAGGTCTACTAGCGAAAAACTACAAGCCGCTCTAGCCAATATAGATACATCTACTCCCGCTGGTCTTATTGAGGCTGCCAATATGGTGCAGTCAATTGATCCTATACGAGCTGCCACTCTACGTCAGGAAGCCGCAAGAGTAAGAATTGAGCAGGACGATCGTAAGATGGCTCGTAAGACAGAAGAGCTACGACAATTGCAAGCAGGGACTAGCATCGCTGCCGCAACTCAAACAATGCTTTTGCAGCAAAACGCAGAAGACAGAGCTGTTGTGGCGGCAGGGTATGCAGCTCAGATGGCAGGATTAAACCAATCCGCGTTAGCTATACAAATTAACAAAGGCGCAAGAGAGATAATAAATCTTCAAAACGCTGACGCTAATAGAGATGATATTGCAGCCGATCTTCGTGGTCTTGGATCAGAGTACGAGCTATATGCTACTGGCATTGAGTCAAACAGCTTTGATGCAATAGATGTTTTACCAAAAGTGGCAGCTCTAGAACTAGCTAAAGTTAAAGCTCTAGCTTTAGAAGATTACAAGCCGTTAAGTGAGCGTGAAAGAGGCGAGTACGATGATTTAGCTCGAGAAATGCCAGAGCTAAAAGAAGTGTTATCAAAAGGATTGTTTGGTTACCGCGACCCAATAGTTTCTTCTGCAAAATTTTATCAACTTGTAGCTGTTGAAAGACAAACAAATCCAGCAGCAAGCCCTGATCAAATCCTGCAATCTGTTGCAACAAAAATTAAAAGAGGTATAGCAGCTCCGGTAGCTGAGTTAGATATAGAAGCTATGGCTCGGGAGCAAGCAGGAGGATTAGGCTTTGACCCTGATGCCGCCGCTGCAGCAGGGGCTGCGAGATTAGGTTTGGATGCGCCTGAACCTGAACAGGATGTGTCTGTTGATCTTGCTTTTGAGTCAGTTTTACAAAACTTGGAAGCAACTAACAGCAACACCGCCCAAGCTGTTACTAGGTATTTAAACAGAACCAAAGCTGAAATAGGAAGCACGAAAACAGCCATAAGGAACAGGCAAGCTGCTAACTCAGATGCGTCTGACTTAGAGTCAAAACTTTCTGTGCTTGAATCTCGCCTTAACAGATATTCTCAATAGGCTTCACTATGGATTTATCTAATCTTGGAAAAAAAGATTTAGAGTTAATTGCACAAAAGAAGTTTGACCAAATTTCTCCTGAAGCAATGGCTACTCTTCGCGGTCAGTCTACAACGCAAGAGCCTTCAACTTTTGACAAGTTTGCATATGCTTATGAGTCTGCTGACACGGATATTGGTAATGCTTTTACTTATTTGTCTAGTGAATTCCCTATAGGTAAAGTTGGTTTTAATTTTAGCAATGGTTTTAGCTATACTCCAGCAGAAGAATTATACGGCGAGAAGTATATGCAGGCATCTTCTGATGTTCGCAGACAAGTTATTGCACGAACTAAAGAGTTAGAGTTAGGAGATAAGTACCCAGAAGCTGCCAGGCAAGAAGGAATGGGCGGTGCTGCGGGTATAGCAGGCACAATTGTAGGCTCTCTCATGAGTCCAACTACGCTTATTCCTGTATCCAAAGCGTACCAAGGATACAAAGGACTAGCCGCAGTAGGCGCGGCATTTGGTGCTGAGTATAATGTTTTAGAGCAACTTGCTAAAACAGGCGAAGTTAACCCTGCTCAACTTGCGGGGGCTACTGCCCTTGGTGCTATTGCTGCTCCTGCTACATCAGCAGTGATTAAAGGCTTAACACCATCCGCAAGGAAGGCTTTGATAGAGAGACGTTCGCCTGAAGCCAAGAAGCAAGCTGCCACTCAATTTGAAGAAATAGAAAATATTGTAGTAGAGCAAGCGTCCAAAGGTATGTCAGATATAGCGGTTATTCAGCAAGCAGTTCGTAATCGAATGGGTCTTGACCAAGATCAACTAGACGCAATACTTATTAATTCAGATGCAAAAATGCGAATTCCTTCCCAAGAAAACGCACAAGCTATTATTGCAGTTAAAGCAAAAAATATAGCTCCTTCTGCTGCAACTAAAGGTTGGAAATTTGCTGAAGATTTTATGGGAGTGATTAGTACTAACATCAAAGCAATCAGCCCCAAAGCTCACGCACTACTAGGCAAAACTGAATACAAAATTGCTAGTGAAACCGATCAATATATAAAACAAGTCAAACCTCTTACAGATATATTCGACAAAATGAACGGAGAGGATTTAAAATTAGTATCCAGAAGTTTAAACAATGGAGAGTTTGATGATGCTTCTGCTATCTTAAAAAAATACTCACCAAATAGTGACGAGTCTTTTCAGCAAGCAAGAGATGTATTAAAAGATATTCGTGACAGGCTTGTAAAAGAAGCTGGTTACGATGACCTTGGAGATATGACAAATTACTATCCTAGAATGCTAAAGGATTATAAAAAGTTTGTTGAAGCTCTGGGTATTGAAGAAAAGACTACACTACAAAAAGCTTTAAAGTTAAAAGCAAAACAATTAAAACTAAAGTCTGTTGAAGATATGCCTTCAGAAGAAAGAATTAATGTTATTAATCAAGTAATGCGTGGACGCAAACCAAATATGCTTGATGGAAAGATGGGGTTCTCTAAAGGTAGGGAGATTGGAAAAATAGATGACAATCTGATCTCTCAATATCAAGACCCTAAGACCGCTCTTAACACACATATTATGAAAGCTGTTAGCGACATTCATAAACGCACTTTTTTTGGAAGAGGAAAATCTGTTAAAGATAAAAGTATTCGAGAAATGAATTTAGATGAGTCGATAGGCGGGTATATCGATGAGGCAGTTGCAAAAGGTGATATGGCAGAGGCAGACTCCGACCGTCTTGCTGAAATGTTAGAGGCTAGATTTGGATTAGGCGAAGCAAGCGCAAGCAAAGTTAATCAAGTTATGCGTAACGTGGGTTACATGACAACACTAGGAAATCCTTTTTCTGCACTAACCCAGATAGGCGATCTTGGCATGTCGGTTTATGCTAATGGATTACGCCATACAATTGCCTCCATGTTGGGGAAGAAAAGCATTGATCTAGACGATCTCGGTATTAACAACATGATAGCCCAAGAATTATCTACTGTTGGCAAAACAGCCAAGATGTTAGATAAGAGCCTGGCCGCAGTAGGATTTAAAAAAATAGACAGGTTGGGAAAAAACACTTTATTAAATTCTTCGTATCGTAAATTTAAACAAGCCGCAAAAAGTGAGTCGGGCATAGCGTCAATCAGAAAAAAATATGGAGAGATGCTAGGGAATGAATTTAAATCTACTGTTGCTGATTTAAAAGCAGGAAACATAACTGACAATGTTAAGCTGATATTGTATAACGAATTGGCAGGAGTCCAGCCAATCAATCTTTCGCAAATGCCATTAAGCTATCTTCGGAATCCCAACGGAAGAATTTTTTACTCATTGAAAACTTTTGCAATCAAGCAGTTAGATGTTATGCGTAGAGATATTGTTCAGGAATTTAAAGCTGGCAATACAAAGAAAGGTGCTGAAAATCTTGTAGCATATATGACGATTATTCCCATGATGGGAGCGACAGTAGATGAGGCTAAAGACTTCTTAAAAGGGCAGGGTGCAGATGTAAATGATATGCCAGACAACTACATAGAAAATCTATTAAAAGTATTTGGTGGAAGCCAGTATGTTATGGATAGATATGTTAATAAAGGTCAGGTTGGCTCGGCTATTGGCGAGATAGTAGCCCCGCCTACTGACTGGATTAATGCTGCAGGCGAAGATGTATGGAAACTTGCTAACGGGGATTTTGTCGGGCCAGAATCCAAAATGTTGCGAGAGCTGCCTATTATCGGCAAAGTTTGGTACAATTTTTTTGGTGGGGGCTTAGAAAAAGCTATAGACCGCGAAGAAAAAGCACGAGAAAAATAAAAGATATACTAGCAGACTAACCTTTAAGCAAAAGGCGAGTTCACGGGTGACGCAGAAACCTCTCGCTCAGTAAGGGGAGGCGGCTCTGTTACCGCATCCTCAATCAAGAAATCACAGAACTGTTTA
>Ga0209535_1001910_pt1 | contig 13817 bp, 20 predicted proteins | sample LinPmetageLP28_FD_184041 | JGI IMG/M metagenome (GOLD analysis project Ga0209535, IMG submission 184041) | Marine viral communities from the Pacific Ocean - LP-28 (SPAdes) (version 2) | ecosystem: Environmental > Aquatic > Marine > Oceanic | place: Pacific Ocean | collected 2009-08-22 | reverse complement strand
GTTGTGAGTCTTCTACCATTTTAAAAAATTTTTAAGAAACTTATTGATTATTTGTGTAAATCTCTGGATTTTGTTTTCCGAAAACTCTGATGATTTCTCCAGCTTTAGCGTTAGCCTCATTCTCAATGTCCGAACCATCGGCACCCTCAGACGGTAGACCCTTTAATTGACCTTTTTCATTTTGATGATGATGAACTAACTCATGTGCAACAGAACGCATTACATCCATTATAGCTCTGTCTTTTATATAAACACATACAACACGATTTACTATGTCATAATATGCTGTTGTTGTAATATCTTCTCTATCTTTAGTTAATTTAATACTACATGGTTTGTCAAGACCTAAATAGTCATTAACAAATAAAATAAATTTATCCATTAATACTTTATTACTCATGTCATTTTCTCTTAACAATGACTCTCTTAATAATGTCTTAATTAAACTTCTCATAATTTAAATTTATTGTACAAAAATTTCATTTAACTTATAAATAAATATTTACTTTTATATTAAAATCATTATTATTAGTAATAATATATTTAAAAATTTAATTAAATGAAGACTATTAATGATTATAATTTTAAAACAGATATTAACGTTGGAGAAAAAGGAGAAAAAATAATATCAGACTTTTTAGCTGACCACGACTTTAAATTAATAAGTGACAACAAGGATAACAAGTACGACCTTAAAATGTTGACACACAATAATGTACCAACAACATTAGAAATAAAAACTGACGTTTATTGTTACCCAGAAAGAACTATAACTTTAGAAAATAATTTAACAAAAACTATAAAAGCTAGAGATAGTGGAAATATGTTTATAGAAAAAGAATGTAGAGGTAAATTATCTGGAATTTCAGTCACTGAATCAAAATGGTATGTTACATACTTCCCATATCTACAAGAAGCCTGGTTTATAAGAACAAGTGATTTGAAAAACTTAATAGATAATAATTATTTTCATGTCGCAACAGGTGGTGACCCAGGAAGCAATACTAAAGGTTATTTAATTAGTCGAAAAAAATTTAAAGAACACTTTAAAGTTAAAAATATAAGTAAAGTATGGGTAGACTAACCGTTGAATTAATTCCAAGAACACTATTTTTCTCAAACGTAAGGACACTTCTACCAAAAAAGTATTGGAACACAATAAGAAAAGATTCATACGATAAGGCTGAGAATAAATGCGAAATATGTGGAGATACTGGAAAAAACCAAGGATATGGTCATAATGTTGAATGTCATGAAATATGGGACTATAATGAAGAAAAAAAAGTCCAAAAACTACTGGGGTTAGTTTCATTATGTCCAAAATGTCACCAAGTTAAACATTTTGGTAGGACAAGTGCTATAGGTAAACAAGCAGAAGCTTTTAAACACATGGAAAAGGTGAATAATTGGAACCATAAGCAATGTTTGGACCATTTAAAGGTAGCTATGTCAGAATGGATGGAAAGGTCAAAGTATCAATGGTTTATTGACTTAAGTTATCTTAATGAAAAGTATGAAATACCCAAAAAATTAATAAACGAAGCTGAAAAAAAGAGAAAATAATGCAATATTCCTCAAAAAACATTAAAAATAAAGATTATGAGATAGTTGTTTGTCCACATTGTGGCGAAACTAAATTAAAATGGGAAATTGTATGTTCAAAATGTAAAAAAACTAGTTCAAGATAAATTTATTACCATATAATTTGGTAAGTCCAATATTTTTACTTATATTAAGACTATAAATAAAAAATACATTATGAAAAAGTTAATTTACATATTTTTACCGTTATTTATTATATTTTTTAGTTCATGTGAAAAAGAACCTATATATGATGATAGTAATTATGAAGAAGAAGTTTCTACTATTTCTGAAGACGATACTTTATCATTACATGGTAAATATTTACTATTATCTGGTAAAATTTACATAACCAATCTAGAAACCAATCAAAAAACAGTATATAATCACTTTGATAACACTAAAACTACCTCAACATTAAGGTATTTTGGGTCAATATACGGTATTGAAACTCTTGAACAGAATGTAACAACTTGGGAATTTATAAACCCACCTTATATACCTGGAACTGGAGAGTTTATACTTAATAATGACACACTAAACCCTTATGGTTTTAAAATAACAACCTATAATTGGACTATAATAGAACATCCTTTAACTGGGATGTATGATATTACTCAAAAAATGGGTGGGTCAGCAAAACCAATATTCGGATACCTGTTAAATAAAGCTGATAGTACCGTAATGTTTAGATTACACGAAGAATATCAAGCAATTAATGGTTATAACTGTAAATATGTTAGTGAATTAAAGTTTAAAAAAATATTATAGTCTAATCAATACCATAATATCCGTCTATTACAGAATAAATCTCTTCATCCGAAGCCGCATAACAACCCTTTAGTATTGAATGAACCTTAAACCTTAACATACTTAGGTCAGATGAAATCAAATAAGGCGAACCATCAACAACTACCCCTCTTTTGAACCGTCTACCTGTTTTAATTTTGGTAACTGGAAATGATTTCTTTACAAAACCCCTCATTAAACCAACTATAACTTTATCCACAATCTTTTTTTAATAAATATTTGATTAATAATATTAAATACTGTATATTTGTACTTAATGATGAGTATAGAACTAGATAAATCTGAAATACAATACAAAAACCTTATAAATTATAGGATTTGTGAGGAATTATATATTTCTTTTAAGGTTATGAAAAAATATAACTCATTTGATAACATGTGTAAAAACTTTAAAGAACTGATAGACAATGATATAAAATTATATGGTGAATTAAATAAGATATGTAATAAAGTTATTGATAATGTTACTGAATTATATAATCTAGAAAGATGGGAAGTTATAAATTATATATATGATTTCTTTACCGAAGAAAAATGGAAATTATATCAACCGATAGTTAAAGTTTTTATTAAAACACAAAATTATATTTAAAAAAAAATAAACATGAGTTATTTAGTTGCAAATCTACCACAAATAAAATGTTACGTAAGAAAAGAGTATTTATATGACTTTGAGAAGGGTCACGGTGAATACGAACCATGCTACTGGGTTAGTGTTAAATCAATACTAGGTAAAGCTTTATACATCGAAGCTTATTTAACCGAATACGGTGCCTTATATGATAAATTACCTATATCAGCTTTTACATGGAAAACAGACATTAATAATGAAGACTTATTACCACTAGATTATTTACAAATTTGGGATAGCTTCAGTTACAATATAACTGTAATAGAAAAAACCATATTAAAGAATATTGATTGTCAGGTCTACATGAAAGATAAAGAATGGCACAAGGGTAGCTACCTACTCACTATTGATAGTTGCCATTCTGAACCTAATGAACTTAATGTAAGTTTATCACAAACACCTAATGAACATAAGTCATTTAATATCATTAAAATGGATAACGGACAGTTCTCAGCCCAACCAAACAATAGAGTGTTATTCTACGACCAATCATTAACTGCTAGCGGATTAAAAGTACCAGACTTTAAAGTTAGTACTCATGAATTTTTCTGTGAAAACGCATTTAAATGGTCTGCTGACGATAATTACTTTTATGAATTAATTGAGAAATAATTTAAATTTTATTTTGTCAGTCGATAAATTATTTATATATTTACTGAACAAATAATTTTAAAACTATTACAATGAGTAAAAAAAAGGAATTAAGTAATCAAGAAGTAAAAGCTATTAAAGAAATTAAAAACAAATATCATGACGGGGTTGACACCTTACTAGAAGATTATAGAGAATCAAAAGCTAAAGTAAAAATATCTAATAAAAAAACAGATGTAGATAGAATTATGGATATGTTTATAGATGGGGATTGTCCAGATACTATTAGACGAGCATTAAATATGGAAAGAGCAGAGGTTGAAAAAATATTAGTAGATTATGGAGCAATGTAAGGTATCAAATACTGAAGGTCAAATAATATTTTATAAGGGGTTTTTAGCTCAAAAAATTATTATGGGTCGAACAAAAGTGTTTAAACTAACAAAAGATGACGAAATTATAGCACACTTAAGATGGGATGAAAACCCACATGAAAACATATCATTAGTTTGTAAATATATAGATAACTTTAATAAAAATTAAATAAAATGAATAATAAGGACTACGAATTAATTAAAAAATTAATAAACAGTAACACAGAACACTCCTTAACATTAAGGGATGAAGCAGTGAGTAAGCTAGACAAGTACTTAAACGAAAGTATAAGTTATGATACCGCACAGGAGTACGCAGAATACTGTTTTAGTAGTACCAAAAGAGGCATGATACCAATATCAATAAACATCTTTATAAAAAAACCAAAGTGGAAATATAAATCATCAAGAAGAATTTCAAAATAAATACCATGAAAGAAGAAATATTTGAATCACAAAGAGAAAAATTATTAAGCGACCTAATATTAAGTGATGTAGGCACTTACAGAAGAATAGGTGTATTAAAAGGACAAGGGTTCTTAAAAGAACCAACACACTATTACCTGGACCTTAAAGAGATATATGACCAATTATCAACTAAGAGTATAAAAAGACTATTAGACATAAAACCTAAACTGGAACTTAAAGACTGTAGAAAATAATTCAATATCTAAATTTTATAATAAAAGAGTATATTTATAATTAAAAGTGCATTTATTATGAAATTATTTGAAGGTGACATTAAAATATACAGAAGTGAGTTAGGTAAAGGTAAAAAACCAATACTTAAAATAAAGGGGGACTATATTCCTTATCTTAGCATACTTAAAAAGTTTAAGGCAGATTATAGCTTGAAATGGGGGCAAAAAGAAAAATATTGGTTCTGGTGGGCTTCAAAAGAAAAAGAAGAAAAAAAAAGAGAGGAACAAAACGATTTTATCATTAAAAATAAGATAAGACCAGCTTTAGAGAAAATAAAAGAAACTCATGAAGACTTTATTCAAGAAATTGATGACATAATAAACGCTATAGAAGATGAAGGTGAAGCACCACCTCAAGATGTTATAAAAATATCATCAGAAGAAAAAAATAATATAAAAGAAAAATTAGAAGAATTTAGAGAAATGCTCGTTAATATTGAAGATGATGAGGATTTTAAAAATATAATGAAACAAATTATTGCCATTAAATCCGCACAAGGGCAAACATTTACGCTAGGTAATTCATTATTAATACTAATACAAAATAAAAACGCAGGTATTGTTAACTCAATGTCTAACTGGTTTAAATTCTATAAAAGAGAAGTTAAAAACAAAAAACCCCTTTTAATATTTGCACCAACAAAGGGTGCTAAAATTAAAAAATCTAAGGAGGATAAAGAAAAAATAGTTAATAAGTACTACAAGGAAATAAATAAAACACCAGGTGATAACCTAACACCAAACGAAGGTATTAAACTTGAAGAATTAAAAAGAGATTTAATTATTGGGGCTAGGTATGACCTAGTACCAGTATACTCAGAACATGATACAGTTCAGATGCCAGGTACTGAAGATTTTATTAAAAAAGCTAAGGAAGCTCAAAAGGATGTTAAGTGGTACGATGATGATGCAAGTTCAGAAGACGTTACACCAGTATACAACGGATTAATTCAGTATGCTGAAAAAAAAGGAATTAAGGTTGATTTTGCTGACGACTTAGGAGGTTCGAGAGGCGTTAGTAAATCAGGAAGTATTGAAATACTTAAAAATGATGGTAAAAACATAGGACTTACCAAAACACTAGCTCACGAGATTTCTCACGAACTACTACATCAAGAATACTTAAAAAATAAGGGCGATGAAGCTGGTAAATTCTTTATAGGTAGAGGTTCAGATAGGTCAGATAAAGGACCTCTTGAACAACAAGCAGAAATTTCAGCATGGATATTTATGCATGCATTTGGTTTTGACGTTAAAACTACTTCATTAAACTATACTGTTATGTGGGGTGGTAATAAAGACAACATGGTAAAAGTGTTCCAAACTGTTTCTACAGCTGTTAACTCCTTAATAGACGGAGTCAGTAAGAACATTAAAGCAAATAAAGAACTTAAAGAAGGTGATGGTGGGTCTATTAGCAACCCTTCAAAAACATCACCAGAAGAAATCGCTAAACTTCTTGGGGTAAGTTCAGAATTTAATAAACTTAAAAATGATTCTGAACAATCTTCAGAAGATGACATACAAGAACTTCATGAAAGAATTGTTAGAAAATTAATGAAAAGAATATAATATATTATCACTAACGATTGGTGGGCCTCTTTTGAGGTCCATTTTTTTTGAAAATTTTTTTTTATAAACGAAAATTATCTTATATTTATATATAGATGAAACACTTAATCAAGAAATTGCTTAGAGAAGGCTTAGAAGAGGCCAGAAGTATCGAGGGTAATACATCCAAGGATGAAAACCTAGGTGAACTACTAACCCACATCCAACAGAAGTATGGTTTCGATAATACTTACGTCTCTTTTAGAGATAGTCAACACGTTGGAAAGATTAACCCAAGTAACAGATTCAACACACCAACTGGTCTATATACTTATAACCTAATTAATTTCTTAGATAAACCAACATATAACTTAGATGAATTTAGAAGTAAATTTCCCTTTGCTTCGAAAAGAGAATATATACAATTTTTAGTAACAAAGGATGATATTAATGTTATTAATTCTAATTATAGTAAAGTAAAACTAGATGGTTACGTTAATCAAATAAAAAACAAGTTTGGAAACATCGACCCAGTTAATGGTTTATGTGAAAGATGGCTTAAGGGTGAGTACGAATCAGATTATAGCAAAGCAAAACACCCAGCACATAAGTTTTGGTTATTCATATTTGATACTGTACCATACATTTACCCAAATGGTGAAAAGAATAATTCATTTGCTATATTATGTAGGTCGTTAGGTATAGATGGTTTTGACGATGATAAGCGTGAGGGATGGATACACCCATCAGAGGAGTCCCAAACAGTGTTTTTTAAGTCTAATTTATTTAAAGACGAGTTTATTTTAAAACCAAACATAGAAGGTTCAGCAAACCAGTTTAAAGGGGAGTATGATTGGGATAATGTGAGAAAAAGAACTGATAATGAGATTATAAAAGGTATATCGCAACATAAGATAGACCCCATTGAAAATTTTAACAATTTAATACCTTATTTAAAAAATCCGAAGATTAAAAATTACATGAGTAATTTTATATATAATTTAGATATTCCTGACATTATAAAATTATTGAATAATACAGTTAATGTTGAGGTAGTTTTTAATTTATTACCTAATAACGGTGAAAATTTCTTAGATATTTTAATTAAAGACGATATGTTAGAATTATTAGGTAAATCACTGTTAGCAAAAGACGTAATGAAGGTGTTGGGTAGTAAGGGTGATGAGTTTATATCTAAATTAGATTATTCTGATATAATGGAAATTTTTGAATTAAGTATGCCCATATTATATCAAGATATTATAAATATATTATTAGAAAATGAAGTATTTGTTTCTAGAGTAGATTCAGATATATTATATGAGTTATTAAGGCGTTTTAGTAATAAATATCGTAATGGGAAGACGAATGATAGGATAATTAATTTAATTAACTTTATGAGTAATGACAACAAAGCTGAACTTATGGTTGATTTAAGTAGTGGTGATGGGTTAAATACTTTACTAGATTCATCATCAAATCCAGATGAGATTATAAATATGTTACTCAATGAAGAAGATTTTATATCAAATTTAAAGTATGATTCTAAGTACGGTAGGGGTGGTATAGATTATTTAGTCATGTATTCTAGTGACCCTGAAATGGTAATGGATAAGCTGGGTGTGAAAGGTGAAACAGAGTTCCTATCCAAACTTAACGATAAAACCCCTTTGGTTCGAAAAGATACTATCAAAACTTATTTAATGTCTACCAATGAACCACATAAGTTACTTAAGTTATTAGGTGAGATTGGTGAAGAATTTATAGTTAACCTAAATTTTGATGATGTAAGAGAATTGTTTAGAAAAAATGATTTAAAAGGGGGTTATGGAAGAAAGATTTTTGAACTTCTTATGAGTAATGGTAAGTTTGTATCTAACTTACCTTCTTGGGCTATTTCAGAAATGTTAACATTTGGTAGAATAGCCTACTCGGATATTAATGGCACGGATAGGTACAATGATATAATCAATTGGGCAAAACAACAATTTATTAAATATGGACATGGTAAAAGTGAGCAGTTAACATGGAATTAGATAGAATAAACAATTAATGAATTGTACAGATGAAACACTTAATCAAAAAACTATTAAGAGAAGGGTTGTTGGGTGAAGAAGTTGATTCTTCCTTTATAGCATATCACGGTACACCAAAAAAAATAGATTCTTTTGTGGATGATTTTGTTGGTAGTGAAGACGCTACAGACCAAAATGGACCTGGTATTTATTTTACAACTAAAGTAGAAGAAACATATGGCTACGCTGGAAATGGTTATGTATATCATGTTGAAATAGCTAATAGTAAATTCTTAGATAGTATAGAACGTTCTGAGGCTTATCTAAGAAAATATAAAGATGATGTTAGAAAACTAATTACAATGGCACCTGACTGGGAAATGGACGCTCAAAATTGGGACCCAAACCCACAACTAGGATTAAATACAATGGTGGATAACTTTATACAATACAACTCAAACGAAAAAGATGTATTCCTACAAGTATGGATTGACATATATAGAGGTATAGAAGTGCAATTTGTTAGGAATATGGTTAAACTAGGTTACGGCGGTGTATTTGTTAATGGTGGATTCCAAAGCGGAACTGGAGGTGACCATATTGTAGTTTATAACCCTAAATTAATAAAGGTTATTAAAATAGAATCAAGAAATGAAGAAGCTAATTAAAAAATTACTAAGAGAAGGTTTGTTGAACGAGATTAGAGTTATCAATCCAGATATAATGTCGTTACAGAACGAGGAACCACTTAAAGATTCTGACACAATCAGAGTATATCACGGATTCAATGATTATGAAGACGCAATAACGACAATTAAGTTCGGATTTTCAGGTAAAGAAACAGGTAAAAGAACAATGAGTTTTTCCTACGAACCTAATAATAACCCATTAGGGTTATTTGTAACATTAGACTTAGAAACAGCCAAAAAATTTACATACCCAAGAGATAAAAGAGGTATTGTAGTAATACTTGAACTAAGTGTTAAGGTATCTGATTTAGAAGCACCCGTTTGGCCAGGAGGTAGCTACACTGTACCAGGTGAAATGGCTCAGTTTTGGAAAGATAAAGACGATAGGTATGAAAGGGGTACACTTAAAGCTAGAGAAGCTGCTAGTGATGATGAAAACAATTTTATTAGTGGGTCTGATAGACCAGAGGTTGCTGCAACTCTAGCTGGTAATGAACGCCAAGCGTTGTTTATGGGTGATATAAATCCTAATATGATAAAATCTATCTACTTCGGTGAGTCTGGAAGACACGGTTACTCACCAAAAAGATTAGATAGAATATCAAGAAAGGAATTTTTAAATAAATTTGAAACCCATGAACCCGAAAATGACGCTTATGGGAGAACAAGTAATAAGGGTTATGAATACCATGATAAAAAGAGTAAGTTATTTAAACCTAATGATGATTTATCAATAGAGGTTTTAGATTCTGCAGCTAAGAAAAGGCGTCAAAGTAGTGGTGAACAGTATTTACGTAAAATGGTTCAATTCGGAAAGTTAAAATTATTCTTATGGCCTAAGCAAATATCTCAAGTTGATGACTTTTTAAAAACAATAGATACGGATGAAACAATTAATTAAAAAATTACTTAGAGAAGGGTTGTTGAACGAAGGTGCATCACCTATATTATATCATTTTACTACGGTAAATAAATTAATTAATATATTATCAACCAATAGCTTTTACTTAACATCTAATATTGGGACTGGAGCAGACCAAATAGCGGGTAATAAAGCTTATTACATATCTTTTAGTAGAAGTAAAAGTATCGTACAAGGTTATGGTAATAAATTTAAGTTTAGTGGTGCAGCTAGGATTAAAGTAGATGGCCAAAAACTCAGTCAAAATTATAAAGTTAAATCAGTAGACTATTGGCAATACCCAAAAACACCAGACATGATGAAACATCTATCTGGTGATGAAATGGAAGATAGAGTTATTAGCGATAATGACGAAATACCAAACGCCAATAAATATATAATATCAATCGATATTTTAATAGAACCAGATAAAACCGTTAATCAAAAACTAATAGACCTAGCAAAAAATTTAGGTGTCGAATTATATTTTTTCAATAACAAAAAAGACTTCGCAGCTGGACTACCAAAAAGGTCTGTGAAACCAAATGTGGAAGACGGTGAACAAGAAACTAGAGAACAAAGCATATTCGACCTAGACACTATAATAGGTGCAGTTAGTTACAAAAACCCAGATAAATATAGAGAAGTATTAAATGTAATAGGTAACCAGTGGAAAGAAGAGATAGATAAGTATCACAATAAGTTAAATTACTACCTAAGACCAAATGACGATTATTATTTATCGGACTTAATCTCAAGCTTAAATAATGCAATACATAATGCTAGGTCAAACTCAAACAAACTACTTAGATACGCAATTAAAGAACTTACTTTGGATATGAGAAAAAATAATGTAAAAACCATTAAAGATTATCTAAAACATAAATTATATATAGGTAAAAAAACACAAGAAGATTATAATAAAGAATTAAATAATAAAATTCAAAATATAATCGATAATACCTTTAAAAAAGAAATTGGGGATTTAAATTATTCAGTATACGACCAAACAGAAACATACGAAAACTTATTCCAATTCAAACCAGCAAAAGAATTTATTACAAATAAGGTAAAAGAAATAAAAAAATATGTAGCAGATTACGTATTAACTAATAACAATATGTTTAAAAACTCATACGTATTAAGTAATTGGGAAATTAAAGACGCATTAGATTTAAGAGATGATAACTTTGAAGCCAATAGAGTTGCCAATCTATTGGTAGATGTACATTCAAGTGAAATATTAAGACCCTTGCAAATGATTACATGGAATATAGATGACTTCTATTATAACGAAGTTAAACGTATGCAAGAAGAAGAAATGGAACAGTGGAGAAATTAACACATATTTATATACAGATGAAACACTTAATAAAAAAATTGCTTAGAGAAGGACTTGATAGTAGTGGTAAGTTATATCACGGAACTCATATTAAAAACCTAGAAGATATTAAAAAATATGGTCTAATACCAGACTTTGGTGATGTTGTTAAAAGTACTGAAATGTATCAATATTATATGGATGATAATTATATAAATCCTGAAGATAGAGTTGAAGGTGTTTTATTTTTTTCGGATAATCCAGATACCTGGTCTTACTCACACTACGGTAAAACAAAAAATATAGATGAAGCTATATTGGTGGTGGTTGAAAAGAATGATAGTATTTTTAGAAAAATGGGTGATAGTTTTTATGATATTAACGGCAATGAAGTAGAATCAATTGATTATATCGATACTGATAAATTACCATTTTTTATAGAAGATGGTGATTATTTTAGCTTTGAAGAGCAAGAACCTATTGAAATTCTCTATGGTGATAAATTAAAAAATTATATATCACAATATTAACACATATTTATATATAGATGAAACACTTAATCAAAAAATTGCTTAGAGAAGGGCTTGACGGTAGTGATGAAGGAATTACACTATATCATAAGGTTGGTAACAAGCAGACTGATGATATGGGTGAGAGGATTAAAAACGTGATTAATAATGGTTTAATACCTTATGATGCTATTGGTGGGAAGTATAGTGAGCGTGGTAATGTAATATGGTTTGCATCAAATTATGAAACATATGGTAATGATGGTGATTTTGTATTATCGATAGAGTATAAAAAAGAAAATATTAATAAATTTAATATGCATTTTGATGGTCAGTATGCTACGGCATCCAAACCAATACCATTTGAGGATTTAGAAGTAATTAAGATTCCAGTTGGTAGGGTAAATGGTATTTACCTAACTGATAGAGACTTTATAGAGGAGCTTATACCCAAATATAAAGTAACACCAGATAAGTTTAACAACTTACCACATAAAGATAATGTTGTTTATGTTGACTTATTTAATAAGTACGTGCAACCATATATTGGTATTGATAATTATGTTGAACAATTAGACAGTAGTAAGATTAAGTTAATTAATTTAAATACATGAAACACTTAATAAAAAAATTGCTTATAGAAGGGTTAGAAGAGGCCAGAAGCATTGAGGGTAATATCTCTAAAGAAGAAAACTTAGGTGAGTTACTAACTCACATATATGATAACTACGGTTTCAATAACGTATTTGTGTCGTTTAGAGATAGTCAACACGTTGGAAAGATTAACCCAAGTAACAGATTCAACACACCAACTGGTCTATATACTTATAACCTAATTAATTTCATCAATGAACCTACGAGTAATTTAAGGGCCTTCAGGAATATATTTCCATTTGCTTCACATAGAAAATATATTCAATTCCTAATAATCAAGGACGGTCTTAACTTGCTTGATTCTAATTATGATAAATCAAAACTGGATGGTTACGTTAATCAAATACAAAGCAAGTTCGGCAACATTGGTCCAGTTAATGGTTTATGTGAAAGATGGCTTAAGGGTGAGTACGAATCATATTATAGTGGAGCAAAACACCCAACACATAGGTTTTGGTTATTCATATTTGATGCTGTACCATACATCTATCCGAATGGTAAAAAAAACAACTCATTCAGTATAATTTGTAGGGCGTTAGGTATAGATGGTTTCCACGATGATAAGTGTGAAGGATGGATACACCCATCAGAGGAGTGTCAAACAGTATTCTTCAAGTCCAATTTATTTAAAGATGAATTTATGTTATCCAGCGTACAATCGAAAATGAAAGAACCTACAAAAGTGTCTTACACGGAAAACCAAGTCATAAAGATGATTTCACAACATAAATTAAACCCTATTAAGGATTTCGATAAATTAATTCCCTATTTAGGCAACTCAAAAATTAAAAATTATATTAAAAATTATATTTCAAATGAATCAGATGTTAGGGGCTTATTAGAATACTCTAATGAACCTGAAAAGGTATTAGATTTCTTAGGTAATAAGGGTGTAGAACTTATAACGAAACTTAATGTAAGCGACCTAATAGAAATAATAATGTACTCACATAAGCCTGAAAGATTATCAGTTGCTTTATTAAGCAATAGTAAAATTACAGATAGGTTATCGAATAAAGCAATAGCAAGTGTCATAAGTCAGTCTAAAACAAAAACCTCAGAAAATTTTGTAGATATACTGGGTAATAGACTTAACGAAATATTGCTTGAAATATCGACGGAGGATTTTGTTAGAATTTTTACCCCATTGGACAGCGAACAAAATGTGCCAGAAGGGAGTAACGTTAAGAATCAAAAATTAGCAGATAGGTTAATAAATGATAAAAGTTTAATGAGTCAACTAGACTTAGGAAAAGCGGCGTTATTAATACACGTATCAAACCATAGTAGTGGTGACATGGATAGTGACTTAATAAAATATGGTCACAAGGTATAATTCTTTTTATTTATATACATATGAAACACTTAATAAAAAAATTGCTAAGAGAAGGACTTGAATCTACTACACTAAGTAAAGAAGAGTTCTTTAAACAAAATAACATTAACCCAGAAGAATTATCCTATATGGGTAGTGGTGACTTTGGTAAGG
>Ga0209535_1001909_pt1 | contig 13830 bp, 31 predicted proteins | sample LinPmetageLP28_FD_184041 | JGI IMG/M metagenome (GOLD analysis project Ga0209535, IMG submission 184041) | Marine viral communities from the Pacific Ocean - LP-28 (SPAdes) (version 2) | ecosystem: Environmental > Aquatic > Marine > Oceanic | place: Pacific Ocean | collected 2009-08-22 | reverse complement strand
CTCACAGAACTCGTAGAGATCTTCTTCCGCTTCAAAGCCTGAGAAATTAATAATCAAATCATTGTCGTATGCCTTAAAACTGATGGCGGTCACATTCTTATATTTGTCTTTAATAAATTTATTCATTTTCTGCTGCTAAAATTGCTAAACCTAATTCTTTTACAATCTCTGGAACTATTGAGTTTCCGAGACTTTTAATTCTGTTGGCTCTATCTTTGTCCAATTCTGAGGATATGCCATTAGGAACTCCACAAAGTTTGGATTGAGTTTGCCACCATGTAGTTTGTTCACTACATCGTTCAGCTTTGCTCCGAACTTCGTTCCAGTTCCTTTTCTTGTTACTGACCAGCCTCGACTGTTCTGTTTCACTAATTCTGGAGGCATCACTACATCCATCGAGTTTGATGCCGTTGGAGTTGGATAAAGAGCCATTGTTTGTGGATCTACTTGTTCTCTCAAATTGCTTGGCTTCGTTCTGCCTTTGCGATGACCATTCTGAAGTTTCAGAGTTCCTTCCTTCGATCTTGGCGGAAGATGATCCATTGTGTTCGGAGTAGCCAATAATCCAAACTCTTTTTCTTTGATGCCACGCACCGATGCCTGAAGCTGGAATAACAAGACATTGGACTTGGAAACTCTCGGCTTCCAAATCTTTTTGAATTTGTTGCAAGACCTTACCTTCGGAGATATTAACAAGACCGTCAACATTTTCGCCAATAAACCATCTTGGTTTTGTTTCGGCAACAACTCTAATAGTTTCATCCCAGAGGTAACGGTCATCATCTGTTCCTCGCTGCTTTCCAGCAACGGAGAACGGTTGACATGGAAATCCTCCAGTAACGATGTCTGCTTTAATTTCAGATCCTTTGATGTGTCTGATGTCGTCATAAATTTTAATATTGTTCCAATGCTTCTGTAATACTTTTTGACAGAAGGCATCCTTCTCACAGAAGGCAATGGTTTCAAAACCTTGTGTCTGTTCTAGTCCGTAAGAGAAGCCTCCTATTCCTGAGAATAGATCTAATAGTTTAAGCTTGTTCATGTCTGTTTGTTTTAATTATCGGTAATTTATGTAATAGACCTGGCGCTCAACTTTTGGCATATGGCTCTCTAGAAAAAACGTAGAAAACTTCCTGGAAAACTAAACGTAAAGATATTAATTCCTTTACTCTATCCACAGAAACAAATGCTTAATTAAATTCTAGTGCTAGGCCTAGTGCTGTTTACTATTTCGAACCTCATGATGTGTGCGAAACTTTGTTTGCTGCCTACTAGCTACCCACATCCTACTCATCCTCAGTAACATTCTTAATCTCGTTCTCGTAAGTTCTATCATCTGCAACGTTCCAAGTTATCTCAACCTTCTGGTCCACTTCAACTTGTTGCTTGTCTCCGTAGATACCAATCAGCTTAGATGCCATCCACCTATAATGATGGAGTTTCTCACGCAGTAAGCCAACATCCTTATTGGATGCTGTCTCTAATTCCTCAATCATCTTATCAAGATACGTTTGAGCTGCTACACGTCTAGCCTGGAGTATCTTCGCAGCAAACTCCTTATCACTTCTAATCCAGTCATAAACTTTAGATAAGCTTGGAGATCCTTTGGTTTGGCAAATAGAAGTTAATGGAGTTCCATTCATTAACATTCGCTCTATGTCATCGCTTACTTGTGATGTAAGCTCTAATTTCTTCGTCATTTAGTTTTTTAAATTGTGGTAAATTCTTATAAGCTTTAATCTTGCCTTCTAATGTAGTCTGGCCATTAGACCAGCCTCCATGTATTCGGCATCTTATGTTTCCATTATTCATTCTAATACCAGAAGCTTTGCAAGGTAGTTTGTTTTGTTTATTTATAGTTTGACATTGCAATCTATATTTATGTCTCGCTGCCATAATCGGTTTTGGAATATATAAATAATTATTTTCTAAATCTTAAATCCGTATCAGAACGGTTTTACTAGCTACGTAGTTATTATTATACAAAGCAAAGATAGATATGCAATACTAGGATAATAACTTTCTTTACTATGTTTTTAATTTGTATAAAAAAATTTGGAGATTAACTAATTAAGTACAATATTGTGTTAAGTTTGCAATACTTTTTATTATTATTTTTTATTTTATCACACAACCTACTTAGGACTTTCACATATCTATTTTTAACTTGATGTCTTGTAAATCCAAAATGTCTACCAAGTTCAGTCCATTTATATCTTTGTGCTTTCATCCAGATTATTTGGCGATCCAATATAGGATCTTCAGATATGTCATTTTCAATAGCAGTTAAACAATCTATCGCAAACTCCCACCTGGTAATCTGTCTCGGTGTTGCTCTAAGCTTTAGTAATTTCTTTTCATAGTAAGCCCAGTCTCCTTGCATATAGGTTGTCTCTAACAAATTATACATACTAGCAGCTCTAGGAGGCTTAGGACCACTCAAGAACCTCTCAGTCCTTGCTGCCTCATCAATTAAATTTATGACGTTGCTAAGAGCATATACGGAGCTTTTAAGCTGTAGTTCAGCTGTCATACTGTCCGTTTTGATAAGTATAAATGTTTTGCTTAACTTTGCTAAAACCTTTGTTTGAGAAATCTTTTTTAAATTTAATATTTTGTAAGAAATGCTTGTATCTTGGCATATCAAAGTATGTGAAGTTTTTATGTGTAATCAACGGTTTGTAATCAATATTCATCATTGATAATCTTTGGAGCGCCTCCTTAATCTTTGGCATCGGAACTACAAAGTGATCAGCGCAGTCAACCATTCTAACAAACGGTGTTAATCTTTTTAGATCATAGTTTTTACAAAGATAAGAATATAATTTAAAATCAAACGCAGACATTTCCAGATCAAATATAGCTGGATCACTAATATAGAATTGACGCATAAGCTTTCCTCCTACTTGCTCTTGGATCTTCTTTTAATTTTTTAATAAATAATTCTTTGTTTGTGCAATGTGGAAAATGCTCTACTTGTTTAAATTCTAAATACTGTAACCATTGATCAGGATCTAATAATTCTGGCTCGGAGTTGTAACCACCAGGATAATTTGGCGCTATTTTTTTAACATGAAAGTTAATCATCATATCGCCAACTAATTTATACCAAAGAATAAATGCTGGAATACCAGCCATTTCTGCTAGTTTTTTAGTAACTTTATGTGGTTTATTCCATCCTTGACTATTATTAAATACAGTCTCAACTAGAAAAAGAGGTGTTAAACAAGCATTACACGCAGAAACTTGATCAATATCTGAAAAATGTAGTGAATTATGCTGTTGTCTATGCCAATTTGAGTAACCACTAAATTTAACGCCTTTGAAATAGACTTGTTTTACCATGTTTTAAGCCATTAATTGACCAGGATAGATTGTCAAATATTATTTTCTCATATCAGAGAATTTATCTTGTATTAATTATATTAATGTATAAATAAGTCCTATGTTATTGGATAGATATATAAACAAAAGTATACGCAATGTTTACGGTTATATAATTACAAAATTTTTTTTATTTATATTTCAGAAAGAAGATTTCAAATGAAAATAAATCAAAAAGAAAGAGCAAATCGTTTAATCAACGCCACACAAGAAAAATGGAAAGATATTAACGTAGAAATAAATCAAGATATTGGTCGAAAACTTATAAGTTGTTTTGCAAGAGATCAAATAATAAATTTAAAAAATTCTTACACAGATAAATATTTAAAATATTTTGCAAAAGATAATACAAAATGGAACATTTTAAATTTAGTCATGTATTTTAGTGCCAAAGGAGATCCATTTTATAAAGCAAGAGAGGTTAGATGGCTTGGAATTAGCAAAAGAAAATTTGATAAAATTATAAGAGAATGCATTAAGTCTGGTCGTTTTATTTATGCAGATCCAATAGATGCAACTACAGACACTAGAATAAAAAACATAAGACCTTCAGAAAAATTAATAATATCATGGAGCCTATACAATATTAGCAGAATGCAAAGATTAATAAAAAATATTAAAAGGTTTAATTTAAAATGAAAAAACAAGCTTCAGTATTTTTCAAATTAAAACATGTTGGTATTAATTCATTCCAAAATTTTGAAGATTATTATAATGCTGATTTAGATACCGTTAAAAAAAATTTTATTGTTACAAGAAAAGCACCAACTAAAAAAAATATAATTCCAGAAGCTTATGTTAAAATAGAATATGAAAATATTGGTAAAAAAATAATTAACGGTGTTGATAGTAGAGTTTATAAAGAAGCATCAAGATATTTAAAACACTCAGAGCGTAACGAATTAAATAAACAATGGAAAGCAGCTAACAAAATAAAAAATGATACTGCTTATATTTTAAATGATTTATTTTTAACAAAAGATTTAAACGTCAAAGATATTGCAACAGAAAAAGGAATATCAACTTTATATAAAATATTAAAAGGCGATCTTGAACTTACAAAAAAGAAAGCGATTGAGTATGCTGAAAAATTAAATATAGATCCAGCATTATTAATGTTTGATGCTCCACAAATGACTTGTTGGTCAAATGTAAATTTAATTAATGGTAAAGTATTTATTCCAGATTATTTTGAAACACATGAAGCACCAAGAGAATTATATTCTGAAGATTTAAAAGCTATTAAAGTTGTTGGACCAGAAACTTCTCCTTTTAATAATTGGATTGCTTACTACGATCATAAAAATGTTATTGACACTCATGCTCATAATAAATTTTGTTATGTTAGAGAAAGAATATTAGCTGGTCCACAAGAGAATGATTTTTTATTAGATGAGTACAGATACTATTTAGGTATTTATCAAATATATGGAACTAAAAAACGTATTTTAAATATAGATCCAACAGCTGATAATAAAATAATTAAAGATGATGTTAGGCCAGAGACGGTTTCAATTATTAAATCTTTTAAACCAGAAAATATTACAGCAGAAATAATACCAATGACAAAGGATAAGAAACTTGCTTGAGATAAAAGATTACACGCCAGGACAACTAAAAAAGTTTTTAACTCCAGTAGAAGTACAAAAAGAATTTGGTGTAGACAAAGATAAATTAAAATATTTAAGAGAATGCAGTAGAGACGAAGGTAGACTTAGAGGTCCAATGTATTTACAAGACGGTTTAATCATTATGTATCAAAGAAAATCGGTCATTGTTTGGATAAATAATTCAATGTTCCAAGCAAGTGAAACTAGCGAAACTAAAGAAACTAAAAGAACAAACAAAAGTCATACAAATTAGCAAAACACCTACAAGCAAGAGAACCTCACATATCAAATATTAATACATCGGAATATCAATCATTCCATGATATTAAAAAATAAAATTACAGATCCGTTACAAGAATTAAAGCTAGACGGTTTTCAAAAACTAAATGAGCTTTTAAAAATTAATCATCACTCGCCATCAGCAGCTCAACTACCTTTAGGCTTTTATGTTTTTTCAAGATTGTTTTGTACGCAAAAAGAAAGACGTTTATTTGATGGTAACGCTAACATGGCTGCTGGTGTTGCAGTTGGAGACGCTGTTGCTTGGCATTATGCAGATACCATTTGGTCATTTAATCCTAATCAAAATAAATTAGCACCTCACAAACATAAAAAATTAACACAACAAGAAGCTATTGCAAAAGCAATGGAAAAGTTTTCAACTTATGTTCCAGTCAATCCTAAAGACCAAGATAAAAAAGAAAAATATTTAGAAACAATACCACAAACAATACAACAAGCTTTTAAAGTTTTTAATCAACTTGGTGCTAACTTGGCAACTAATGTAGTTGCAGAAGATAGTATTAATCTTGTTGACGAAAGACTTTCACTTCCGATTGTTGGAAGAACCGATCTTCATTTCAAGGATTTTAAATCAGTCGAGCAATCTTCTGATGCACCATCGCCTATTCATGGTAACGATGCTCTGTTCCTTTCGGTCCTTGAATTGAAAACTACTTGGCAAACGCCAGGTAAGATTAAAAAAGACGGTAGCCGTAGTTTCTCTCTGGCTCGGCTGCCATCTTCTCCAAGTAAGAACCATTTAAAACAATTAGGTTTTTATGCTGAGGTCAAGAAACCATGCAATCCAAAATTAGTTTATGTAACTGCAGATGATTTTATGGTTTTTACAAAAGAAAATTGCGCAGATCTTGAACCTAAAAATTTACATAACTATTACGAAATGTTGGTTAAGGATTGTATGCGAATTGAAAGATTACTTGCAAGACATATAGATCTTGAAGAACCAGAAATGATCTTAAAAGAAATTGTTAAAGATGTAGATCCAGACTTTGAAAGCTTTTACTGGAACATCGGACATGAATATTTAAACAAAGCTAAAAAAATATGGAGTTCAATATGACAGACGACAAACTAATAAAAGCTATTAATGATTTTAAAAAAAATATTAAAAGCACCACAATACCTATTCATGGCAAAGACTACGCAACCGTTGCACCAAGAGTAGCAATACTTAGAAGAAATTTAGGTAAGGATCTTGATATAAAAACCACACTAATACATCATGATGACAAAAGAGTTATTGTTCAAGCAGATGCTTATATAGACGGTGTTCATGTATCATCAGGATTAGCAGAAGAATTTAGAGCTGCATCAAGAATAAATAATACATCAGCATTAGAGAACTGCGAAAGCTCTGCGGTAGGAAGATGTTGCGCTTTTCTAGCTATTACTAATGACAATATTGCATCAGCTGAAGAAGTTGATCAGGCAATAAATGTTCAAAACAAAATTGTTGAAAGTGAGAAAAAACTCACATCAGCTTTAGTCGATCTTGGTAAAGTTTCCCACATCGGCTCTTACAACTCTTGGATAACTACTAATAAAAACGTAATGCAAGACTTAAAAGATTTAAGTCCAAAGTATTACTCAAAATTCTTATTAGATTTTAACAAGATTAAAACTCAACTTGAAACTAATGGAATAATAAAAAATGGCTGAAGATCAAAAAGAACGTAAATCACTTGGAGTAGTATTTCCAAATGAGAATAAAGAAAATCCTAAAAGCTATGATCTTAAAGGAACGATAACTTTGCCTGATGGTCAAAAGTTTAGAATTGGTGGTTACAAGGCTGAGGCCTCTGGAACTGGCAAACTACCTAAAGGCGCTCCTTATTATTGGATGCACCGAGTAGAACCACTTGAAGAAAATAATGCTGGTACTGCTTTTGATCCAGCAAGTTTGGAGAGTTAAGCAATGGATACGGATAAATTTAAAAGCATAGCTCTAAATATGGAAACTTACAAAAAGCTTAGAGAAATGTCTGATAAGAAATTTGAAATGCCACAAAGTATGGCAAAGACAGCTTCATTTTTTATTGATCAGGCTTTTGTAGATTTTAACAAAGATAAAAATGCAAAACGAAAAGCTTAAACAAATCCGTCAAGAAAAAGAATTAGAGTATGGATCATTCGATGCCAATATGAATTATATAGGCAAAGCATGGTCCGCTCTACTTGGATTAGAAACAGATATTCCAGGTCATATGGTTGCTAATATGTTTGTTGCCTCAAAACTTATTAGGACCAATCAAAGTTTTAAACAAGATACTTACGATGATGCAGCAAACTATTTACATCAAGCGGAGTTAATGCAGAAAAAAGATCAAGAACCTATTGATGCTAATGTCAGAATGCATGACGGTTTACGTCAAGAACATAGAATTAATTATCCAAAGGATGAAGATGACAGTAATTAAATTTCCTAATACTCCAGCTAATCAAATGTCTAATACTGCAAAATTAGCTTTAGAAATGGAAAGAGAAAAACAAGCAGTAGAAATATTTTTAAATTGGAGACTCAATCAAGATGACTGGGATACTTACAATCCTACTGAAAGAGATTTAGAAATAGTTGCCATGTTTGGCGAGGTTATGAATTTCGTTCCAATAGTTGCAGCAAGATTAAATTCAAAATTAGCAGAGTTTATTTGCAAATTAAAAGTTCAATACGATCCATTGGAGAAACAAAATGACTAGAAAAAACGGAGATCTTAACTTTCAAACTTATGTTGGTTATCAAGCTTTCAGCTCAGATATGCCAGTCCATAGAATTAACCAAACTAATTGGTACTTAAAATTTGAACATAACTTACCAGCTTTCTTTATCGGAGTTGATAATGTTTTTAGACAAATGCCACCTCTTGCTTTCTTTGAGACAGCAGATCGAACAACAGTTCAAAATATGACTGGATGGAAAAAGCAAACAGAGGATTATTTTAACTTAACCATAGAGGAAATATTATGCCAAACAGACATAGAACCGTTGAAGAACTTGCCTTTAACGCAACAGTCGGAAGAAATATCAAATTCTTACGAAAAAGAAAAAACTTAAACCAATCAAAAGTAGCAGCAACAATCGGAACAAGCTTCCAACAGATTCAAAAATATGAAAAAGGAGCCAACGGATGCAGCGCAATTAAATTAAAGCTAATTGCAAATAAATTTAACGTATCAATGGATGTCCTGGTTGATCCAATGATGATTGCTAAATATGAAGGTTTTAAAGAAGAGCATATAACAGATGCTTATATCAACGAAGATATAAAATTATATACCAATGAGCATAATAAAAGCTGATGTTTGCGAAATAGAAATACAAGAGCAAACAATGGATGATGCTGCTTGTAAGTATATGGTCCTAGTAAAAATAGCAGACATACAAACTGGCGCCATAAATATTTCAAGGATTATTCTAACAGATCAAAAACCGATTGTTAAAAAAACAATAGATGATGGAAATAAAGTAAATGAGCAAAATAATTAAAACAACTACTGGTCAAGCAGACTTTATAATTAAGGAAGAATATCCAGACGAAAATAAAGCTATTGAAGGTAAAGAACCCACAACGCAAGACGCTGAAATATCTGATCTTAAAATAGAAAATGTTAAATACAAACTAAAGGAGGTTTTAAAAAATGAATAATGATCAAAAGCTATTAAGGCTAGAGAAAAGACATAAAGGTCTGGCCAGAGTAACAGCAGCTATTAATGATCTTTTTATATACGGAGTTTATGAAAGTAATTTTCCAGCTTTAATGGAAAAGTTAAATGAAGCTAAAGATGCTTGTAAGGAAGAGCTAAGAGATACTCATGTTGAGATTATATCCACAACGAAAGCAAACGAAATAACTAAACTAACACCAAGTACACAAGAACAATTACAAGAGGAGTTTGACGAATGACAAATGAAAGCATGTTTAAAGATGCAGAAAAGATTGAGTATCTTAAAAATCAAAATACTTTATTAAAACAAAAATTAAAAGAAGCTGTATCTAAAATAAAAAGAATACAAACTTTAGAAACACATCATCTTAAAAATAATGGAGATCTGAGAGTTCACATTACAAAATTAGAAAAAGAAAATAAATTCTTTAAAGACGAGAATAAAAGATTAGTTGAAGAGAATAGTAATTTAAGCCTAGTTAGAGGAAAATAGAGGCTCTAGGAGCCACAGAGACTGCAATTAAGCAGCCTCCACGACCTTTGATACCTAGTTAAGAAACGTATTTTTTAGGAAAAACAACAACATTAGATTTTGGTAAAGAAATAATTTTTATTTTTTTATCCTTTTCCATATCTGCAAACGTAGTTTTATAGCTATATGTTTTACCAAGTTTATTTTTAATGTATTGAAGTGTGTTCCAATGTTTATTTTTCATTTAACACCTCCAAGTTCATAGCCTTTTTAACTGATGCTCTTCTCTTGGCTCTTTGCTCAGAAGAAACTCTCATGTTATGACTACCGTAAATATCAGTAGTAGTTTTATATTGGCCATGTCCGATAGCATTCATTACATAGTTTTGATCTATGTTCGGATCGGATTGAACAGCATTAACTAAATGAGTTGCTAAAGCATGTCTAAAGGTTTTTGTTGGACAGTCTTTAAAAGGAGAACTAATAACTTTAAATGATTTAGTAATACCTCTATTACCAGGATTTCTAATACCATTTATATTATTATGATCTTTTATATTCCATTTAAGAACCGCTAACCCATTTTCTTCATAAGCCATATAAACCATAGTTCTAAACTTATGAGCTGATATTGGTCCTTTAGTTCTTAATGATGGAAACAAGTAATCATTATCAAGACTTTTAGTTTTTTCTAACCACTCTGTTAAATGTGGAAGATAATCATCTTGAATATCTATATGTCTTTTACTTGCTCTTCTTTTAGTTTTATTCTTACGTCTGTTTTCAGCATGATCAAAAACGCCATCAATAAAAATAGTTTGACCAACTAAATCTATATGTTTTTTTAATACACCTTTAAGTTCTGAAAACCGTAAACCAGTAAAGATAAAAGTAATAATAGATATGAATTTATAATAACAATAAAAATCATTATTTCTATTTTCATATAAATTATTGATTAACCTTTTAGCTTCGTCAGGTTGTATTGGTGTAGTTTCTTTTGGATAGTATAAGTTATCATCCTCTGGCTGGATGTCATATTGATTTGCCATCTTCCAATTAAAAACAGATGAGTTTATATCTATATCTTCTCCATCTACATGACGAAGAAATGTTTTAATAAACGAAACAACTCTTGATGCTACCTTCCATGTTGCACCTTGTTTGGCAATAATACACTTAACAAAGTCTCTTAATATTGGTCCAGAAACTTCATCAATATATACATCTGGAAAGCATGGAGCTATGTACTTTCGGTTAAATGTTTCATAACCTTTAACACTTGCTAAACTTAACCTGATTGTAGGATCTTCAGCTGCTGCTAATTTATTTAAAGCATACTTTTCATATTCAACTTTAAACTTATGTCTATCAGCAACGATTACTTTTTTCTTTGCTATCAAAGCAATCAATTCATCTTTAGCTTTTAATGCAGCAGACTTATTGGACCACTTCTTAGTACCATCAGGCATAACTAATGTATGTCTATGGATCTTACCTTCATTATCTTTAGTGTATCTTAAAACAACGTAGCCTTTATATTTAGGAACTACTCTTAGATCTTCTTGTTTCATATAGATTTAATACCGAACCCAGATAGATACGCAAAAGATTTAGGAAAATAGTTTCAACCACAATATGATATGGTGCTGAATTGGTGCTAACACCAAAATTCATAACCTCAAATGTTGTGATTTTCCTATACTGATTGTTTCTATCCAAGATAGTAACCTTTCGTTAGTTAAGTTAATAAAACTAACAACGGTTGAAGATATAAGATTATAAAGATTGATTAGAAAACCGATGCTCTATCCAGCTGAGCTAAGAGCGCATTAAGTGATTGGTGCTGAATTGGTGCAACCAAAAAACCTAAAGATTTCTTAACACAGTTACTTATAATTTCAACTATCATTAGCAACTAATTAATATCAAAAAGTATAGGATAGGTAAATAGTGAAAAAAGCTAGATTTTAGAATCTTTTTTGGATTGGATGTAATCGCCTAAGCAATCTTTAGTAGGCTCTTGTCCGATTTTATGTTCAAGACAATAATGTTTATAGTCAGCTGTTGATATAAAGTTAGGAGTTGTATCTCCGCATTGATCACACTTAAATTCTGTAACCACTTTAGGTTTTCTTTTTCGCATTGAAGATGTGTTTGATTTTTATTGTCTTATACTGTCGATGAAATTGTAAACTCTACCAAATTGTTTATCAATATTTTGTAATTCATTTAAGATCATGCTTTGAGTTATTCCAATTTCTATTATGGAAATTAAAACCCAAGTTGATAAGCCAAGAAGTATAGTTCCAAGTAAAGCAATAAAAGCAGTATTAGTTTTTCTGTTCATTTTCTATTTTTATTAATTGTTCATATATTACAGAAGTTAAACCAGGAGGAGCAGTTATAAAATTATGTTCACTTTTTAAACAACTTGTTATTAAAATAAATATAATTAAATATTTTATATTACTCACTTCTTTTTATTAATAAATTTTTAAAATCTATTTCTAATTGCTTAATTTTTTCTTCAAGCCTATCCATCTTGTCATTAGCAACAATGGTATTACCTTTATTTGTTTCTATATTTAATAGTAAATGATTTTGATTTTCTTGTAGTCTAGCTATGTAAGTTTTAAAATTAAAAAGATGAGTATCGTTTATTGTGGTAATTTCTGCTTTATTTTTATTAATAGTTTCTGTTAAATTTACTATGTATCTAACGCCAGTAAATGTTCCAACTATAATAGAAACAACTACTGGTATCATAACAAAATTTTTTTTTAATATGTCTGTAACATTCATCTATTCTTTCCTCTGAAATAATGTTTCGATGGCTCATAGTTCCATCGTTTACCATGATGGCCTCTAAGATCTGCATACTTCATTCTAATTCTAACTATAATTTTAAGCAGCCTTCTCACTTGCCACCACCTTTATATCTAGTATTTTTTTGCTGTAGTTTTTCTGATTTAGATTTTGATTTCTTATGTTGTCCTGGTCCTCTTTTTCTAGGCTTATCTCTAACGATAAAATCCTTAAACTTACGAGCCATTACTTCTTAAATATATTTGAAACTTTTATGCCAAATGATGCTGCTACGATGGCTCCAAAAATATAAAATATTTCACTAGGCATAGCTGAGAGAACTTTAGCCCAGTTCATAAATCTTTCTGTTTCGCCAATTAGAGGAAGAGATAGTATAATTAAAAACCAAACTAAAATTATTTCATCTTTAAAACTTCCGCCAGATTGTTTGATTTTTTCAATTTGAATTTCTTTTTGACACTCAATTTCTGCATTTCTTGCAACTTCTTTCTTTTTAATATGATGCTTTAATGCACCGATAGAATTTTCAATTAATGTTTTTCCAAGTAAATTAAACAGCATTAGTATAACCAGCAGTTAGGTCGATGACTTAGTTCGTCAGATGAAATAATATCAATATGAATAAAAGTCTTAGCAATACCAAGACCAGATACTTTGTTAGTAAAATAATCTATTAATGTTTTACGGTGTTGAGAGTTTGATACATGAAGGTCAACAGCTTTTCCAGTTGTGTGAGGTCCATGTTCGCCAGTTGACGATACCGCTGCATTGTGAGTTGGACAACGATAAGCAGAGGTTATTTGTAATGGTCCTAATATATTACGAGCTTCTTGAAGTAGATCTACAAGATCTGAACTAATATCTAATAGTTGGCAACAGCTGCATTCAAATTCAGATGGATTAAAGTTTATCCACTTTTCCTTCCAATCTGCATGTTCTCTTATGTAAGTTGACATATAAATTTTTAACTCCTAATTTTTTTTGTATTTCTGATTGTGGTCTTTTTTTGTGTCTGCTTGTCCTATCGGATTTCGCATCATAAAAGGTAACTTCGCCAGTTTCTTTATTGACAGTAATAATATCTATTGGTCCTTGACCTTGTAAGTTTTCGAAAACTAAATGGTCATCGTCCAACAGTTTCAGTATTGCCTCTAAATGAGCAGCAATACCTTTGTTGTAAAATTTCACTTATAATTAAAAAATCCTATTGCGGCTGCAGCTATAGATCCTAGAAATACTAGAACTGCTACAATGCCTTTACCTTTTGAAACACTATCGGAAAGTGTATCTACTTTTTTTTCTAATCTTTGTATTGATGTGATTAGATTGTTCATGCGCTCTGCGCAGATTTTTTCATGTGAAGATAATCTTATGCCTACACTTTGTTGAGCAAGTAAAGTTGTAGATTTCTTCCTAGTCATTAGCTTTTAGGATTATCTGATCGTACTTTATCGCAATGATCTTTAAATGTTGTAGTACCATTCTTTTGATCCTTATAGATCATTTCCATTTGCTGTTGCCAAGACAAGTATTGAGTTTGTCTAGTTGCATCTATACCAGCATTTGTT